>Ga0136617_10001122_pt1 | contig 23446 bp, 24 predicted proteins | sample AntDrymUQ3222106_2_FD_129672 | JGI IMG/M metagenome (GOLD analysis project Ga0136617, IMG submission 129672) | Polar desert sand microbial communities from Dry Valleys, Antarctica - metaG UQ322 (21.06) | ecosystem: Environmental > Terrestrial > Soil > Desert | place: Antarctica: Dry Valley...
CGCGGCGGCGGCCGAGCTGGCCGGCAACGGGTCGGGTCGGCCCCGCATCGCCGATGAGGTGGCCGTGATGGTCGACGCCCGGCGACCCCTCACCACTGGCCGAGCCGCCGCCACCATGGAGCTTGAGGGCTACGTCGACTCGTGGGCCGAGCCCCCTGCGTCAGACGCGGCGACCCCGCGGTGAGCGGGTCTCGGCCGGTCCACCCTTCGGCGCCGGATTCGGACACTACGGTGGTCGATCCGGTGGGCAGCGACCCTGAGGCTGGAAGGCGGGCATGTCAACAGCGTGGAGCGCCGCAGCCTCGGCCCAGACCGACATCCGGGTGCAGGTCGTGGCCGGCGACCCTCTCGTCGACCGAGCTACCGAGATCTACCGAGAGATGCTCACCGCCGCCGGCGTCGACCGAGCCGAGGCCGCCCAGCCTCCGCAGGAGCGGCCAGCCGGGCGCACGTCGTTCCACGTGGCCGTCGACGCCACCGGCACGGCCCTCGGCGTCGTCCATGCCACCTTCGGCTCCCTCGAACAGCTGGACATCGCCTCGCTCATCGACGTCGAGGAACACCTGCCCGGCCCGATCTGTGAGTGCCCGTCGATCGCAGTGCTGCCCGAAGCGGCCGGGCGTGGGGTCACCGAGCTGCTCTACCGCTCGGTCTACTGCTTCGCCCGTCGCCAAGGGGCGAACAGCCTCGCGGCCATGGTCGATCCCCTCACCCTGGAGCTGTTCCGGGAGGACTACGGGATCATGTTCCGGGCCCTCGGGCCGGTCACCTCGCACCTGGGGTTCGAGACGCTGGTCGCCGGCGGGGAGATCAGCATCCTCGAGGCCGAGCTGCGCCGTCTGCGCCCTGACTTCTTCGAGTTCCTCGTCGAGCCCCTGTCGGCGTCGGAGCTGGCCCGCTTCGGTCTCTGAGCGGTCGAGCGTAGGCAGGCGCGGCTGATGGGCACCGAGACCCCGGCCCTCGACCTGCCCGCGGACCACCCAGGGGTGTCGGACCCGGAGTACCGGGCCCGCCGGGCTGCCATCGCTCAGGTCGGCGGCGACCACGAGCCCGGCCGCCCCATCCCCGATGTCGTCTACGCGCCCGAGGAGCACGAGGTCTGGCGCACCGTCTCCCAAGAGCTGGCCGCCCTGCACGACACCTTCGCCGTCAGCGCGTATCGCGACGGCGCCGCTCGCCTCGACCTGCCGACCGACCGCGTCCCGCAGCTCGGCGAGGTCTCACGGCGGCTCGGCGAGCTCACCGGCTGGGCGATCACGCCGGTGTCGGGGCTCGTCCCCACGCGGACGTTCTACGGGTCGCTGGCCGACAGGCGGTTCTGCTCCACCCAGTACATCCGGCACCACTCGGTCCCCTTCTACACACCAGAGCCCGACGTGGTCCACGAGCTCGTGGGCCACGGCAACTCCTTGGCCGAGCCCCGACTGGCAGAGCTTTACCAGCTGGCCGGCCAGGCATCGCTTCGGTGTGAGGGCGAGGCGACGCTGGAGGCGTTCAGCCGGGTCTTCTGGTTCAGCCTCGAGTTCGGCGTTGCCTGGGAGGAAGGCGAGCTGCGGGCCTACGGCGCCGGCCTCCTGTCGTCCTACGGCGAGCTCCAGGTCTTCCGCGAGGCCGAGGTCCGTCGTCTCGACACCGCGACGATGGCCGCGACCGACTACGACATCGCGCGATACCAGCCGGTGCTGTTCGCGGCCGACTCCTTCGCTAGCGCCCATGACGAGCTGGCTGGTTTCTTCGCCGGCTGGGACGACGACGCCCACGCCCGCATGGTCGCCGCCGCGTCCCCTCCACCCCCCTCGTAGTGGGTGTGTGGTTCGCCGCCACGACGTCGGCTCGCACACCCGGTTCGAGAGTTCGCTGGTCAGCGGAAGAGGTCCTCGGCCGGCGGGCGGACCAGCTCCTGGCGGACGTTCCCACGCCGGAACCACCAGTCGGGGCCGCCCCGGACCACGGCCACCGGGATGCCGTCGGCCTTGCCCATCACCAGCTCGGCCGCGCCGGCCAGCTCGTCGACCAGCGCGACCTCGGTGGCATGCAGCTCGCGGCCGAGCGAGTCGGTCGAACCCCGGAGGTCGACCAGGGCGGCCAGGCCGGCACAGCCGATCGCCACGTCGGTGAGCCCTAGCCGCCACGGCCGCCCGAAGGTGTCGGACACGACGACGCCGACCTCGACGCCGGCCCGGGCTCGCAACCCGTCGCGGATGCGTCGGGCCGAACGGTCGGAGTCCTCGGGTAGGAGGGCAGCCGATCCGGCCTCGACGTTTGACAGGTCGACACCGGCGTTGGCACAGACGAACCCATGGCGCGTCTCGGTGATGGAGAGGTCGTCCCGGCGGCGCAGCACGCGTACGGATTCCTTCTCGACCAAGGCCCGGTGACTGCGAGGGTCGGTCGGGTCGACCGCCACGATCTGGCCCTCGGCCTTCGACACCACCTTCTGGGTCACGACGACCACGTCGCGGTCGCGCAGCTCTTCGCCCTGAGCCACGATGGCCTCTGCGATCAGTCCGGCCAGGTCGGCGGCCCGCCGCACCTCGGGTAGCCCGGCCACGCCCCACACCTCGAGGCGGCGGGGGGCGGTCACGACGACGGGGCGCCGATGGTGTCGAGGATCGCCCGGGCCAGGGCGGCGGATGCGTCGGCGTCGGTCATCACCGTCGGAGTGACGAGGCAGGACATGCCCGCGGCCTCCACCGCCTCGGCCAGCTCGGCGTCGACGTCGTCGACCACGAGGGTGGCGCCCAGGTCGCGGTAGAGGCGGGCCACGCCGACGACCGAGGACTCGTGGCCCAGGTCGGCCATCAACCGGTCGGCCGGTCCCTTGAGGGCGGCACCGGCGACGATGGGGGAGACGGCGACGGTGTCGGCTCGGCGGAGTCGCACAGCCGCGGCGACCTCCTCGACCGCCAGCACCGGGGCGATCGACACCAGCGGGTTCGACGGCGCGATGACGACGGTGTCGGCGTTGGCGAGGGCGTCGAGCACACCGGGGGCAGCCCGGGCTTCGGTCGCGCCGACGAACCGGACGCTGCGCACGGGCACGGCGTGGCGACGGGCCACGAACCACTCCTGGAACCCGACCTCGCGCTCGGCGTCGGGGTCGGCGACGGTCACCCGGGTCCGCAGCTCGTCGTTCGTCACCGGCAAGAGGGCGAAGCGCAGCTCCCAGGCGGCGACGATCTCCGCCGTCACCTCCGACAGCGTGGCCCCCTGGCCCAGCCGATGGGTCCGGTACAGGTGCGTGCCCAGGTCCCGGTCACCGAGGTTGAACCAGTCGAGGCCCCCGTAGCGCCGCACCATCTCCATCGCCCGCCACGACTCGTCGCGCAGACCCCACCCTCGCTCCTCGTCGACCTGGCCGGCGAGGGTGTAGGTGATGGTGTCGAGGTCGGGCGACACGTGGAGGCCGTGCAGCTCGACATCATCGGCCACGTTGGCGATCACGACGATGTCGCCCGGATCGACCACCTGCACCAGCCCGGTGAGGAGCCGGGCCGCGCCCACCCCGCCGGCCAGGACGCAGATCATCTGACGACCCTAGGAGCACGTTGGGCCGCCCCGCACCGGACTGATCCTCGCCTGCGCCTCGGAGACACCGACGCGGTGGTCGTTAGTCTCCGGCGATGGCCAGCACCGAAGCCGACCTGCTGCGTGAGATAAACGCCGACCTCCCTGAAGGCGTGGACTGGAAGCAGGGGGCGATCACCTACCTCCGGGAGCTGGTGCTCGACGGCGGCGACTCTCAGCAGTGGTACCACCTCCTCAAGCCGTTCCTGGGCGGGCCGGACTACGACCCGTTCTGGGTCGACGTTTTCCAGTTCCTCGACGTCGTTCAGGCGGCAAAGCTGGCGCCGGGCGATCTGGTCATCGACGTGGGCTGCGGCCCCGGGTGGACGGTGCAATGGCTGGCCAAGCTGGGCCACGAGGTCGTGGGACTCGACATCTCGGCCGAGCTCCTGGAGGTGGCCGAGCGGCGGATGCAGACCGACCCGTACCCGCCCTATGAGGGCCATCCGTTCCGATACGACCTCCGGGTCCACGACATCGAGGACCAGCCGCTCAACCTCGGCCGCAAGGCCCGCCTGGCGCTCTTCGAGTCGACGCTGCACCACTTCTTCAACCCGGTGGCGGCCTTGCGCAACACCGTCGCTGACTTGGCTGACGACGGCATCGTCGCGGTCATCGAGGCGGCGGCGCCGCCCAAGGGTTCGAGCTGGCACGACGAGAACGTCGAGATCATGCAGCGGTACCAGACGATCGAGCGGCCCTACACCCGCACCCAGCTCGTCGACATGCTGGAGCTGGCCGGGTTGGGCCACGTCGCCTTCCTGAGGCCCGTCAACGGGCTGTTCGCCCAACACGTCGACGGGATCGCCCCTCTGACATGGGAGCTGACCCGGGCCGACAACCTCAACATCTTCCTGGCTTCACCGACCGCCGCCGGCCTCGACCGCCTGGGCCTTCCGGCTCGGACCGTGGCCGACCATCGTTCGGGCTGGACGCCGCTGGACGGCACCTTCTTCCTCGAGCACCCGCCCGATGGCACCGACTTCCGGTGGTGCGGGCCCCGGGTGCTGCTACGCCTCGACGGACCCGGCCCTCACCAGCTCGACCTGGCCACCGTGGGCCTGGTGGCCGCTCAGACCCAGACGGTGCGCGTGGTGGCCGGGGCCGAGGTAGGCGGCTCCGTGACCCTGACCGCGCAGCAGCCGCAGGCCACGCTCGAGTTGACCGGGCGCCCGGGTCAGCTCGTCGAGCTCCAGTCCGATCGAGTGTTCTCGCCGTGCTGGGACGGCGGCAGCGACCCCCGCCTCCTCAGCTTCACCCTCGTCGAGCCGCCTTGACACCAGGGTGTCGACCCTACCTACCGGTAGGTAGACACCCCTACCGACCGGTAGGTAGGGTGAGGCCATGGTGCTGGACCACGACCTGATCCCCGACCTCACGCCGACCCTCGAGCGGCTGGTCGAACGCCACCTGGTGACGACGAAGGAGTGGTTCCCCCACGAGCTGGTGCCGTGGGAGCGCGCCGATGCGTCCACCGCGTCACGCGAGTGGGACGAGACCCGGGCCCCGGTGCCCGACGCGGTCCGCAGCGCCCTCTTCGTCAACCTCCTCACCGAAGACAACCTGCCCTACTACTTCCAGACCATCGACGCGATGTTCGGCGCCGAGGGCATCTGGGGCGAGTGGTCGCGCCGGTGGACGGCCGAGGAGGGACGGCACTCGATCGTCATCCGGGACTACCTCACCGTGACGGGGATGGTCGACCCCGTGGCCCTGGAGCGAGCCCGCATGCACCAGGTCTCCCACGGCGTGGTCCCCCAGCCCGAGACGCCGCTCGACGGCCTCGTCTACGTCGCCCTCCAGGAGCTGGCGACCCGCATCGCCCACCGCGGCACGGGCAAGCTCCTCGACGACAGGGCCGGCTACGACGTCATGGCCCGCGTCGCTGCGGATGAGAACCTCCACCACCTCCTCTACCGCGATCTGGTGAGCGCGGCAATCGAGCGCGATCCCTCGACGGCGATGCTGGCCATCGAGCGCCAGGTCAAGGGCTTCGAGATGCCCGGCACGGGCATCGTCGACTTCGAGCAGCACGCCCTCGCCATCGCCAAGGCCGGGATCTACGACCTCAAGGTGCACCACGAACAGATCCTCCTGCCCGTCGTGCTGCGCCAGTGGGACGTCGAGGGGCTCGAGGGGTTGACCCCCGAGGCCGAGGACTCCAGAGTCCGGCTCATCACCCGCATCGACCGGGTGGGCCGGGCCGGGCGCCGCCTGGCCGACCGCTGGGCCGAGGCCAGCTCGGGCGTCCCTTCCCGCGGCGACGCGGTGTCGGCTCGGGACCTGATCTCCGCCTGACCCGATCTTCGGGACTCAGCGGATCGAGTCGAGGTCTCCCCGGAGCAGGGCCAGGTCGCCGTCGACCATCATTCGGACCAGGTCGGCGAACGGGGTCTTGGGGGTCCAGCCGAGCACCTTGGCCGCCTTGCCCGGGTTCCCGACGAGCAGCTCGACCTCGGCCGGGCGGAAGAACCGCTCGTCGACCTTGACGTACTGCTCGTAGTCGAGGTCGGCGTGGCCGAAGGCCAGCTCGCAGAACTCCCGGACCGGATGGGTCTCGCCGGTGGCCACGACGAAGTCGTCGGGGCCCTCCTGCTGGAGCATGAGCCACATGGCCTCGACGTAGTCGCCGGCGAAGCCCCAGTCGCGCTGCGCGTCGAGGTTTCCGAGCCGCAGCTCGTCCTGCATGCCCAACTTGATGCGGGCCACGGCATGGCTGATCTTCCGGGTCACGAACTCCAGCCCGCGCCGTGGACTGTTGTGGGTGACGACCAACCCCACTCCGGCTGCGAACCGTCCCGACTCGGTGGCCAGGTCGCACATCCACCCTCGATGCTCACGGCGCTCGACCCTGCGCACTTCGTCTTGCGGCCGTCGCAGATGGGCGCCCTTGGCCCCGGGGGTCAGCCCAGAGCTCAGGTTGAGCAACCAGCTGTCTCCTCCGCCGAGGGCCCCTGGCTGGCGGTAGACGCTGACCCGGCGGCCCAGCGCCGTGCGCGCCAGCCACACCAGTCCGCAGGCGAGCGTGTCGGAGGTGGTGCGAAAACTCTTGAACTGGTCGATGCCGTGGCCTGCCCTCAGACCGTCGCCTTGGTTGTAAGCATCGAGGAAGGCAAGTTGGAGGTCCGGCGCAGCGTTGAGGATGCGCTTCGGCACTCGCTTGTGGCGATCGGCGAGGTACAGCTCGCGGCGGAGCATTCGGGCGTAGGCGGGGTTTCCGGTCAGGTCTACCGCGGGGGTCCGCCGATCGTTGAAGGCCGATCGGACGCCTGCGTGCTTGCGAGAGGTGCCGCCGCTGATCCTCTCCCAGCAAGCGCCACCGTGAGCGAGGAAGGCGTCGTCGTGGCAGGTGAGGCGAGCCTTGCCGCCGGGGCTGACGTGACCCTCAGCGCACAGGGCACCGAGGAGCCACGCCTCGTCCTCAGTGAGGGTCGTGGACATCGTGGGGTCCGGCTGGCGGGAGAGGACGAACCGGTCACCCGGCCGAAACGACTGGGCCTCTCGTCCGCCTTCGGGGGTGATGTGGACGTGGTCTGGTGTCGACTGCACGACCCCCCCACGGCCATGCAGGATGATCGACTCGCCGTCGTGCCAGTAGGACGTGCGAGCCAGGACTTTGCTGAACCGCGCGCCGTCCCAGACCTCGAGCGAGCCGCCTGGATAGGTCAGCCGCTCCCCAGGCTCGCCATCGCGTGGATGCGGAGCGAGTGAGCCGATCGGGAGCACGTCGATCAGACCGCGATCTCGGATGATCACCGGCGTGGCGGATGTCACACTTTCGTGGTTGAACAGGATGCCGCTGGATGCGTGGAGGTCGTAGGACTCGCGGTAGTTGACCGTGATCCAGTGGCCGTAGAGCTTGGCCACGCCGTATGGCGAGCGGGGGTAGAACGGCGTGGCCTCCGACTGCGGGACCTCGACGACCTTGCCGAACATCTCCGACGACGAGGCCTGGTAGAAGCGGATCGACGGGTCGGCGATCCGCACGGCGTCGAGGATGCGGGTGACGCCCAGGCCGGTGACCTCGCCGGTGAGCACGGGCTGGCCGAAGCTGGTCTGCACGAAGGACTGGGCGGCCAGGTTGTAGACCTCCTCGGGCTGGTGCTCGGAGAGGATGTTGATCATCGACACCTCGTCGAGCAGGTCGCCAGGGACGAAGGTGATGCGGTCCTGGAGGTGGGCGATGCGCTCGAAGTTCACCGTCGAGCTGCGCCGGACCATGCCGATGACCTCGTAGCCCTTGTCGAGCAGGAGCTCAGCCAGGTAGGAGCCGTCCTGGCCGGTGATGCCGGTGATGAGCGCACGCTTGGTCATGGGGCGAGCCTGACGGACCGCGCCGTCCAGGTCTGCCAACTGGGTTGGCAGGATCGTCGCCGCCCGGCTGGCAGGCTGGGCCGATGACGACGTGGGAGCCGACGTGGCCGCCGGCGCCGCACGGCACGGCGTCGCTGGCCGGTCGGATCGGGATGCTGCGCACCCGGCGGGGCTGGACCCAGCAGCTGCTGGCCGATCGCCTCGGCATCTCCCGGGTGGCGGTGTCGCACCTAGAGGCCGGCATCAACTCACCCGATGCTCGCACGGTCACCCTCCTGTCCGGCGTGTTCGGCGTCGAGCCCCACGAGCTCGTCGACGGCACCGACTACCCGACGGCCAAGGCTGACCGCCTCCCGCTGGTGACCGCTCGCCACACCGAGGTCGCCCACCAGGTCGCCTTGATGGAGGCCGACCTGGCCTGGATCGCAGGTCCCGACGCCGTCGCCGCCACGTCGACCGTCGCCGTCAGGGTCCGCACCCACTGGCGCATCGAGCTCACCAAGCTCTCATCGACGGTGATCGACCCCGAGGAGCGAGCGATGCTGGTGGCCGCCCGTCGCCGGCTGGACGACGGGGTCAAGGCTCCGGAAGCAGGACGGCTGGATCGCCGAGGGTGATGGTGCCGGGTTCGGTGACCGCGGCGTAGACACGGCTCACCGGGCCGTGGCGGTGGTGCATCCGGTCGAACTTCCCGTCGGCGAACCACTGGGCGTTCTTCTTGCAGGGCAGGGCGTAGGCCCACACCTCGCAGGCGAGCGATCCCAGCCGCAGCACGGCTCCGGGTCGGACCCGCTCCCAGGGCAGCCCGGTGACCGTCACGTTCTCCCCGGCCCGGCCGGCCGCGAGCGGATCGCCGGTGGCCACGAAGGCGTCGATCACCTCGGTGCTCCACAGGCACAGCGCCTGCCATGGTCGGCCGTGGTGCTGGCGGCTGGCCTGGCGATCGCCGACCACGCCGCGCCAGCCGACCTCCACCCGGTCGGTCGCCGCCTTGGGCACGCCACCGTCGGAGGCGGCCAGGTGGGCGACGGAGCCCTCGACGGTCGAGCCCAGGGCACCGGTCGACCGCAGGGCCCGGGCCGCGTCGCGCCATGCGTCCCACACCGCCTCCAGCCGATCCGCGACGGGGAAGGTCTCGTCATCAGCCGTCCTCTGGACCAGCTCGAGAGCCTGGTCGAGGGTCGATCGGGCCTCGGCGACGCTCTCCTCGGGGAGCCCGTCGGACAGCTGGCTGATGAGCAGTGGAGCGCTGCTCAGGGTGGCTTGGGCGTCCTGGGCCGTGAAGGTGTACGGCCCGACGGTGATCACGCCGCGCTCAGTCGTCGTCGGAGGCGCCCCTGAGGGTGCCGCCGAAGACGCCGCTCTTGACGACGGCCCGGCTGAACGGCGCCGCCAGCTCGAGCAGGCGGGCGCAGCCGTCGTCGCCCAGGGTGCGCCAAGGTCCCAGGGCCGCCTCATCGGTGCGGTCCTCGATCCGCTGGCGTAGCTCCTTGCCCTCGGCGGTCATGGCCCCGTCGGCGTCGAGGATGCCCTTGGAGCGGAGGCGGTCCTTGACCTCGGCCCACTGGTCGTCGCTGAAGCCTCGGGTGAGCTGGAGGATCGACTCGGGCAGGCCGAGCGAACCGCTAGCGGCGTGGGTGACGAGGACCTCGCCGTTGTCGAGGCCCTCGAGGGTGAGGGCGGCGACGTGGCCATCGCCCCGGTGCTCGCGCAGCAGGGTGACGGCGTGGAACAGCTGGAGGTGCGGTTCGTCGGGCCAGGGCAGCGCGGCGTGGGCGGCGTAGAGCGGTCGGCCCTCGGGTGTGCAACCCAGGGCCGCGGTGCGGGCCAGGGCGGCCGCCTCGGGCAGGGTCGGATCGTCGACCAAATCGCCCAGCATCTTCCGCAGCGTCTTGTCGGCCCCGTCCATGCGGGCGTCGAGCATCTGCTGAGGGGTGGCGATGTCCCAAGCTGCGGGCAGCGCCGAGCGCACCAGCTCGGGCTGGAAGTTGAAGAACGTGGCCACCACGACCTCCGAGCCCACCGCACCCATGGCCGCCGATCGGGACGCGAAGTAGCCGGCGTGGCCCTCCACACCGAGCGCGGCGTAGTTCAGGTTGGCCTCGGGCGAGAAGTAGATGAATGCGTGCAGCGGCTCGAGTCGTTCGAACAGATGCCGGGCGGTGGAAGCGTCGACCATGGGCCTGAACCCTAGGCCGACGACCGGTTCTGGCGTACCTGGCGCACCGTGGGGGTGCAGGAGGTACGCCACAACGGAGTCAACGGACCTCGGCCACCTCGTAGCTGAGCGAGGTGCCGTCGAGGGTGCCCTTGGCCACGGCCTGGACGAGGTTGAGCCAGGCGTAGTCGGGGTGGCCGGTCTCGAAGGTGAGGGCGGTGTAGATGGGCGCTCCGCCCGGCCCCTGGCTGAGATCCATCCGCCCGCCGTAGGTGAGATACACCACGGCGCCGTCGTCGGTCTCGATGGTGGAGCGAACGTCGATGGTGCCCACCGTGCCGACGATGGTCAGCCAGTCGGCGGTGGCTCGGCCCTTCAGGGACCCCGAGAGCCGTTCGCCCGAGACGGTGACCGTCTCGACCTCGGCGATGACGCGAAGCCCGGCCGGACCCTCGCCGACGAAGATCTGCTCGGCGGCCAGGGCGATGTCGATGGTGCACAGCGGGACGAGCTCTAGGGCCATGCGCGTCACGGTAGGGGCCTCAGCCCTCGGCGCCGGTAGCGAAGCGGGCACGCCTCGGCGGCGCGGGCCACGCCGCCGATCTGGGCCGGCAGGGGGGTGGCGCCACCGAAGGCGGGGACGAGGTCGTACGCCGCGGCGAGACGGTCGACGGTGCGGGTGATGGCCGACAGCGAGAAGGGTTGGGCCGGACAGGTGTGGGGCCCGTGGCCGAACGTCGTGACCAGCTCGGGCGCCGCCAGGCCGGGGTGCTCGCCGAGGCGCCGACCCCGCCAACGGCCGGGGTCCCAACGGTCGAGGCCGGGTGCGGCCGAGTTGTTGGTGAGGGGCACGAGGGTGGCCAGCGTGACCCCGGGGGCCACCGACAGGGTCGCGTCGCCGGTGTCGACGGTCGTCGAGGCCAGGACATGACGCAACATGATCGAGCGCTGAGCCAGCCGGGTGGACTCCAAGGCGCAACGCTCGGCCAGGCCGCGCTCCCCGGCCCGCATCCGATCGAGGACCTCCGGGTGTTGCACCAGGTCGACGAGGGTCCAGCCGAGAGCGGCGAACAGGTTCGACATCGAGCCGAGGTGCACCAGCACCACGTCGTGGGCGACGCCGACGCGTCGGGCCTCGGCGGATTCACCATCCCACCGGGCGGCGATGCGGGCGAAGAGGTCCGAGACGCCGGCCTCGGCGCGCTCGGTGCGCTCGGAGTCGAGCTCGTCGAGCGACGCGCCGATCAGCTCGACCGCATCGGCCAGGGACCGACGTTCGACCACCTTGTCGTTGGCGGCGACCTCAGCCATGCGGTCGGGACGCACGAACGCCTCCGAGGCGTCGAGGGCGTCGAGGGCATCGACGAGTGACTCGAACCTGGGGCCCCTTCCGGCGCCGGGGCCCGCCCACGACGCCAGCCCCATGCGGTGGGCCAGGCGACGGGCGAAGGCGAAGATCTCGAACTCGCCGTCGGCGCCGAGCTCGGTGACGGCGGCATCGAGGGCGAGGTCGAGGTGGCCGAGGTAGCCGGCCACGTCGTGGCGCCCGAACAGCTCGTGGGGAAGCGTCCGCCGCCCGGCGAACAGCTCGTCGGGCAGCTTGCGTCGCAGCATGTGCCAGTCGGCGATGCCCTTGCTGGCCACGTCCTCGGCCACGGCGTAGAAGCTTCGCAACCCCTCGGGCGAGAACAGGAACAGGTAGCGACTGCGCTCGCCGTCGACCACGAACGTGTCGCCGTGGACCGCCCGGGCCGCTCGCAGGACGGCGACCGGGTCGGCCACCAGCTCGTCCCACGGCAGAGCCACGTCGGCCACCGGCGGCAGGGGAGAGATGTCCGGCCGCCCCACGCCAGCCAGCCTGGCAGGAGCCACGTCCGACGGCCGGCGCGGTCTCGCTAGCGTTCGGCCGCCCGGGAGGAGAGCGACGACGTGGACGGCTTCGGCGACAAGGTCAGCTTCATCTGGTCGGTCGCCGACTTGCTGCGAGGTGACTACAAGCACCTCGCTCCATCGTGATGGCCGCGACGACGCCGACGTGTTCGTCGGTCACCTCACCCAGCTCCTCATCGCCGCATTCGGGGAGGCGGCCACGAGCCAGGTCGAAGTTGCTCTCCATCGCGTCGACGGCCACGACGTGGCCCGCGTCCACGTCGAGGCGTCGGCGTTCCCGGTGCTGACCGGCGACACCCTCTTCGTCCGGCTCGGCAACGGCACCCGAGCCGTCACCGACCCGGCCGAGATCGACCGCTACAGCGGCATCCGCTGGCCCCGGCCCTAGACCAGGGCGGCCCGGAGGGCCTCGGCGGCGCTCGATGCGGTGGCCAGTTCGTCGGCGTCGACGGCGGTGTGCAGGTCGTCGAGGAGGCCGGTCACCTCGGCGGGGAGATCTTCGATCCGTTCGGCGATCGTGTCCAGGGCGACGAGGTCACTGGCGACTCCGCCCGCCTCGTCGGCCTCGGCGTCGATCTTGGCCTGAGCCGCCCAGGCGGCCATCCGGCCGGCGTCGATGTCGGCCACCGGCTCATGGCGTGCTCGGAGGTCGAGTGCCGCCTGCTCGACCACTATGGCGGCGGCCTCGACACCCTCTCCGGCATCGACCGCGGATCCGAGTGCATCGACGGCGTCGGTCAGGGCCATGGTCAAGACCTCGGGACCCTGGTACGCCTCGGCGGCAGTGCGGATCGTCTCCAGCGCAGCCGCAGCTCCGTCGGGGTCGGCGAGCACTTCGGTGGCCCCGGCAGAAATCGTCGTCAGCTCCGCTGGCGTCGGCTCCTCGACGGCGTCTAGGGGCACGCCCAAGGCGACGACGATGTCCTCGGTGTCGGTGTGGGCGCTGAACTCGCCGTAGCCCGGGGCGAAGGACTTGTCCTCGGTGGTCCCGTCCATCAGCAGCTCCTGGATCGTGATGGCGCCGGTGAGCGATCCCTGCGGACCCTCCACCGTCGTGTCGACGGCCTTGACCGTCACCTCCTCGAACACGAGGTCGGGGATGTTCTCGGGTCGGTACACGTCACCGACCTGGGGGTCCGCCGGCATGATCATCCCGGGTGGCCCGTCGACACCGGCCAGCCAGGTCCCCTCGTTGTCCTTGACGGCGCCGTCCTCGTAGTTCGTCACGTCCTCGCCGAAGTACCAGACCGATCCGTCGTCGGCCTGGGCGAAGTAGTCGAGGGTCGTCTCAGCGACGCGACCGTCGAGGTAGGCGATGAACTGAGACACGACGGTCTCGATCTCGGTGCCCTCCCATGTGATCGACTTGGTCTGCGGAAGCAGGGTGGCCTCCACCCGCAGCGGCTCGCCTTCGTCGATGCCCAGCTGCACGACCTGGGTCAGGTCGCTGATGGGGAACAGGGGGTTGGTGATCGACGTGGGGTCCGAGAACGTCGGCTTGTCGCGGTCGATGCGGTCTGCCGCCGGAGCGGTGACGATCGTGGCCTCGGTGGTCGTCGAGCGACCGGACGTCGTCGTCGAGCGTCCGGAATCAGCCTTCGGCGGGTCGGCGTCCTGGCCGCAGGCGGCGATGAGCACCGCGGCGGCGACGGCGGCCACGAGGCCGGCCGTCCGGGATCGAGGTGCGGTGTTGGAGTCGTGCAGGGTGCGCATGGATGTTCCTCCTGGGCGGCCGGATCGGCGCTGGCGTCGGTCGCCACAATGCACAGGTGGTGCTGACCGACGGCTGAACGTGGCTGGACCTCGTTCAGGTTGCGGTGGGCCTCGAAACGCGACGATGGCCCGCCGCCGGCGCCCTGTGGGGCGCCCGCAGCGGGCCACGGTCGAGCGATCTGGTCAGTCGCCGTTGTCGCCCCGCTCTTCGGCGGGATCCTCGGCCTCGGCGCCGACGATCTTGAAGTCGGCGTCGAGCTGGACGTCGACCTCACTGCCGTCGTCGAGGGTCACCTCGATCTCGTACAGGCTCTCCTCGTCACCGACCTCTGTGTCGGTGACCCGGCCCTCACCGGTGTGGTCGAGGGCGGCGGCCGAGGCCGTCTCGAGGGCTGAGCCGGTGATGGGGGCCTCGGCGTCGTCGTCGCCTCCACCGGCGCTGGCGACGCTGGTTCCGGCAACGGCGCCGGCGGCGCACACGAGGGTGGCAGCGCCGATCATGATCTTGTGGCGGCGGGTGATGGACATGGGGGATGGCTCCTTCAGGATGGGTCCGCAGGGAGCGGACCGGGCGAGGCTCATGGTGCGCGAACGGCCCTGAACATCACCTGACTCACATAGATTGCGGGCTCGATCCCAGCCCTTGGCTGTCAGCCGGTGTTCAGGAGCGGCTGGAAGGATCGTCCCTTGGCCCGGGTCCGGGCCCGGGAGAGGTCGCAATGAAGCTGTTGCTGGTCGAGGATGACGAGAAGATCGCCGCCGCCGTCGCTCGCGGGCTGGTGGCCGAGGGCTTCACCGTCGACGTCTCCCACGACGGCGACGACGGGCTCTGGCGGGCGACGGAGGGGGCCTACGACCTCATAGTCCTCGACATCATGCTGCCGGGGCGCAACGGCTACCGGATCTGCGCCGACCTCCGAGCGGCCGATGATTGGACGCCGATCCTCATGCTCACGGCCAAGGACGGCGACCTCGACGAGACCGAGGCCCTCGACACCGGCGCTGATGACTACCTCACCAAGCCGTTCTCGTTCCCCGTGCTCGTGGCGCGCGTGAGGGCACTGTTGCGTCGGTCGTCAGGTCGCAACCCGGCCCCCGTCGCTGCGGGCGACCTGCGCCTCGACCCGGCCCGGCGTCGGGTCTGGCGAGGGGAGGAGGAGGTGGCGCTTACCGCCCGGGAGTTCGACGTCTTGCACTGCCTCGTGCGCCGCGCCGACGAGGTGCTGTCGAAGGACGACCTCTTGGCGGCGGTCTGGGACTTCGACTTCGACGGCGACCCCAACATCGTCGAGGTCTACGTCCGCCGCCTTCGGCTCAAGGTCGACGAGCCCTTCAGTCGTCGCTCGATCGAGACCGTGCGGGGCGCCGGCTACCGGCTGGTCGCTGATGGCGGGTGACGCCCCGGCGACCCGCGTGATCCGGAGCGTCCGCTTCCGGGTCACTCTCACGGCGACGGTCGCGGTGCTGGCCGTGCTGGTGGCCACCGGCGTCGGACTCGTCTGGGCCCAGACTCGGGTCCTCACCGACAACCTGGACGAGACACTCGCTCTTGCCGCCGCCGACATCGCAGACGAGCTCGAGGCCGACGGGGCGCCGGCGACGTTGGTGGGTCCCGGCGACGACGACTCGGTCGCGCAGGTCGTCGACGGCGACGGGGAGGTGCTGGCGTCCAGCGCCAACATCGTCGAGCGGGGACCGCTCGCCGAGTCGAGGGCCGACGGGGACGGGGAGGTCCGACGGACCGTCGACGACATCCCCACCGACGAGGCGCGGTTCAGGCTGCTGTCGAAGCGGATCGATGTCGACGGCGAGCCTCTCACCGTGCACGTCGCCGTGACCCTCGACGACATCGAGGAGAGTCGTGGCGTGCTCGCCCGGTCGCTGCTCGTCGCGGTGCCGCTGGTCGTCGCCGTGGTCGCCGCCCTCATCTGGTGGTTGGTCGGGCGGACGCTGCGCCCCGTCGAGGCGATCCGGGCCGAGGTGGCCGACATCGGCGGAGGTGACCTGCACCGACGGGTCCCCGAACCCCGGACCGGAGACGAGGTGGACCGCCTGGCCCGGACCATGAACACCATGCTCGATCGGGTCGAGAGCGCATCGCAGCGCCAGCAGCGGTTCACGGCCGATGCTGCGCACGAGCTGCGGAGCCCGCTCACCCGCATCCGGACCGCCATCGAGGTCGACGCCGTCCACCCTGAGACCGCCGACCTGCCCGCCACCCACGCCAGCGTCCTGGAGGAGGCGATCGGCCTGGAGCGGATGGTCGGAGACCTGCTCCACCTGTCTCGGAGCGACGCCGGTGCCGTGTCCGCCACGGCCGACACGGTGGACCTCGACGACATCGCGCTCGGCCTCGTCGGTCGTCTGAGGGCCGAGGGCCGGGTGGTGGTGGACAGTCGAGGAGTGGGCCCGGCGCAGGTCCGAGGTGACTCCCACCAGCTGCGTCGGGCCGTCGGCAACGTGGTCGAGAACGCGGCCCGGTTCGCCGCGTCAAGCGTGGCGGTGACGGTGGTCGAGCGGGACGGGACGGCGCTGCTCACCGTCGCCGATGACGGACCCGGCATCGCGGCCGAGGATCACAGCCGGGTATTCGAGCGCTTCACCCGCCTCGACGACGCCCGGGCCCGGGCCACCGGAGGCACCGGCCTGGGCCTGGCCATCGCCCGCGACATCGTCGAACGCCACGGCGGCACCATCGCCGTCGCCGATCAATCCAACGCAGATCTGCCCGGTGCCTGTTTCGTGATGACGTTCCCGTCAGTCAACGGGACCGCGATCGAAAACGGAGAGCACTAGAGGGGTGCGCGCCCTTCGTGCTCTCGCGCCGGGCGGGCGGCAGCTCGCGTCGTCAGGGGCGGCCTGCCCGTCAGGGCCGGTCGGGGAGCTGCTGGACCGCCCAGCCGTTTCCGTCGGGGTCCTGGAAGTACACGAACCGACCCCACGCCAGGTCCTTGACCTCACTGGCGTCGACGCCGCGCTCGACGAGCTCGTCTCGGGCCGACTCGATGTCGGCCACCACCACCTGCAGGAGGTCCAGCGACCCGGGTTCCACCTGGGTGATGCCCTCGCCGATGCAGATCGAGCACGCCGATCCAGGCGGCGTGAGCTGCACGTAGCGACCGCCGTCGAAGGCGGCATCGTGGTCGGCCACGAAGCCGGCCTGGTCGACGTAGAACGCCTTGGCCCGGTCGACGTCGGAGACCGGTACGCCGATCAGCTCGAGCTTGAAGTCCATGATGAGATCCTCTCGGTTTGGTGGCATCGGTCGTGTGGCCACGCACCCATTCTCCGCCCCTGAAGTGGTCATCCAATGGCCACTCTGGGGGATTGTCTCGGCGGTGAGTCGCACGACGGTGCCAGGTCGGACGGCACCGGGGGCCTGTCGGGGTGTCAGGTAATCTCGGCTCGACATGGACCTGCGATTCAGCGCGGCGGACGAGGCTTTCCGGGCCGAGGCGCGTGGGTGGTTGACCGGGGCGCTCGTCGGGGACTTCGCGACGGTGCGGGGGCGGGGCGGGCCCGGCGACGAGCACTCCCTGTTCGACGAGCGACTGGCGTGGGAGCAGCACCTCGGCGCCCACGGGTACGTGGGCCTGGCCTGGCCGGCGGGGCGGGGCGGCCGAGATCTGTCCCTGCACCAGCAGGTGATCTGGCACGAGGAGTACGCCCGGGCCCAGGGCCCCGGTCGCCTGGGCCACATCGGGGAGGGGCTGGTCGCCCCCACCGTGCTGGCCTACGGGACCGACGAGCAGCAGACCCGCTTCCTGCCCGGCATCCGCAACGGTACCGAGCTTTGGTGTCAGGGCTACTCCGAGCCCAACGCGGGCAGCGACCTGGCCAACCTGTCGACCCGGGCCGAGCGTGATGGTGACGGTTGGGCCCTGACCGGCCAGAAGGTGTGGACCTCGCTGGCCCACTGGGCCCAGTGGTGCTTCGTGCTGGCCCGCACCGACCGGCCCACGCACAAGGGGATCACGTTCTTCATGGTGCCCATGGACCAGCCCGGCATCGAGATCCGGCCCATCCGTCAGCTCACCGGAACGGCAGAGTTCAACGAGGTCTTCTTCGACGGGGCTCGGGCCGATGACGCGGATGTGATCGGAGGCGTGAACGAGGGCTGGAAGGTGGCCATGGGCCTGCTGGCCTACGAGCGGGGAGCCTCGACGTTGGGCCAGCAGCTGGCCTTCCGCAACGAGCTCGACGCCGTCGTCGACGACCTCCGCAAGACCGGTCGCATCGAGGATCCGGTGCTTCGCCAGCGCGTCGTCGCCCTCCACGCCGAGCTGGAGATCATGCGCTGGCACGCCCTCCGGGTGCTGTCCGCTGATCATGGTCGTCGTGAGGCCCTGATCACCAAGCTCTACTGGTCGAGCTGGCACCGCGCGCTGGGCGAGCTGGCGGTCGACGCCTCCGGCGCTCATGCCCTGCTTGGCCGTGAGCTCGGCGACCCGCAGCTGGGCGACGAGCTCACCGACGCCCAGCGGCTGATGTTGTTCACCCGGGCCGACACCATCTACGGCGGCTCGAACCAGATCCAGCGCAACCTCATAGGTGAGCGGGGCCTGGGCCTGCCCCGGGAACCCTCGCCTGATGGTGACGCCGCGGTGACCGCGTCATGAGCCCGCCGACCTACGTCCCCGGCCACGGCCTCCTCGCCGAGCAGGCGGTCATGGTCACCGCCGCGGCGGGCACCGGGATCGGTTCGGCTGTGGCCCGCCGGGCCCTGGAGGAGGGGGCCCGGGTGCTGATCAGCGACCTCCACGAGCGCCGGCTGGGCGAGACGGCCGACCGCCTGGCCGACGAGACCGGCACCCGGCCGGCTACGGCGCGCTGCGATGTCACCGTGGAGGACGACGTGGCCGCGCTGTTCGACGTGGCCGGCGCCGAGCTTGGGGGCCTCGACGTGGTGGTGAACAACGCCGGGCTGGGCGGCACGGCCAACCTGGTCGACATGACCGACGAGCAGTGGTCGGTGGTGCTCGACGTCACCCTGACGGGCACGTTCCGGGTCACCCGGGCGGCGCTACGCCACCTGCGCGACCGCGGCCAGGGTGGGGCGATCGTCAACAACGCGTCGGTGCTGGGGTGGCGGGCCCAAGCCGGCCAGGCCCACTACGCCGCAGCCAAGGCCGGGGTCATGGCCCTCACCCGCTGCGCCGCGGTCGAGGCGGCCGAGATTGGGGTGCGGGTCAACGCGGTGGCGCCCAGCCTGGCCATGCACCCGTTCCTGGCCAAGGTCACCAGCGACGAGCTGCTGGCCGAGCTGACCGAGCGGGAGGTGTTCGGCCGGGCTGCAGAACCGTGGGAGGTGGCCAACGTCATCGTCTTCCTGGCCAGCCCGTACTCGTCATACATGACCGGCGAGGTCGTCGCCGTGTCGAGCCAGCACCCGTGATCGTCCTCGGCGGGCTCGACGCCGTGCGCGGCGCGGTCGGCCGAGATCTCGGCACCAGCGACTGGGTGACGGTGACCGCGGCGCAGGTCGGCCAATACGCCCAGGCCACCGGCGACGGCAGCCCCGACGGGGCCACTGTGTCGCCGTGGTTGGTGCTGTCGCTCACCAACTTGTTCCTCCCCCAGATCGTGGAGGTGAGGGGCATCGCTGCAGGGGTCAACTACGGCACGGGCGAGGTCAGGTTCCTCGGCGAAGCCCAGGTGGGGGAACGCCTCCGAGGGGCCGCGAGCCTCATCGACGCCACCGAGGTGAGCGGCGGCGTCCAGACAACCATCCGCATCACCGTCGAGGTCGAGGGCATCGACGAGCCGGTCTGCGTGATCGACTCGCTCAGCCGCTGGCTGGAGTAGCGGGCGCTCCGGCGGCGACCCAGTCGATGGCCACGGCCTGAGGGCCCTCGGGGCCGATCTTGATGGGAACGCGGGCGCCCGGGAACACGAAGGCCAGGGCCCGGCGGGGGAGTGGGTTCCCGATCTGCACCTGGTAGGGCTCCGCGCCCGGGGGCAGCACCGTCAGGGTGAAGAGGTGCACGTCGTGGCCCTCGTGATTGCGCAGGCCGAGCGGGGCGTTGGCGACGATGACCGCCTCCGCCGATGACCCCGAGGCCAAGATGGCGGCCGAGCCGCCGTCGGACGGGACGGCGAGGGTCACCACTGGGGGCTCCTCGCCGAAGATGATCGCCACGCGCGACGCATCGGCGGGATGCACGCGTACTGACACCGACACGCCGCTGCCGAGCTGGGGGAGCATCACCTCGTGGACGCGCTGGCGACAGGTTGTGACGTAGGGCTGGGCCCCGTCGATGAAGACCTGCAGGGTCAGGTCGCAGACCCGGTAGCTGTCGGCGCCGAAGGACACCTGCGCCCCGTTGAGCTGGACGCCGACGACGAGACCCCGGCCCCGCAGGCCGTGCCGGGCGAGCTCGTCGTCGATCCCGCCGGTGACCCCTCGAATGGAATCGAACAGACCCATCTGCATCTCCTGCGCTCGCTGACCCCGTCGACCCAGGTTGGCCGACGGTCCGCTCGCTGTGATGAGCAATGGCCGCGCAACGTGGGTGCCATAGCGGCGGGGCTTGCTACTTGGCCAGGAGCACAGAGGAGCCGTGTCCGAAGAGGCCCTGGTTGGCAGTGAGGCCGAGGCGCGCCCCGTCCACCTGGCGATCGCCAGCCTGGCCCCGCAGCTGCCAGGTGACCTCGCACACCTGGGCCAGGGCCTGGGCCGGGACGGCCTCGCCGAAGCAGGCCAGACCGCCCGATGGGTTCACCGGGACGCGGCCACCGATCTCGGTGGCGCCGTCGCGCAGGAGCTTCTCGGCCTCACCCGGTCCGCAAAGGCCGATGTCCTCGTACCAGTCGAGCTCCATGGCCGTGGACAGGTCGTAGACCTCGGCGAGCGACAGGTCCTCGGGGCCGAGGCCGGACTCCTCGTAGCAGGCTGCGGCGATCGACGCCTTGAACGTGGCGTCGGTCGCCGGCACGGCCACGGAGGAGTCAGCGGCGATGTCAGGCAGATCGGGGACCACGTTGGGATAGGTCGGCGTGATCGTCGAGATGGCCCGGATCGTGACCGGGTCGGAGCTCAGGCGCCGGGCTGCCGACCCCGAGGCGAGCACGACCGCGGCGCCGCCGTCTGAGGTGGCGCAGATCTCCAGCAGACGCAACGGGTCGGCCACCACCGGGCTGGCCAGCACGTCGTCGACGGTGACGGCCTTGCGGAACCGGGCGTTGGGATTGGCCAGGCCGTGGCGGGCGTTCTTGACCTTGACCCGGGCGAAGTCGTCCTCGGTGGCCCCCCACAGGTCCATCCGGCGACGGGCGTAGAGGGCGAAGTAGGTGGGGTTGGTGGCGCCCAAGAGCCGGAAGCGCAGCCAGTCGGGGTCGTCGGGCCGGTCGCCGGCGTTGGGAGCGAGGAACCCCTTGGGCGTGGTGTCGGCCCCGACCACGAGAGCCAGGTCCGACAGGCCGGCCAGGATGCGGGTGCGGGCCGCCTCGAGCGCGGTGACGCCCGACGCGCACGCCGCGTAGCACGACGTCACCCTGCTGCCGGTCCAGCCGAGGGCCTGGGCGAAGGTCGCCCCTGACACGTAGCCGGGGTAACCGTTGCGCATGGTGTCGGCCCCGGCCACGAAGTCGATGTCGGTCCAGTCGACGCCCGCGTCGGCCAGGGCTTCTCGGGCGGCCACGCGCCCGTAGGAGACGAAGCTGCGACCCCACTTGCCCCACGGGTGCATCCCCACGCCGAGCACGGCGACGGGTGCGGGGCTCACGTCGTCGCCTCGACCGGGCGCCACTTCCAGACCTGGTGGTCGCCTTGGTCGTCGGTGAAGAGGGTGTCGACCACGACCTCTACCTCCTGGCCGATGCGCAGGTCGTCGACCGACACCCCGGCCACGACCTGGCCCAGCACTACGAGCCGCTCGGCCGGCAGCTCCACCGCCGCTATGCAGAACGGCACGTGCTCCTCGCCGGGCACCACGTAGGGCGGGGGCGGCTGGTAGCGGGCGTCGGTGTAGGACCAGATGCGGCCGCGCCTCGACAGAAGCGTCGGTTCCAGCTCGTCGCTCGAGCAGGCCGGGTTCGGGCAACCCAACCCAGGGCGGGGGAAGGCCACGGTCGCGCAAGCCGGGCAACGGTGGCCGATGAGCGCCGGCTCGGCGTCGGTGGTGAACCATCCTTCGGCGCCGAGCGCCGGGGCGGACGTGGGCATCGGGCCTCCCGGCTCAATGATCTGACGGACCGTCAGGTCAGACCCTACTGGTGAGGTCGCAGGGGCCGCCGACCGAGTCCCCTGCGGCGAGGTGTCTGGCGACCACCTGGCGACCCCGACGCCCTCGACAGGGTGGGTACGGTGGCGACCATGCCACCGGACCCTCCGCCGAGCCCGGCGTCGCCAGTCACCGTGCCGGGGGCACCCCCGGAGGTCCCCGGGCTGACGGGGCTGACGGTCATCGGGCGGGGCGGTTATGGGGTGGTGTACCGGGGCCACCAGGGCGACTTCGGTCGCGATGTGGCGGTCAAGGTGCTGTCGGCTCCGGGCGCGGATGAGCGGGCCGTGGAGCGGTGGAGGCGGGAGATCACGGCCATGGGCCGCCTGTCCAACCACCCCAACATCGTCGCCGTCTACTCCGCGGGGGTGACCGAGGCTGGCCACCCCTACCTGATCATGCCGTTCGTGAGCGGAGGTTCGCTCCATGACCGCCTTGCGTCCGGTGGCCCGCTGCCGGGAGAGTCGGCGGCGCTGGTCGGCTCGAAGCTGGCTGCCGGGTTGGCGGCGGCGCACGCCGCAGGGGTGCTGCACCGCGATGTGAAGCCGGCCAACGTGCTCATGTCGGAGTACGGCGAACCTCAGCTCACCGACTTCGGCATCGCCCGGCTGGTCGACTCGGCCACGACCACCACCGGATCGGTCCAGGCCACCATCGGCTACGCCCCTCCGGAGGTCCTCTCCGGCGACGGGGCGACGCCGGCGTCCGACGTGTACGGCCTGGGCGCCACCCTCCACGCTGCGCTGTCCGGCGAGGCTCCCTTCGCCGGGCCCGATGACGAACCGCTGACCGCCCGCATCGGTCGGGTGATGACCCAGATGCCTCCCGACCTGCGAGCGCTCGGAGTGGCCCCGGGGCTGGCGGCGGTGATCGAGTCGACCCTGGCTAAGGATCCCGCGGACCGCCCGCAGAGCGCCAGCGAGCTCCAGGAGCGGCTCGACGCCGCGGATCTGGCCGACGGTGGGGGCGCGGCCGCCGCCGCGGCTGCGCCGCCCACCGAACAGATGGGTGCAGCGGCCCTCGCCGCCGCGCCTGTGGTCGTGCCCGGTCCTCGCGAGCCGGAGACGTCGGTCTCACCGGTCGTACCGGCCGTGGCCGCAGCGCCGTCGGCTGGCTCACCGCCCGGCTCTGGGCGACCGTGGCTCATCGGGGCTGGTGCCCTGGCCGCCCTCGTCGTCGTCGGCCTGCTGGCCTGGTGGCTTCTCGGCTCTCGCGGCGACGACGGCGGCGAGCGCACCGCAACTGACGGTACTGCCACCTCGTCCACCACCGAGGATCCGGCTTCCTCCTCGTCAGCTCCTCCCGAGACCGGCGGAAGCGAGCCGGCGACCACCCCGAGCTCCGAGCCGGCGAGCACCCCGAGCTCCGAGCCGGCGACGACCGCCAGCACCGAGCCGGCGACGACCGCCAGCACCGAGCCGGTCACGACCGCGTCCTCCACCACCACAGCCCCACCCGACGACGACGACGAGGGCCCCAGCGAGGACGACGTCAGCGGAGCCTTGAACCAGTACTACAGCACCGTCGACGGTGGTGACCTCCGGGCGTCCTACGACCTGCTGTCGTCGGATTACCAGGCGCA
>Ga0136617_10001123_pt1 | contig 23444 bp, 23 predicted proteins | sample AntDrymUQ3222106_2_FD_129672 | JGI IMG/M metagenome (GOLD analysis project Ga0136617, IMG submission 129672) | Polar desert sand microbial communities from Dry Valleys, Antarctica - metaG UQ322 (21.06) | ecosystem: Environmental > Terrestrial > Soil > Desert | place: Antarctica: Dry Valley...
AGTTTGGGTTTCGGCACATCATCCCGGAGGGATCTAAGTTAATAGCCGAGGGCGAGCTTTGCGCGACGCCCACGGCTAGTCGGAAGAAAGATGTCTGACCCTGAAGGGGTCACATTTCTGCACTGTTTTACCCTTCCAGGGTCAGGAATATCTCTCCGAGTCCTCCGTGGGCGTCGCGCAACGCTCGCCCACGGCTAATGACTTAAATCCCTTCGGGATTGAAAAGAGATTGACCGTCTCATGATGAATACATACGACTTGTTTGGGCTAGCAGTCCGAATTCTGGGTGTGGTGCTGCTTTGTTACGGAGTTCAGGACCTGGTAGATTCAGGTATGTTCAAGTTGGGCTATTTCACCTTGTTGGATTCAACTCCCAGCTACTATTTCGTCAGGGGCTTGTTAACGTTCGTTGTCGGAATCTATTTCGTACGTGGTGCCCCGCTGCTTGTGAGTCTTGCTTACCCCGCGGAAGACGAGGAGGAAGAAGAGACTAGTATCAGCAGTTCTGGCCTTGATAATAACCAGTCTTGAACGAGACAGTCTGCCCGCAACCTCTTTTGTCAAAGGAGGCAGCGTTAGCCGGCGAACGCGGAAGCTCGAGAGACAACGAACCCGGGGGAAGGAAGTCCATGCAGTCCAGCTATTCTTGTCGTTTCAGTTCCCACCGAGAACTCTACGACCGACGGCCCTCACTCATTTGTGCGGTGACTCTGTTCATGATCTTGAGCTGTGCAGGCAGCAAGTCGCTGGCACGAGAGATTACCCGGGCGCAGAACGGCGGTGTTAAAGGCCAGGTGGTAGCCGACATACCCGAAAAGCGTAGACCGCTCCCAGGCGTCGTCGTGATTCTGAGCGGAGACCGTCTTGGGGACAAGCAGCTGCAGGCCGTTAGCGATAAAGAGGGACGTTACAACTTTACCGGGCTTACCGCAGGCGATTATGCCGTTTCGGTGGAGTTGCGGGGATTTAAAAAATACGAGCAGAAGACTGTGGTGCAGATAGAGGCCACGGTCGACCTGAATATCCTGCTGCAACCCATTACGCTTAGCGAAACGGTGACAGTCACTGAAGACAAGGCCGACGCCGGCAAGACTGAATCGACCACAGCGGGGGTGATCACCAGCACCACCCTGCGCGACGCGCCGCTTATCGATCAAAAGTTCCAGGACGCCTTGCCCCTTCTGCCCGGCGTCGTGCGGGGTCCGGACGGCAACCTCAACATTAAAGGGACACGCCCGAACCAGAGCGGGATCCTGGTCTCAAGTCTGAACGTTACAGATCCCGTGACGGGTAGTCCGGCGATCGAGTTACCGCTCGAAGCCGTAGAGACTGTGCAGGTCTATTCAAATCCTTACTCCGCTGAGTACGGCAAATTTACCGGCGCCATTACAACCATCGAGACCCGCGCTGGCAGCAACGCTTGGCGGTATCTGGTAAGCGGAGTCCTCCCGCGACCGCGTTGGCGCGACGGAAAACTCTTTGGCATCGGCGCAGTGACGCCGCGCATTGCAGTCGGCGGTCCCATTTCAAAGAACAAGCTCTTCTTTTTTCAGAGCTTCGAATACCGCTTCGTTCGGACTAACGTGCCAAGTCTGAAAAATCTCGAGGAAAGGCAGAGAGACATACAGCGCGAAAGCTTCGATTCCTTCTCCCGAGTGGATTATGTAGTAAACCCGATCCACCGGTTTACCGTCAGCCTTTCCGTATTCCCGCAGAAGCTCGACTTTTTCAATCTCAACAGCTTTAACCCAGCTGACACCACGGCAAACTTTCATCAACGCGGATGGTTTCTTGCGTTCAACGAACAAGCTGTCTTCAAATCCGGCGCGCTCCTGCAATCAAGCGTCAGCGTCAAGCAATTTGACGCTGACATCTTCGGCAATAGCGCCGCGCCTTATCGGATCACGCCCGACAGAAATTTCGGGGGGTGGTTTGACCGGCAGCATCGGGAAAGCCGACGCTATGAATGGCTAGAGGTCTACCACTCTGCTCCCAGGCGTTGGCGCGGTTCGCATGCGTTTAAGACCGGCCTCAACTTCAGCCACACCACCTTCAACGGTAGCAACATCAGCACCCCAGTGCGCGTCGTTCGTGCCAACAGCAACACCAGCCAACTGATCGAATTTGTCGGTGAGGGCATTCTACGGCGGCGGCCAAACGAATATTCCGCCTTCCTCCAGGACAAATGGACTCTCAATGGACGCGTTACGCTCGACCTGGGTTTGCGCTTTGACCGTGATCAGATCGGCACCGAGAACAACTTTGCTCCACGCTTCGGTTTCGTTTTCCTGCCAACCGATTCCGAACGCACCGTCGTGCGCGGCGGCGTGGGTCTGTTCTACGACAAAATCTCGCTGAACGTCGGCGCGTTTGAACAATATCAGAGCCAGCTCATAACCACGTTTGCACCAGACGGCGTCACTGTGGTCGATGGATCCAGGCTGTCCCGGAACATAGCCCCGGGCGGCGGACCACGGAACCCATACAGCCTCGCCGCGAATTTTCAGGTCGATCACCAGCTCACTGGGCGACTGCTGCTGCGAGTCGGATATGAGCAGCGTCACACGCGGCGCGAGTTCTTCGTCGAGCCAGTCACCACTCAAGATTCGACGACGGGCGCGTTACTATTACAAAACTCAGGTCGCTCCCGTTACCGCGAGTTTCAGACCACGGCGCGATTACGTTTCCAGGAGGGACGCAACATCTTCCTGTCGTATGTGCGATCCGAAGCGCGGGGGGACCTTAATGACTTTAACACCTACTTCGGCAATCTCCGGCATCCGGTGATTCGTCCCAATGAGTTTGGTAAGCAAGAGTTCGACGTGCCGAACCGATTACTCTTCTGGGGCGACTTTGGTCTACCCCGCGACATCGTTGCCACCCCGGTATTTGAGTGGCGCAGCGGCTTCCCTTATTCGCTTCTCGATGAGGCGCAGAATTTCGTCGGCCCGCGCAACGCCGGCGGGCGCTTTCCGCAATTGATGACCCTCGATCTGCTGGTGACGAAAGGGCTCAAGATCCCATTCCGCGGAAAGAAGTACAAGGGCCGGGTGGGCGTTACCATTTTCAATATCACTAACCACTGGAACCCGCGCGACGTGCAGAACAACCTCGCCAGCCCGCAGTTCGGGACCTTTTACAACAGTCCCGACCGCAGTTTCCGGACTAAATTTGAGTTCGTAAAGTTCTGATGATCATGCAAAGACGCAAAGAGGAAAGCTTATATGGCAAGGGTGAGGGCCGTAATTTCATGTCCACCTCTTCTTTGCGCCTTTGCCCCTTTGCGTCTTTGCGTGAACTACTAATCGCCACTCTGACTATTGGTGGGATCTGTCTTTAGCCTCCTTGCAGAAACTCATTTGACTGCTTGGACGTAAGAGACGCTATGAAAAAATCCCTGGCTTCCGCGCTTAGCTCCTACCGAGAATTCCGCGCTGCCAAAGCGCGAAACCGTCCGTATGGAGTGATTCGGAATATGGTTATCTCCCTGGCTGCGGCTTACCTCTTGATCCTGCAAGTTAGCGGGGCTTGAGCCGTCCTTGTGGGGATAGCCGAGTCTTCACACAGCGGCTTTGATCTGACATTCTTAAGGGCATTGCTAACCTACAATGTTAAATGTCCCCAGCGTCGACATTAACCGAGAAGGCGTTTCATTGGGCGTTCTCGAAACAGAACGTTTAGTACTGCGCTGGATGACGGCTGCGGACGCCCAATTTATTTTTAAACTCGTAAATGAGCCGTCGTTCTTAAGCTTTATAGGCGACAAAGGAGTTCGTAACCATGCGGATGCGGTTCAATATATTCAAAACGGTCCGGTTGCCAGCTATAAGCGCTTCGGTTTCGGACTCTATTTGGTGGAGCTTAAAGAAACCCGAGTTCCGATTGGAATTTGCGGACTGGTTAAGAGAGACTCACTGCCCGATGTCGATATTGGTTTTGCCTTCCTGCCGGCGTTCTGGTCGAAGGGATATGCCTTTGAGGCCGCTGCTGCGGTGAAGGCTTATGGAAAAGATTTCCTGGGTATAAGCAGGCTGGTTGCCATCACGAATCCGGATAATGAAAGCTCAGGCAGGCTGCTCGAAAAGATTGGCTTGAGATTTGAAGGTATGATTCGATTGTCGGAAGATTCGTCTGAGGTTAAGTTGTTTGCGTCGGATGTCTAACAGGTTGCTGTAAAGAGTTGTAAGCAGCAAAAGAAACAGTAAAACGATCCACAAAATCACACGAAGTAAAACGAATTAAGGCATCCGTTTCGTGCGGTTTCGTGTGATTTCGTGGATCGTGCATTGCGGTGGCTTGGCTCTCAACTTTCTGGGCATAATGGGCAATCATCTGCAGGCCTTAGCTGAGACGATCTGGCATTACCACCTGATGAATCATCAGCTTTCTCAAGCTGATGTGCTTCTCGTACTATGCAGTCACGACACGAGAGTGGCTGAAAGAGGTGCGCAGCTCTTTCACGAGAGATGGGCCCCGCTCATTATCTTCTCCGGAGGTCTGGGTACAATCACCAAAGACATCTGGAATGAGCCCGAATCCGATCAGTTCGCAAGAGTTGCTATCGGGCTGGGTGTACCGAAAGATAAAATACTCATCGAGAATAGATCATCGAATACCGGCGAAAACATTATGTTTACCAGGCAGTTGTTGGCGGAGAAGGAAATTGACCCGCAAAAGTTCATCCTGGTACAGAAGCCTTATATGGAACGTAGGAGTTTTGCCACCTTCAGGAAGTTGTGGCCCGAGAAAGAAGTCGTCGTTACTTCGCCCCAAGTCTCTTTCCATGAATACCTCGACCACTATGCCAGCAGAGAACTTTCACGCGACGAAGTGATCAGCATCATGGTCGGGGATTTGCAGCGGATTAAGCTTTACCCGGATCAAGGTTTTCAGATTTACCAGGAGATACCTCGTGATGTTTGGGCCGCGTACGAAGAGTTGGTGCAGGCCGGATACGACCAGAGACTCATCCCTGCCTGATTTCGGGGTGCTGGTTCAGTTCGGTAGTGAAGCTGATGCCACTCAGTTACAGAACCGAGGAGCGGTAGCGACGGTGTCGGAGCACGATATGACTTAACCACTGAGAGAATCGCGATAGCAGGTGACTGGGAGAGCGTAGGACCGCCTAACGAGAGGATTAAAGATGGCCGATGCAGAAAAGACCTATCCGTATGTAACTCACTTGAACGTGCTCTACCCTCCGATGGAGGTCGTGGACGTGCCCGCACTGGTTGCAGCTTGCACCGACCGCTGGTACAACCAGACTCTTTGCCAAGTCAACGAATCCGTCGTACGAGTTGGCGTGATTCAGGGAGACTACCACTGGCATAAGCACGACGATGAAGATGAATTCTTCTACGTGGTCGAAGGAAAGTTCCTGATCGATCTGGAGGGGCGCACAGTGGAACTCGAGCCCGGCCAGGGTTTTGTAGTTTCCAAAGGCACAATGCATCGGCCGCGGGCACCTGAGCGAACCGTTATTCTCATGGTCGAAGGCGCGGGGATCATACCGACGGGCGACGAGTAAGCCTCGAGTGCGATCGTACGGCAGTGAAAGGAGAATCAATGAATACCACACCATTAACTGACATCGCGCCTAATAATATTTAGAAAGCGACTACTATTCGAAGGTTATTTCACCGTTGAGGTATCGGCAGAAACGCTGCACAAGTATTTTTCAAATATCACGACCGAGCTGGGATTCGGACATACGGCGACCCCATCGTCCATGAAACGCGCGGCGCGGGTAAAAATGTGAGGGATTCGACGGATTCGTGCCCTTGAATTGACTCTGGCATCTACATCGGCGTCTGGGTGAACCCAAAGTTCCTTTCGACGATTATTTACACCTGTGGCGACTTTGACTCGGAGAAGGCCATAAACGCAGTCAAAGACTTCTTTCAGATTTCGAAATTTCAAGCGGCAGTTTTCTAGACTTTCGAACTATAGGAGGCGCGATGGAGGAAGCAAAAACGCAACCAACAAAAGAAAGTGTTTCTGGTTTTCTGAAAAAGGTTTCAGACAAAGACCGGCGAGAAGATTGCCTTAAGGTGCTCGAGATCATGAAAGACGTGACGGGCGAAGAACCTAAAATGTGGGGCAGCAGTATTGTTGGTTTCGGACGCTATCACTACAAGTACGAAAGCGGGCGCGAAGGCGAGTCGATGATCACGGGATTCTCCCCACGCAAGGGCGACCTGACTCTGTACATAATGGGCGGGTTCGAGCCCGTTTCGGATCTCATGGCTCGTCTTGGTAAGCACAAGATCGGCAAGTCGTGTCTGTACTTAAAAAAGCTTGCTGACGTCGACGCGGGCGTGTTAAGGAAGATCGTAGAGAAGTCAGTCAAAGGAATGGCTGATAAGCGAGTTTACAAGTAAGGGGTACCGCCTTCCTCGAGCGCAGCGGGCGGGCAGTAACCCGACAGTTAAGGACCCTCCAGCCCTCGATAGCCGGCGACAGAATAAAGTCTAAGGTGGAGCGAAGCGGAACCCTCGGTAAGGGCTGTTGAAAGATTGGCAAGCCCGCGAATCGGGCGACAGCGGATCATAATTTGATTCGCGGGTTCGGTCTTATCAACATGCCTCTGGTGTTGCCACCGCCGCCCGACCCGCGGGCTAGGAGTCAAATGCGATTGTTCTGGGGGCTTACGCCACAGGCTTGATGCTTTCCCCACGCTTCGCGGTCTCGCTGATCCGTCAACGCCCCTTCCTGGGGTCATCAACCGACGCCTAGACTCGTATGCCAAAATATGTTGCCTTCTTGCGAGCCATTAACGTCGGTGGCCATATCGTCAAAATGGACCATCTGCGCCAACTGTTTGAGGCCCTTGGGTTTTCCAATGTCGACACCTTTATCACCAGCGGGAACGTAATATTTGATTCGATGTCAAAAAGCACAAAGACTCTGGAAAGGAAGGTTGAGAGTCTTCTGCAGGAGACTTTCGGTTATCGAGTGGCGACCTTTATCAGATCGACATCTGAAGTGGCAAACATTGCGGAATACAAACCATTTGACGATTCGGAGTTGGATGCAGACGGAAATGCACTGTATATCGCCTTTACAGCGGATGAGCCCAGCACCGAATCCAAGCGGATGCTCCTGACATTTATTACCGAGGTCGACGACTTTAAAGTGTATGGTCGTGAAGTGTACTGGCTTTCCCGTAAGAACATCAGCGAATCCAAGTTTTCCGGCGCCCAGCTCGAGCGTATTCTGAGAATGCCGGCCACGATACGGAACGCGAATACCGTAAAGAGAATCGCGTTTAAGTACGCTTTATTCGCGGATAAGAATACGAGCCACTGATGAACACGGAGACAACGGATAAGAAAGAGAAAGGGTAGCAGCCCGAGCCTGCGCAGATCTGCGTTTCTCCGCGTTCATCTGTGGCCACTTTTGAGCTAAGCCCCGAGAGAGCGGGAAGGCGAACAATCAGCTCGGTAAATAAGTAACCAGGGTGGAGGACAAGTTGCCCGACTCTCAACCAGGCCCTAAGCGCCGAGGCTTTCTTAATCCACAAATGGTGAGGACGATCTCATTCTGGACTACCAGCGCCTGCATCCTGGTGGCGGTGGTCGCCTCCCTGCTCGCCATTTGGAAGTTTACCGGGACCGACATTTTGTGGCGCACAGTAGCAACCTGCGCCGTGATCGGAGCGGGCACCGTCGCGTTCTACTGGGTTAACGTACTCTTCGGCAAGACTTCGGACTAGCTGCTGTTGACATCCATCCCTTTAAGCCTCCTCGTGATCAAGGTTGAAAGCTTCTTAAAGTTTGAACGATTCACGAAGCGATACGAAATGCCACTAACGCCCTTGGTGGTGGTTCGTGTTGTTTCGTGGATCGTGATGCACTTCGGAATGCTCAAAGAAGGGCCAAGACAGGACCAACCCGGCTGGGGTGCCCATTTCACCATCCGAGTGTAGCACCAGGCAAGTAGCTCGACTGTTAGGAGGGCTCCTCAACGTACCAAAGTCTCTGCGATCTAGTCTTCTGAGCCCCACGGCGCTCTGCGCCTCAACGCTCGGCAAACACTCATGAGGTTCAGAGTGTGCTGCGAGGAATCAGCCGACCTCGGGATTAGTCTAGTTGCGGTTACTCGAGCCGGCGGTGCTGCCACTGGAGTTTTGAGGCGTTGAGCGCGGCTTTATTGGGACCAGGGCTTCGAAATTCTTGTAGATCTGCAGATACATTTGCGTCTCACGCGGAATGAGTGTGCGCCACGACGAACCTCCGCGCTTTAAATAACCCGGCAGACGAGCAGCGTTTGAGTTATAGCCGGCAGCGAGCAGCTCCGGTTGCGTTGCGAGTTTCGAATTGAGGGCGTATTGCACTTCTTCATTTACCGCCAGATCGTTCCAGGTGTCTTGCATGTAGAGCAGCATCGCCTGCAGCGCATTTCCGTGGTTGCGCATGCCCGTCACAAAATCGGGCGTCAGACCCACGCCCGGATGGCGCTGCTTCATAAGGGTGTATGCCCATGGAATCATTTGCACCATGCCCCCCGCCCCAGCACTGCTAACCGAATAGCGGTAGGTATCAAGTTCGTTGAGAGCAAAGAGCGAATAAATCTCCTGGAACAGTGCGCCGCGGTTTTCCTGTCGAAAACGCTCATGATCAACGTGCTCAACAAGGCAAAGGCGTTCAGCGACATCGACGATCTGAGGCGAGATAAAAGCATCCTTCTCACGCAAACGCTTCGCTGCCAGATCCAACATCGTGCGCACATACAACTGGCCCGAGCGGGCCAGATCAGAGGAAAGCAGAGCCGGATGCGCGGAGGTGTAATAAGCCAGCTCACGAAAAACGCCGCGCTTCTCAATCGGAAACTCGACCAGAAGGGGAGTCAGGGAGCGGCCCTGATTGTCGAAGATGACTACTGCGGTGTTTACTCCGTTCGCACGCAGCACGCGAATACTCAACGGCACGCCTAATGAACTAGTCGTTGTGAATTCCGAGCCTTTGGTGAGAAACGTTTCCTTTAAGAGTGTGATTTGATGGATGCGGGCCGTGGTCTGGTCCAGAGCCGAGAGGGTTACAAATTGAATTGAAGGCCCCATCGATGTCGGCATCGGACGCGACTTAAACAGGCGCTCCGCCTCAGCAATTCTTGCGCGAATCGTATGCGGCGAAAGAGGCAGCAGGGTCTTCGGCGCTTCAGCGGCGTCAGGCTCCGTTCCCGCCAACTCGACCGACTGAGGCGGGACTACTGTTGGTGAACCCGCCGGCTGTGGACTGGGTGTTTGGAGCGGCTCTGGACTTTGCTTTTGCGGTACCGTTTGCGCTGAGGTCTGGAGGATCTTGGTCGACTGGGAAGCCGGGGACGACACCGTTCGCGGGCGCGTCAATTCCGAGACTGCCGAGGATTGTGCCTGAGCTGCTATCAACGTAATAGACAAAACGATTGGCGTGATTGCGAGGGGACCTAATTTCATATCTATTCTTTTCGAATTCGTGGACTTAAGACTACTCGCCAGGGGCAGCGAGTGCAGACTTAGATTCGCCTATGCCCCTGCGAGTTGTCAACCAGTTTCTCTTGTCCCTGGAAGGGACGCAGTCAAAGCCGGGGGCAACGCCACCGGAAACTGATAGTACTCGAGCTAATTAATCTCAAAACCAACATTGACCACGGCCGTGATGTCTTTTTCAAGTGACGAGGTGTCGTTCATACCACTATCGGAAACTTCGTTTGAATCTGCCGGTGTTATCTGCAAAACGCCCATTCTTGCAGTGCGTAAGCTGCCAATGCTGCTGCCAGTGCTCTCCGCCACCTTTTCAGCGCGCACCTTGGCATCTTTGGCCGCTTCGGCAAGCATCGTGATCTTCTCCTCACCGAGTTTGGTGTAATGGTAAGCAGGCGCCATCGACTCCAGCAGAATGCCTTGATTAATCAGTTCAGTGGCCTCGCGAGCAATCTTCGCAATCTTGTCCACGTCATTGGAACGCACCTCCAGCTCCTGTCGCAGCGAATAGCCGGTGATCTGTCCAGTGTTTTCTTCTCCCTGGTCGTTACGAGCGTGCAAGGTTTGAGAGGAGATGGAAGAAATCGTGATTTGATTCTCAGGAATGCCCTTGCCGATCAGGTACGACTTAACGCGAGGCACATTCTCGGAAAGAGACTGGTAAGCGTCTGCCAGCACCGGCGCCTGATAGGAAACACCCGCCTTCCAAATCACCAAATCTGATTTGATTCGCTTGCGCGCCGAGCCCGTCACGGTAATCATCTGATCACCGCGCTTCCCTTTTACGAAAGCCCATCCGCCAATCACAGAGGCAAGCACTAACCCAATCGCCAGTGCGATACCCGCGCCAAAACCAGATCCAAATCTTTCGTCACCCATCGGGCAAAACCTCCTGTCGAAGACTCAACGTTCGAGTGCTGCACAATACACGAACCCTGTCAGAACGGCGAGCGGTAGCCACCTGGTCTGACCTGCGCCGGCTCTCAGCGAACCCTAACCGTTTTGACAGGAACGACCTTCTGGACCGGAACCCGTAGAAGTCACTTCCGCACTCAAACCGAACCAGTTTTGCAGCTTGGTGGCGCTGGTGCGGCGGCGTGATCTCTACTAGAATGCGCGAGCTTTCGTCGATCAACCATTTCATTTTGAAGGGCGTTCCCAACTTATCCAGGAACTTCAAACATGCGCACCTTGAGAATAATTCTGACTGCCTTCTTAGTACTCATCGCTAGTGCTCCTACATTCCTATCACAAGAATCCGGAAAACAAGCGGGCGCCATCAAGCCTGCACCTCCACAAGGCAAAGGCGTGGTCGTGCTCCGCGCAGCACGGTTAATCGATGGGACCGGCAAGGCATCAATTAGCAATGCCGTCCTGATAGTGACCGACGAAAAGATAACCGCGGTTGGCGCCGCCGGCGACGTGCCTGTTCCTGCCGGAGCCAGGATTATCGATCTTGGCGATGTGACGCTCCTGCCTGGTTTTGTTGACGCGCATACTCACATCATCGGCCGCGTGCTGGGCGATCCGGAGATCGAGACGGCCGCTGTTCGGGATTATGAGTCTTTCGGGGCCATTCTCAGCGTCAACAATGCAAGAGATACATTGATGGCCGGGTTCACCACCGTTCGTAACGTTGGCGCGGGCGGCAGGTTCGATGACCTGGCGCTGCGGAAGGCTATCAACGAAGGGTGGGTACCGGGGCCGAGAATGCAGGCTGCCGGCCATTCACTCGGCATCACCGGCGGCCACTGCGACTCGAATGGCTATCGACCCGGGCTCATGGATCGGTCGATCGAAGACGGCATTGCTAACAGTCCGGACGAAATACGAGCAGCGGTCCGTTTTCAGGTTAAGTATGGCGCCGACGTGATCAAGACCTGCGCGACCGGCGGCGTACTGTCGGAAGGCGATGCCGTGGGCACTACTCAATACGACTATGACGAGATGAAGGCGATGGTTGATGAAGCGACTAAGCTGGAAAGAAAAGTCGCCGCTCATGCCCATGGCACGGAGGGAATCAAAATCGCCACTCGCGCAGGGGTGGCTTCAATTGAGCACGGATCTTTTATCGATGAGGAAGGCGCGCGACTGATGGCCCAACGCGGCACATTCCTGGTGCCCACTATGATGGCTGGTGAGGCGGTGGAAAGAGCCGCCAGGAGCGGCATTCTTAAAGGACACCGAGCCGAGAAAGCCCTGGCTGCCGCCGCCGCTATGCGCAACGGAATTAAAATCGCCGTCGCTAACAAAGTCCCGATCGCTTTGGGTACCGACGCCGGCGTGATACCTCATGGAATAAACGCGCGGGAGTTTGTACTGATGGTGGAGTGGGGCGGGATGACTCCCATGGAATCGATCGTGGCAGGTACGCTGAATGGATCGAAGCTACTTGGCTGGGATAAGAACCTGGGCTCATTGACGGTGGGGAAATGGGCTGACATCGTGGCCGTTTCAGGCGATCCCCTGAAAGACATTCACAACATGCAGAAAACCGTCTTTGTAATGAAGAATGGAGTTGTCTACAAACGGTGACATTGTAGGGGCTTCTGCGATGAGTCCGTCCTGTCGTGCTATCTGCCTTTTGTCCGAACGCGAGAGGGGAGACGCGCAGTCTGAGATCTGAAATTTGAGATCAGAGTCAATCGCTTGCCTGACCGTCGACGTCCAGCCAATCGCGCGTGAGGTCGCACCAGAGGGCCAAACCACGCCACTCTTTAAAGCCTGCATAGTAACGAGCGATCTTCTTGTCCGTCGCTTTGCGTCCATTGTTGCGCACTTCAAAGAACTTCGCGCGGGTCCAGGAATCCAGTGCTAGACCATCGTAGCGGCCCAGGAGTTTGAGAACGTTCTCAGCAGCGTAGTCGCCAACTCCCTTAACGCTCTTGATTTCCTTGATCAGTTCTGCGGTAGGCAATGGGCTCTCGAGCCATACCTCTACATTTAAGCTCCCGGAAGCCACGCGTTCCGCAAGTTCTTTAAAATATGGAGCACGATAACCAGCTCGCACTTCGTTCACGTAGAATTTTAACGGCATCAGCGCCATCGCTTCCGGAGTCGGAAAGGTTCTCCGTCCGCGGGTCGATTCACGTCCCAGACTTTGAACCAGCCCCGTGACCATCTTCTTGGTGAGTGCCCATGAGCAATTTGTAGTGCAGATCATCTTCACCAAATCTTCAAAAACGGTGGGCCCGCGGAGCAGCCGGCCTGCCCCCTGCTCCGACACCCACTCAAAATCGGGTGTCGCTTTCATCGTTTGATAAAAGGCGGCCATATTATCATCCAGCCGCAGCATGTGACGTACATCCCGCTGTACTCGCTCGGCAGCTTTTTTCCCAAGCGTGCGAGATGGATCAATTAGCACGGCACTCTTGTTTGCTGTGATTAAGACTGTGACGGGTGCGCCGTCAGAGAGATCGAGGGTGCGCGTGAGCACCCATCGTTCCCGATCAATCTCGAATGGCAAGAGTTCACACCAACCATGACCGATCGCAGTTCGCTTGAAGCTGAAAGTGCGTGGCGTAGCTATGGAAAGTTGCATGTATGACTTTTGAATTATTTCAAGATAAGACCAAACGTGACCGTCTGATTAAACAGATTATGACCATGGACGGACAAAGTTCGCAAATCTGTAGGCGTGCAGCGACGCTGGCAATCTTTTTGGAGTGCGGTGGCAAGCGAAGCGCGACACCGCTTTGGGATTAGTTACGATAAACCAAAGCGCCGTCGCAGCTGCACTCCTGGCGGCGCACCAAAGTTCATACTGTATAATCGCTGGACGAAAAGATGGACCTCGAAACGATAGCGACTCCCGCACTCTTACTTGATGTCGAGCGATTGAGGCGCAACGCGGAACGAATCGGCAACCGCGTTCGCGATCTCGGCGTACGACTGCGCCCGCATGTGAAAACACACAAGTCAATTGAAGTAGCCCGCATTCAGACTGAGGGCCACTCGGGCGCGATAACCGTGTCTACCTTAGCTGAGGGCAGGGCTTTTGCGGCTCGTGAGTTTCAAGACATCACCTACGCGGTCCCAATAGAGCCGGGTAAATTCCCGACAGCGCTCGCACTGGCTAAGTCCTGTCAACGTCTCAGTCTGATCACCGACGATCCGGAGCTTCCGGCTCTGCTCAACGAAGCCGCACGAAATCAGAATGTCTTTGTTGACCTGTTTTTGAAGATTGATTGTGGCTACCACCGTTGTGGTGTGGAGCCTGATTCCAAAGAGGCACGCGAAATCCTGGACGAATCTTGGATTCTTCGAATCTTCGTTTCGCGGGAATTCTTACGCACGCCGGTCATTCGTATCACTGCCGCTCGCGGCATGAGCGCCTGACCGTCGCCAGGCATGAACGCGATGTGATGAGGCAACTCGCGGCAGAATTGCGAGATTCTGGAGTTGACGTCCCGACTGTCAGCATAGGGTCGACGCCTAGCATCACAGTTGTCGACCATCTTGACGGGATCGATGAGGCGCGGCCTGGTAACTACATTTTCTTTGACGCATTCCAAGCCTCAATCGGAAGCTGCACGCTGGACGACTGCGCGTTGACCGTTCTCGCCGCGGTGATACATCGGGATCTTAAGCGTAACAAGATTATCATTGACGCGGGGGCGATTGCCCTCTCGAAGGACCGCGGCGCGATCGAGTTTGATCCCACCTCCGGATATGGTCGCGTGCTGGATCTTGAAGGCCAAGACCTGGGTCTTAGCCTCGACTCATTGTCACAGGAACATGGCGAGGTTATGGCCGGGACTGGCGATATTTCGAGACTGAAAGTCGGGTCGCGGGTTCGTGTGCTGGCAAATCACTCGTGCCTGAGTGCTGCCCAGCACTCGCACTACAATGTCTTGGAGGGCGGTCGAATTGTGGATCGTTGGGAGATTCAGCGCGGCTGGTAGAGAAGCGGCGTCAACAGCTTGATTCCGGTGTCGCCAAGTCAAATCAGGACACTCCTCGGTCAAGCTGAAACTTGACAGCGGGGTAATCCGGAACTAGACTGACTCCACTTGAAACAGTGTATGGAAGGCTGTACTCGGGTTTCCCTAATACTCGGGAAGACTTGGGAGAAGAGTCAAAAACACTAAGGCTCTCTACAGTATTGCACGGTGAACGTACGTCACCGCTTCCGATTTATAGCCGGAGCTTTCCGGCGCCGTTCGTCGCCCCAACCGGTCAGTCAGCAGGGCAGTCCGGATTGGGGCGATGTCGTGTCTAGCCCACTGTATTTTTTCCACCAAACTCCCCAATAGTTGGGTGCCTAGTGCCCATCCGGTACCGGGAGGTACTACCATCTTCGCTTGCCCAGTCATGACATGCCAAGCAAAAGAGATCGTGCGTCTCATGAGGTCGGTACCACCTCGCGTAGCGGGTGGGTCGTCGTGTTTTCAGAATGACACCAACGAGACTGCGATTGCCTACCGGCTACTTCACGTAAATTGGATTAGAAAGAATCCAGGGTTCCTCGCTGACAGACCCCGGGAGCTGGGGCAGATAGAGCTCGACCCGGTAACTGCCACGCTCAGCCACAATGAACTCCTTCCTGGTCAGCCCGCTCTCACTCTGAATTGCGTTGCCATCCCGCAGTAGGACGATGCGGCAGGAAATGGGAGCCGTCACGTTTAGACGGATCTCACTTTCAAGTCTGATCTCCTCACCCTGAATCCTGGTCTCATTTGCGTTTGACCCGGTAAACCGAAATCCCGAGGTATCGGAGAATAGATCGAAGCCAATAAAACAATGGCCGGCAGTAATAGCCCCTCGCAAAGTTTCGGTATCAAGGATGCTGCCATTTGGAATGAGTACGTGGACCCTCACCAACCGAAAACTTCTTTCGTAAGGATCGAGCTTCAGGCCCAGCAACGTGTTTCCCGAGGTGTCTTTAAGTGCCAGTCCCACGTTTGCGTGAGCGTCGTTGCCGGCGACGGCAACCAGTCCTTGTTTTCTCGTCGCAATTGCACCATCCCAGCGACGCAGACTCTCAGCCGGTCGTTCATAAAAAGTGGCGAACAAGAGATCGGGATAACTGCGGTACGACCAGAGTCCATCGAAGAACATTACGATGGGATTTATTTCTCGCGCATTCGTATAAACATTGTAAACCTCCACACCGTCGTAGTTGGTTGAGTCCCAGCTCTTGAATTCTTCGGGATACGCAACAAAAACCGTCGCCTTCGTAACTTTCGCCCGAGCGATGACTTGCTGAGTTGAGTGCTGGTCAGTATCGGCGGCGGATTCGCTTCCCGGTATAACCAACAGACGGTCTGCCTGAGCCGTGCTGACCTCATTGCCATTGATAAATAGAACGCCGGCATGCACTCCCTTCAACGTCATCTCAGCAGTGTTGAAATTCTTCGAAGGGTGCTCAGTCATAATTACGAAGTCCAATTGATTCGACTTAGCGGCGGCGATGATTTCGTCGAAGCCTCCGGTGCTATGACCACCGATAAATGAATGGACATGCATCACGCCCTTGTACTCAACGAAGTCGTCCTGAGTCGCGATGCGTTGAGAGTTCGTTTGCTGAATCGCCGCATGGAGACGCCCCAATTTGTAACGGCGATAGGCAAAGGGAATCTGCGAGAGCAGGACCAGTACGGGCAAGAGCAGTAGGAGCTTCTTCCAGGGCTTCATAAGAACAGGGCTCACGCGACGGTTAATCTTCGAAATCAACTGAGGCCACGTGCTCGCTAATCCTTCGACCCAGCTCGGCTACTCTAATGTGTGCGGGATGAATGGTGTAGGCTTCGAGCCCAGCGCGATCGTGAAAGACCGCAACCAGCCCTGTATGGTAAGAGCGGGGCAGACGCAGCACGTCGAAGCCCACTGACAGGCTTACGAGCTCGGAGATAGTACCAACCAGTGCACGGAGAAGACCGACGTGCTCCTCGCGAACTTCCTGTTCAATATCGACCCGATACTTCCAGATAACGATGTGTGTCAGCATATGTCTCTCGAAAGATGCAGCCCTTCCGCCTCCCTTTCCCTTCCTTCGCACCACTCGCGAGTAACCTGGTGCCGGTAGTTAAAAAGCTTCCGCAGCCGGCTCTCGATCAGAAGCGGGGCAAAGGAACGTCCCACAAATCCCAACGGCGGTTCATAGTCTATTTCATCTAGCAGTGTCGCCCCATTCTTATGAGGTTCAACCAGGTGGCGATGACGCCAGCTGCGAAAGGGCCCTTTGACTTGAATGTCCTCGAACATGTGCGGCGGATCGTAAACGGTGTGTTCGGCAATCCACTGAACTTTTATTGGTCCAAAAATCTGCGTCTCGACTATCGCTCGCGCGCCGACTTCCGAAATCTTCGCACTCTGTATCACTCGGGCGCTCTCCCAGGGCGGGAGCAAAAGCACTAACGCTTCCGGTTGTTCGTGAAATGCGAAGACGCTTTCGGGGCTCGCACGGATAAAACTCTCTTTCACGAAACGCATAGTCGCAGCTTTTGGATACTGATGCAGGCACGGACCCAATTCCAAAAGGATGGCTCAAGCCTTGCTAACCGTGGCTCCTTTTTGGTTTCACCGTCTCGCTAGCGACCGGTAAAACCCCGGCATGGGTCAACCGACATCTAACTCCCCACTTTGTGCAACCGCGCATCAACCCGGTCGCTCCTCGGTTCTGTATCCAAAGCGCCCTTGTCTTCCAAGGGACCGCTGTGCTCTGCCGGGGCACTCCAAACCCATCACTTCAAGAATCGATCGAACCAGGCGAGCGTCTGCTCAAGTGCGTCTACCCGGTGCCGCGGCTCGCGCAAGCCATGACCTTCGCGCGGATAGCGGACGAAGACAGTCTCCACCCCACGTCGTTTGAGCGCCATGTACATCTCCTCCGCCTGCGTTATGTGCACGTCATTATCCTGCTCGCCGTGAATGAAGAGCGTCGGTGTCTGCGCTTGTCTGACGTGACGCAGCGGCGACCACTGCCAGAGCTGTTCGTAATTATCCCAGGGAAAGCCGCCAAATTCAGCATGAATCAAGTCCTGATAAAGCGAAGTCGCATAGAAGCTCACCAGGTTACTGACACTGGCACTGGCCACCGCGGCTTTGAAGCGCGGCGTCTGAGTAATAATCCAGTTGGTCATGAAGCCGCCATAAGAACCGCCGGTTACTCCCATGCGACCCTGATCGATCCACGAGTAGCGTCTGAGCGCTTCATCGACGCCGGCCATCAGATCTTTATAATCGCCACCGCCCCATTCATTCAGCGTGCCATCTGAAAATTTTTGACCATAGCCGCTCGAGCCGCGCGGATTAAGATACAGCACAGCGTAGCCGCGGGCCGCATAAGCCTGAAAGGTCGGATTGAATCCCCACCCCGACATTCCATGCGGTCCACCATGCACACTCAGGATCAACGGATACTTCCGGTCCTCACGAACATTAACTGGTTTCGTCAACCAACCCTGGACCGGTGTCCCGTCAAAGCTTCTGAAGTTAATTTCCTCGGGGCCGGTCGCTCTAACGGAGCGCGTGAAAGAATCATTGTGAGCGCTCAAACGTCGCAGCGGAACACCACTTCCTAACCCAACCCACACCTCGGCCGGATGCAAGGCGTCGGTTAAGGTAAACGCCAATGGCATCAAGTAACTGTCGGTAACGCCACTCGGTCTCGCCACGGGAAGAGTCTTGCTCGCCACACTGAAGCTTCCGATTTGAAACGAAGGAACTGGCGCGACTGCAGATTCGGTAGCAGGTCGAGATTTTGAGTCTTGATCCTCAAGAGTGGCGCCCAGTTGTCCATCAGAATAAAAGACCGACAGCTTATCAATCCTGCGCGCGTCAAGTCCGACCCGGAAAACTGTTGTTTTGCCATGATCACCCGCGAGGAAAAGAATGGAGCGGCTATCAGGCGACCATTTCGGGCTGCGCGCCCGCCGGTCCTGTTGAGCGGTCAGTTCCCTACCTACGCCTCCCGCCGCCGCTACCACCCAGACGTGCGTGTCTTCGGCCACGCTATCGATTGTTGTTATCTCTCGTTTCGTGGCGGTGTATGCAATCCATCTTCCGTCAGGCGACCAACGGGGTTCATATTCGCAACCTTTAGTCTGGGTAAGCTGTCGTACTTGGCCTCCGAGGTCCACCGCAAAAATATCGGAATTGTTGTTAGCGTCGGGGTCAGGTTCGTGGTTGGAGAGAAAGCCTATCTCGTCACCCCTGGCACTGAAGGTGATTGCGTGATCGTAGAATAAACCCGAGGTCAGTTGCCGCGGTTCTGGTTTATCAACCTCTACAACCCACACATGCGTGCGGCGATTATCAGAGAATGAAGTTCGCGACTTGTATTGAATGCGATCTATGACGCGTGGATCATCGGGTTTCTTTGCGGCTCCGGCGGTTTCTGAGAATTCTTCCCCCGCTGAAATGTAGGCGATGCGCGTTGAATCCGGCGACCACGCTAACGATTCGCCAGTGTAAGGGATGAAGAAATTGGTGCTCTGGACCGGAGCCACAAATCGAGGCTCGGGTTTGCCTATGTTTACTACCCAAATGCCGTTCAGGTCATCGCGATTCGAAAGGAAAGCGATCCTGGTGCTATCAGGAGACCAGCGAGGCGTAGAAGCAACCCAGGATTGAGGCAACAACTGGGACGGGGGGCGTGCGATTTGCCGCCAGTCTCGATCTGGTTGCCGAGTCTGTGGTGGCACACTCGTTGGCGGATCGGGAATGTCGTATCCGACGCGGGCAAGCCAAAGTGTCGAGATGGTTCGGTCACCTTCCGTGGTTGAGACCGCGTAAACAACCCATTGACCATTTGGCGATATCTGGGCATCGCTGACCCCGGCCACGCGTAGAATGTCAGCCGGCGCGAAGGGACGGCGGCTCTGGGCGAAAGAAGTTGTGAATAAGATGCAGGCTAGAGTGAAGGCGAGGGTTGGTAGTTCACGCAAAGACGCAAAGGTGGCAAAGGCGCAAAGATGAGCGCCGTACACATGTCCAGGCTTTCTTTGCGTCTTTGCCACCTTTGCGTCTTTGCGTGAACTAATCGCAACTCCGCTACTACTCTGGGAGTCTGTTAACAACTCGCCTTATCCCATCCTTAATGAGCACGCCACCGAAGTTGATTAAGAGACCAAGTCGCTTATCCGCTAACCGCAGGTAAGTTAACAATTGTTTCTTGTGAATCGGAGCTAACACCTCAACCGACTTGACCTCAATAATAACCTTGCCTTCAACAATCAAGTCTGGCCGAAGGCCGACCCTTCAAACGCACTTCTTCGTAAATAACCGGTATTGGTTGCTGGTGAATTACGTGCAACCCTCTTTTTCTGAGTTCATACTGCAGGATTGCTTCATATACTGGCTCCAACAAACCCGGACCAAGTTTCGTGTGCACCGTGAAGGCCGCATCAACAATCATTTTCGCAACTTCATTTTCAGTCATTGTGAGGATCTCCTGAGAGGGAGGAGTTTATACAAACCTCAAATCAACCTGTATCACCTGAATTTCGCAAGCTGCTCATTCAGCAATTCCCAAACCTGACGGATATGCCGTTCCGCTGTGCGAATGTTGGCAATGGAGAGCCGCAAGGTGAGCTTGTCGTTTAGTCGAGTGTGCGAGAGAAAGGCTTTGCGCGTTCGGTTGACGGCATGCATTACTTCCTCGTTCAAGGCATCCCAGCGGGCATTGCGCAACTTCTCGTCCACCGCGTCGACTTGCGGACAGGCACGAAAACAGACAAGGGACAAAGGCACCGGCGCCATCAATTCCCAATCGGGAGACTCTTCCACCCATGAGGTAAACAACCTCGCCAAACGGCAATGCTCCCGAATCCGTGATGCGAGGCCTTCATGTCCGAAATAGCGAATGATCATCCAGAGCTTCAGCGCCCGGAAACGACGACCCAGTTGAATGCCGTAGTCAGAGCCGTTGCGCACCCGGTCTTGCTCAGGCGTCCGTAAGTATTCGGGAACCAGAGAGAAGGCCCGCTGTAGTAGATCCATGTGCCGGCAATAGAGAACGGATAGATCAAAAGGAGTGAATAACCACTTGTGAGGATTAACAGCAACGGAATCCGCCCGCTCGCAGCCGGCCAGAATATGTCGAAGTTCGGGGACAACTGCGGCGGAGCCGGCGTAAGCGGCGTCAACGTGCAGCCACATGGCGTGCTTCTCACAAATAGGGACGATCTCTTTGACCGGGTCGATACTCGTTGTTGACGTCGTTCCCACTGTTGCTACTACACAGAAAGGAACCATGCCCTGGCTCATGTCCTCATCAATCGCTTCAGCGAGAGCCTGGGCATTCATCCGAAACTCGGGGTCGGTAGGAATTTTATGCAGACCACGCTGTCCTAAACCCAGGGTGATCACGCCCTTCTCGATTGAGGAGTGGGCTTGTTCGGAAACATATACACGGAGGAGGGGCAGGTCAGGCCTCCCGCTCATACCTTCCTCTCGTATGCGCCGTTCCACGCCTTCGCGAGCGGCAGCAATCGCATGCATACTCGAGACGGAGGCTGTATCGTAGATAATCCCCCTGTATCCAACATCGAGCCCCATCATCTGACGGAGCCAGTCAAGCGCCACTTCTTCCAACTCCGTAGACGCCGGCGAAGTGCGCCAAAGCATCGCCTTGTTGTCAAAGGCGGCGGACAAGAGTTCGCCGAAGATGCCGGGCGCAGATGTGGAGGTAGCGAAGTAAGCAAAGAACGAAGGATGGCTCCAGTGAGTTAGCGCGGGCACGATCAGCTGATCGACGTCAGCGATAATCTGCGCCATGGGTTCACCCTTTTGCGGCGCTGATAATGGAAGCTGTGCCTTCAAATCACCGGGATTTATCTGAGAGAGAACGGGCATCTCCTCGATGTGCTCGAAATAGTCTCCGATCCAGTCAATCAGTTCGTGACCAAAGCGTCGAAACTCGTCGGCGCTCATGTCGCCAGACAAGGGAGCGGTTCCGTCATGAAGTTGTGGTGCTTCTTTCATAGTCTTATGCAGCCAGGTCACTCGGCGGCGGAAAACCATGCTGCTTACGTCCCGGCGGCCCATCGAATGCTTTCGAGGTTTTGTAGAGCTCTAATCTTCCATCTGCAGCCCAGGCGGCGCAGCGCGAACGCAGTTCTTGCATCTCTTCGGAGCTCATTGGTTGAAAGTTGCGCGCAATGCGAAGGTTCTGCCGCACCACTTTCAAAGAATCCATTCCGCTGACGGTGGCGGTCACCGGAAGGCTCATGGCATAACGCAAAGCTTCCGCCGGCGTTACAAATTTTTTCTTAACTGGCCCACCATCGCCGCACATGCTTTTCATTCCCAGGGCTGCGATCCCGCGCCGGTTGAGTTCCGGAAGCACCTGTTGCTCAAAGCTGCGGAAGGTCCCGTCGAGAACGTTAAGCGGCATCTGACATGCGTCGAATGGGTAGTCGTATCGAAGCATCTTCAGATGAATAGCGGGGTCTTTGTGCCCCGTAAATCCCACGAAACGAACCTTCCCTTCCTTCTTTGCCTGGTCTAACGCCGCTACGACTCCGTCTTTCGCGAAATGCAATTCCGGATCGTTGTCATAGACAACCTCATGAATCTGCCAGAGATCCAGATAGTCGGTCTTGAGTCGTTTCAGTGATTCGTGCAACTGCTTCATGGCCACCTTCCGCCCGCGGCCATGGGTACAGACCTTGGTCATAAGAAACGCGTTATGCCGCCGGCCCACGAGCCCCTTGCCCATGATTTCCTCGCTCAGACCGTCGTGATACTCCCAGCCGTTATCCATGAAAGTGATGCCCGCATCGAAGGCTTCCTCCACTATTCTGATCGCCTCGCGTTTCGTCTTGACCAATCCAAGATGGAAACCACCCAGCGCAATTACCGGAACTTCAACACCTGTTCGGCCGAATGGTCGCCGCGGAATATCACCCGAAGACTGGTCCGCTCTTCGCATCTGTGGGTCTCCCTCTCTTTTCGCGAAACTCTATAGGTCATTGACATCGGATGCAACAGAGGCGTTCATTGCCGATTGCCAATTGCCGATTGCCGATTGAGAAGTCACAAAGGGTTGATCGGTAAGAACCCCGGAATTTCGGCAACTGCCGGAACCCAGACAAAATCAGCAATTGGCAATTGGAAATTGGAAATGGTCAGACCTCGACAGGGCCGATGAAATGGTTATAATTACGCGCCTGCAAAAGCAAAACACGGGAGTCTCGGATAGAAGATCTCAAATCTCAGGTCTCAGATCTCAAATTGGTCAACCCGAGCTAGCTGGTACCAGGAACTAGTTCCCTCGGTTCAGCAAGAAAGTTTGCGTCAGGGCAGCGTCGCGGCTATTATTCAGGCTCGGCTACCAATCGCTAAGAGTTGAGCCCCCTCAGATTTTGTTCAAGCCCGGCCAGCGTGTTCGGGATCAAACACGATTTCTAAGTTCTAAACATCAGTCAAATACTATCGCCTGTGAGGACCATATGAAACGCATCCTGCTGAGTTTACTAATAACCGTTAGTTTGTTGACGGCTTTCGCATGCCAACCTGGTGGCAGCGGCGGCGGTGACAAAGTCAGAGTTGGCGTCTTCATGTCGCTGACGGGCTCGACCGCTAACTTCGGCATCTCGTCCGTAAACGGTATCAAGATGGCCGCCGACGAAGTAAACACGGCAGGCGGAATCAATGGCAAGCAGGTCGAACTGCTGGTGCAGGACGATCGCTCGGATGCATCAGAGGCAGCCACGATTGTCACCAAGTTTGTGACCCAGGATCAGGTACATGCCATTTTGGGCGAAGTCGCCAGCTCACGATCGATTGCGGCCGCTCCGATTGCACAGAACGCCAAGATCCCCATGCTTACGCCCTCTTCCACCAACCCGGAAGTTACAATGAAGGGCGATTTCATTTTCCGTAGCTGTTTTATCGATCCCGTGCAGGGTGCGGCAATCGCGCAATTCGCCGCCCGCACTCTGGGAGCGAAACGCGCAGCCATCATGGTTGATCGCAAGAACGACTATTCTACTGGCCTGGAGAAGGTTATCAACGAAGTGTTCACTCGGATGGG
>Ga0136617_10001125_pt1 | contig 23441 bp, 20 predicted proteins | sample AntDrymUQ3222106_2_FD_129672 | JGI IMG/M metagenome (GOLD analysis project Ga0136617, IMG submission 129672) | Polar desert sand microbial communities from Dry Valleys, Antarctica - metaG UQ322 (21.06) | ecosystem: Environmental > Terrestrial > Soil > Desert | place: Antarctica: Dry Valley...
ATTAGACACTCTGGCAATTAAATGTAAGCCGACAATCGCACATTTCGAGTTTCTAAGGCTATGATAGAAAATCAGGGTATTTTAACGAAAATCAACACGATTTCAAAACATCGCAGGAAATCGTTTTGCTTGCTTTATTTTTGCCACTCAAACAAAATAGAAAAAAGGAGTTTTAGAAATGAGCGAAGTTGATGCCTCCGCACGGGTCCGGATGCGATGCCGGGAGATCATGACGAGCAGCTTAAAAACAGCCACGCGGGACATGACGCTGAAGGACGTTGCGGTGCTTATGCGCGACGGCGATATGGGTGCCGTTCCTGTCGTCGAAGACGGCAAACTCGTCGGCATAGTCACCGACCGTGATATCGTCGTCCGCTCGATTGCGGACGGTAAAGGTGCCTCCGCAAGCACTGGCGACGCCATGACGAGCGAGATTTTTTCCGTAAAGCCTGACGATTTCGTCTTCGAAGCTATCCGCCTGATGGGCGACAAACAAGTCCGTCGAATACCGGTCGTGAACGAAAACGGCGAGCTCGCAGGGATAATCGCAATGGCCGATGTTGCACTGGAAATGGAAGACGAACGCGAGATAGCCGAAACGCTCGAAGAAATATCAAGCGGAAGCTCTTTTTGGAGAAAAGGATAAGGATTGTTATTCGTTATCCCCTCGAATTATGGCCAAATTGACGAATCGTTACTTTCAGTTCGTCGGCTCGTCCAAAAAGGCGCAGCCGTCGGCCAGGCTTTGGTACCCCGCTGCCGACGTTTACAAAACGCCGGACGGATGGGTCGTTAAAGTTGAGCTCGCCGGCGTTTCGGTCGAAGATATCGAGATCGACGTCCAGGGAAACGTTCTTTATATCGTCGGCAGCCGCAGGGACAAGTCTTGCGCGATCGGTTTTTCGTATCATCAGATGGAGATAACTTACGCCAGTTTTTCCAAAACCCTGGAGTTTCCGGCGCCGATTGACGGCGTAACGCTGGATCATATGTTCGAGAACGGATTACTCATCATTCGATTGAGGAAGGGAGAAAAATGATATGCCGGAAGCTTTAGAGCAAGAACCCTACTTTTCCGCGTTCGACGGAAATTTTCTACCCGTCAAGCACCGATGATAAAGAAATAATTTATCCCGAACAACGGGAAGACGATAGGGGTGAAACATCAATACACGCAAAGCTTGTTAACAGATTTTGCAAGTGCTTTTGTTTTTTTTCGAACGACGAGATAACGTTTTTGTTTCGGCGAATATGAATCTTTATTACGAGACAGATAATCCTAACAAATGGTACGCTCCTGACGTTCTAATCGCTTTCGGTGTGCCGAATCACGAGCGTTCGAGTTATCAGATTTGGAATGAGAATGTTTCTCCGCAAGTAATTTTTGAAGTTTCCTCCGAAAGAACCTGGAAGACCGATATAAGCGAGAAACTGGAAATTTACGGCCAACTGGGAGTTGAAGAATATTACATTCTCGATCCCGGATTCGAGTATCTCCCCGCGCCCATTTTGGCATTTCACCAACAATGCGAAAGACTTCTGACCGCGCCGGTGAACAGCGAGCGAATTTTTTCACCACGGCTAGGATTGGAAATCGTGCGGACCGAGAAATTTCCGATTGTTTGATAGACAGGCAAAGAAATTCCTGCGAACGCTCGAAGAATCCGAAGGTGAAGTGGAAAAATTGAAAGCGGAAATTGAAAGAATGAAGACGGAAAAATAGATTTATGGCGGAAGAAAAAGCTCAGAGAGAAACGGAGAATCAGGACCGGCCGGTGCCTCAGTCGATGGAGATAGCGGTCCTCCCGCTTCAGAATACCACGCTTTTCCCCGAGACCGTTGTGCCGCTTGCGGTAGGGCGCGAGCGCTCGAAGAAGGCCGTCGAAGCTTCGCTTGCAACCGAGGAAAAACTGCTTGCATGTATCACAACCAAGGGTGAGAACGTAACCGGTGACGAGGCAAAATACGAAGACCTTTATCAGATAGGTACGATTGTAAACGTCAAACGGATGATGCGGAACGAGGGGATTATGCAGCTTATCGTGCAGGGGACGGATCGCTTCCGCGTTACTGAATGGATACAGGATCAGCCCTTCCTAAAGGCGAAAGTCGAGATTCTTCCAAGCTTGACAAGGGTCGATGATGAAGAGGTCGAAGCCTTGAAGCGGAACATCCAGGGGATGATTCAAGAGGCGTTGGCATTGTTGCCGAACATCCCGCCCGAGATTCGGATGGCGGTGATGACGCAGACTGATCCGGTTCAGCTTGCATATTTTCTGGCTTCGGTCCTCGATCTCGGCGTCGAAACCGAACAGAAGATGCTCGAATCGAGTACTATTGACGAGCTTCTAACCCTTACTCACGCTTCACTTGCAAGAGAACTCGAGATAATGCAGATCCGCTCGAAGATCGCTATCGAGGCCCAAACCGAGATGGATAAATCGCAACGCGATTACGTTCTGCGCCAGCAAATGAAGGCGATCCAGAAGGAGCTTGGCGAGGACGAAAGCGGCGAAAAAGCGGAAGGCGCTCAATTGCGGGAAAGGCTCGAAACCGCCGACCTGCCCGACGAGGTTCGCAAGGAAGCTGATCGTGAGTTGAAACGAATGGAGGCATTGCCGCAGACGGCGCCGGATTACCACGTTATACGCACCTATCTGGAATATGTATTGGAGCTTCCGTGGCGAAAATCGAGTGCGGAAAAGCTCGATCTCAGCGAAGCACGCAAGATACTGGATGAAGACCATTACGGACTCGAAGACATCAAGGAACGTATTTTGGAATCGCTGGCTGTCGTAAAGCTGCGGCCGGACGGAAAAAGCCCGATCCTGATGTTTGTCGGCCCGCCGGGGGTCGGCAAAACCAGCCTGGGCCGTTCGATCGCACGCGCCCTGGGCCGCGAGTTCGAAAGAATGTCGCTCGGCGGAATGCGTGACGAGGCAGAGCTTCGCGGGCATCGCCGAACGTATATCGGCGCAATGCCGGGCCGCATTATTCAGGCCTTAAGGCGTGCGGGCGTTAATAATCCCGTGATGATGCTCGATGAGATCGACAAGCTGGGGAACGATTATCGTGGCGATCCGTCGGCGGCGCTGCTCGAGATTCTCGACCCGGCGCAAAATGACACGTTTCGCGATAATTATATCGATCTGCCATTCGATCTGTCCAAGGTTTTTTTTATCGCCACCGCCAATCAGCTTGGCCCGATCCCAATCCCGCTTCGCGACCGCATGGAGATTATCCAGCTTGCCGGTTACAGCGACCGCGAAAAGCTGAATATCGCAAAGCAGTATTTGATTGATAGACAGATAAAGGAAAACGGTCTGACGCCGGAGCAATTAAAGATCACGGACGATGCCATCGATCTGCTGACGGCAAGATACACGCGAGAAGCCGGTGTGCGACAGCTTGAACGGACAATCGGAAATCTAGCCCGCAAGGTCGCTCTCAAAGTTGCGGAAGGCTCTACCGACAAAATAACGATTACGGCAAATGATGTAAAAGGCTACCTCGGCTCGCCGCGTTTTTACCCGGAGGAAGCCCGCAAGGAATTGCCCGCTGGCGTGGCTACGGGCATGGCATGGACGGAAATGGGCGGCGAGGTGCTGTTTATAGAAGCAACCGCGCTTCCGGGCGGAAACGGCTTGACGCTTACCGGACAGCTCGGCGATGTTATGAAGGAATCGGCCCAGGCCGCCCGAAGTTATCTCTGGTCTCACGCATCCGAACTTGGTATCGATGCCGAAGCGATCAAGCAAAACGGCGTCCACGTCCATGTTCCTGCCGGAGCGATCCCTAAGGACGGCCCGAGCGCAGGTGTGACAATGGCTTCTGCTCTTGCATCGCTTTACACGGGCAGAAAGGTGCGCTCGGACACGGCGATGACGGGAGAGATCACGCTTTCGGGCCTCGTATTTCCTGTCGGCGGCGTGAAGGAGAAAGTTCTCGCCGCGCATCGCGCGGGGATCCGCCGGATAATTCTGCCTGCTCAAAATGAGCCCGACACAGAGGAAATTCCCGAAGATGTGCGCAAGGAACTGGAAATCATTCCGGCCACCCGTGTGAGCGAGGTTTTGCATGCCGCCCTGGAACGGGAAGCTTCTGAGCCGCCTATTATTTTGCCGCATTTCGATAATGCGTCGCAACGGGCCGAGAATATGAGGATGAAGGAAGGTAACAGCGAGGATTAAAACCTTTGCGATGACAATCTCCGACAGATTGACCGTCTCGTGTTACACCGCTATCAGCTTGTAACGCCCCCTTTTTTTGGATTTGCCTGTCAAAGTAAAAAAAATATCAAAAACTCGTGTTTTTGATAGCAAAATTGTGCCCAATCGTTGTATGCTTATAGGTTGAACGTCTTGGGTCGAACATCACTTGTAAAATCCCGAATTTTCAGCATTTTTGAAGCGGGATCTTCTCTTCTTCAAAGAATCTTGCAGCAGCTTAATTTTACTCGGAAAGTTTATCGTAATGGCACTAAAATCCTTATTTAGTTTGTTTTCAAGTGATCTTGCAATCGATCTGGGGACGGCGAACACGCTCGTTTACGCCAAGGGTCGGGGGATCGTTGTTTCGGAACCGTCGATCGTTGCGATCAACAAAGTTACCAATCAGGTCGAAGCCGTCGGCCGCGATGCAAAGGAAATGCTGGGTCGCACACCCGGCAATATCGTCGCGATACGCCCGATGAAGGACGGCGTGATAGCGAATTTTGAAGTAACCGAGAAAATGCTTCAGCATTTTATACGGAAAGCTCACAACGGCAAATCGTGGGTTCGACCGCGTGTCGTCATCGGTATTCCTTCGGAAATTACGCAGGTCGAACGCCGGGCCGTGGAAGATTCGGCTTACCGCGCGAAGGCTTCGGAAGTTTATCTTGTTGAGGAAGCGATGGCCGCGGCAATCGGTGCGGGTTTGCCGATCACCGAGCCGCACGGAAATATGGTCGTGGATATCGGCGGCGGAACGACGGACATAGCGGTTATATCGCTTTCGGGTATCGTTTATTCGCGGGCCGTCCGCGTTGCCGGCAACGAAATGGACGAGGCCATCACGCAGTACATTAAGCGCAAATACAATCTCCTTATCGGCGAACGCACGGCCGAAGCGATCAAGATCGCGCTCGGCAGCGCATTTCCTTTGGAAGAACCCCTTTCAATGGACGTTCGCGGAAGAAATCTTATAGAAGGAATACCGAAAACCATTACAATGACGGACGAAGAGATACGGGAAGCTCTTTCGGATGCTGTCTCCACAATCATAAACGCCGTGCGCGTCGCGCTCGAACGCACTCCGCCGGAGCTTTCCGCCGATATTGTCGAACGCGGAATAGTTTTAACGGGCGGCGGCGCGCTCCTCAAAAATCTCGATAAACGCCTTACCATCGAAACCGGGCTGCCGGTTGTCATCGCGGACGATCCGCTTTCGTCCGTAGTTTTGGGCACCGGTAAAATGCTCTCCGATTTCGAACTACTCAAACGGGTTAAGTGGGATAATTCGTTAATGACAGGAAGTTAATAAAAGGAGAAGGATAAGGGATAAAAGGCGAAAATGTTGGGATTTAACTTTATCCTTTATCCTTACGCCTTTATCCTTTCGAGGCGATGGCTGAGCGAAGTCAAAAAGAAGTTTGGCGATTAACACCATGGCTGGTGATAGCTTTGCTTTTGGCCAACTTTCTGCTGATGGCTTTTGACGCAAAAGAGCTGACCTCGGGACAAAGAATAATACGCGTTTGGTCACAAACTGCCGCGGATTTTGTGCAGTCGCCTGTGACGACTATTAGTTCAGCTATATCGGATTATTTCGCCTCGATCTCCAATCTGCGTTCGGCCCAAAGTGAAAACGATCTACTCAAGCAGCGGGTTCAGGAACTCGAAGTTGAACTCAAAGGCAATCAAGACCTGACATCGGAAAATGCTCGGCTCATATCCCTTCTCGATCTCAAGGAAAAAAGCAAATATAAAGTCTTGACTGCCCGGATTATCGGCCGCGATCCTTCCGTATGGTTCGATTCGTCGATTATCAGCCGCGGAAGCCTGGACGGGGTGAAATTAAATATGCCGGTTGTTACTGACGGCGGGCTCGTTGGTCGGGTCACGGCGGTGAGTCCCCTTACTGCACAGGTCGATTTGATTACGCGAGACAAATCAGGTCTCGGTGCCGTTGTCGGTGAGATCGGCTCATCGAACGCTCTCGGCGTCGTTACTGGCACAAGTAAACGAAATTTAGTCGAAATGCGCTACGTCTCCGGTAATGTTGATGTGCAGGTCGGGCAGACGGTTTACACAGCCGGACAGGACGGCATTTATCCTGCGGGATTAAAGGTCGGCGAGATTATTGAGGTACGTGCGGGTTCAGCAACGGTTCCGCATCAAATCTTCATTCGCCCCAGTGCTGGAATCGGTTCGATGCGGGAGGTCGGCGTTTTGTTATATGAGCCGCCGCAGCGAACCGAGTTCGAACAGAAAATTCCGAATGCAGTGAAAGAGAAGTAAGTTCCGAGTTTCGGGTTCCGAATAGTTCGATCAAACAACTGGAAACTTCGAACTCGAAACTCAAAAGCGAATGGATCAAATAAAGATCACAATTGCGCTGGTAATCGCCATACTTCTTCAGTGGAGTCTTCGCAACGTTGCAGAACCGCTGGCATATGTCGATTTTCCGTTGATCATTGTGGTATATGCGGCCCTGCAGCGAGATGCACTGAAAGCCATCTTATTCGGCACCTTCGCGGGTCTAGCGGTCGACGCCCTGAGCGGCGGTCTTTTGGGTTCGAATGGTTTCGCTAAAACGTTGATAGCATATATGGTTTCGGAACTTGCGCGACGGGTCTATATGGACAACCTTTTGCTTAGGATTCCCGTCATAGCGGGTGCATGTTTGCTGGATGATCTGATCTATTATGGAATGCACAAACTGCTCGGTCAGGAGCCGGTGGGGAATATGGCAGTGATTATACCCTACACGATGATGGGCACAACGATCGCGGGAACTTTCGTATACCTGTTTCTCGGCCTTGTTTTGGTAGAAAAAGTGAGGAGCAAAAAACGCGAGGTATTTTCAACCCGCAGACCATCCCGGCGGCGAAATCCGATTAGATTAAGCAAGTAACGCATCTTAGATTAACCTCAGGCAAATTTATGAAAATTCACGAACAAGCACAGAATTTGGGTGCGCGGATAGGAACGATCCAGATCGTCGCATTCGTTTTGCTTTCGATTTTGGGTGTGCGTCTGTATTATCTTCAGATCGTTCAAGGCGAACACTTGAGCCAAAAGGCTGAAAATCAGCGAATCCGCCTGATTCCCATTCCCGCACCGCGTGGTGTAATCTTCGACCGCAACGGCAAGATACTTGTCGATTCCCGGCCGACCTACAACGTTGTTCTGTCGAATGAGCCTCTCAAAAAAATCGACGTCAATGACCGGGTCCAGGATTATGCCCGGGGACTCGGTCTGGAAAGTGCGTTTGTAATCGAGCGTCTTAATCTAATCAAGCAGCAAAATGGTTTCGAAACGATGGTCCTGAAAGAAAACGCGACAATGCAGGACATCAGCTGGGTTGAGTCGCATTTGCTTGAGTTTCCGGAACTTCGAATCGAACTGCAGCCTCAGCGCTTTTACCCGCACGGTTTGAAAATGGCGCATGTGCTTGGATATGTAGGTGAAATTAGTTCGAAACAGCTAGTCTCCGAAGAGTACATATCAAAAGGCCTTCGTCCCGGCGACATCATCGGCAAAGGCGGGATCGAGCAGCAATACGACGAATTTTTGAGGGGAGTACCCGGCTATCGAAAGGTAATCGTCGACAGCCGCGGGCGTGTTCAGAGCGAGATTGAGGTCGTGCAGCCGCAGGCGGGACAGGACATGATCTCGACAATCGACCTCGATCTGCAAAACGCCGCCGAGCAGCAGCTTGCCGCATCGGCGACCAAACGCGGAACGATCATCGCAACAGATCCAAACAACGGCGAGATTTTAGCAATGGCGTCGGCACCGTCGTTCGATCCGAATATTTTTGTACAGGGCAGCAAAACGCCGGAAGGGCGCAAACAGATCGCTGCTTATTGGCAGGATGAAAAACGGCCGCTTTATAACCGCGCCATTCAGGGCCGGTATCCGCCCGGCTCGACCTGGAAAATTCCCGAATCGGTGGGCGCTCTACAGCAGGGCGTGATTACGGTTGCACATTCCAATCTTTCATGCGGCGGCGGAATTCAGGTCGGCAACAAATTCACACGCTGCATGGGCAGCCACGGCTCACCTCCTTTATCGTACGCCATTACGAAGTCGTGTGACGGTTATTATTACCGCTTGGCGCTGAAAATGAAGATTGAGGGTATTATCGAAATGATTGAAACCTTCGATTACGACAAGCGAACCGGCATCGATCTGCCGAATGAAAAAGTTAGTCAGACCCCGAAAAGCTGGAAACCGATAGTCGAAAAACGCGAAGGGCGTTGGAGTGATATTCGTACCGTAATGTCTGGAATTGGCCAGGACACGGTCGTGGTAACCCCAATATCCATGATTCGCGCCGTCGCAAGCATCGGTGTGCAGGGCAAAATGTACGTGCCGCATTTTTTAAAGGAATTTAAATCAATCGGGTCTGTTGGCGAAACAGGAGAGAGAAGTTTTAAACCGGGCCGTGAGAGTTTCGGCTTTCAGCGTCCCGAGCCGAAAATAATAAAAATGACGCCCCAACAGAACGATCTTGTTGTAAAAGGTATGTGGGCCGTCGTCAACGACGGCGGAACCGGAGCCGGAATTCGAATTCCTGAATTCGAAATCGCCGGCAAAACGGGCACTGCGCAGGTAGCCGAGTTGGGCAAGGACGTCGGTGATAAAAAGGACCACGCATGGTTCGTCAGTTTTGCACCGGCATATAAACCCGAAATTGCCGTGATCGCTCTAATCGAAAACGTTGGATTCGGCGGAAGTCACGCGGCTCCGGCGGCAAAGGGCGTTTACGAAGCATATATGGTAAAGAAGGGTATCTTGCCGGTCGGTCCGCTTTTGGTGGCAAAAAGGTAAGGCGGAGAATGCAGGACACTGCCTGCAAAGATCGCTTCAGCCAAAATCTATCTTTTATCTTGGGCTCTACGCTTCATCTGCAGGCAAGCCGGCTTGCGATGCGATCGATATTCACTGCAGTGCAGGCAGTTTGTGTTCCGACAATAATGGTAGCAATTATTGAAAAACGCGACTTTCGGGATCTTGATTGGTTGACATCGTTGTTGGCCGTCGCTATCGCATGTTTTGGTATTTGGCAAATTCATAATGCGCTGCCGTCGGAAAATTATTGGTCGAAGCAGATTATTGGGTTGGGTATTGCTCTCGTGGCTTTTGCCGTGGTCGCATTCAGTGATTTTCGCCGTATCATCGACCTGGCACCGTTTTTTTATGCGTTTGGATTGGTGCTTCTTTTTCTCGTTTTGACTCCGCTGGGCGTTGAAGTAAACGGACAGCAGGCGTGGCTCAAGTTGCCCGTCATCGGACAGTTTCAACCGTCGGAGTTCGTAAAAATCCCGACGGTATTGATGCTCGCCAAATATTTCGGCGCTCGCCGGTCGGTCGGCCTAACTCTGAGAGAAGTTTTGATCGGCTGCGCGATCCTCGCCGGGCCGGTTGGATTGATCATGCTCGAACCTGACGCGGGACAGGCAATCACTTATTTTCCTATCCTCGCGGCCATACTTTTTCTTTCGGCTGTAAAAATTAGATATGTCGTTGTAGCGCTCGCCGCCGCTGCAATCTTTATACCCGCGGCGTATATTGCCGGCGTTCAAACGGGAGTTATTAAACGATATCAGCAGGAACGTATCATGGCGATTATGGATCCGGAAAGCGCCGATCCGCGCGGTTATGGCTATCACACCGTGCAGTCCGTGATTACCGTCGGCAAAGGCGGCCTGTCGGGGATTCAAGGTGATTCGGAAACGTCGCAGAGCGCCTTAAAATTTTTGCCGGAGCCGCATACTGACTTCATTTTTGCAGTAACCGCGGAAAATACAGGATTTATCGGCTGCATTTCGCTGCTTTTGGCGTACGCTCTCTTGCTGTCGCGCCTGATTGCCGGTGCCCGCTACGCTTCTGAAAGACCCGGAATGCTTGTTATAATGTCCATAGCCACAGCTATGTCTTTTCAGATCTTCATAAATGTCGGAATGGCTTTGGGTTTTTTGCCGGTGATCGGCGTTCCGCTGCCATTGATGAGCGCCGGGCTTTCGGCAATTTTATCGACGTTTATTGCAATCGGTTTTGTCGTCAGCATTAAAATGCGTCGGTTCGTCAATTAGGAGAATTTTGCATTATGGCGAGAGAAATCAGGAGAAATGGAACGAAGGAAGTCGAATCGATCCAGTCCGGCCGCAGAGGTCTTTCGCGATTCGTATGGCTTTTTGTGGCGTTGCTTCTGGCTCTGTCGGCGGGCGGCTTGACGGGAGTTCTGGTCTCTTATTACCTGAATAATTCTCGTTATTCGGTCGAGGTCTCGGCTCTGGCCACCTATCGCCCGCCGCAGGTTACTACGATATATGCGGACGATGGCGAAACCGTTTTGGCCGAGTTTGCCATAGAAAAGCGAATTCCTATCAAGGAACAGGACATTCCGAAAAACGTCGAAAATGCACTGATTGCGATTGAAGACTATCGCTTTTACGACCACATCGGGATCGATCCTCATCGTATTGCGGGAGTTGTATTCAAAAATTTCACGACCGGCAGGATGGAAGGCGCTTCGACGATTACGCAGCAGCTCGCAAAAAATCTTTTTCTGTATAAAGATCAAACATATACACGAAAGGTAAACGAATGGGCTGTCGCATTACAGATCGAGAGGTTTTACACGAAGCGTCAGATCCTCGAGATGTATATGAACTACGTGTTTCTCGGGGCTGGCGCGTATGGCTTTGAGGCAGGTTCAAAGACTTATTTTGGAAAGTCGCTCAAGGATCTGAGTCTGGAAGAATCCGCGCTGCTTGCCGCCATTCCAAAATCACCGGAATATTCTCCGACGCGAAACATGGAAAAGGCTAGAATGCGACGGGACATCGTCCTCGACCAGATGAGAAAGTATTATCCGGAAACGTATTCGCAGTCGGAAATCGACTCTGCCAAAGCCACAGCCATTAAACTCGCAGACACCGCCTATTATCAATCGCTGCCGAAATCGACCGCTTGGGACTACCCGGTTGAGGAGATTCGCAAAAACCTCGAAGAAAAGTACACGACGCGGGTCGCGCAGGGCGGCCTGAAGGTTTACACGACCATTAATGTCGAGGCTCAACAAATTGCCACAAAAACAATTCGCGAACGCCTCAGACTTTTTGACAAGGGCCGAAGATGGCGTTCCGAGTATCAGAACATTCTTGTCGACGCCGAAGGCCAGCCGTTGACCGAGGTAAAGGAAATCGAAAAAACGCTGAATTCCTACAAACACGCGGATTGGTACGGCGACGAGTATGAAGTGGGCGAATACATTAAGGGTTTGGTCGTTAAGATAAATCCCGGCGCCGACGAGGTCGGTGTGCGGTTCGGTAAATACACGGCGATCGTTACCGCCAAGAACATGGGCCGGAGCGGTAAGCGCCCCAAAGACGACCTAAAGCCGGGTTTCCTGCCGGAATTTAGGGTTGAGAAGGTCGACCTCGAGCATCAAATTCTCGAGGTGCAGCTTTCCCAAATTCCGGAAATTGAGGCGTCGCTCGTATCGATAAATTCACATAACGGCGAGATCGTTGCGATGGTCGGCGGATACGATTTTCATACGAGCAAATTCAACAACGCGACCCAGGGCTTGCGGCAAACCGGTTCGGCATACAAACCGTTTATATACACGGCCGCGGTTGAGGACGGAATGACGCCGGATATGCTCGTCAGCGGAGCTCCGGTTAAACGCGGCGGGTGGATGCCGCACAATTACGACGGGAGTTTGAGTCATCCGAATGTTCCGATGAAGGTTGCCCTGGCACAGTCTTACAATCTCGCGGCGGTACACTTACTTGAACAAGTCGGCATTCAGGCGGGCGGGCAAATGGTAAGGCGGTTCGGCATTACGAATCCGATGGCGCCTAGCCTGCCGTCAGCGCTCGGCGCGAGCGAAGCTTCGCTGCTCGAGATGACATCGGCGTATTCGTCGTTCCCTAATAAAGGGATCCGCATGCAGCCGCATATGATCAGAAAGGTTTACAGCCGCGACGGCACGCTTCTGGAAGAGTGGGACCAGGAAAGTTCGAAGGTTATGAGCGAGTATGTAGCGTTGACGATGGTTGGGCTCATGCGCGGTGTCGTGAACGCCGGAACGGCCTCGGGAGCAAGCGCCGGGGGCCATCCGCTTGCGGGTAAAACGGGAACGGTCAACGACCACACCGATGTTTGGTTTATCGGATATACGCCGACCTACGTGACCGGAGTTTGGATGGGAAACCCGGAACGCAAGGAATCGCTCGGCAAGAACATGACCGGCGGCGTCGGCGCGTTGCCATTTTTTAACGGGTTTATGAATCCTTTTATGAAGGACAAACCACGCGAGAGTTTTCCGAATCCTCCTTCGATGCCGTCGGAGATAAGGGCGCTGATGGAACGCAATAAACGCGAAGAACGAGAAAAGCTTGAAAAAGCGGATCAGACCGCGGTTCGAACCGGCGCCGTCACAGCCGCAAAATCAGCATCGGCCGTGACGGATTCCGCAGCGACCGGCGTTCCGACGAGTGAGGACGCAGCTTCGCCGAGTGAAACCGCCAATGACAGTGAGAAAACAAATCCCGCGGCTGACAGTCCCCCCCCGATGAGGCCTCCGGTTTCGAAGCCGCCAGTAAAAAATCCGGATCCACTGCCTCAGGAAAGGCCTGAAGGCACGAAGCCAAAAGGAAAGAAAGGCGACGGATGATTGACGGAAGAAAAGCCGAATGCCGGAAATTGAAATGGAATTTCATTTCATTCCTCAGCCGTCCGCCCCTCTCACCTCTCGAGGAATTTTCCGAGATAAAACGGCAGCATCTTCCGCCACCAGACCCAGTCGTGGTTTACGTCGTGGCCCCAAACCTCCAAAAGGTGTGGAATTCCCTTCGAATGAAGAATGCCGGAAAGGTCCCGGCTGCGGTCCGGGGCTTCGAAAGCTCCCTGTCCCGTGACGATGGCAATCGAATCCGCTTGCCGTAGCCTCGCCAGATGAAAATCGTCGTTGAGATTTTTGAGGTACATCATGGGGTTATTGAAATAGACGTTGTCGTCAAAATAGTTTTCGAGATAATTGTAAATATTGTAGCTGCCGCTCATCGCGATCACGCCCCGGAAATTATCCGAATGTTTGAAGTAAGTGTTTGCCGCGAGTAGTGCCCCTAGACTGGCACCCGTCGTTAAAGGTTTCGCATCAACGCCGCACTCATTGCGAATAAGCGGCAAAACTTCATCCAATATATATCGGTCATAACGCGAGAGCATCTCAACTTTCCAGCCGGGATGCGATTCCGTGTTGAGCAGGCTGTATTGGTTTACCGAATTGATCGAATAAGCGCGGATCAGGCCATTTTCAATAAATTCCCTGATCGCATCGACTAGATAAAACCGCTCATATTCAAGATAATCGGCCGCCGCTGTTGGAAACATAAGCAGAGGGTAACCCGCGTGTCCATAAGCTACAAGCGGCATATCCATTCCTACATTGTGGCTGAACCACGAAGTTATATCACGTCGCATAAAAGCAATCTCTCCAAAATATGATGAGCTAATGAAAACTTTGATTCTACAACGGAATGCGGGAAATGCTTAGTTGGCTGACGTTATTTTAAGGCCGGCGATACCCGTAACAATCGATAATATACACAGAATTCGCAAAATCTCTTTTGGCTCGTCAAATAGAACCATTCCCAGGATCGCGGCGCCGACTGTTCCGATCCCGGTCCAGACCGCATAAGCTGTTCCGATTGGTAACGATTTCAGAGCCAGCGATAGAAAATAGAAGCTTGCGATCATTCCGATAATCGTCAATATACTCGGAAAAAGCTTTGACCATCCGTCGGTATATTTAAGCCCGATTGCCCAACCGACCTCGAGAATTCCCGCGATGAAAAGGTATATCCAGTTCATAAGAGCCCGAGCACGGACGTCCCGTCCGAATGGACGCGTAGTGAAGAAAAACTGGTGAACGAGCCGTCCCTGCTCCAATTTGCAGTTGGGCCGTCCCGTTCACGGCTTACTTCGCGACCGTAATTTCCTTCGTCGTCGAATTATATCCGCCGTTTTCAATCAGCCTGCCGTCCATATCGACGAGTTCGAGCTTGATGTTGTGCTTGCCGTTCGTCCAACCGGAAAGCCATATCGGCTGCCATTTATCGATGAATTTGGCTTCGCCGCCGTCAATTGAATATCGCACGCGGTATTGCCCGCCGTCACCAGCGAGGTTTGCGTTAGCAAGCCAGAAATCGATCATAATCGCATCGGCGTCTGTGCCCTTATATTCGCCTTTCGGACGGCTGTATGTAAGCAGCGGCTGTTTCGGATCAACCGCGCCGGCCGTGCTGTTTTGCATATCCTTGCTTTCAGGCGTAGGTTTTGCGGCCGCATTCGAGTTCGACATTGTTTGGCCGGAGCTTGTCGTAGCCGGCTTTCCCGCATCCGCACCGCCGTTTTTTACGGTGAATCTAACCATTCGAAACGCCCCGCCATTCTTATAGCTTTCGTGCCAGGGCCGCGACGGGAAAACACGCAGCGTGTGCTCGCCGTCCGCCACATTTCGCAGCTCGAATTCCCCATCGAGATTGTAATACGCTTCGTAAGGCTGATTATCGAGGATAAGGTGGATATGATTTCCCATCTTGGTTGCCATATCCATCATCGGCTTGTAGCCTTTCAGATCTCCCGAAATATTGAGTCTGACATTCACCGTCGAGCTCCCAATCGTCGAATCCGTTTTCGGTTCAAGGATCTGAATCGTCGGCCTGGCTTCGTCCTGTTCGCCCCGCGCCGCCATCATATCCCTGATATTTTGCGGGCGTTCGACAACCGCAAGATTTTGAACGGCGGGCGAAGCATTCGTATTGGCCGGGTTCGCGTTTGTATTAGCGACACGATTCGTATTCGTCATCGTTGTATCGCAGGCCGAAAAAGCCGCTGCCGTAAGCAATGCGACTAGTAATTTTGTAAATTTCATAAATAAACCTCCGGTAGGCAGAACGCGACAGTATGGACGTGTGGTTTCAATTTGACGCAAAAGAAACACGCTCGTTCACACTCGCGTTTCTGCCCGCCGCTTCATACCCGAAAACTTCACGGAAATTCCTGACGATGCTGTCTTCCACTTCCTCCATTTCGATTTCGCGGCCAAGCAGCCTTTCCATCGTTGCCACCGGCCCGCCCTCGCAGGCGATTATCCAATTATAATAGCTCAAATCCGTATTCACATTGAGCGCGAAACCGTGCGTCGTGACCCAGCGTTTTAAATGAACGCCGATCGCGGCGACCTTACCCTCCCGCGTGTGGACACCCGTCAAGCCTTCGATCCGAAATGCCTCGATACCGAAATCCGCCATCGTTCTCATTAATACTTTTTCGATATCGCGAACGTATTTGTGCACATCTTCGCGATCCGGCGAAAGGCTTATGATCGGATATCCGACGATCTGTCCGAGGCCGTGATATGTTACCCTGCCGCCACGATTCGTCTCGAAAACCTTGACGCCGATATTCTTCAATAACTCAGCCGTTGCAAGAATGCCGTCGGCCTTAGAACGCCGCCCGATAGTAAAAGTATGCGGATGTTCGAGCAACAGCAAAAAGTCCTGAGCACGACGGCCTATCACGTCATGCTCAAGTTCGGCCTGCAGTTCCAGCGCCGAGGCATAATCAACCCGTCCGAGACGGCGAACTTCGAGAATCCTTTTTTGCATCTCGTTTATGATAGAATTTTTAGAACATTTTGAACAGATAAGGACCAATATGAAATTGATAAGAAATGCTGTTTTAACGGCGCTGGCTATTTCCTTCTTTACAACCGCAGCGGAAGCCCAGCGAAAAACGCCCGTCAACCGGCCCAAACCCACGGCTGTTACTCGCAATTCAACACCGTTCAGTGTACCAAAAACGGATGCGCAAAAAGTTTCGAACCAGGTAATGAATGTGACAAAATTTATTTATCTTCTTGGCGGAATAGCGAAAGGCATAGAAGACTTAGACAAGGATACCAAGGCAAATAAAGCGGCACTGGATAGAAACGCAGCGAATAAGAAAAACTTTATTCAAACAATTAGGAATCTCCGGGCCGGACTCGCTACCCTTGAGGTCGATTTTCGCACGAAGCCTCTATTGCGAAAGTATCTCGTGCAAATTGACGGGATTACCGGTTTGAGCGCTCAATCCGAGGAACTGGCGCTTGCAGGTAAATTTAGCGAATCCGGGAGGCCGCTAGTGTCGATCGTCGAAAAGCTGGCCGATACTCTAGCCGTAATGCCTTAATTTGATCTCCGCAGGTGATGAAGGAGTAATTGGGGCAATAACCAATCTCACTTTTGCCGGGAAATTTCTCGTTATAAGATAAACCTTTTATCGCCGGTGCGCCTCGTTATCCTTTCGCGATCAAAATATTCCAGTAATGGAATAGCATATTTGCGGGAAACTCCTGCGATATCTTTAAACTTAGAAACGTCGATCAAACGCTCGGCGGTTTTCGGTGCAAATTCTCGCAGTTTCGCGGTGAGATTTTCTATGGCCGCGTTTGTGAAATAAAGTTCTTCCGATATCTTTACGATCTCTTTCGCATTCAAAAGCAGTTGAAATATTTTACGTGCCTGCTCACGTCCGAGATTACTGCCCCGTGTGGCGTCTGCCAAAGCATCATCGAGCGAGGGAACAACAAATTCGGCATTCTTGTATATTACTTTAAGCCTAGCCCTCAATTTTATTTCTTCAGGCGATAATTCGGTGTTGTGTCCGCTCATTCGAATGATGTCTTTTTCGACAGCGATCTTCCCGCCCTTCTCGAGCTGTGCTATTACGGCTTTGAAAATTTCCTCCGGTAAATGGCGGAAAAGCCGATCGCGCAAAGTTTCGCGTGAAATGCCTCGGGCAAGCGGCTGACGGGAATGGTGATTTTCGATCTGGGCAAGACTCCGCGCTTTCAGACTCTCGAAACTGCCCTCTGCAATATAAAGGCCCTCGGCCTTGACGATTGATCCGTTGTTCGTACTCACCGCAATTGCGTCTAACAAAAGGTCCCTCCGCCAGCCGGTTCGGGCCTGGAGATCGGCAAAACCATAAATTGCCTGGTCGGAATTCTCGATGAAAAGCCGCACTTTCGCCGCAAAATCCGGAGCCTCGACAAGATCCCGGAGAAACTTCATTACATTTCCGATGTCCTTTTTCCGATGCTTTTGCGGCGCTGCGTCTAAAACTTGTCCGCCTCCGATTGTTATTTGGGGCGAATAGCCGCGCAGGATCAATCTATCTCCCGGCACAACGACGACGGGCGCTTCAAGTCGAAGCTGTACAAATTCTTTATTGCCCTGCACGATCTCGCCGGTTTCATTTAATACCATAACGCGCGCCAGGGCCTCAACCGTGCCGGTATGAACCCGTACGCGCTGACGCGATTTTAAGGGCTTTTTCGCATCCTTCAAAATCTCGATCTCGGCATCAAGAATCTGCGTCGGACGCAAAATGCTTTTTTCGCTCAGAACCATCCCGCGAGTAATCTCCAGGTAATGGACGCCGCCAAGATTTACCGCCGTTCTCATGCCGGCGTGAACGGTTTTGACCTCCTGTCCATGCGTTTGCAGCCCGCGGACACGCACTCTGCGGCCGACCGGGAGCAGTTCCAGTTCATCCGATTGAGTAATCTGTCCAGATGCGAGCGTGCCGGTTACTACCGTGCCAAACCCTTTCATGGTAAAGCTTCGGTCGATCGGAAGACGGGTAAAAGATTCGTCGGCCCGGATTGCCGTATTAGCCGCGGCTTCGGCCAGAACACGTTTTAGTTCTTCGATCCCGTCACCCGTTTTTGCACTTACTGCAATTACCGGTGCATGTTCGAGAAACGAGTTTTCAACCATCTCGGCCGTCTCAAGCCTGACCAGATCGATCAATTCCGAATCCGCGAGATCAGATTTTGTTATAACCACGACGCTGGATTTGATGCCAAGAAGACGGCAGATCTCGAAATGCTCCCGGGTCTGCGGCATCACACCTTCGTTTGCCGCTATCACCAACAGAACGAGATCGATCCCGCTTGCTCCCGCAAGCATATTCTTGACGAACCTTTCGTGTCCGGGAACATCGACAAATCCGATCCGCAGTTCGCCCAACCTAAGCTCGGCGAATCCGAGATCGATGGTTATGGCGCGCAGCTTTTCTTCGGGCAGCCGGTCGGCATCGATTCCCGTAAGTGCCTGTATCAAGGCAGTTTTACCGTGATCGATGTGTCCCGCTGTACCGACAACAATATTCATATAATACGTATACGCGGAATGGGTGTTGAGTAGGTTGTAAAAGGGATCGGAGACTTTAAAGTGGGAAGTACGTACAAATTATCGGAGTCTTAACAAGCTTTCTACTGAAACATCTTCGTCAAGCGATTCCCAATGAATACCCAAACCGCCGCCGATCAATTGCCAATTGTTCCTTTCTTTCGGCTCGGCGTCTGAAAGACGAGGAAACCAATCCAGCGGAACGGATATTTCGCGCCGATCGGCCAAAACGACCTGGAGCATTTCGCTGCTGCAAGCAACATCTACGGCGAGGGGCTGAACGTCTGCGGCTGAAATACTCATCTAATAACTCCAAAAAATTATAATCTGAATTTTAAAGATACAGCAGTGGACTGCAATGAGGCAACCGGCTCGGCCATTAGTTTTCACCATTTTCGTACTGCTCAAGCTTACGGTAAAGCGTTTTTCTGCCGATATTCAGCAGTCTGGAAGCCCGCGATTTGTCGCCTTCGGTATAGTCGAGCGTGGCGTCAATAGCAAGTTTTTCGATCTCGTCCATCGAGGCGGGAAGCATGATCTCAATGCCTACCGAGCGTCCTTCACCGGCGGCCTTTGCTCTTTCATGTCTAGCCTGAGCAAAAACCTCGAATGCTTTTTTGCTAATCGTCTCGGGCAAATCGTCGAGCTCGATTTGCCTGCCCGATGCTATGATAACCGCCCGTTCTATTGCATTTTCAAGTTCGCGAACGTTTCCGAGCCATTCATAATTGACCAAAGCCCGAAGAGCCTCCCTGGAAATTCCCGACACGAATCGGCCCGTCTTTTCCTTGTATCGCTCCAGGAAATGAAAGACGAGCGGGTGAATGTCTTCGACACGTTCGCGAAGAGGAGGCAGGGTGATCGGAAATACGGAGAGGCGGTAGAACAGATCCGTTCTAAATTTCCCCTCTTCGATCGCTTTTTCGAGATCGACATTACTGGCGGCAAGGACGCGAACATCGGACTTGATAACGTCGCTCCCGCCGATGCGTGTAAACTCGCCGTCCTGGAGCACACGAAGCAGATTCACCTGTGCCTGCAGCGACATTTCGCCTATCTCATCCAAAAAAAGAGTGCCGCCGTCGGCTTCCTCAAAACGTCCCCGCCGCTGCGCGCGGGCGTCGGTAAACGAGCCTTTTTCGTGACCAAAAAGTTCAGATTCGAGTAAAGTCTCAGGGATCGCGCCGCAGTTGATCTTGATATACGGTTTATTCTCCCGCCCGGAATTGAAATGAATTAAGTTCGCGAGCAGTTCTTTTCCGGTTCCGGATTCGCCCTGGATCAGTACGGTAGTGTTCGTGTCGGCGACTGTCAATCCAAGCTCGATCGCACGCCGGATCGAGGGAGCCTGACCGATAATTTCGCTGCTCCGTTGATACAGCTCACTTTTCAAACGCATGATTTCTGCGGAAAGCTGATCGCGTTCGAGCGCCGTTCCTATTTGGTCGGCGATCCCTTCGACGAGAGCAATATCGTGATCCTCGAAAACACTTTCCTTGCTCCAAACAAAGCCCAGAAGCCCAAACGCCTGGCCCCCAACCCGCACCGGGGTAACCAGCGCCGCCTTGCCTCCGAGCTGCGTATTAAAAATAAGCCTAATCGCGAGAGGGAGCTGTTTATCACTTAAAGGAAAAGTTTTACCTTCGCGCAAAATCTCGTTGATCGCCGGGAAAGTATCGACATTCAAAGACTTGCCGTGCTCTTCAACCATCCGCAAAACGCGGCTCGGCTTTATCCCCTCAGCTGCCTTAAACGACGCAAGAGATATTTTTTTGCCGGTTTGATCGAGCACGCCGAGGGCGCTGTAATCGGCTCCGACAAGCTTGATCGCCCGCTCAAGAACGCGAGCGGATACCTCGTTAAAATCCGAGTGCGAATTCAGCGTATTTGCGATTTCGAGAAGAGCATTCGTCCGGCGCGTCTCCTGCTCCTGGGCAACATAGAGACTCGTGTATTGATAGCCGATCGCCAGTTGCCGCGCTATGGATTGCAGAAACGCGACTTCCTCTTCGAGCCATTCCCTGGGGACACGCGTGTCGTGCAGGCCGAGAAGCCCTAATACATTTCCGCTCAACATTATGGGAATGATCAGCAGTGAGCGCGTTTCGAGGGCCTTTGTAAAGAATTTCAACGTCGCATCCTTGGTTTTCGACGTGTCGTTGATTTTAATCGGTTCGGTTATATCGAACCGCTCGGTCAGTTTTTTTGCGTCGATCGGGATCGTGGTTCCCTGACTTGACGGCACGGTCGAATCCCTGCGCCATTCGTGGCTGATGCGAAGCTCCCTTCCTTCTATCAACTGCAAAACGTCGCAGCGGTCAGCCTGCAGCATTCGCCCGATCTCTGAGACCACAACATTTAAAAACCGCTCGAGATCAATATTTGTAGGAAGATCGCGTGCAAGCCGGTCGATAATCGCTTCGCGAGCTTCGTGCATTTTTATCTTGCGTTCGAGTGAGAGTGCCTGCGTAGTTTCGAGTTCTATCTTCATATCCTTCTACCAAATTGAAACGCGTGCAGGTGAATGTCAAGTTGACACACTCGAAGCGAGAAGTGTGTTATTCAGAATCATTAGAAAGGTTTGAGGGTGTTTTTAGAGGTAAAGGCGGTTTCGTTTCCCGTGGTTCACGCGTAATCTGCTTAGTGTTGGAATTAGACGATTCCTCGGACTGTTTCTGTGAATCTCCGAATTTGGCGGGTTTATTATCCTCTTTCTTGATGGTGGTAAAATTAATGCGCTTGCGGCCCGCTTCGGCTTTTTCCAGAAGTTGTTCTGCTTTGATATTTGTTGGATCGAACTCGAAAGCTTTTTTTAGAGAGGAAACGGCCTCATGATACTTCGCAAGCTTGATCAGGATTGAGCCAAGCTCCGTTTGATACTCGGTATCCTCCGGTTTTAGCTTTACCGCTTCCCGAAGAGATTGTTCGGCGTTTTCATCTTCGTTCAGCTTATTGTAGGCAAGGCCGAGATTAAAATGCGCGACGTTGTCATCAGGGTTCACCGTAAGTAACTTTTTGTATGCCGCTACGGCATTTTCAAACGATTTCTCCGAATTTCGCTTTTCTTTTTCTTCCTTTTGCTTTTCGTCCTTCGGATTCGGTGTGGGGTTTTCGGCCGTCTCGGTTACATCATTATCCTGCGCTTCGATCAGCGCGTAGGCAATGCCGAGCTTAAAATGAGCTTCCGCAAGATCGGTGTCGAGTCTAACCGCCTGGGTGAGAGCTTCGATGGCCCTCACCGTTTCGCCGGCGTCGAGAAGCTTTCCGCCTTCCGCCAGTGCATCGCCCGCAATAGCAAATTCCGGAAGCGGCGTGTTGCTGTTTGTCTCAACATTTTGGATGGGTGAAGCCGCATTCGCATCGTTGGACGCAGCATCGCCGGAGCAGCCGATCTGAGTCCATATAAAAAAACAAAAAAGCGAAATGGAAAAAAAACTTCTCATAACATCGGATCAAAAAAGTTAGCCTTGAATTTATCCTGGAGGAAAGACGAAGGGACGACCGCCGAGAAGATGAATGTGTGTGTGAAAAACCGTCTGTCCGCCATCGGCGTTCGTATTAATTACGACCCGGTACCCATCTTCGGCAAAGCCTTTTTGGCGGGCGATTTCGGCGGCGGTCAGCAGCATATGCCCGAGCGTCTCTTTATGCGAGCCTTTAGCGGTATCGAGCGAATCGAAGTGATCTCGCGGAATAATAAGGACGTGCGTCGGAGCCTGCGGCGAAACATCGTTAAAGGCAACACAGACTTCATCATCGTGTATTAGCTGTGAAGGAATTTCACCCCCAGCGATCTTGCAAAAAATACAATCTTCCCGACTCATATCCAGATGTGTTCAATTAGAACACAGATAATCCCGTTTGTTAACCGAATGGGTGAATGGTCCTGCGCAACCTTTTCTCCCGCTATTCTTTGGCGCCAACGGCAACATTTTCGGCGACCCGTTCTATGTCCGCACCAATCGAACGGAGTTTTTTCACTATAGTCTCATACCCGCGGTCGATGTGATATACACGGTCGATGTGCGTTTCGCCCGAAGCGCACAATGCCGCCAAAACCAGGGATGCTGACGCACGGAGGTCGGATGCGAGGATCCGAGCACCCGTAAGTGGTGTCTTGCCCCGCACCGTCGCCTTGTTGCCGGAAATCTGTATATTCGCGCCCATTCGGATCAGTTCCGATGCATGCATGAATCGATTCTCAAAGATGGTTTCCGAAACGGTTGAAGTTCCGTCCGCTTGCGTCATCAGGGCCATGTATTGCGCCTGCATGTCGGTCGGGAAATGCGGATGCGGTTCAGTAGTTACGTCTCGTGCCTTCAACCCGGCGGCCGAACACCGCACGAAGAGCGTGCTATGATTTAGCTCTTCGATCTCGACACCCGCTTCGCGTAATTTTTCGATCACCGCTTTTATGTGCCCGGGATTGCAGCTTTTGATCTCGAGTTCGCCGTGCGTGATTGCGGCGGTGACAATGAATGTGCCGGTCTCGATCCGATCCGGAATGATAGTATGCTCGGCACCGCCAAGGTGTTCAACGCCCTCGATCTCCAGGATCGGCGTTCCGACGCCCTTAATTTTGGCTCCCATCTTATTTAGAAGTTCCACCAGATCTTCGATCTCGGGTTCACGGGCTGCATTTCGGATTACGGTTTTGCCTCGTGCTAGTGCCGCCGCCATCATTACGTTTTCAGTACCCGTAACAGTCACTTTTTCAAACGATATTTCCGCTCCTGTCAATCGTCCGTTCGGCACTCTTGCAACGACGTCGCCGGACTCGAGCGAAACGCTGGCGCCAAGTTGTTCAAAGGCCCGCAGGTGGAGATCGATCGGCCGCGTACCGATGGCGCAGCCACCCGGCAGGCTAACTTTCGCCTGTCCGAAACGAGCGAGAAGCGGCCCCAGTGCCAAAACACTGGCGCGCATCGTTTTGACGAGTTCGTATGGAGCCTCAAACGTCTCGATATTTTTCGCTGTA
>Ga0136617_10001126_pt1 | contig 23409 bp, 20 predicted proteins | sample AntDrymUQ3222106_2_FD_129672 | JGI IMG/M metagenome (GOLD analysis project Ga0136617, IMG submission 129672) | Polar desert sand microbial communities from Dry Valleys, Antarctica - metaG UQ322 (21.06) | ecosystem: Environmental > Terrestrial > Soil > Desert | place: Antarctica: Dry Valley...
CACCACGCTGGTGCAGACCTGCGCGGCCAACGGCTGGTTCATGTCCTTTGCCGGCAACGTCACGTTCCGTAACGCTCCCCAGATCCGCGAGGCCGCGATCGCCGTCCCACTTGAGCTGCTGGTCGCCGAGACCGACTCGCCGTTCCTGTCACCGCACCCCCACCGCGGTCGTCCCAACGAGCCGTCGCGGGTACCGCTGACAGTCGCGCAACTGGGCGAGCTGCACGACATGAGCGCCGAACAGATGGCCCTGACCACCACGGCGAACGCCCGGAGGCTGTTCGCCCTCCCGGAACCCGAGCAACCGTAGGCGATGCCAGGGCTGCTCACCCCGGCCGACGTGCGCCGGCTGCTGGCTGACCACGGACTGGCACCCCACAAGGCGCTGGGCCAGAACTTCGTCGTCGACCCCAACACCGTCCGCAAGGTGGTGCGGGCCGCCGACCTCAAGCCCGGCGATCTTGTGGTCGAGGTGGGCGCAGGGCTGGGCAGCCTGACTCTCGCCCTGCGCGCGGCCGGAGCCCGTGTGGTGGCGGTCGAGGTCGACGCCGGCATGGTGCGCGCCCTCGGCGACGTCGTGGGCGCCGACCCTGGCGTCACCGTCATGCACGCCGATGCGCTGGCCATCGACTTCCGAGCACTGACGGGCGGGCAGCCCGCCGCCTTGGTGGCCAACCTGCCGTACAACGTGGCGACACCCATCGTCATGACTGCCCTGGTCAGCGGCGCATTCGGTGATCTGCTGGTCATGGTCCAGAAAGAGGTCGGCCATCGCTGGGTCGCGCGGGTCGGCGACCCCTTGTATGCCGGTGTCAGCGTCAAGGTGGCGGCACTGGCCGAGGCCGCGCTGGCAGGCTCGGTCAGCCGCAACGCTTTCTATCCCGTGCCCAAGGTCGACTCGGTGCTGGTTCGGCTTCGTCCACGGGCCCAGCCTGAAACGGGCGACCGACAGTCGCTGTTCGATGTCGTCGACACCGCCTTCCGGCAGCGCCGGAAGCGGTTGCGCAACGCGCTGGCCAGGCCGCAGCGTCCGCCCGCCAGCATCGAGGCCGCGCTGCGGACGTCCGGTCTCGGTGCTGGAGTGCGCGCCGAGGAGCTGGATCTCGACGGCTTCGTCCGGCTCACCGCGGCGCTGCGGCCATGACGATTGGCCGCCACGACGTTGGTGCGCGATCAGCGCGCCGCCTACCATGCGGCGTGCGGCTGAAGGGGACGGGCGACGAGGCTTGTCGCACGGCTCCGCGAGCAAAGGAGCGCCCGCCGTGCTACGGGAGCTGCCCGAGGACGGCCTCTGGGTGCACGTCCGCGCCCCGGCCAAGCTCAATCTGTTCCTCGGCGTGCGCGGAACCCGTCCCGACGGCTACCACGAGCTGGTCACCGTCTTCCAGGCCTTGTCGCTGTACGACCAGCTGCGGGCCGGACTGATCGGCCCGCCGGGGCAGGGCCACCATCCCGCCGCCCGGCGCCGGATGCGGGTGCGACTGTGGCACGACAGTGGCGACGCGATCCCGGGTGCCGAGGACAACCTGGCGGTCCGGGCGGCACGGGCGCTGGGCCAGGCCGCGGGAGTCATGGACCTGGGCTACCTCGACGAGCGAGCCGCCACCATGGCCCAGCCCGACGTCGACAGTGCCGCCAGCCCCTACACGGTTCTCGACCTGCGCAAGCGCATCCCGATCGGGGGCGGCATGGCCGGCGGGTCGGCGGACGCGGCGGCCACGCTCGTCGCTCTCAACGACCTGTGGCGCTGCGATCTGTCCCGCCTCGAGCTGCGTAGCGTCGGTGAACAGATCGGCAGTGACGTGCCGTTCTGCATCGCGGGGGGTACGGCGCTGGGCACCGGACGGGGAACGTCGCTGGCCCAGGTGCTGTGTCGCGGCACCTTCCATTGGGTGGTGTGCGAGGCCTGGCAGCCGCTGTCGACCGCAGCGGTCTACGCCTCCTGGGATCGCCACTGCCGTCCCAACGAGGTTGAGCCCGATGCGGTGCTGCAAGCGCTGCGCAACGCCGACGCCGAGGCGTTGGGCGCAGCCCTGCACAACGATCTGGAGGCCGCCGCCTTCGTCCTGCGCCCCGCGCTGCTCGACGGCAAGCGCCGCCTGCTGGAGGCAGGTGCCCTGGGCACGGTGCTGTCCGGGAGCGGGCCAACACTGCTGGCCCTCGTCGAGTCGGAGGCCGGCGCCTCGGAGCTGGCCGACGCCGTGCGAGACCACTTCGCCCGCGTGTCCGTGGCGCGGTCACCGGTCGGAGGGCCTGAGGTGTGCGGCGGTTGACGACGGCGGACGGTCACCAGCGGGTGAGGCTACAGTGACCCCGCTCGAACCCGGGCCCACGACCCCCGCCGACTAGGGCGATTCAGGCCCGATGGGAGGTGGTGAAATGGCATCACGTCGTCCTTTGGAGTCGAAGTTGAAGGTTCGATCCCTTCCCTCCCAGCCGCTCCCGCTCGAGGAGGCCCGCCGCGTGACCACCGCGGCCGTGGTCTTGGCCGCCGGCCAGGGCGTTCGCTTCAACTCGGCGCTTCCCAAGGTGCTGCACGAAGCCGCGGGACGCCCGTTGCTCGGCTGGGTGCTGCGCGCGCTGCCCCCGCTCGACCGTGTGGTCGTGGTGGTGGGACGCGACGCAGCGGCCGTGCGCGCCGCCGCGGTCCAGTGGGGTCCCGACGGCCTCGTCGTGGTTGAGCAGCCGCAGCAACGTGGCACCGGTCATGCCGTGCGCCTCGCCGCCGCTGCGCTCGACGGCATCGACACCGTGCTGGTGGTGCCCGGTGACACGCCGCTGCTCGACGAGCGGCTGCTTGCCGGGCTGCTCGACCGCCACGCAGCCAGCGGTGCGGTCACACTGCTGACCGCCACGCCCGCCGACCCCACCGGGTATGGACGAGTCAAACGCGACGAGGGCGGCGATATCGTCGGCATCGTCGAGCACCGTGACGCCGACGCCGCCGAACTGGCGATCCGTGAGGTCAACACCTCGGTGTACGCGTTCCAGACCAGGCCGCTGCGTATCGCGCTGGAGCGCCTGACCACCCACAACGAGCAGGGCGAGGAGTACCTCACCGACGTGGTCGGCGCCCTGGCGGGGTCCGGGGTGGGCTCGGTCCAGGCCCCCACGCAGGCGGCCGAGGGCGTCAACGACCGGGCACAGCTGGCCGTGGTGGCGCAGCAGCTACGTCGGCGGATCCTGCACGACCTGATGGTGGCCGGCGTGACGGTGATCGACCCGGCGACCACCTACGTCGATGCCGGCGTCAGCGTCGCCGCCGGCGCCGTCCGGCTACCCGGGACTCACCTGCAGGGAAGAACGCGGGTGGCCCCGGGAGCCGTCATCGGACCAGACTCCCGGCTGGTCGACACCGTCGTCGAGCGCGATGCGCAGATCTCCTACAGCGTGCTGCTCGAGGCGTCGGTCGGGGTGGGGGCCAGTGTCGGTCCCTTCGCCTACCTGCGGCCGGGAGCGCGGCTGGAGGGCGGCGCCAAGGCCGGCACGTTCGTCGAGGTGAAGAACAGCACGGTCGGGGAGGGCAGCAAGGTGCCGCATCTGTCCTACATCGGCGACACCACGATCGGGCGAGGGGTCAACGTCGGCGCTGCCACGGTCACCGTCAACTACGACGGTTACGACAAGCACCGCACCGTCATCGGCGACGGCGCCCGCATCGGCAGCGACACCATGCTCGTCGCGCCCGTCACCGTCGGCGACGGCGCCTACACCGGTGCCGGCTCGGTCATCACCAGCGACGTCCCGCCCGGGGCTCTCGCCGTCGAGCGGGCGCAACAGCGCATCGTCGAGGGCTACGCCGAACGCCGGCGTCGTCGCCACGAGGCTTAGGAGATGCCTGCCGCGATGGAGATCGTCACCAAGAAGCGCATGCAGATCTTCAGCGGCCGCGGCTATCCGCTGCTCGCCCAGGAGGTCGCCGACCACCTTGGGATGCGCCTGGGCGATGTCGACATTCATGAGTTCGCCGACGGCCAGATCTACGTGCGCTATCGCGAGAACGTGCGCGGAAGCGACGTCTTCCTGATCCAGACCCATTGCCGACCGGTGAACGACAACATCTGGGAGCAGCTCGCGCTCATCGACGCCGCCAAACGTGCGTCGGCCAAGCGGATCATCGCCGTGGTGCCCTACTACGGCTATGCCCGCCAAGACCGTAAGGCACGGTCGCGGGAGCCGATCAGCGCGCGCCTGCTAGCCGACATGCTCACCGTCGCCGGCGCCGACCGGGTCGTCGCGGTGGATCTGCACAGCGGTCAGATCCAAGGCTTTTTCAATCAACCGATGGACAGCCTGACCGCGCTGCCGCTGCTCGTCAGATGGCTGGCCGACCACTACGCCGACGAGCACCTCGTCGTCGCCTCGCCCGACGCCGGCGGGGTGAAGCTGGCGCAAAAGTTCCAGTCGCGGCTGCCCGACGCCTCGATCGCCTTCCTGGCCAAGACGCGGACCGCCCACAACGTCGCCAAGACGCTGGCGGTGGTCGGGGAGGTCGAGGGGCACACCTGCGTCCTCGTCGACGACATGATCGACACCGCCGGCACGATCTGCGGGGCGGCCGAGGCGTTGATGGCCCGGGACGCCAAGTCCGTCGTGGTGGTGGCGACCCACCCGGTGCTGTCCGGCCCCGCGTGCGAGCGGCTGGCGGCCAGCCCCATCGAGCGAGTGGTGCTGACCAACACCCTACCGCTGCCCGCCAGCTGCCGAATGGACAAGATCGCCGTCGTGTCGGTGGCGCCGATCATCGCCAGCACGATGAAGGCCATCTTCGAGGATCAGTCGGTCAGCGAGCTGTTCGACGACGACAACCAACGTTGAGGTGCTTGGTCGGGGCTGCCGCGCCTCTCCGGCTCGGCGGGGACCCCTACACCCCGAGTCGCCTCCGAGGGGCGGCAGCCCCTCTCGACACGTGTGGTTGGCGTCGGCTTGGGTCGCTGACTAGGATGGGCGCGCCAAGGGCACTCGTCTTGTGTCCTTGTTTCTTTCCGTAGGAGCGTCGTCGCCATGTCCAAGCAGGTACCCCTGGATGCCCGCCGCCGGCCCGGCAGCGGCAAGAGCGAGGCCCGCAGCCTGCGCCGCGAGGGCAGAGTGCCGGCCGTGGCTTACGGCGCCGACCTGCCAGCCACCGCTCTGTCGGTCGACGCCCGCGAGCTGTACCACGCGCTGCGTACCGACGCCGGCACCAACGCCGTGCTGCGCCTGAGCCTGGACGGCGACAGCCACCTCGCGCTGGCCCGTCAGATCCAGCGTCACCCCGTACGCCGCGAGGTGGTGCACGTCGACTTCGTGACGGTGTCGCGCACCGTCAAAGTCAGCGTCGAGGTGCCGATCCACCTCGAGGGCGCCGACGACGCCCCCGGCATGGACCAGGGTGGGGTCGTCAGCCAGGAGCTGTACGCGCTGCCGGTCGACGTCCTGCCGCTGGAGGTGCCCGACCAGATCCTCGTGGACATCTCCGCACTCAACGTCGGTGACGTGCTCCACGTTCGAGACCTCACCGTCCCCGCTGGCGTCGAGGTCACCGCCGACCCGGACGCCACGGTCGTCACCGTCGTCGTCCCGCAGCTGGAGGTGCCCGAGCCGCAGGAGGCCGTCGAGGGCGAGGCAGGCGAGGGGGCCGAGGGCGCTACGGGCGAAGAGGCCGAAGGCCCCGACACCGCCGGGGACGCAGAGGCGGACCGCGACAGCGACGAGGGCTGACCCGTCCTGCGGCGAAGCCGTCGCGGGGACAACGCCCCGCCTGCGGACACAACCGCGCGGTGGCTGATCGTCGGTCTGGGCAATCCTGCCGCGGAGTACCCCGAGACCCGCCACAACATCGGTGCGGAAACCGTCCGTCGGCTGGCCGACAAGCTCGGGACCGCCTTCAAGCCGCATAAGAAGGCACAGGCCCAGGTCGCCGACACGTTGCTGCGGACCTCGGCCGCGGCCTCCCCCGGCGCACCGGCCGCCGGCACGCCGCTGTCGCTGGTGGTGCCGTTCGGCTACTACAACACCTCCGGTGGACCCGTCCAGCAGGCGATGGCCTTCTACAAGACGCCGCCGGAGCGCCTGGTCGTGGTCCACGACGACATCGACCTCGAGCTGGCGCGCCTGCGCCTCAAGTTCGGCGGCGGCACCGCCGGCAACAACGGCCTGAAGGACATCCAACGACGCTGCGGCGGACCGAACTTCTACCGGGTACGGATCGGCATCGGCCGCCCGCCAGGGCGCATGGACCCCGCCGACTACGTGCTCAAGCGCTTCTCCACCCGCGACCGTGAGGCGATCGACGTGACGGTCGAACGCGCTCCTGACGCAATCTGCGATCTGATCGTCCTCGGGCTTGAGGCGGCGCGGAACCGCCACCATGCCGCCTGACCGGGTCCGACTTTGCCCGACGAGGCGGCTCGCGTCATCCTGGGCAGGCGCATGACCTCCTCTCACCCCGCTGCCCTGCGGGCGCTGCTCGACCTCGGCCGCGAGCCCCTCGCCGACGTCACCGAGCCCGGCGAGATCCACGTCGGGCCGACCCTGCGCGCCTACACGGTCGGGCTGCTGGCTGACCACGTCGAGACGCTGCTGGTGGTCGTGGCCACCGACGCCGACGCTGAGGCGCTGCATGACGACCTGAGCGCCTTCCTCGGTGCGCACGCCGTGGCCGTCTTCCCTGCCTGGGAGACCCTGCCGCACGAGCGCCTGAGCCCGCAGGCGGCCACCGTCGGCCAGCGGCTGCGGGTGCTGGACCGCTTGCGCGCCGGCGCTCCCGCCGGCGCCGTCGAGCCTTCGAGTGGCGACACCGAACCCCCCGCCGAGGCCCCGCTGCGGGCGGTCATCGCACCGGTCAGGGCGCTGCTGCAGCCGATGGACCCACGGCTGACCGACCGCGAGCCGGTCCGCCTGCATGCCGGCTTCACCGGCGGGCTCGACGGGCTGGTCGAGTCCCTGGCGGCGCTGGGCTACACGCGCACAACGATGGTCACCCACCGCGGCGAGTTCGCGGTGCGCGGCGGCATCGTCGACGTCTTCGCCTCCGCGGCCGACCATCCGGTGCGCGTGGAGTTTTGGGGCGATGACGTCGACTCCTTGCGCTGGTTCGCCGCCGCCAGCCAGCGGACCCTGGAGCCGGTCGAGTCGGTGGCCGTCGATGCCGCTCGTGAACTGGTCCTGGACGCCGAGACCGCGGACACCGCCCGTCTGCTGGCCAAGCGGGTGCCCGCGCTGGCGGACGCGTTGGGCCTGCTCGCCGATGGCGTGGCGTTCGAGGGCATGGAGTCACTGGTCACCGCGATCCACCCCGCCCCGGCTTACCTTCCCGACTTCTTTCCCGAGGCCAGCGGTGTGGTGGTTGCCGACCCCGTCCGCGTCGCCGACCGCGCCACCGAGCTGCGGGATCAGGCGGCGGCCCTGCTGGTCGCGGGCTGGAGCGGTGACGACGATGCAGGGCTGCTGCCCGCCACCGACGGCGCGGCCGAGGAGTACGACGCGGTCGGCTTCGCCGGCTGGGAGACCGTGCAGCAACACATCCGCGGGCCTCGCTGGTCGCTGACCCCGTTTTCGACCTACGCCACCACGGCCTCGGTGCCGGGACTGCCGTGGGACTCCTTCCGCGGCGATATCGCCGCCGCGGCGGCGCACGTGCGCCGGCTGTCGGCCGAGGGCGCCATGGTGGTGCTGACCACCCCCGGGCACGGCCCGGCGCTGCGTCTGGCCGAGGTCCTGCGCGAGGAAGGACTGGCCGCACCCGTCGTCCCGGCGGTCGAGCTGGGCGGCGGCCGCGTGCTCATCACGGAGTCGCGGTTGCGCCAAGGGTTCCGAGCCAGCGAACTGGGCGTGGCGGTGTTGGGGGAGTGGGACCTGTTCGGCCCGCGGCGGTCGCGCGCCTCCCGACGGCTGCCCAGCAAGCGCGCGGCCTCTGAGACCGTCGTCGACCTAGCGCCAGGCGACAACGTGGTGCACAGCGTGCACGGCGTTGGCCGCTACCGAGGCATCGTTACCCGCGAGCTGCGCGGCCCGACGAGCACCGTGGGCGGCAAGCCGACGGGCACCGTGACTCGCGATTACGTCGTGCTCGAGTACGCCGGCGGCGACAAGTTGTTCGTGCCCTCCGACCAGGTCGACGCCATCGCCAAGTACGTAGGCGGCGAGAGCCCAAAGGTGATGCGCCTCGGGGGCAACGAATGGGAGCGCGCCAAGTCCAAGGTCCGCAAGGCCGTGCGGGAGATGGCCAGCGAGCTGATCCGCCTGTACCAGGCGCGCATGCACGCCCCCGGCCATGCCTTCGCGCTGGACAGCGCCTGGCAGCAGGAGCTGGAGACGGCCTTTCCCTACACCGAGACGCCCGACCAGGTGTCAGCGATCGACGAGGTCAAGGCCGACATGGAGGCTCCACTGCCCATGGACCGCCTGATCTGCGGTGACGTGGGCTTCGGCAAGACCGAGATCGCGGTGCGCGCCGCGGCCAAGGCGGTGTTCGACGGCCGCCAAGTCGCGGTCGTGGTGCCGACCACGCTGCTGGCCCAGCAGCACGGCGAGACCTTCACCGAACGCTTCGCCGGCTTCCCCGTCAAGGTCGCGGTGCTGTCGAGGTTCGCCTCACCGTCGCAGCAGAAGTCGATCGTCGACGGGCTGGCCGCGGGCACCGTCGACCTCGTCATCGGTACCCACCGGCTGTTCGGCGCCGACGTGTCGTTCAAGGATCTGGGTCTGGTGGTGGTCGACGAGGAGCAGCGCTTCGGCGTCGGCCACAAGGAGCGGCTCAAGCAGCTGCGCACCAGCGTGGACGTGCTCACCATGACGGCGACGCCGATCCCCAGGACCATGGAGATGGCGATCACGGGCATCCGTGATCTGTCGACGATCGACACACCGCCGGAGGAGCGCCAGCCGGTCGTCACCCACGTCGGACACTTCGACGAGGGCATGGCCACGCTGGCCGTGCGCCGTGAGCTGCTGCGGGAGGGCCAGGTCTTCTGGGTGCACAACCAGATCCAGACGATCGCGGCCGCCGCCGAGCGCGTGCGCGAGCTGGTGCCAGGCGCGCGAGTGGCGTTCGCCCACGGGCAGATGGACGAGGCCACGCTGGAGCGCACGATGGTGCGGTTCTGGCAGCGCGAGTTCGACGTCCTGGTCTCCACGACGATCATCGAGTCGGGCCTGGACGTGCCCAACGCCAACACCCTCATCGTCGAGCGTGCCGACCTGTTGGGGTTGGCGCAGCTGTACCAGCTCCGGGGGCGGGTGGGGCGCTCCACCGAGCGTGGCTACGCTTACCTGTTCTATCCCGAGTACAGCTCGATGACCGAAGAGGCCTACAAGCGCCTGGAAACCATCTCGACGTTCACGGGTCTGGGCTCGGGGCTGTCGATCGCGTTGCGGGACTTGGAGATCCGCGGTGCCGGTAACGTGCTCGGCGGTGACCAGTCCGGCCACGTCGCCAGCGTCGGCTTCGACGAGTATGCCAAGCTGATGGCGCAGGCTGTCGCGGAGCTGCGCACCGGCACGGCTCCCGCCCAGACGTTGCAGCAGGAGGTCGAGGTCAAGATCGACCTGCCCGTTGACGCGCACCTGCCCACTGACTACATCGCCGACGAGGCGCTGCGCTTGGAGGCCTATCGCAAGATCGCCGCGGTGCGCGACGCCGGGGGCGTCCGCGCGGTGCGAAACGAGCTGATCGACCGCTACGGCCGCCTGCCCGACCCCGCCGACCGGCTGCTGTCCGTTGCCGCGCTCCGCGCGGCGATCCGGCGTTGGGGCATCCGTGAGCTGACCACCACCCCGCGACGCACGGTCCGAGCGGTCCCGGTGACCTTGGCGGACTGGCAGGAGCTACGGCTCGCCCGCGAGCACCCCGACGCCGTCTACAACCCGTCGGCGTCCGCACTGGAGATCCCGGTTCCTCGCGGTTCGCGGGCCGACGGGGGTGGCGAGCTGGTCAGCCACGTGGCCCGGTCGCTGAGCACCATCCTGTCCAATCAGCGCAGGCCAGCGGCGCGGTCGGTGGCACCGCGCTGACCTAGACTGGGCGCCTTCCCGCCTCGAGGATGGTCTCCATTGCGCACTCTCCCGGTCCGCGCCCGCCGCCGTCTGCACCTCGCCAACCGTCGTTGGATCGCAGCTCGCTTGCTGCTGTCCGCGCTGGCTGTTGTTGCCCTGGCGGCATGCAACACCGTGACCGGCACCGGCAGCCCCGAGGCCGCCGCCACGGTCGGGGGCGAGGACATCCCCATCGCGACGGTGGAGGACCGCTTCGAGCAGGCCAAGGCCAATCCCCAGGTGGCCCAGCAGCTCCAGGGCGATGACTCCGGCCAGTTCGAGGCGCAGGTGCAGTCGCAGATCCTGTCGCAGCTCATCCTCGGCGAGATCGTCGGGCAGTGGGCCGACGAGCTCGGGATCGAGGCCAGCCAGGCGGAGCTGGACGAAGAGCGCGAGTCGGTGATCGAGCAGCTTGGCGGCGAGGACCAGTTCCAGCAGGCCGTCGAGCAGGCCGGGTTGAGCGAGGAGCAGGTCGACGACCAGCTGCGCCAGCAGGTGCTGCAGACCAAGATCGCCGGCGAGGTCGGCGCCGGCGATGAGGTCACCGACGCGCAGATCGAGGACTTCTACGAGGAGAACAAGGACGCCCGCTTCGGTGAGCGCGCCCAGGCCCGCCACATCCTCGTCAAGGGCAGGGCCAAGGCGCAGCAGATCAAGGAACAGCTCGACGACGGTGGGGATTTCGCCGAGCTGGCCCAGGAGAACTCGACCGACCCCGGAAGTAAGGACAACGGCGGTGACCTGGGCGAGGTCACCAGCGGCCAGACCGTCCCGGCGTTCGAGGAGGCTGTCTTCGGCGCCGAGGAGGGCGAGATCGTCGGGCCGGTCCAGACCCAGTTCGGGTTCCACATCATCCAGGTGACGGGCAAGTCTCCGGCGCAGTCGCTGGAGGAGTCCCGTGAGGAGATCGAGACCGAGTTGGCGCAGAGCACCCAGAACGAAGGGTTGCAGCAGGCGCTGATGGAGCGCGCTCGCGACGCCGAGGTCGAGGTCAACCCCCGTTTCGGCACGTGGGACCCGGAGACCGGCACCGTCACGCCTGAGGAGCCGCTCGGCGCCGCCAGCGAAGCCGGCGGCTCTGATCCCGCGGCACCCCCCGACGCCGCGCCGTCTGATGCCGCCCCGTCCGAGCAGACCTCGGAGTAGCCGTGGCGCGGCTCGTCCTGGTCGACACCGCCGACGAGCTGCCCGGGCTGTTGCCACTGCACGCCTGGTCGGCGCTGATGTCGTCGGACCTGGTGCTGCTCGGCACCGCCGATCACCCGTTCGTGGCGCACCTGGCCATGGCCGAGCTGCGCTATGAGGTCGTCGCAGGCGTCGGCGCGGGGGCACTGAGCCGCGCCGACCTGCTGTCCGGGCTGACGCCGACCGACAAGGCCAAGGCCACCAGCATCGTTGACCGGGTGCGGGCCGAGGGCGAGGTCGTCTACCTGTTCGGCACGGGCGACGACGACGGCTTCACCCGTACCCTGGGCATGGAGGCCGCCCGCGCGGGCGTCGAAACCGAGGTCGTCTACTTCGGGGTCCGGCCGCCGGGCACACGGTTGCTTGACCTCGTGCGCACCGAGCAGCGGCTGCTCGCCCCCGGGGGGTGCCCGTGGGATCGGGAGCAGGATCACCGCAGCCTCGCCCCCTATGCGGTGGAGGAGGTCTACGAGCTGTTGGAGGCCATCGAGTCGGGCGATCCTGACGCGATCCGTGAGGAGCTCGGCGACGTGCTGTTGCAGGTCGTGCTCCACGCCCAGATCGCCGCGCAGGACCCCGCGGCTGCGCAGCGCTTCGACATCGACGACGTGGCAGCGGGCATCATCGACAAGCTGGTGCGCCGCCACCCGCACGTGTTCGCCGACGCCAAGGTCTCGGGGTCGGCCGAAGTGCTGGCCAACTGGGAGCAGCTCAAAGCCGCCGAGAAGCCCGAGCGCTCAAGGCCCTTCGACGGCGTGCCAGCGGCGCAACCGGCGTTGGCCTACGTCGAGAAGCTGCAGTCGCGCGCGGCAACGACGGGGTTCGACTGGGAGCTCGACGCCGAGGCCGCCGACCGCATCCGCCTGGAGCTGGAGGAGTTCCTCACCGCCGGCGACGACGCCGAGCGCGAACGCGAGATCGGCGACTTGCTGATGAGCGTCGTGGGACTGGCCCGCCGCCACCAGGTCGATCCGGAGATGGCCCTGCGAGGCGCTGCTCGCCGCTTCCGGAGACGGTTCGAAGCGGTCGTCGCGGCCGCCGACCGGCCGCTGGCCGAACTCGACCGCAGCGACTGGCTGCGTCTGTGGGACGCCGCCAAGGCCGCCGAGCAAACTACCCGCTGACGTCGCCGCCGCAGTCCACCGGCCTTCGACCCTGCCTGCCGCATGGCCGAAGCTATGGCATAGTTGTATCTCTTGAATACCAAGGAGAACAACTTTGTCAAAGCCGCGCTGGCACCCTCCGGCGGGGCCGCCCTTTGGCTCCCTCGGTGGAGCTGCGTTGTATGAAGGCTTTGCCACGAACGGACTGTTCACCGAGTCGCCATTCATGGAGTTCAAGACTGGCGCTGGCACCAAGCCGATTCAAGAAACTGTGGTCGCCTTCTCCAACGCCGAGGGGGGCACCTTGCTCATTGGCGTCACTGACGAGGGCAGCATCGTCGGCGCCTCTGGCGGGAAGGGCCAGGCGACGTCAGACGCGGCACACGATTCCGTGCGGGCCGTCCGCGATCCGGGTCGTTACCAGATCCATCAACTCGATGTCGACGGCCGTGAAGTCGTGGCTGTCTCGGTGTGCCGGCGTGTCGAGGGATTCGCGCAGATGGCGGATGGGCGCGTGCTCCAGCGACGTGGCGCCCGCAACGCGGCGCTGATGGGTGCCGAGCTGGCGGACTTCGTGTCCCAGCGCCTGCGACGTCGCTACGAGCAGACCGACACTGCGGTGCCAGTCCCGCCAGGCGATGGAACCCTTCCTTTGCGTGCCCTCGACGGCTCGGACTGGTTAACGCAGGCGCCGGCAGAACGGCTGGTGGAGTTGGGCCTGGCAACCCCGCAGGGCACCTTGACCGTGGCCGGGGCGCTGCTGTTACTGCGTGCGCCCCAGGAGCACCTGGGCAAGGCCTACGTGGAAGTCTTCCGTTACCCCGGCGACAGCGCCGAGTACGACCGGCGCATGGAAATCGTGGGTCCACTGCACCACCAGATCGAGTCGGCAGCCAGGTTCGTCGGGGAAGAACTTGGCGTGGAACTGGTGGTGGTGGGGATGCAGCGTCACGAGCTGCCGAAGCTGCCGACCGTTGTCCTGCGTGAGGCGATCGCCAACGCCTTGGCACACCGTGACTATCAGGCTGCAGGTACGGCTACCCGCATCGACCTGTATCCGGACCGCGTGGTCGTCCGGTCCCCGGGTGGACTGCTCGAACCGGTCACGGTGGAGAACATTCGCGACCAGCAGGCCGCTCGCAACACTGACCTCATCCGGGTGCTGCGCCGCCTGGGCTTGGCCGAGGACGCTGGCAGGGGTGTCGATGTCATGCAGGACGTCATGCAGAGCGAGATGCTAGACCCACCGCGCTTCGCCGACCACGGCACCGCCGTGGAGGTCATCCTGCCTATCCGGTCGGCGGTCAGTCCACTGGAGCGAACCTGGATTCGCGAGCTGCAGCAGCGGGGCCATCTGGAGCCCGCCGATCGGTTGGTGCTGGTAGCAGCCGCACGAGGCCAGGCACTGTCCAACCGATCTGTCCGCGACCTGCTGCATGTCGACAGCGTGGCCGCGAGGCGTACCCTGCGGCGACTGCGGGACGGCGGATACCTGGACCAGGTGGGAAGTAGGGGCGGCGCCTTATACCGGCTCGGCAGCGGGCTATCACCACCCCTAGGTGTGACGCTGGCTCCGACCCAACTGCTGGATGAGGTGGCTGACTTGGCCGTCCGCCGTCCGATCACCAATGCCGACGTTCGCCGTCACACGGGGCTGGACCGCCAACAAGCCCTTCATGTGTTGCAGGTGCTGGTCAGGCAAGAACGACTGCGGCAAGTCGGTGAGCGACGCACCAGCCACTACTTGTCAACGGGCATGCTGGGAGAGTCTTCATGAACGCTTCGCCCGGGACCCACCGCCCCTGTTGTTGGATTCCGTCGCTGTCCCCTACAGTTGGGTGAACCTTCCCCAGGAGTTTGACCCTCACGTGGAGATCGAGAGCCTGACCGCCCGCGAGCTGCTCGACTCGCGCGGCAACCCCACCGTCGAGGTTGACTGCGCCCTGGTCGACGGGGGCTTCGGCCGTGCCCTTGTACCCAGCGGCGCCTCGACCGGCGCTTTCGAGGCCGTCGAGTTGCGCGACGGCGAGCAACGCTACGGCGGCAAGGGCGTGCGTACCGTGGTGGCGAACGTCAGCGACGTCATCGGCCCGGAACTGCTCGGCCGCGACGCCACCGACCAGCGGGCGCTCGACGCCCTGCTGCTGGCGCTGGACGGCACCGACGACAAGTCCGGCCTCGGCGCCAACGCCCTGCTCGGCGTCAGCCTGGCGGTGGCGCGGGCCGCGGCGTCGTGGTGTGGGTTGCCGCTGTACGCCTACCTGGGCGGGCCCAACGCGCACCTGCTGCCCGTGCCGATGATGAACATCGTCAACGGTGGCGCCCACGCCGAGTCGAACGTGGACTTCCAGGAGTTCATGGTCGTGCCGCTGGGCGCTTCCTCGTTCGCCGAGGCGGTGCGGATGGGGGCCGAGACCTACCACGCGCTCCGCAAGGTGCTCAGCGAGAGGAGCCTGGCCACCGGCCTGGGCGACGAGGGAGGGTTCGCGCCGGACCTGGAGTCCAACAGCACCGCGTTGGATCTGCTCACCGAGGCGATCCAGCGCGCCGGCTACACCCCAGGAACCGACATCGCCCTGGCGTTGGACGTCGCCGCGACGGAGTTCTTCTCAGACGGTGCGTACCGGCTCGAAGGTGAGGATCGCACCCTGTCCTCCGCCGAGATGATCGACCTGCTGGTCGACCTGACCGAGCGCTACCCGATCGTGTCGATCGAGGACGGCATGGCCGAGGATGACTGGGAGGGCTGGGCCGCGCTGACCCAGCGGCTGGGCGAGCGCTGTCAGCTGGTCGGCGACGACCTGTTCGTCACCAACGCCGAGCGGGTGCGGCGAGGGATCACGGAGGGCTCGGCCAACAGCGTGCTGATCAAGGTGAACCAGATCGGCACGCTCACCGAGACGCTGGACACCATGGACCTCGCTCACCGCGCCGGCTGGACCTGCATGGTCAGCCACCGCTCCGGCGAGACCGAGGACACCACGATCGCCGACTTGGCCGTGGCCACCAACGCGGGCCAGATCAAGGCGGGGGCGCCGGCCCGCAGCGATCGCGTGGCCAAGTACAACCAGCTGCTGCGCATCGAGGAGCGCCTCGGCGACGCGGCGCGCTACGCCGGCGTCCGTGCCTTACCGCGCACCCTGCGGTCGGCGACATCATGACCGCGTCGAGTTCGTCGCCGCGCTCGCCGAGCACGCTCCGCCGAGCCGGCAGCCGGTCTATCGGCGGCCTGCGACAAGCCACGTCCGGCGACCGCCCCTACGTCGTCGCGCTGTTCGTGCTGATCGCCGTGCTCGCCATCACGCTGGTTGCTCCCGTGCGCAGCCTGACCGCCGCCGCCGACCGTGCCGACGACCTGAGCGCCGAGCGCAACCTGCTCGCCGACCGCGTCGACCAGCTCGAGCGGCGACGCCAGCAGCTGCGGGATCCCCTCGAGATCGAGCTGCTGGCCCGCGAGCAGCTCGGCATGGTCCGACCCGGCGAGATTCCATACGTGGTCACCCGTCCTCAGGGGGACGGCGAACACCTTGAACTTGACGGACTGGCACACCTGGCCAGCGACCAAGTGCCCTGGTACCGCCGCCTCGGCGATGCGTTCGGCCAGCTGTTTCGGTGACGACGATCCGCCGGGCACGGTTCGCTGAGCTCGACGCCGCCACGCTGTACGCCCTGCTGCGCCTGCGTGTCGACACCTTCGTCGTCGAGCAGGCCTGCGCCTATCCCGAGCTGGATGGACGCGATGTCGAGCCGGGCGCCTGCCACTGGTGGGCCGACGAGCAGGGCGCGGTGTTGGCCTGCCTGCGACAGCTCGCCGAGCCCGACGGTGCCGCTCGGATCGGCCGGGTCGCCACGGCGCCGCCGGCGCGCGGGCGCGGGCTGTCCACCTTGCTTCTCCAAGCCGTGGTCGACGAGGCGACGGGTCCGCTGGTGCTGGATGCTCAAGCGCATCTCGTGCCGTGGTACCAGCGGTTCGGCTTCGTCATCAGCGGCCAGGGGTTCGTCGAGGACGGCATCCCCCATATGCCGATGCGCCGCGAACCACCCGCCGCCCCCCATGCCAGGGGGCCCACGCCACAGCACTGAGGGTCGCCCCTTAGGCTGGCGGTGATGGATGACGCCCTGCGGCCGGATCCCGACGCCGGCTACGCCACCCAGATCGGGCGGCCGCCGATCGCTGCCCGCGACGCCGCCCTGGCCACGGCCATGATCGGACGGCCGTTGCGAGGCCGGTCAGCGGTCGCCGTCCGCTGCGGATGGGGCCTGCCGGCGGTGCTGCGCGTGTCGCCAAGGCTGGATGATGGGACCCCGTTCCCGACGCTGTTCTGGCTGGCCTGCCCTCTGGCCAACCGAGCGGTCGGCCGCCTGGAGGCGGGCGGGGCGATGAACGGGCTCAGCGACCGCCTGGCCGGCGACGCCGAGCTGGCGCAGGCCTACGCCGGCGCGGCGCGGCGCTACGTCGAGGCACGCGACAAGCTCGGCGGACCCCTGCCGCGGTCTGACGCGGCAGGCGGCATGCCGCACCGGGTGAAGTGCCTGCACAGCCTGTACGGCCATCATCTGGCCACCCGCGACAACCCAGTCGGTGCCTGGGTCGCTGACCGTGTCGAACCAATGGCCTGCCCGGGCCCCTGCGTCGAGGCGTCCCCGTGACGCCTTCGGTCGCCGCCGTTGACGTGGGGACGAACTCGGTGCGGTTGCTGGTCGCGCGGGGAGGGTCGGGCGGGGATCCGGCGGCGCGCGAGCCCCTGACCGTCATCGAGCGGCTCATGACCATCACTCGCCTCGGCAAAGGCGTGGACGCCCGCGGCCACCTCGATGACGCGGCGCTGACCCGTACGCTGGACTGCCTGGAGGACTACGCGCGGCGCTGGCGGTCGCTGGGCGCCGAGCGCGTGCGCATCGCGGCCACGTCAGCGGTGCGCGACGCCGCCGACCGGGAGCGCTTCTTCGACGGGGTGCGGGAGCGCACCGGCGTCGCCGCGGAGGTCATCAGCGGCCAGGAGGAGGCGCTCACCGCCTTCCGCGGCGCGGTCAGCAGCGTCGGCGGGCGACCGCCATACCTGGTGTTGGACATCGGTGGCGGGTCAACCGAGCTGATTCTCGGCGAGACCGCACCCGCCGCCGCTGACAGCCTGCAGATCGGTTGTGTCCGGCTGACCGAACGCTGCCTGCACGACGACCCGCCGACCGAAGGCCAGCTGACGAGGGCCCGCAGCGTGGTCGCCGCTGAGCTCGACAGCTTGCCCTTCGACCCCGCACCGGCTCGTACGTTGATCGGCGTCGCCGGGACGGTCACGACCATCGGTGCACTACACCTGCAGTTGGCGACCTACGAGGCGGAACGCATCCATGGCACCCGCGTCCCGGTCGACGCCGTGGCTGCGCTGAGCCGTCGGCTGGCGGGGATGACCAACCAAGAGCGGGCGGAGCTAGGGCCGATGGCAGCCGGCCGCGAGGACGTGATCGTCGCCGGCTGCCTGATCCTGGAGGGAGTGCTGCGCCGCTACGACCTCGCCGAGGTTCTCGTCAGCGAAGCCGACATCCTCGATGGCCTCGCCCTGTCGCTGCTGGACGACTGAGCCAGCGTCCCTGCCTCACTCCTGCGCGCGGCGCAGGGCGCGCACCAGGTCACCTCGGCTGACGATGCCAACGACCTGGCGCTCGGCGTCGACGACGGCGACGCGGGAAACGGCGCGGTCGTGCAGCAACGTGGCGACGTCCTCGACGGTAGCGTCGGGCTGCACCGCTGGTGGGTCATCTTCCATGACCTCGCCGACCGTCCGGCCCAGGGCCTGGCGCAGCTCGTCCTGGAACCGTCGCCGCTCGCCCGGCAGCGGGATGTAGGCGCCGAGAATCTCGATCGTGGTCGGCGCGTGCAGACGCGCCTCGGACAGGACCAGGTCGCTGTCGTCGAGCAGCCCGATGAGGCGCCCCGAGCCGTCGACGACGGGCGCGCCGCCGATGTCGGCCTCGACCAGCAGGCTGGCGGCCTCCTCGATGGTCGTGTCGGCCGTCAACGTGGTGACGGGCGTGGTCATGACTTCGGTCACAGCCAGATCCCTGGGCATGGTCGGAAAGCCTACTGGTGCCGGTGCCGGCGTTGGGCAACGTCGGCGCAGGCGCTACGGTCAGCGCGAAGCGTGCGGCGAACCCGCCGCCCGAGGGAAGGCGTTCGGCATGCTCGTGTGGTTCTCGGTCACGCCGATCGGCACCGGCTCGGCCAGCGTTTCGGCCGAGGTGGCCAGGGCGCTCGACGCCGTGGAGGCGTCTGGCATCCGTGCCGTAACCGACGCGTCGGGCACGCTGCTGGAGGGCGACTGGGAGGGGTGCATGGCGGCCATGCGGGCGGCGGGTGAGGCGGTGCTGGAGTCTGCCCCGCGGGTCTCGTTCACCTGCAAGTTCGACCTGCGCAACGACAAGCCGGACCAGACCGGCGAGGACAAGCTGGCGAGCCTGGCCGCCGCTCGGCGAGACCGATGATGCGAGGATGGAGCCGATGATGATGACTCCACAGCGCCAGCGGGTCGCCGTCACCGTCCTGGCCGTCCTGCTGGGCGTGGTGTTGGTGGTCTCGCTGATCGGCCCGTTGCTGTCCTGATGCATGCGCTGCCGGCGGCGGAGGCGTGAGCGCCGCCGATCCCGTGGCTCTGCTCCGGCGGGCATTACCGGCACTTTCCGCGGCCACCGTTGTCCAACCGGCGGGCGCTCGGGTCGGAGCGGTGCTGGTCCTCCTGCGGGATCTGGGCGACGGCGACGCGGAGGTCGTCTACACGCGACGGCGCGATGATCTGCGCTCCCATCCCGGCCAGATCGCCTTTCCGGGCGGGCGGGTGGACTCCGGCGAGACGGTCGAGCAGGCGGCCGTTCGCGAGGCGGTCGAAGAGGTCAATCTGCGACCCGAATCCGTCGAGTTGCTGGGACGCCTGCCAGCCCTGTATGTCCCGCCATCGAGGTTCTGGTTGCAGCCGGTGGTCGCATGCTGGCGGCAGCCGCACGGCCTTGCGCCCGCCGAAGCCGAGGTGGCGGAAGTGCTGCGGGTGCGACTGTCCGCGCTCCGCGAGGCGGGCTCCTGGCGCGCGGTGCGCCTGTCGGTGTCCGGCTGGACGTGGGCTTGGCAGCTGGACGCCGATCACCTCCTGTGGGGTGCGACGGCGATGGTGACCGACGCCCTGCTGAGCCTGATCGATCCCGTGTGGGCCGGCGGGGCCCGGCCCACTGACTACGGCCGACGCGAGGTGCGGCCCTGGGCCGTCGCCGACCGTGCGGTCCCTCGCCCGGGTCCGGCGCGGTTGCCTGGACTGCCGGAGCTGCCGGCGGCGGCTGCCGGTGGCGAACCTGGCGACGGTCGTCCGGGCGTGGCGGCGGTGACGGCGGCGGGCCGGGCGGTCGCCGAGGCGGTGCGTCTCCTCCGCGCGGAGGGCACGGTGCTGGTGCTGGCGGGCAACGGCGGTACCGGGGCTGTGGGGCGCGCGACGGCCGAGGTGCTGAGTGGCCTCGGTCATGACGTCGTCATCATGGACAGCCACGCGCCGCCTCGGGAGTTGCCCTCCGCCGCTGTAGTCGTCGACGCCCTGGTCGGCGGCGGGCTGCGCGGCCAGCTGACTGGTGGGGCGCTGACGCTGCTGCACGCCCTGCGCGGCCGAGACGTCCTTGTGGTCAGCGTCGACCTCCCCAGCGGCCTTGACCCTGTGGCCGGCCTGGTCGGGGAGACGTTCACCGCCGACGTCACGGTGGCGCTACGGGCCGTGCGGCCAGGCGTCCTGCGCCTCGGCCTGGCCCCGTTCGTCGGCGACCTGTACCTCGCCCGCCTCGACGCCGGTCCGCCGCTGGTGCGGATGGTCGCGTCGCCACCCGACCCGCGCCCTGACGACTACCCTGACGCGACCGGCCCGGATGGTGGAACAGGTCAGACACGGGGGCCTTAAAAGCCCCTGCCCCTCGGGGCGTGTGGGTTCGAATCCCACTCCGGGCACTATCCACCTCGCCCGCCGGCGGCTGCTGCTTACAGAGAGTAGGTTGTTAACTACTGTTAGTGGGTATGCTGCACCCATGCGCATGACACTGAACCGCTTGCCGGTGCCTCTCCCGTTGGGGGACGTGGCGATCGTGGTGGCGCTGGCGCTCCTCTGGGCGCTTTTGCCGGTACGGCCGACAGACGCGCAGGAGTCACCGGCGCCCGACGAGCCGGCGTCGACGGCCACCCGCGTCCCCTCCGTCGCCCCGGCGCGGCCACCGCTCGACATCGCCGAGATGCCCGCCACCGCCCGCAGCGGGGACATCATCCCTGGGCGCTATATCGTGACGCTGGCACCTGACGCCGACGCCGACGCCGTCGTGCGCAAGGCGCGACAGATGGGGTCGCACAACGAACGCCGCTTCGGGCGGGCACTCAACGGCTTCGCACTCAGGCTGCCTGCGCAGGCGGCGGCGCGGCTCCAACGCGACCCGCGGATTGCCCGCCTGGAACCGGATCGGGTTGTGACGGTGGCGGCCCCCACGCAGCGCCCGGCGCCGTGGGGCCTTGACCGCGTCGACCAGCGCGACCTTCCCCTGTCCGGCGACTACGTCTACGACGCCAACGGCCGCGGCGTGACCGCCTACATCGTCGACACCGGAATCCGCTCCACACACAGCGACTTCGGCGGTCGGGTCGCGGCCGGCTTCGACGCCGTGGGCGGAGGGACCGAAGACTGCCAGGGGCATGGCACTCACGTTGCCGGCAGCGTGGGCGGCAACGCCCACGGCATTGCCAAGGCCGTACGACTCGTACCCGTCCGGGTCCTGGACTGCGACGGCATCGGTTCGAGTTCTGGCGTCATCGCCGGCATCGACTGGATCGTTCGGCAGCGATCTGCCGGGGCGCCTGCTGTGGCCAACCTCAGCCTTGGCGGGGGCGCCTCCGCCGCGTTGGACGACGCGGTCCGACGGGCGATCAGCTCGGGAATCTCGTTTGTGGTGGCCGCCGGCAACAGCAACGTCGACGCCTGCACCGCCAGCCCAGCGCGCGTTCCCGAAGCTCTGACGGTGGGTGCGACCGACAACGCGGACCGGCGTGGGAGCTTCTCCAACTTCGGGTCCTGCCTGGACCTGTTCGCCCCGGGCGTCCAGATCCCCTCGACGTGGCACACCTCCGACGCCGCGACGGCGGTGCTGTCGGGCACCTCCATGGCCGCACCGCATGTCACCGGCGCGGTTGCGCTACTGCTGGAGACCCGCCCTTCCCGGCCGCCGGCCGGAGTGGCGAAGGCGCTGCTCGCCGATGCGACGACTGGCGTGGTTGGCGCTGCCGGCGCCGGCTCACCCGACCGGCTGCTGTTCACCCGTGACACGACCCCGCCCCGGCCGGTCGGGGCCCTGGCCGCCGCCGCGGGCCGTGGGCAGGTGGCTCTGTCGTGGACAAACCCGACCGACACCGACCTTGCGGCCGTGGCCGTCCGCAGGGTCGCCGGCACGACGCCGCCGGCGTCGGCGACGTCAGGCGTCGAGGTTTCGGGCAGCCTGGCGCGGGCCGCCACGGCGACCGGCCTGCGCCCCGGCACCGACTACAGCTTCTCGGTGTTCGCCGTGGACCGTGCCGGCAACGCCTCCGCAGCGCGATCGCTGACCGCCCGAGGCTCCGCGCTGAGGCTAGAGTCCTCGACCGGGACCGTGACCCACCCGACCAGCGTCACGTTCGGCGGCCACCTGAGCGAAGCGGCGACCGGCACCGCCCTCGCAGGCCGGACGGCCCGGCTGCTTGTCCGGCCGCGGGGCACAACGTCTTGGACCCGCGCGGCGACGGTCACCACCTCCTCGAGGGGAGCGATCAGCACCAACCACCGGCCTGGGAGGAACGTCGACTACACCGTGCGGTTCCCGGGTGCGGGCACGCACCTGGGCGTGGGTAGCCCCGTGGTCGCCGTCAACGTCCGCCAGAGCGTCAGCGCGACGCTGCGCACCGCCGGTTTGTCCTTGGGCTCCAGCGTTCGGCTGAACGGTTCCGTGGGGCCGGCCCACGCCGGTGAGACGGTGCGTCTGCAGCGTCGAGTCGGCGGCGTCTGGCGGGACGTCGCCACTGCGACGCTGTCGTCGACGAGCACCTTCAGCTTCTCCATCAGGCCGACGACACGGGGAACGTTCGTGTACCGGGTGCGCCGGCCCGCCGACGCCGACCACGCCAGAGGTACGAGTCGCGCGCAAACCCTGTCGGTATCGTGATCCACCTCGGCGTCCGCCGCGCGGGCGTCAGTCGCCCTTGACGTTCAGGATCTGGCGCAGCTCGTAGCGGACCGTCACCAGGTCCTTGGCGTCGTTCATGACGACGTCGATGGGCTTGTACGCCTGCGGGATCTCGTCCACGAACGCGTCGGTGTCGCGGTACTCGATCCCCGCCATGGCCGTGCGCAGGTCCGCTACTGAGAAGGTCTTGCGCGCCGCGGTGCGCGAGTACTCACGGCCGGCGCCGTGCGGCGAGGAGCGCAGCGACATGCGGTTGCCGAGTCCCTCCACGACGTAGGAGCGGGTGCCCATCGAGCCGGGGATCAGACCGAGCTGGCCAGCCCTCGCCTCGATCGCTCCCTTGCGGGAGACCCACACCTCCTTGCCGAAATGCTTCTCGGAGCTCGTGTAGTTGTGGTGACAGTCGATCGTCTCGCTGGGCACGACGTCGGAGCCCATCCATTCGGACACGCGCTGGGTCACGCGGTCCATCATCTCCTCGCGGTTGAGCAGCGCGAACGTCTGCGCCCAGCGCAGGTCGCGGATGTAGGCCCAGAACTCGTCCGTGCCCTCGACCAGGTACGCCAGGTCCTTGTCCGCCAGGTCGATCCACCAGCGGTGCATCATCTCCCGGGCGATCTTGATGTGCTTGCTGGCGATCTTGTTGCCGACGCCGCGCGAGCCGGAGTGCAGGAACAGCCAGATCCGGTCCGTCGCGTCGAGGGACACCTCAATGAAGTGATTGCCTGAGCCGAGGGTTCCGAGCTGCAGCTTCCAGTTCGGCGACAGCTGGTCGGCGGTCTCGACACCGTCACGGGCGCTCAGCGAATCGATGCGGGCCTGGGTAAAAGAGCGGAAGACGCGGGCGTTGTACACGCCCGCAGACACCGGGACGACGTCCTCGATCGCC
>Ga0136617_10001127_pt1 | contig 23398 bp, 26 predicted proteins | sample AntDrymUQ3222106_2_FD_129672 | JGI IMG/M metagenome (GOLD analysis project Ga0136617, IMG submission 129672) | Polar desert sand microbial communities from Dry Valleys, Antarctica - metaG UQ322 (21.06) | ecosystem: Environmental > Terrestrial > Soil > Desert | place: Antarctica: Dry Valley...
CATCGGCATCGCGCTCTTCATCGCCTACCTCGGCGTGCAGATTCTCGTCGGGTCGTTCCACACGCTGACCGACCGCGCCGTGATCCCGCCCGACGACCTGGCCGTCATCGTGCGCGCGGTCCCCGGTGTGATCGATTGCCGTGAGATACGCACACGTGGCGGCCCGGGTTCCGTGTATGTCGACCTCATCGTCCATGTGGACGGCACGACGGCGCTGCGCGATGCCCACGACGTGGCGGACTGGATCGAGGCGGCGCTGATGATGCAGCGGCCGGACATCCTGGATGTCGTCGTCCACCTCGAACCCGCGGGCAAGCGCGACGCCGGCGGGGCGACGTCGCGGCGCAAGTAGGCGGCCTGTTAAGCTTCGGCCCGGCTAGGCTCCCGGTGACTTCGCGCCCACGTGGCCGGCCACGGCCGCGAGCGCCTGCGCCAGCGGCTCGATCTCGAAGCCGAACGGGCCCGGCCGCGACTTGTAGGTCACGCGCCCCTCGGCGTCGATCACGTACGGGCGGTCCGGCCACGGGGTGTAGGCGCGCTCGGTCCGGTTGTCGATCTCGTCCACTACCATCAAGAGATCGATCTTCAGGTCCTTCACGCAGGTCTGACCGATCTCGGCGCGGTCTCGAGGACGATGCCCGCCCGCAGCAGGCGGCGCTTCCAGGGGTTCATCGCTTCTCTCCGCCGCACTCCTCGCAGGGGCAGATCGACCGCAGCATGCGGAAGCTGTAGATGCCGGTGCTGTGCCCGTCGGCCCAGGTGAGCCCGAGCGCGTAGTTCCCGACGCCTTCGAGGTGCGTCAGGTCCTGGTCGTGGAGATCGAGATAGTGCGCGACGGGGTCGTGCCCCTGGCACCCCGCGCACGGGCACCAGCTGCGCAGGTAGTCGAGGGGAAAGACGGAGACGTGGCGGTCATCCCAGGCGATGGTCAGCCGGCGCGCGCTTTTCTCGTGACGGATCTCGACGGGCTCGGGGTGCGGCGTCCAGGCGGGGGTCAAGCAGCGGCTCAGGGAAGGGTGAACGCGACGTCCTGGGTCTTGATGTCCCGGCCGATCTGGTCGCGCACGGTGAGGCGCGCGACGTATTCGCCGGGGGTCGCGTCGTGCAGCGTGACGTTCACGTCGAAGTCGGCGTGGGACGGATCCACTGCGTCCGGCCGGTTGCGCGTCTCCAGCTCCATGCGCGACAGGTCGGGCAGCCGTGCGCCCCCGGGGCCGCGCGTCTCGAGGTCGAGAACGAGGTCGGCCCGCGGCGCGGTGGCCGCGCCCTCGGTCTTGAACCCGCTCGCGCGCAGCTTGATCGCGATCACGAACCCCGCGGGATCGGTGGTGTCCGCCGACTTCTCGGCGGACAGGGTCTCGAGCCGCAACCCGCCCGACGAGCGCGCGGCAGCGGGCGGCGGTTCGGCGCCGTCGACGGACGTGGCCTCGCCGAACTCGATCTCGTTGATCTTCCACCCGCCGGTCTGCTTGACGAGCCGGTAGACGACGTCCTCCTCCACCCCCGCGGCGCCGATCAAGGTGCCGGAGATGGTGGCGGTGTCGTTCTGCACGTTGCGGCTCAGGAAGGTCGAGTCCGTGTTCTCCTTCAGCGCGGGATGCGCGTCGACCAGCGCGACGAACTCCTCCATCGGGTGCTGCGCCTTGTACTCCTCGGTCATCCGCCCGTAGGCGGCGTTCATGTCGCCCTTCCTGACGTCGGCGATCTGCGCGCGCACCACTTCCACCGCGCCCGCGGTCATGAAGTACGCGCCGCCGCCGATCACGCCGAGGAACACCATTACGAGGACGAGGCACCCGCAGCAGCCGCCGCCGATCCAGACCAGCGGGCTGCGTCCCTTCTTGGCGGGGGGCGGACCGCCCGGACCGCCGGGCGCGATCACCGCCGGCCGCGAGGCCGTCGCGCGCGGCGGCAACGGGGGAGGACCGCCGGCGGCGGGCGGAGGAGGCGGCGCGCTCGTTGACCGCGGAGGCAATGGCGGAGGTCCGGCGGCGCGCGGAGGCAGGGGTGGCGGCGTACCCGCGGCGCCGCCCGCCGGCGTCGATGGCGGGACGGGCGTGGGCAACGGAGGCGCGGGCATCACGACCGGCGACTTCGCGGGAGCGGCCCACGGTGGCGCGGGCGGCTTCACCGATGGCGGCGGAGGCGGAGCCGGAGGCCCGCCTGCGGCCGGACCGGCCTTGCCGCTGGCCGGGAGGCGCGGCGGCACCGCTTCCTGCACCACCGTCGCGTCCGGATTCGGCGCGGTGGTGAGGATGGTGGCCCCCGCGTCGTCGGATTCGATCTCGACGCGGAAGGCCATGGCGCCGAACCGCAATTCCTGGCCGGTGCGCAGCTCGAGCTCGGTCACCCGCTGGCTGTCGACGAACGTGCCGTTGGCGCTGCCCTGGTCGACGATCGCCCACCCGTCGCCGCGCCGCTCGATGGTCGCGTGCTTGCGGGAGACGGAGCCGTCGCTGACCACGAGGTCGCAGGTCGGCTCACGCCCCACCACGACCTTGTCCTGGGAGATCTCGACCGGGGTCGGGGACCCCTGGGACGGCATCAGTCGCAGGACGGCCATGCAGTTCCTCCAGTACGGGTTACCGTGCGGCGCATTGTAAGCTGGTTGCCCCATGGCCACCGCCGCCGCCCCGCTTCCCGTCTCCCCAGGCGCGGGCGTTCTCGTCCAGGGCCTGAGCAAGCGGTACGGAGCCCGATGGGCACTGGTCCGGGTGGGCTTCCAGCTCGCTGCGGGAGAGGTTGCGATGCTGGCCGGCCGCAACGGTTCCGGCAAGAGCACGCTGCTGCGCGTCCTGGCCACTGCGCTCCGCCCCGACCTGGGCACGGCGCGCGTCGCCGGCCTCGACGTCGTCCACGATCGCGACGAGGTGCGCTCGCGGGTGGCGCTGCTCGACCACAAATCGCAGGTGTACGACGTGTTCTCCGCCCTCGAGAACCTCGAGCTCGTCGCGCGTTTTCTCGGCGATCCGAAGCGGGACCGCGCCCGCTGCATGGCGGTGCTCGAGGAAGTCGGCCTCGCCGACCGCGCCAGAGGTCCCGTGGCGGAGTTCTCCGCCGGCATGCGCAAGCGGCTCGCTCTCGCGCGCGTGCTGCTGAAGGCGCCCGACGTGGCGCTGCTCGACGAGCCCTACGGCGAGCTCGATCCTCCGGGCTTCCGGCTCGTGGACGGCGTGCTCGACCGCCTGCGGCGCCAGGGCTCGACGGTGGTCATGGCCACCCATCTCGTCGACCGGGGCCGGGAGCACTGCGATCGTGCGCTGGTGTTGGCGGCGGGCGGTGTCGAATGGGACGGCGCGGCGCGGCAGCTCCCCGCCGACGCCGGGATCGTGGCTTGACCCAGGCGCTGGTCGCGTTGCGCAAGGACGCGCTTTTGCAGTGGCGGACGCGCGGGCGGTTCGTGGCCGTGTTCGTCTTCGGGGCCACCGCGCTGCTGCTCTTCAGCTTCGCCATCGGTCCCAGCGCCGGCGCGCTGCGCCAGCACGCGGCGGGATTCCTGTGGCTGGCCCTGATGCTCGCCTCGACCCTTGCCTTGGGCGACAGCTTCCACGGCGAGATGGAGAACCGCGCCCTGGAGGGGCTGGTCCTGCTGCCCGCGTCCCCGGTGGCGCTGTACTACGGCAAGGCGCTTGCGAACTGGGCGCAGCTCGCGTTGCTCGGAGTCGCGCTCGTCCCCTTCATGGTCGTCCTCTACGACGCGCCGCCAGGGGGCGCGCTGCCGTTGATCGGCCTCATCCTCCTCGGCACCGCGGGATTGTCCTTTCCGGGGACGCTGTACGCCGCCATGACCGTCCAGGTCCGGGGCAGCCAGACCCTGCTCCCGCTGCTGCTGTTCCCCCTGGTCGTGCCCGTGCTGCTGGCGGCGGTGAGCGCAACGTCGCTGGTCATGACGGGCGATCCCATGGACCAGCTGCGGTCGTGGACACTGCTGCTCGTTTGCTTCGACCTGATCTATGCGTCGCTTTGCGGGTTATTGTTTGGTCGGGTGGTGGAAAGCTGATGGCGACCGCGGTCATGGACACGAAGACGTCGGACACGAGCACGCCCTACATGGTGGCGGGGGCGGGGCTCCTGCTGCTCGTGGTGGGGTCGTACTGGGGACTGGCCTACGCCCCGCGCGAGACGTACATGGGCGACGTGCAGCGGATCATGTACGTTCACGTCCCCACGGCGTGGAACGCGATGCTCGCCTTTACGTTCGCTTTCGGCTGCGCGATCGCCTCGCTGATCCGCGGCGGCTACCGGTGGGACACGCGCCTCGAGGCGTCGATGGAAGTCGGCGTCGTCCTGTCCACGCTGCTGTGCATCCAGGGCGCGATCTGGGCCAAGCCGACGTGGGGCGTGTGGTGGGACTGGGATCCGCGGCTGACCACGACCGCCGTCCTCGTGCTCGCCTTCTCCGGCATCATCGCGCTGCGCAGCTTCGTCGACGATCCGGGGCGGCGCGCGGTGTGGTCGGCGGTGGCCGCGATCATCGCCTACGTCGACGTGCCCATCGTGTACTTCTCCGTGAAGTGGTGGAACTCGCTGCACCAGATGCAGTCGACGCCGGAGACGGTGTCGAAGGCGTTCCACTGGCCGCTGCGCATCAACGCCATCGGCATCCTCTTATTGATGTGGGGGCTCATCGCCCTGCGGGCGCGCATCGCGGCGCTCCGGCTGGAGCGCCAGTTGCAGCCGCCGCCGGAGGCCGCATGACGGGGATCGGCGTCGGCGTCATCGAGGGTGGATGGGAATTCGTCTGGGGCGCTTATGGCGCGTCGGCGGTTATACTGATTGGCTATGCCGTCTCGATCCATCGCCGATACCGCGCCGAGCGGCGGCGGACCGGGCAGGGTGCCCGCTAAGTCCCGCCGCTGGTTCGCATTCGCCGCCATTGCCGTGGCCGTGGGCGCGCTCGTCGCCATCACCGCCGGAGGCATCGGCCAGAACCTCGTCTACTACTGGGGGCCGACCGAAGTGCATGCCGCGGGGGACAAGGCGATCGGAGCCACCATCCGCCTCGGAGGGCTGGTCAAGAAGGGCACGCTGGTCCGCCACCCGGACGGTTCCACGCTCGAGTTCGACGTCATCGACCGGCCCGGCGCCGCCGTCCGTGTCGTCACCCACAGCGTGCCGCCGCAGATGTTTCGCGAAGGAATCGGCGTCGTGGTCGAGGGAACGATGACCGACGCGGGGCACTTCGAAAGCCGCCGGCTGATGGTGTCGCACAGCAACGAATACCGCGCGCCGGATGATCCCACGCGCGCCGACGCGAAGGATTTGATGAAGACGACGCAGGGATTGAAGGACGGCGAGGCGAAGAAGTGACCTCGGGGCTCGGCCGCGCCCTCATCCTGGTCGCGCTTCTTGCCGCCAGCGCCGGCTCCGTGGTCGCCTTTGCGACCGGGCGGCGCTACTCCATCGAAGGCGCGCGCTGGTCGCGGTGGCTCGCCTATGCGTTCGGGATCGCCATCACGCTCGCGAACGTGCTGATGGTGTACGCGCTGGTCACCCACGACTTCAGCGTCAGCTACGTGGCCCAGGTCGGGTCGCTGGCCTCGCCGACGTGGGTGTCGGTGGTCAGCCTGTGGTCGTCGCTGGAGGGATCGATCCTCTTCTGGGGTCTCATCCTCGGCGCCTACATCATGGTGGCGACGCGGATGACGCAGCAGCGCCATCCCGAGCTGCTCCCGGACGCCCTCGGCGTGTGGCTCGCGTCCGCCGCCTTTTTCGCATTCCTGCTCGCCGGCCCCGCGCAGCCGTTCCTGACCATTCCCAATCCGCCGTCCGACGGGCCGGGCCCGAACCCGCTGTTGCAGAACCACGTATTGATGATGATCCACCCGCCGTTCCTGTACCTCGGGTACGTCGGGATGACGATCCCGTTCGGGCTCGCCTGCGCCGCGCTGATGCGCGGACGGCTGGGGCAGGATTTCGTGGGCGCCTTGCGCACGTGGCTCCTGCTGCCGTGGATCTTCCTGACCTGCGCGATCGTGCTCGGCGGCTGGTGGGCGTACGAGGTGCTGGGCTGGGGCGGTTACTGGGCCTGGGACCCGGTGGAGAACGCGTCGTTCCTTCCCTGGCTCACCGCGACCGCGGCCCTGCATTCCGCGATCCTCACCGAGCGCAAGGGGATCCTGAAGGGCTGGACGACGACGCTCATCCTGGCCACTTTCCTGCTGACCATCCTCGGCACCTTCATGACCCGGTCGGGCGTGTTCAACTCCGTTCACTCCTTCACCCAGAGCGCGATCGGCCCGACCATCCTCGTCTTCCTCGCCGCGGCGCTCGTGTTCTCGGTGGTGCTGCTCGCGTTCCGCGTGGATACCCTGTCCGCCGACGGGACCCTCGGCGACCCGGTGGGCCGCGAGGGCGTCTTCCTCCTCAACAACCTGCTCTTCGTGCTCTTCACCTTCACCGTGCTCGTCGGCACGGTGTTCCCGCTGCTGGTGGAGGCGTGGAGCGGCCGTCAGATGAGCGTCGGCCGGCCGTACTTCGACGCCATGGCGGTGCCGATCGGCGCCGCGCTGCTGTTCCTGATGGGCGTCGGCCCCGCTCTGCCCTGGGGCGCGGCCAATGGCGAGCAGCTGAAGCGCGCGCTGTTGCCGCCGCTGGCCGGGGCGGCCGTGCTGGCCGCCATCGGTTATGCGCTCGGGGTGCGGAGCCCGTGGACGCTGGTCACGCTGGCTTTTGGCGGGTACGCCGCGCAGGTCACGCTGGGTGAGATGTGGCTGCCGCTGCGGCAGCGGATGCGCGGCAAGGGGGAGGCCTTTGGCCAGGCGTTCGTCGAAGGCCAGCTGCGCCGCGGCCGTCGCCGGTTCGCGGCCTACGTCGTGCACGCGGGAGCCGCGGTCGTCATCATCGCCATCGCCGTCAGCAGCACCATGGGCATCTCGCGCGAGGCGCAGATGCGTGTCGGCGACACGACCCGCGTCGGCGACTACACCCTCACCTTCGTCCGCGCCGACGACGTCATGGAGCCGCACCGGCGATCGATGGTCGCGACGGTCGGAGTGAGCCGCGACGGCAAGGATCTCGGGACGCTGCGGCCGGCGATGAACCAGTACGCCCGCGAGCGCGAGCCGATCGGCACGCCGGCGGTGCGCACGTCGCTGAAGGAAGACCTCTACCTGTCGGTGATGAACATCGATCCCGAGGGCGGGACGCTCGGCCTGCTTGCGATGGTCAACCCGATGGTCGGTTGCCTGTGGCTGGCCACGGGTGTGATGGCGCTGGGCGGCCTGATGGCACTGGTGCCTTCGCGGCGCCGCGCCGACGTGATCGTGCCGGCCGCCCCGCCCGCCGTTCGCTCCGGGCGCTCCGATCTCGCCGCCGAGCCGACGCGATGAACCGGCGGGTGCTCGTCGCGGGGCTCCTCGTGGTGCTGCCGCTCCTGGCCATCCTCGTGCTCAACATCGGCCGTGATCCGCACGCCTTCAACTCGCCGATGATCGGCAAGCCCGCGCCCGCATTCACGCTGGAGTCTACCGGCGGCGGCGCGCCCGTTTCCCTTACTGCGCTCCGCGGCAAGCCCGTGGTCATCAACTTCTGGGCGACGTGGTGCGTGCCCTGCTACGAGGAGCACGCGGTGCTGGTGGCAGCGGCCCGCGAGGCGGGCGACACCGTGCAGTTCCTGGGCGTCATCTATGAAGACGACGAGGAGCGCGTCGGGGAGTTCCTCTCCCGGCAGGGGAGCGCCTATCCGTCGCTGATGGACGACGACGGGAAGACCGCGATGTCCTACGGCGTCTACGGAGTGCCGGAGACGTTCTTCGTCGATGCCCAGGGACGGATCGCGGCGAAGCACACGGGACCCCTGTATCCCGACGCGGTGGCGGAGAACCTGGCTCGTGCGCGTGGAGGAAAGTCGTGACGCGGTGGCTGGTGGCCGCGCTGCTTTTCGTGCCCATCGGCGTCGGGGCGCAGGAGAATCCGCCCGCGCAGGGCGCCCCGGGGCAAACCGGGTTCGAGGCCGCGGAGGCGGCGGCCCAGGAAGATCCGCGCGAGGTCGTGGGGGCCCCGAAGGGCGCCCCCCTCACCGGGGCGGCCCTCGACGTGCGCACCGAAGAGGTCGGCGGGTTGCTGCGCTGCCCGGTCTGCCAGGGTCTGTCCATCGCGGACTCGCCGGCGACCATGGCCACAAAAATGAAGGCGCGCGTCCGCGAGCTGCTCGCCGCCGGTTACGACGAGGAGCAGGTGCTCGCCTACTTCGAGCGGTCGTACGGCGAGTTCGTGCGGCTCGAGCCCGCGCGTCGCGGCATCAACTGGCTGGTGTGGATCGCTCCGCCCCTTGCCCTGCTGGGTGGGCTGTTCCTCGTGCGGCGGGCTTTCATGAAGGCGAGGCACGCCCCGGTTGCGGCCCCGGGACCGCCAGCGCGCACGGTCGAAGAGACTTCCGCGACGACCGTCGCGTCGGCCGGGATCGGAGCCGTCGAGTCCCTGCCTTTGCGCGATGCGCTGCCCTCCGATCCCGCTCTCGCGCGCAATGTACTCCGCATCCGCGAGCAGGCGTACGGATGGCCGGGCGGCGTGCCTCCCGCGGAGACGCGGTGAACCCCTCCGCCGTCATCGACTGGCAGTCCGCGCTCGCCGTCCTCGTGGTGGGTCTGATCGCGGGCGGCATCCTCCTGTGGCGGGCGCGGAGGACGATGGCGCCGCCCACGGCGGTTGCCCTCGACGTGCGCGATCTCGAAGCGCGGCGCGACGCGCTGCTCCAGCAGCTGCGCGAGCTCGACGACACCGCGAGCAAGCGGACGCCCGAGCAGCTCGCACGGGAGCGGTACGCGCTGGAGCTGAACGCGGCGTCGGTGATGGGCGAGCTCGAGCGAAAGGGGCCGGTGATGACGACGAGCGGCGTTCCCGGCGGCGTGCCCACCGGTGCGGGCGGTGTGCCCGTTCCGTCGGCGGCGACGGCTCCTTCTTCCACAGTAGACCGCGGCGCCATGCGCGGGTTCCTCTGGGGCACCGCGACCGCGTCCGCGCTGGGACTCACGCTGTTCTTCGTCTCCCGCGCCGCGACTCCAAGGGAAGAAGGCGGCTCGCTCACCGGGACCGCGGGCGCGCTTTCCACGCCGGAGACGGACGGCCGTCCGATGGGCGCGGGCGGGATGGGCGGCGGCGCTATGGGTAATGGCGGGATGTCAGCGGGCCCCGAGGACGTGGAGGCGCGGCTCGACCAGGCGCGCGCCAACCTCGCTCAGCAGAATCTCATGGGGGTGTGGAACGACACGCAGTTCGTCCTGCAAAAGCAGCCCGGCCATCCCCGCGCGCTCAGCTATCAGGCGCTGGTGCGGCTGGCCATGGGGCAGGCCGACGTTGCGGAGTCGATGCTGAAGCGCGCGATGGCATCCGCCCCCGACCTGCTCGACGCGCATCTCCACCTCGCCGTGGTCTATGCGCGCAGCGGCCGGCGCGCGCAGGCGGAGTCGACGCTGCGCGGCGCGATGTCGCGCTTTCCCGAGCATCGGGCGAACCTCGAGGCGCTCATGCAGGAGCTCTTCCGTGACAGTCCGGCGGGCGGTCCCGATCCGAATGCCGCCGGCGCCCACGCGGGAGTCGCGCCCCCCGACGACCATGTCCACGCCGACGAGGGATTGGGCGCGGGGCCGAGCATGGAGACCGCGGGCGGTCGTCCCGGCGCCGCCCCCCGGATGGGCGCCGAAGCCAGCGCGGCGATGCCCGCGCGTCTGTCGGGCGTCGTCGAGGCGGACGCCTCGCTGCGCGGCCGGCTCGGCGGCGGCGGAACGGTCTTCGTCACCGTGCGTCCCGTCGGGGTGACCAGCGGCCCGCCGGTGGCGGTGAAGCGATTCTCCGCCGCGTCGCTGCCCGCGACATTCGCCATCACGTCCGCGGACTCGATGCTGGGCCAGGAGCTGCCGGACAGCGTACGCATCGAGGCGCGCCTCGATCCGGACGGCGACCCGCTCACCCGCGCCGCCACGGATCCGTCCGCCCGGCTCGAGGACGTGAAGCTCGGCTCGACCGGTCTGCGCCTCGTCCTGAAGTAGCGCGCGCCCGCCGCCGCCCGTCCGCGGACTCCATAGAATCGGAGCAGTGCGTTCCATCGAGGAGGGTCAAATGAAGCGGCTGTGCGTGTGGATGATGGCGGCGCTGATCGCCGCGGCGGCGAGCGTGGCCGGCGCGGCAGAGCAGACGGTCTCGTACAAGAGCGGCGCGGAGACGGTGAGCGGGTTCCTCGCCACCCCCGAGGGCCGCGGGCCGTTTCCGGCCGTCGTGGTCATCCATGAATGGTGGGGGCTCGACGCGTGGGTGAAGGACCAGGCCCGCGCGCTGGCGCGCGAAGGGTACGTTGCGCTCGCGGTGGACCTGTATCGCGGCAAGGCCACCGACAAGCAGGAAGAGGCGCACCAGCTGATGTCCGGGATGCCCGAGGATCGCGCCATGCGCGACCTGAAGGCGGCGCTGGCGCACCTGATGTCGCGCAAGGACGTGCGGGCCAACCGCATCGGCGCCATCGGGTGGTGCATGGGCGGCAAGTACGCGCTCAAGCTGGCGACGGAGGAGCCGACGCTGGCCGCCGCCGTCGCCTATTACGGCGCCCCGCCCACCGACGCGGCGGCGATCGCGCGGATCAAGGCGCCGGTGCTCGGCAACTTCGGCGCCGAGGACACCGGCCCTTCACCCGAGCAGGTGCGCGCCTTCGATGCGGCGATGAAGAAGGCGGGGAAGACCGTCGACGTCAAGATCCATCCCGGCGCCGGGCACGCGTTTGCCAACCCGAACAATCCCTGGAAGGGTTATCGGGAAGAGGCGGCGAAGGACTCCTGGTCGCGAGTCACCGCATTCTTCGCGAAGCACCTGAAGCGCGGCTGATCGCGGGCCCAGCGCTCGTTCAGGCGGGCGAGGCTGCGGTGGCTGCGGCGGGCATGGCGGCCGGTTGATCGATCATGGCCGGCCGCACATCGATGGCCTTGGGGGCCGCGTGTTCAGGTGGCGGCACGAGAACCCGATCCTCTCGTGGCGGGGCCGGAGACTCCCGTGGCGGCACGAGAACCCGATCCTCTCGTGGCGGGAAACACAACCTTCGGAAATTGCAGCGCCGGCACGTGTGCGGACGGTCAATCATCGCGAAGTCCTCGAGCCGGCCGAGGTTCGCGATGGGGTCGAGCAGGAGCGCTTTCATCGTGGAGGCGCTCTTCGCGATAAAGGCGTGCGCGCCGTCGAGGCGCTTCTGGTCGACCGACCGCCGCACGTAGCGGGGGAGGGCCAGATAAGCGAGCTCCGTCTGCAGCTCATCCGCGCTCTTGACCCAGCCCTGCTGCGCGGCGTACAGCGCGTACCCGGCAAGCTGCACTTCGCTGAAGCGCCCCTCGCCGCGGCCCGTCTTCCAGTCGACGATGACGACGCGTCCGTCGGCGCCGCGGAAGGCGAGGTCCATGCGCAGGAACACGGGCACGCCGGCGACGTCGTAGGAGACGAGGTCCTCGATGGTCAGCCAGTTCGCGCGGCCGGCGGCCATGACCTCGCGGAGCAGGTCGCTGCGGAAGAAGTTGCGCAGCGATCGCATCACGATGCCGACGACGATCTTCTTGTCGTCGGCGTCGATCGGCACCTCGTACTCGTGCTCGAACAGCCGGAAGTTGATCGAGTTCGCCTCGCTCTCCTTCCACGACGCGAGCATGTCCCCGTGCACCGCGGCCTTGATGATGGCGTCCTGCGCTTCGGGGGACGGGATTGCGTCGTGCGCCTTGAGGAACGTCTCGATGGTCGAGTGCACGACGTTCCCCGCCCACATCGGGAGCGCGGACAGCTTCTTCAGCCGGTGAATCTCGGGGTCGTCGTTGGACGCGTAGTACGAGTAGTAGTACTTGCGCCGGCAGGTCGAGAAGCTGTCGTGCCTGGAGACGGACCAGGAGAAATCGGTGGCCACGGGCGGACCGTACCATCCCGGCGTGCCCGGTCAGGCCCGCGCGCTAAATCCGCTTGCCCCTTGCCGAATCCGAGATCAGCCGGGCCAGCCGCTTCTGGCGTGTCTCTTCCTTCTTGGCGCTCATCACCCACCAGGCGGCCAGCTTCCGATACGACGGGGGCTGCGCCTCGAAGAAGGTCCAGGCCACCTTGTCGCGGCGTAGCTCCTTTTCGTAGACCGGGTCGAGCGTCTTCGGCCGGTTCTCGTAGGCGTAGATCGCGGACCGCTTCTCGTCCCGCGCCCCGAAAGCCGCCAGGCCGGCGGGCTGCATCAGCCCCTGCGCTTGCAGGACGCCGACCCGGGCGATGTTGATCGCGCTCCAGATGCTGGACTTCCGTCGCGGTGTGAAGCGGATGGTGTAGCGCGTGTCATCCACGCGCTTGCGCACGCCGTCGATCCAGCCGAAGCAAAGCGCCTCGTCCACCGATTCGGGCCAGGTCAGGCTCGGCTTGCCGGATCCCTTCTTGTAGAACCCGACCAGCAGCTCCTTGTCCGTCGCGTGGTGGACGGCGAGCCATTTCCGGAACGATGCCGGGGACTCGAAGTAGATCGCTTTCATTGCCGATGGCCGCCGCCGCCGACCGGCGTCCTCGGCGCGGCTCCGATCAAGACGGAACGGGTGTTCATCGAATCGGCTTCCTGTGCGGGGATGGATTTTCGGACAGGTTGGGCCCGAGCGAGCGTGGTGGAGTTGTGAAAAGAATTCGTTCCGGAACGAATTGTCCGCCGCGACTATCGCGCGTCCGAGCGCATCGCCGCTCCGAACGTCGCGCGCAGGAACTCCGCCACGCCCTCTCTCCCGCCCATCGCGAGGCGCACCGCGCCACCGTCCACTTCGACGGTGAGCGCGAAACGCACGAAGGGACAGCACCGGCTCTCGTAGCCGATGAACTCGCCGGCCAGCGCGACCGTGTCCGGCTCGTGGCGCAGGACAAAGGCCATCCCGTCGGCGGTGTCCGCGATCTCGATCGTGCGGCCGGTGAGCATGGCAAGCACTTCGCTGCGGCGCGCCCGCTCGGGAGCGGCGAGCGCATCCATTCGGCAGGCGATGGGCGACGGATCATTCACCACCTCGTGCCCTCCTTCGAGCGCGCTTGCCCGCGGCGATCTCGGCGATCGTGGGTCCTCCGTCGCCGCGAGCAGTCCACACGATGGTGTCGCCGGCCGAGATCTTCCCTTCCCGAAGCACGGCGAGATAGAAGCCGGTCGCCCCGTGGTCGAAGAAGCGCTTCACCATGTCCTCGCGGCCGAACCGCACCCCGAGCTTGTAACACGGCATCCGCGGCTCGGTGACGACGAACTCGGCCGAGCCCGCCTCCAGGCGATCACCCACGCGAATGCCGTCGTCGAGGATGCCCTCGGTGGTGAGGTTCTCGCCAAAGGCTCCCCAGGGGAACTCCACCCCGGGAAGCTCCCGCGCCCAGAACGCATAGTGCTCGGAGGGATACGCGTACACCGCCTTTTCCGGGCCCCCGTGGAAGCGCGGATCGGACTGCTTGTCCCCCTCGAGGTTCAGCCGCGTGACCCGGACCGAACCCGCCACCGGCGACTTCCAGATCGCGCTGCGCACCGGACGCCCGAGGAACTCGACCTTGCGGGGCCGTCCGACGTTGACGGAGACGATCCTCACGGCTCGGGTGAGACCCCATCCACGGACACGGCGTGGACGAGTCCGAACTGCAGCAGGTGGTGGTAGACGTGCTTGAAGTGGCTGCGGCTCCATTCATCGGCATCGAGCGGGCCGAACACCGGGTGGGTGTGCACGGCGGCGGGAGCGTCGCGGCACTGATCGAGGAACCGCGCAACGTCGACGCGGAGGGTGGCGATCGCGGCTTCGAGCCCTTCGTGCCGCGTCGGCGGCAATCCCGCGGCGAGCGCGGGATTGCGGAACTGGCGTGGCATCTCGCTGTCGTCGTGCAGGAGCGTCTTGAATCGCTGCCGCCGGCCCTCGGGGACCAGGCACGCGACGGGCGCAAGGCCGGTCGACATGTGGAAGACCCAGGACAGGTGCTCGACCATCTGCAGCGCGCTCATCCGCCCCCACCGCGGCGCGGCATCCTCGCGAAGGTTTGCGAGGGCGTCCCACAGGTCGCGCCGCAGGAACGCGTCCCGCACCGCCGCATCCCCGACGCGGAATGGGATGGTCAAGCTACCGCGGCGTGCGCAGGTGCCACGCCTTGGGCTGCACAAAGGCGCGGATCCCGGCCAGGCCAAGCGTGCTGCCGATGCCGGAGTGGCCGCGCCCCGACCACGGGAGCCGAGGGCTCACCCGGTCGCAGCAGTTCCAGTACGCGGAGCCCGCGTTCACGTGGGCGAGCACTTTCGCCGCCCGGTCGCGATCGGCGGAGAAGACGCTGGCCGTGAGGCCGTACTCGGTGTCGTTCATCAACGCGAGCGCTTCCGCGTCGCCCGCCACCTTCTGGATGCCGATCAGCGGGCCGAAGGTCTCGTCGCGCATGAGCGCCATCTCGTGGTTGGCGGCGGCAAACACGGTGGGCGCGAAATAGAAGCCGGGGCGATCGATGCGCGAGCCGCCGCACAACATCCGGCCGCCCTTCGCCCTGGCGTCAGCGACCTGCGCTTCGAGCACCGCTACGTGCGCCTTCCGTGCCACGGGCCCGATGTACGTCTTCTCGTCCATGGGATCGCCGACCACGAAGCGCTTCACCTCGGCGACGAAAGCGTCGACGAACTTGTCGTGGATGCGCTCGTGCACGTACACGCGCTCCACCGCGCAACAGCTCTGCCCGTTGTTGTAGAAGGCCCCGTCGGCCACGCCCGCCGCCACCTTCTCCACCTCGGCCACGTCGTCGCAGACGTAGACGGGGTCCTTGCCCCCGAGCTCGAGCTGCACGCGCATCAGGTGGCGCGCCCCCGATTCCGCCACCTTGCGTCCGGTCGCGTAGGAGCCGGTGAAGAACACCGCCGCCAGACGCTGCTCCAGCAGCGCCGCACCCGCGCTTCCGCCTCCCATCACGAGCTGGAAGACATCGGCGGGAACGCCCGCCTCCTGCATCAGCTCGCCGATCTTCAGCCCGGTGAGCGAAGCGAACTCCGACGGCTTGTAGAGGACGGCGTTGCCGGTGAGCAGCGCGGGCACGAACACGTTGGAGCCCACGAAGAAGGGATAGTTCCAGGCCGAGATGTTCCCGATCACGCCGATGGGCTCGTAGGAGATCTTCTCCTCGACACGGCCATCCGCGTCCGCGCCCGCCTCCTCGTCGGAGAGCACCTTGTGCACGTTGGCGAGGAAGAAGTCGATGCGGGCCTGCAGCCCCTTGACCTCGTTGCGCGACTGCGTGATGGGCTTGCCCATCTCGCCGCTCAGCGTCGCCGCGAGGTCCTCGATCCGCTCCTGGGCGAGCTGCCCGAAGCGGGCCAGGCAGGCCTTGCGGTCGTCGATGCGGACGCGCGCCCATTCCTTCTGGCCGCGCCGCGCGCGCGTGAACTTGCGCGCGACACTTTCCGCCGAGTCCTCGGCCAGGTCGCGGATCACCGCGCCCGTCGCGGGGTTGACCACGGACAGCCTCGCGCCGCCGCGGGCGGGACCCGCTTCGACCGCGGTGCTCATACGAATGCCTCTTCGTAGATCTTGCGGAAGTCGCTCTCCGTGCACGGGCAGGGGTTGTTGCCGTGGCAGGAGTCCTGGAAGGCCAGGGCCGGCAGCTGTGCGAGTGCCTCGCGCGGGACCTTGGTGCCCGCGAGCCCCGCCGGGATCCCGATGCGCTTCTTGAGGTCGCGCAGCCACTGCAGGAAGGCCTCGCCGGTGTGCTCCTTCAGGCCGATGGTCATGGCCATGCGCGCGAACCGGTCCGGCGCCGACTTCAGGTTGAACTTCAGCGCGTGGTCGATCATCACGCCGTTGGCGTAGCCGTGGTGCAGGTCCGACACCGCGGACAGCGCGTGGGCCATCGAGTGGATGAGGCCGAGCCCCTTCTGGAAAGCGATGGCGCCCATCATCGACGACATCATCATGTCGCCCCGCGCGGCGAGGTCGGCGCCGTTCTCGTACGCCCGCGGCAACGCCGCGGCTCCGAGGCGGAGCCCTTCCAGCGCGATGCCGTCCGCGATCGGATGGTAGTCCTTGGCCAGGAAGGCCTCGATGCAGTGGGTGAGCGCGTCCATTCCCGTGGCCGCGGTGACCGCCGGGGGCAGGCCCAGGGTGAGCTCGGGATCCGCGAACACCGCGCGGGCCATGAGCCGCGGGGAGAAGAAGATCTTCTTGACGTGCGTCTTCTCGTCGGAGATGACCGCGCTGCGGCCGACCTCGCTGCCCGTGCCCGCCGTGGTCGGGATCGCCACCCAGTACGGGATTTCCTGGTCGATGGGGCGCGCGCCGGGCTTGTCGTCCTCGTAGTCGAACAGGTCGCCGGGATGACGGGCCATGAGCGCGATGGCCTTGGCCACGTCGAGCCCCGCGCCGCCGCCGAGGCCGACGATGGAGTCGGCCTTGTGCGCCTGGAACGCGGCGACTCCCGCCACGACCTGGCTGTGCACGGGGTTTCCGGAGATGCCCGTGAATTGCCCCGCGGTCAGCGATCCTCCACCCAGCAGGTCGAGGATCTCCTTGTAGACGGGGAGCGCGGCCAGCCCCTTGTCCGTGACGAGCAGGGGCCGGCGCAGTCCCTGCTCTTCGAGATGCGCGCGAAGGCCCTTCCGCGCGCCGGGGCCGAAGTGGACGGGGGTCGGAAATGAAAAGCGTGAGATTCCCACGTCAAATTACCTCGAAGTAGCGGCGGAGCTCCCAGTCGGTGACCGCGTCCTGGAACTGCCGCCATTCCCAGACACGGGTACGGACGAAATGGTCGACGAACGTCTCGCCCAGGATCTCGTGGGCGACCTTCGAATCCGCGAGCCGCTGCGTCGCTTCCTGCAGCGTCCTCGGCAGCCGCTCCGCGCCAGAGGCGTTGTATGCGCTGCCTTTGACCGGCTCGGCGGTCAGCTTCAGCCCCTTCTCGATGCCGTACAGCCCCGCGGCCAGCGAGGCGGCGATGGCGAGATAGGAGTTGATGTCCGACCCCGGCACACGCACCTCGACCCGCGTCGACTTCGCGCTGCCGGGGATCACGCGCAGGGCGACGGTGCGGTTGTCCATCCCCCATGTCACCTTGGTCGGCGCCCAGTAACCGTCGACCAGCCGCTTGTAGCTGTTCACGGTCGGCGCAAAGAAAGGCAGGATCTCGGGGAGACAGCGCAGGAGGCCGGCGAGGTAGCTCTTGAAGGCGCCGCTCATCTTCAGCGGGTCCTTCTTGTCGTAGAAGACGTTCTTCTCACCCGACCACAGGCTCTGGTGGGTGTGCCCGCTGCAACCGGGCAGCTCGCTGTTCCACTTCGCCATGAAGGTCGGCATGATGCCGAAGCGGCTGCCGATCTCCTTGGCCGCGGTCTTGAACAGCACGCCGCGGTCCGCGGATTCGAGCGCGCCCGAGAACTGGATCGCCGCCTCGAACACGCCCGGCCCCGTCTCGGTGTGCAGCCCTTCGAGCGGGATGCCGAACGCGCCCAGCTCGTCCATGAGCGCGGTGAAGAAAGGCCGGTTCTGCGCCATCCGCACCAGCGAGTAGCCGAACATCCCCGGCGACAGCGGCGTCGGGTTCTGGTGCCCCTTCGCGGCGAGGGTCTGCGGTGTCTCCTGGAAGTTGAACCACTCGTACTCGAGCCCGCACTTCGCGGTGAACCCGGCCGCTTCCGCACGGGCGAGAACGCCCTTCAGCACCGAGCGCGGGCAGACGGCGAGCGGCGCGCCCTCGCCATCGACGAAGTCGGCGAGGAAGAACGGGATGTCGCCGTCCCACGGCACGCGGCGCATGGTGTTGAGATCGACCCGCGCCATGGCGTCCGGGTACCCGGAGTGCCACCCGGTGTAGGCCGAGTTGTCGTAGCAGACGTCGCCCGAGTCCCAGCCGAAGACCACGTTGCAGAAGCCGAAGCCCCCTTCGGCGGCGGAGAAGAACTTGTCCTTGTGCAGGTACTTGCCGCGCAGCACGCCGTCGATGTCGGTGATCGCGACCTTGACCTTCGCCGCGCCGGACTTGCGGAGGGCGTCGAGGACGTCCTGGCCGCCGCGCTTGGCGGTCACCGCGCGAGCCCCGGCCGGATCGCGAAGCGGAACCAGGCGACACCGGCGGCGAGCAGCGTGAAATAGAGCGCGCCGAGGCGCGGGTTGTACCAGGCCAGGGCGGCCAGGCACCCAACGGAGAGCGCGAGGGCCAGCCCGGGCACGAGCGGCACCAGCGGGGTGCGGAAAGGCCGCGCGAGGAGCGGTTCCTTCCGTCGCAACCGGAAGAATGCGGCCATGGAAACAGCATACAGGGTGAGCGCGCCGAACACGGCGATGACGATGATGTCTCCCGTGCGGCCGCTGGAAAGGGCCAGCAGGCCGGCTGCCATGTTGGCCAGCAGCGCCGTGGCGGGCGTGCCGCGCGCGGCCAGGACGCGCCCGAGCGGGCGGGGCAGGTAACCCATCCGGCCCATCTCGAAGGTGGCGCGTCCGGCGACGAGCACGAGGCCATGAAAGGACGCCACGAGGCCGAACACGCCGATGACGAGCAGCAGGTGGTACATCGCGTGCCCTTTTAACGTGAACGGGCCGAGCGCCTTGCGTAGTGGCGGTTCGGAACCCGATGCCGGCGCAACCATGCCCGATCATGCGACACGCACCGGGTCTCGCGTGCCATATTGATGAAGATGAATCCCGAGACGCTGATCCGGCAGGCCATGAACGCCGTCCTGTACTACGCCGCGCTCGTGCTCATTCTCCGCCTGGCAGGAAAGCGGCTGGCCGGTCAGACGACGACGTTCGACCTCGTGATCCTCATCCAGCTCGCCGTCGTGCTGCAGACGACGCTGCTCGAGCAGGGAATCGCCAACGCCGTCGTCTTCCTGCTCACCGTGCTCGTGGTCCATCGCGTCGTGGCGCAGGCCTGCGCGAGGTCGGCCTGGCTGCGCAAGATCCTGCGCGGGGAGCCGCGGCCACTGATCGCGCAGGGGGTCGTCCTCGAAGACGCGCTCAAGGACGAGGGGATGAGCCGCGCCGAGCTTCTGGCCGGCCTCCGCAAGCTCGGGTTCGCTTCACCGGAAGAGGTGGAGCTCGCCGTGCTCGAGGAGACCGGCCACATCAGCGCGGTCCGGCTCGAAAAGGCCGGTTAGGACGTCGGCGTCGGCGACGGCTTGGTCATGGGCGACGGGGACGGGGCGGGCCGCGAAACCCCGGGCGCCGCCGGGGGAGTGCCTGCGCCGACCTCGAGCAGCTCGACCTCGAACACGAGCGTCGCGCCGGGCGGGATCACCGGCGGGCTCCCACGATCGCCGTAGGCGATGGCGGGCGGGCACACCAGCTTGGCCTTGCCGCCGACGGCCATTTTCTGCACGCCCTCGGTCCAGCAGGGGATCACGCCGTTGAGCGGAAACTGCGCGGGCTCGCCACGGTCGTACGAGCTGTCGAACGTCTTGCCGTCCACCAGCGTGCCCTTGTAGTGCACCTTGACGGTATCGGTGGCCTTGGGCGACGCGCCCGTGCCCTTCTTCTGCTCGACGAAGATCATGCCCGAGGGCGTCTTCACGGCGCCCGCTTCCTTTAGCGCCTGGTCGACGAACACCGCTGCCTTGGCCGTCTCCGCGGCCGCGCGCTCCTTGGCCTTGGCCATGGCGAGATCGCGCACCTTCGGCCCGTAGACCTTGATGTCGACTTCCTGGTTGGCGCCGCTGGCGGCGTCGCCGAGGCCGCGCTTGACGATGTCGAGGTCGCGCGCGCTCAAGCCGAAGTCCGTGATGTTCAGCCCCAGCGCCAGCCCGAGGGCGTAGAGCGTCTTGTCCTCTTCGGTGGCGAGGGTTCCGGCGGAGGCGCCCGCGGCGGGCGTGCCCGGAGCCGGTGAAGCCTGTTCCGCTTGCGCCTTGCAGGAGGGCGCTCCGGCCAGCGTCGCCAGGACGACCCAGGCCGCCATTGCGCGTGCTCGTCTCATCGATCACCCATGAAAGGCGCGTTGCGCGCCCGTATGCCGTGAAGCCGGCCCGAATCATTCATCCTAATCCATTGCGTGCCGGGCGAGCGCCTGGGGCGGGAATGGCCAGGATCGCCGTTATCCTCGTCCGGATGAACGCAAGCCTCGACCGTATCGCGATCGCCAGGCCGCTGTGCTCTCGAGATGGCCGCGGCTTCTCCGTCGCCGCCAGGTACCCGCGGCGCGTCGCCCCAGACGGGTGGTCGTGTCGGGAGCGGTCGACGAAAAGGTTCAGAGAGCAGGGTCTTCGATGCCGGCGCGGTCATCGGACCCAAGTTCTTGTAGACGCGTCCAGATCAATTGTCCGAGTAGCGCGAACGCGAGAAAGTGCGCCAAGGCGAATGCCTGGGTCTCCATGCCGGCGGCGGTGGACAGGAAGACCGGCAAGGCAAGCGTGGCGATGGCCAGGGTCAGGACGGCCGACAACAGATCCTCAAGGCGCCGTTTCGACTCCGTGTCCGACCGCCATGCGGCCACGGCCCACCACAGCGGAAGGATGAGCGTTCCGGACCACAACAACGCCGTGGGCGCCTCCACCTTCCGGCGCCCGAAGCCGAACCAGTCCACGGGCGTCGTGTACTTGTAGTGTAGCGGCGGCGGCCGCACGGAGATGCCGTCTCGAGGACCGTAGGGGGCCAGCTTCGCCAAGCTGATGGTGTCTACGAACCGCCGTCCGAAGATGCGACCCAGCCACAAAGGATCGGCACGGATGTCGCGAAGGACCTCGTCGCGCGCGAAGGCGTCGTCGTCGGAGGTCACGTACCGGGGATGCTCGAACGGCTTGCGCCCATGCCCCAGCAGCCAACGCTTGAGGTCGCGATCGTGCCAGGAGTAGCCGCGGTCGGTTCCGTAGTCGCCGAGTCCTTGCCAGACCGTCAACCAGAAGTTGTGCTGCTGAGCGGGTCGAAGGCTGAAGTGTGGCGTCACGAAGGCCGCCAAGACCACGCCCGCGAGGAGGCACCGGCGGATCCAACCGCCGTGGGCGATGCGCGGCACGACGCGGAGCAGGGCGACGAACAACGCGACGCCGAACCCAGGAGCCAGTGCGAGCGTGCTCGCCCGGCAGGTGCAGCAGACAGCGAACACCAGCGATGCCGCCACCGCGCGCAGGAGGAAACCGCGGACGGACTGGTCAGAGCCAAGGAAAGCGTAGAAACCGAGGGCGACCAGGACGAATGCAGCGATCAGATAGAAGCCGACCGCGGAATGGGGGAGCGAGAGGCATTCGACGACGAATGGCGAGAGGACGCAGAGCGCGGCGAACAGGGCTCCTGCCACGAACACGCCAGCCGCCCGGGCCTCCCAGAGCATCCAGATCAGGGCTGGAACGCTGGCGACGGCGCCGATCCACATCAGCAGGAAGGGCGAGACTCCCTGCAGCAACGTGAAGCACACGGCCAGCAAGAGGGGACGGCCGGCATCCTCGAGCGGGGGAATCCACGTCTTGTGCCGCACCTTTTGCAACGGCGTCGCGTCGATCGTCCGCCAGAACTGCTTGGGAAGGATTCCCGTCCGCTCCGTGTCCTCGAGAAGAGCGAGCTGGAAGGCGGCAATGTCCTGGTCCAGATCGCCGAACCTTCTCTTGGGTCCCTCCGTCCAGTCCATGTAGCGGCTGATGGCGACGTACATGTCGTCCCAGAACCGCCACGACGCCTGCGAATAGACCTTGCCATCGACCCACCGGGCGTATTCGAGGTTGGATAAGCCGACCACGCGTGACCGCGTGTTGTGCATCAGGGTCGCGGTCGTGAGCACGGCCACGACGAAGAAGAGCCAAAGGGGAGCGACACGTCGCTTCATGGATGACGGCTCTTCGGGCAGCCTTCGAGCCATCCGTTCCCGGCAAGGTACCGTTGCACCTCCTCGGCCGCCACCTGGTGACCGCGCCTCGTCCAGTGGACGTCGTACGTGAGGTACGGCCGGGGACCCCATTCGTCGTTCGCGCGGCGCAAGGGGCCGGTCAGGTCGAGGACGGGGAACCGGTTCTCACGACCGATCTCATGGAGACGCCTGGCCACGCGGTGCCGATCCCAGCCCGCTTCGTCCCAGTTGTAAAGCTGGCGGCTGAGTCGCCAGCTGCCGTCGTCGACTTCCAGCCGGCTGGGGGCGTAAACAACGAGGAAGCGTCCGCCGCTCTCCTCCACATCCCGGGCGGCTGCGGCGAGAAGGGCCCCGGTTTTCGCCCATGCGTCCTCGATCTCCGGTACGCGGCGCGTCTCGTAAACCCGGAGCTCCAGGCGCGTGCCCACTTGCGGCATGGGAGGCCAGAGGCCGAGCCGTGCGACGGCGTTGTAGGCCTTTGGCGCGCCATACCACATGCGGTCCCGGATCCACTCCACCAGGGCCGACCCGCTCTCGGGCTCGGCCACAGCCGCGGCCGGCGCGGCCTGGGGCGGCCGCTGGCGCACCGGGATGCGGTGGACCCGGAGGTTGCCGCCTCCCATCTCGAACACGGGCTTGGGCGTTCCGAAGTATTCCTGCCGCTCGTTGTACACGATGTCGTTGTAGTGAAAGAAGAGGAGCACGATGCGTGGCGCGTAGCGCTGCCCCTCGCTACGATAGAAGAGCAGCTCCTGGTCCGTGCTGTAGCCGGATGTACCTCCGTTGATGACTTCGGCCGGACACCCGTCCCGCGTCAGGGACGATTCCAGGACCTGTGTCACCACCTGCGGAAGGGGCACAGTGTAGCCCTCGACGAACGAATCGCCCAGGGCCAGGATCCGGAGCGTGCCTCGCGTTGCTGGATAGTCACGCTCGGGGTCGCGCAGTCCGTTTCGGTTCACGGCCACTTCGACGGCGTACTCGCGCCGGCGATAGATGGCGCGCGCCCCAGGCCGCTTGCGCCAACCGAGAAGCGGGTCGTACTCCGTGTATTCCGCGACCTCGCCGCCTTCCTTCCCCTGGCCCCGCATCTGGCGAGCGACACGCGCTGATGCTTCCAGTACGACCATGGTCAGCATCGTCGAAGCGAACACGAGGACGGAGTTCTTCAGCAGGGAATCCCGGGTCATCGCTTCCCGCTCCGGCGCGGCTCCCACACCTCCACGACCCGGACGGCCGCGCCGTCCAACTCGACCGCGACGAGGCCTCCGGTGCGCACGCGGCGCTCGTGAAGGGCGGAGATCGGCCGGCCTTCCAGGGTGCAGAGCGCGGCCTTGATCGGATCGCCGTGGGAGACGGCCACGACTTCCAGGCCGGGATGACGCGCCGCGATCGTCCGCAGGGCGCGCGCCATGCGATGGCCGAGGACATCGAAGGGCTCGTCCACGAAATCGACTTCGTGCGGGCGATGGAGATACGCGTCGAGCTCGGGGAACCGCGTGCTGCGGACCTCGGCCCACTTCATCCCTTCCCAGTGGGCGCCCAGCGCGGACTCGATGAGGGCGTCGTCGATCTCGACCGGCGCGCCGCAGGCGGACGCCACCGCGGCCGCCGTCTCCTGCGCGCGCTCCAGCGGGCTCGTGTAGACGCGCAGGATCGGCCGGTC
>Ga0136617_10001128_pt1 | contig 23371 bp, 21 predicted proteins | sample AntDrymUQ3222106_2_FD_129672 | JGI IMG/M metagenome (GOLD analysis project Ga0136617, IMG submission 129672) | Polar desert sand microbial communities from Dry Valleys, Antarctica - metaG UQ322 (21.06) | ecosystem: Environmental > Terrestrial > Soil > Desert | place: Antarctica: Dry Valley...
CGCTCTCCGCTCGCTGACCGGTGCGGTGGAAGAGCTGGAGCCCGAAGAGCTGTACCACGAGATCGACCGCACCGCGCTACTCGGCGAGATGCGGGCCACGATATTCCGGCTGGAGCACGAGCGTCCCCACGTCCGGAACCCCGCCTTCTGGCTGTCCCACATGCTGCAAGGCCTCTATGCCCTGCTTTCCCGGCAGGAGCCGGATTTTCCCAGCCGGGTACCGGCGGTGCTCGCGAGGCTCGAAGCCGTTCCCGCTTTTCTCGACCTGGCCCGCGAGAGCATCGACGACCCGCCAGCGGTATTCGTCGACTCCACGCTGAGCATGCTCGGTGGCGGCGGACACTTGATCGCCGAGGTGGTGGGCGCGTTTGCTGGTGCGGCGCCCGTGGCGGCCGGTCCGCTCAAGAAAGCCGGTGAGGCGGCGCTCCAGGCACTCGTGTGCTTCGGGGCCGCGCTTCGTGACAAGATCGAGCCGAGCTCCGACCCGCACGCCTTCGCCATCGGTGAGGACCAGTTCAATCGCCGGCTGCACCACGAGCACGCGCTGATGTCAGGGGGACCAGAGCTCTGGCGTTACGGTCTCAGCCTGCAGGAGGAAGTCACCGCAGAGATCGTCGCGCTGGCCGCGCGACTCGATCGGCGCCCGTGGCGCGAAGTCGTGGACGAGCTGCGGAACGATGCGCCCCCCGCCGATGATCTGTTGGCTTCATATCGCCGGGAGATCGACCGGGCTAACAACTTCGTGCTGGAGTACGACCTGGTGACCATGCCCGAGGCTCCGCTGGATGTGGTGCCGACTCCCCCATTCCTCGCTTCTCTGGTGCCTTTCGCCGCCTACGAGCCGCCGCCCATCTATCTCGCCGACCGCACCGGCCGCTTTTACGTCACTCCACCCGATCCGACGCTCCCGCGCGAGGTGTTCGAACAGCAGCGTCGAGGTCATTGTACCCACGTCATCCCGAGCATGGCTATCCATGAGGCCTATCCCGGACACCACCTCCAGATGGTAGGCGCGCAAGGGCTCGCGTCGGAAGTCCGGCGCCACATTTGGAGTCCCATCATGGTGGAGGGGTGGGCAGTGTACTCGGAGCAGCTGATGCGGGAAATGGAATACTATCGAACGGACCAGGAGCGCTTGTTTCAGCTGGTAAACCTTCTGTGGCGCGCGGTGCGTATCGTCCTCGACGTGGGTCTCCATACGCGCGGTATGACGCCGGCCGAGGCGGTCGAGTACATGGTCGAGCACCTTCCCATCGAGCGATCGAACGCTGAGGCGGAGGTCCGCCGCTACTGTGCCTGGCCCACATATCAGCTCTGCTACGCGGTGGGACGACGGGATCTGCTGCGTCTGAGGGATGCGTACCTCCAACGCGAAGGGTCCAGCTATCGACTGCGTCGCTTTCATGACGAATTGATGGGGTATGGCGGGCTGCCTGTGAGTCTGGCGAGCTGGGGCATGGGGCTTACCCAAGTGAACGGCCGGAACCGGAGAGGACCGACCGCATGAAGATCACGGTGCTGACCTATCTCGACAGCGAAGACGAGAACTCCAAGGACTACGAGCAGGTTGTCCCCCAGGTCGCCCGGACACTCCGGAGCCTCGGCCATCGGGTGTCCATACTAGGTGTGCACGGCGACGTCAAACGGCTCATTGCCGGGCTGTCGCGGCGGAAACCCAATCTCGTGTTCAACCTGATGGAGATGTTCGGGGAGAACGTCTTCGGCGACATCCCCGTCACCGGTCTGCTCGACCTGCTGGGGCTCAAGCATACCGGCAGCGGCCCGGGTGAGCTCTACCTGAGCCAGGACAAGGGGCTTACCAAGAAGCTTCTCGCGTTCGACGGCATTCTCTACCCGCGGTTCGCCGTGTTCTCCAAACAACAGGGGTCGTTCGAGACCGGGGGGAACCTGCGGATGCCGCTGTTCGTCAAGCCGCTCCGTTCCGATTCTTCCCTTGGCATCGGAGGCAAGTCGCTGGTGCACGATCCAGTGGCACTGATGGAACGGGTGACAGCCATTCGCAAAGAGTTGAACGATTCCGCGCTGGCTGAGGAATACATCGAGGGGCGCGAGTTCTACGTCGGCGTGCTGGGGAACGGCCAGCCCAAGGCGCTGCCTCCGGTGGAGGTCGATTTCACCGGGTTTCCCGAGGGCGTCCCCAAGGTACTGGACAGCAAGGCCAAGTGGGACGAAGGGAGCAAGGAATTCAAGGGCACCAAGTCGGTGCTGGCCAATCTGCCGGACGAACTTCGGGCCAAGCTCCAGAAGGTTGCCGTGGATGCCTACCGCGCGCTGCGGGTGCGCGACTACGGCCGTGTCGATCTACGACTCACCGATACGGGAGAGATTTACGTGCTGGAGGTGAACGCGAGCTGCTATCTGGAAAAGTCGAGCGAGTTCGCCATGTCCGCTGCAGCTGCAGGCATGGACTACCCCCGGCTCATCGAGAAGATCGTGAACCTCACGCTCGAACGCTACGGCAAGTAACTCCCACGCTGCACGTGGTTCATCGCCAGGCCCGTTACCAGGGTGGTGAGCGCGATGATGGCCGAGTCCTCCCGATGGGCCAGATAGCCCTGGTCCAGCTGGGTGGCCCGCTCGGCCAGGTAGCGAAGCAGCACCCGGGTCCGCTCCGGGAAGTGCCCGGTCCAGCGAAACACGTTGGCCATGAGCTCGGGCTCGAGGCGACGAATCAGATCGCCAGCGGGCTTGAGTGAGTGGACCGGAGATATCGCGTCGGAACCGGTCAGGTCCTCGAAGATGGCCTGAAGCGCACCGTCGAGGCCCGGCGGCAGATTCTCCGTTGATCCTGCATCGTTGCCGTAGTATTGCCCCAGTGAGTACTCTATGTCGCCCACATCCTCATCCAGGTCGGTGCTGGTGACCTCCGGGTCGCGGTTTCGCAGGGCGGCCATGGTCCGGCTCGCGTAGGCCAGCTTGGCCGAAGCAATGGGCCACGCCCCGTACTCAGCGCGCCAGTCGAGGGCCGGGGTCATCCAGACGGCGAACGTCTCCGCCCAGTCCTCATCGGGATGCTTCTGTGCGTACCACCCGGGCAGATGGCGCACATACCGCCGGCTGAATGGCTCCGGGCTATACTCCTCGGAGTACGGCTGGGTAATCGACCCGAACTGCTTGACCCACTCTTCGTCGTCATAGAGGCGGTAGGCGTAATTGACGACGTGTCCCATCTCGTGGCGCAGATAGCGCAGGATGTCGGCGCGGTTGAACCCCTCGATGTGGCCCACCTTCTCCGCGTGGAGTGCGGTTAGGTCCGGCCGCGCCAGGTAGAAGGGGATGGCGATGGCTATGGTCTCGAAGGGCACACCCCATTCGGTGGACAGGTACCACCGGGGTTTCAGCCGCGTGATCCCCACCTGCCGGAGCTCCTGCTCGAACTCGGCCAGGATCGGCTCGAGGCGGGTACCCTCGAGGGTGAGGCCCAAGTCTCGGATCGGGGTGGACCAGAGATTCGATTCCTGGAAACGGCTGGGCTCGGCATGCATGGGGCAGCAAATATAACCGTCCCCCAGTCACTTACATTCCCGAATGACGTCCTGCGCCCTACTCATCGTGAATCCCGGCTCCCGGCGGGGTAAAAGCGGTTTCGCGGAAGCGCGGGCCCGGCTCACCGCTCTGGGTCTCGATCTGATCGGGGAGGGCACCGAGCCTTCGCTGGAGCCGGCGGAGCAGATTCGGCGCTACCAGGGCCAAGTCGACCGGGTGGTCGTCGCCGGCGGTGACGGAACCCTCAATGCCGCGGTTCAAGCGCTGGTGGGAACCGGGCTGCCTCTTGCGATCCTTCCGCTGGGGACTGCCAACAATCTGGCGCGTACGCTAGCTGTTCCCCTGGACCTTCAGGCAGCCTGCGAGCTGGCGGTCGGGGGTCCCCGCCGACAAATCGATCTTGGCTGGGTCAACGGGAGATACTTCTTCACAACAGCCAGCATAGGGCTGAGCGTGCAAATAACCGAGGCGCTCACCAGCAAGACCAAGCGACGCTGGGGTCCGCTGGCGTACGGGGTGGCCGCTGTTCGCGCCCTGACACGCAGCCGCGCGTTCCACGCCGACATCTCGTGGCCCGGCGGAACTCGGCATAGCCGGACGGTCCAGATCGTGGTGGGTAACGGGCGCTACTACGGCAGCGCGCTCCCGGTGGCGGCCGATGCCAAGATAGACGACGTCCGTCTGGATCTCTATTCGCTGGAGGTCCGTCACTGGCTGCAGCTGGTGGCCTTGGTACCGGCGCTGCGCAGCGGACATCACGGCAGCAAGGGATCGGTCGAAGCTCTGCGTGCCACCGAGTTCGATGTCACCACCGTGGTGCCTAGGGAGATCAATGTGGACGGAGAGATCTGCCGGCAAACGCCGGCACGGTTCCGCATTCTTCCCGGTGCGCTCGAGGTTTTTGCTCCGGCCCCAGAGCCAGAATGACGCGGAGCCGGGTCAAAGACCCCGGCCTTGCCGGGGTGCCGGCCACGGTCAAGGGACTGTCGCTGGTGTCGCTGTTCAACGACTTCGCCAGCGAGATGGTGTATCCGCTCCTCCCGGCCCTGGTTACCCGCACTTTGGGGGGCGGGCCCCTCCTGCTGGGATTGCTCGACGGTGCCGCCGAGTTGACCTCGTCACTGGTGAAGTGGATCAGCGGCCAACTGGCCGACCGGCCGGGCTGGCGCAGGCCGCTTATTCTGTGGGGCTATGCCATAGCGGTGCTCGTCCGGCCGCTGATCGCTGGAGCGGGGTCGGCTCTGCAGGTAGTCGGCCTCAGAGTCGTCGACCGAATCGGCAAAGGAATCAGAACCCCACCCCGCGACGCGCTGATTGCGGAGATCACTCCCGTCAGGCTCCGAGGCCGGGCTTATGGGTTCCACCGCGGGGCCGATCACTTCGGTGCCGTGCTCGGGTCACTGGCCGCCTGGTACCTGCTGACCCGCGGAGCCGATGTACGCAGTGTGATTGGGTGGAGTATTGCGCCGGGCATAGTGGCGTTCGTGATGCTGACGGTGGTGTTGCGGGGAGTCACGAGTCATGAGTCACGAGTCACGGGTGAGGAGCACGTCGGCACGCGCGACTCACGACTCAAGACTCACGACTCTTCCACCTTCTGGCCCCCGGTCCTCGCCCTGACGGCCCTGACCTTTTTCCGCCTGCCGGAGACACTCCTCATCCTCAGGCTTCAGGACCGTGGTGTGGCTATATCCGCGATCCCGCTGGTGTGGGCTGGACTCCACGTGGTGCGAAGCGCCAGCTCTTACCCTGGTGGTTGGCTTTCCGATCGCCTGGGACCGCGGCGTATTGTTGCGGCGGGCGGCCTGCTATTCGCAGCAGTGGCATTCGCCTTTGGAGCTGAGCTCTCTCCCGCCCAGGCCATCGCGCTGTTCCTGCTGCTGGGGCTGGTGGCTGGACTCATGGAGTCCGGCGAGCGTGCGGTCGTTGCTCGGCTGGCACCGGTAAGAACCGGCCGTGGATTCGGGTCGTACCACGCGCTGGTCGGAGCCGCCGCGTTACCGGCTGGTCTGGTCTTCGGTGCGCTATACCAATCGGGCAGCGGCCGCACTGCCCTGTGGGCCTCGGCCGCCGGGATGTCGGTGGCAGTCATTGTGTGGCTGATCGTTTCACCAGCGGAAAGGGACTAACACACGATGAAAGCAATGCTGTGCGCAGCGATGCTCTCGATGGCTATAGTGTATGGCAGGGAGGGGAAGGCCCAGGTGCAGGTGCGGGTTGCGGTGCCGGGTCGAGCCACCTACTCGGAGCTGCATGAGGGGCTCCGCGAGGGCAGCCCGGCTGCCGACACCGTGGCAACGATCATGCGGGCCAAGTCTCCGAAGCCACTGTGGCGCCGGATGCGGCAGACCATAGCGGGACAGGGAGACTGGAACTCCGCTCTGCTATCGCTCACCCGGCTCGCCCAGCTCAGGAGCGTGGCGTATTCCGACAGCGCGGCTGCGCTCTTGAAGCATCTGAAGCAGGGAGGATCGGTGCCGTTTCCCAGCGATCCCGGCCTCAAGCCGGAGGATCTGGAACCTTCGCTTCAGGCCATCGTGCTGGAGCGGCGCCGTGCGGTACAGGGCGATTCTGCCGTGCTGTCCGAAATCCTGGCTCGAGTTCCTGATCGAGAGTACAACCATGGGGACGCGTGGGTGCTTGGCAGGCTCGGGGCCGGAGCACTGGACTCAGTGGCCTTGCGCTTTCGGTCCGCCGGCACGGAGGAGTTTCGGGTTCGTTATCTGACCCTGCTCTCCTACTTCACCGATCCGAAGGTGATTCCGCTTCTGGTACGGGTCTACGTTGCGCCGGACAGCTTTGGGATACCCAAACGCTACGCTATTCGCGCCTCGGACGGTCTGCTGTGGGTAGGAACCAAAGATGCTATGGTGGCGCTCGCCAGGGCCAGGTCACGAGCGCGTGCCGGGGGGACCTACGCTGACTCCTCGCTGGCCCGCGGGGGCTACGACTTTCTGGCCAACGACAGCTCGGCGGTGATTTCGAGGACCGGGAGGTGGCTTACTGAGTGGATTGCCACCTTACCGGCCCGAGGCCACGCTCTCCAGTGATGGCTTAGCGGCCCATACGAAGCAGCTCGCCGCCGCCGTCACCGCCCGGAGGCGCGGCCGGCTCACAGGTGATGTCGAAGAGCACCTCAACGGTGTCTCCCGGTACAACGATGGCTGTCTGGGGATTATCCTCCGAGGGTACCGTGCAGTTCTCCGCCATCCCGCCTAGGGCTACGATATAATCGCCTGGCTCCAGAGCCGTCACGTAGAGTGTGTCAAGATTTCCGATCTCCTGTCCCTGGCTGTTGTTCACCGACACCAGATAACCATTGACATCGAAGTCGGAGCCGGTTGTTCGAGCCCCGATCAGGATCGCGCCCTCGGTAGGCCCTGCGCTCTGGTCGTCGCCACACGAGATGGAAGTCACTGTGGCCGCGGCGATGAGCAGCATCCAGAGCACGCCGGCTCCTCCCCGCGAATCATCTGTCATATGAGCTCGCTTTCAATGCAAGGCAGGAACTAACGTCAGCCCGGCTGAATGTCCCGGCCCAGCCGGCAGGTGTCAATATGAAGCGTCCCTGCGGGTAGAGACGTCCACGTGTCGGTTCGCCAACACAGCGGGGGCAGTGGCAGCGGGGCTCGCGGATGACAGCACGAGGGCGTAAGAAGCTTCAGCAACAGCGGGTTGGACCGTCGCCGTAGCGGTTGCGGAGGTAAACGGCGTAGTAGGCACTCTCGCTGGGAACCAACGCCTCCGGATGACACCGACGGAGGTGCTCGGCGTAGCCGGGGTAATCCGGCATACCTGCCACCTGACGAAGAACGCAAGCGAGTCTCGCAACCAGCGACCCGCTGCTCCCTCGCTCGGTTGCTCCGGGCAGCCTCCGCTGCCGCGCTGTCCCGCCGTCACCCGGCATATGCCGTCTCCACAAATGGAGCTTCCCGCGCCTGCGCCGGCTTCCGGCGGGTGAGGATCAAAATCCATTCACGAGCCGAGGAGAGGAGCACCAGAACGGTGATGACCATGAACGTGATAGTCACCACTGCGTCGAGCCGGTCATTAAAGATGAGCCGGGTGCCAACTGCGGCGCCCGTGACACCGGTCCTGACTTGTTCGGCCACCAACGACGCATGGGACAGGAAGCCGAGTCGAGGGTCATCGGCGAACACCTTCTGCCAACCGGCGGTCAGTGTGGCCGCCAGCAGCCAGGCCAGCGGCAGCAGCGTGACCCATACGTAGCGCGCCTTGCCGCTCTTGATGATCAAGGTGGTGCCGACGCAGAGAGCAACCGAGGCCAGCAGCTGATTGCTGATCCCGAACAGTGGCCAGAGGGAGTTGATGCCCCCCAGTGGGTCCAGCACCCCCTGCACCAGAAAGTAGCCCCAGCCACCCACAACCGCGGCGGATGCCAGCACCGTGCTGGGATACCAGGAGGTGCGGCCCAGGGGGTGCCATATCTGGCCGGCGAGCTCTTGGAGCATGAAACGTCCCACCCGCGTGCCGGTGTCAACTGTGGTAAGGATGAACAGCGCCTCGAACATGATGGCGAAGTGATACCAAAGTGCCATAAGACCCTGGCCGAACGCGCTGCTGAAGATGTGCGCCATACCTACGGCCAGCGAAGGAGCGCCGCCCGTCCGTCCGAGAAGGCTCTTCTCGCCCACTGAGGCGGCCAACCCATCGATCTGTTCGGGGGTAACGGTGAAGCCCCACCCGCGGATCACTTCCGCGGCCGAGTGGACGTTGCCGCCGAGGGTCGTCAAAGGCGCGTTGATGGCGAAGTAGATGCCAGGATCGAGCAGGGCCGCGGCACAGAGAGCCATCACTGCCACGAATGACTCCATAAGCATCCCCCCGTAGCCGATCAGGCGCGCGTCGGTTTCCCTGATGAGCATTTTCGGGGTCGTGCCTGATGCCACTAGCGCGTGGAAGCCGCTTATTGCGCCGCAGGCTATAGTGATGAAGGCAAATGGAAACAGCTTTCCGGCAAACACGGGTCCGGTGCCGTCGATGAACTGCGTGACTGCTGGAAGCTTGAGTGGCGGGAGCACGAGCACGATGCCGAGCGCGAGTAGCAGGATCGTGCCGATCTTCATGAAGGTGGAGAGATAGTCACGGGGGCATAGCAGCATCCAGACCGGCATGACGCTGGCGATGAAGCCGTAGGCGATTATCCCATAGGCAATCGTCAGCCCTGAGTAGGTGAAGTATGGAGCCAGGGTGGCCGATGCGGCCACGTATCTCCCTCCCACCAGGGCCACAAGCAGAAGCGCCACGCCGGCCGCCGAAGCTTCCAGGGTCCGGCCGGGCCGCCACACTTTCATCCAGAATCCCATGAGGATCGCGATCGGGATGGTGCACAGGATTGTGAACACACCCCAGGGACTGTCCTTCAGCGCGTTGACCACCACTAGAGCCAGTACGGCCAGCAGGATGACCATGATCGCGAGCACCGCCACCATGGCGAGGAGGCCGGTGATCGGGCCAGTCTCCTCTTTGGCCATCTGCCCCAACGATTTGCCATCCCGACGCATGGAGCCGAACAGGATGATAAAGTCCTGCACCGCCCCACCCAGAATCACTCCGAAGACCAGCCAGATCGTTCCGGGCAGGTAGCCGAACTGTGCTGCCAGCACCGGCCCCACCAGGGGCCCCGCGCCCGCTATAGCGGCGAAGTGATGGCCGAAGAGCACCCACCGGGAGGTGGGAACGAAGTCTCGTCCATTGGCCAGCCGCTCAGCCGGGGTGGCGCGCCGGTCGTTTAGAACAAGCACTCTGTTGGCTAGAAAGCGGCTGTAGAAGCGGTAGCCGATCAGGTAGCTGCCGGTAGCGGCGAGAACCAGCCACGCGGCGTTGATGGTTTCGCCGCGGTGGAGGGCGAGAACTCCCCAGGCGACTGCGGCGGCAAGGGCCACGAGCAGCCAGCCCATTCGTTTCAGCAGCATGGGGATAAGCTACAACGGCGTAAGCGGTGACGCTCCTTGCTCTCCCCTGAAACGCCCTCTACCTTCGGACTCCATGCCATTGCCACCCTTCGGCTTCGGCCAGCGGCCCTCCTGGGAATACGAGGCGCCGGAGGCGAGCGGGACTGCGCTCGAAGACCCCCGTCCCCAGCCGGTCGGCAAGGGCTGGAGGGGCAAGGTGGTGGTTGTCACCGGCGGGGCCACCGGCCTGGGACGCCACATCTCGATGGAGTTCGGCCGGCTCGGCTGTCATGTTGCGTTCTGCTTCTTGAATCTGCCGGGACGCGACGTTGCCGAGCAGGCGCTGCTGACCGAGACCGCCATCGCCGCCATGGGGGTGGAGGTCTATGCCCGCCGCTGCGACGTGCGCGACCGGGTGGCAGTGGAACACTTCATCCGGGATGCCAAGCAGAAGCTCGGCGGCATCCATTTCCTGATCAATAACGCCGGCATTGCCAACGATGGGGCTCTCTGGCGCCTGTCGGCGGCGGCGTGGTCGGAGGTCCTGGAAACCAACGTAACGGGGGCGTTCAACTGCATTCGCGCGGTGGCGCCCATCTTTCGGGGCCAGCACTTCGGAAAGATCGTCAGCGTCAGCGCACACCAGGCCGACCGCCCCGGCTTCGGAGTGTCCAACTACGCCGCGAGCAAGGCCGCACTCCAGGGCCTCACCCGGGCCGCGGCGGTCGAGCTTGGCCCCGCCAACGTCAATGTGAACGCCGTCGCACCCGGGTTCATTCGGACCGAGCGGATGGGCATGCTGCCATCCGAGGTCATCGAGCGGGCACAGAAGAGCTCCGTGCTGGGACGGGTCGCGGAGCCCGACGATGTGGCTCACGTGATCTCATTCCTTTGTTCGGAATCGGCGCGGCACATAACCGGACAGACGATCGTGGTGGACGGAGGGTTGTCGCTGGAATGAAGCCGTTTACGCTTCTATCATGAATCCATTCCTAAAAAGCGTTTCATCAGCGCGTTTGATACTTCTGTTCGCCCTGGCAGCCCCGTCCTGTGGTGGGGCTCAGCGAGAACCGGCCGCGGCAGCACCAACCACGGATCCGCCGGTCTCGATCCTGCCTACCTCGCGTATCAGCGGTCAGACAGTTGCCATCCTGCCGATTACGCTCGTCGTCGCCGACCCCGCACTCCAAACCGACTCGATTTACGCCCCTTACCGCGATCGGCGCGCGGCCCTGGCGCTGACGGACTCCCTGGTCAGCGAGGCCATCGTGACTCGCGCGCCTGAGGTGAGCTGGGTTCCACCCCGGGAACTGAGGAAGATGGCCCGGCGCTCTGCCGGTTATCTGACCGACCCGGACCAGATGGGTCACGCCGTGCTGCGGGGACCCAAGATCCTCGTCATTCCCGATCCACTCCGCTCATCGCTGCGGAGTCTGATGGCGGTGGCGGGCGGCCGCCTGGCGTTGGTGCCGGCATCACTGGGATTCGGGCCGGAGCCCGACGGCCAGATCCGGGCCGACCTTTCTCTGGTACTGGCTGACTCCCGCAGCGGCAAGGTGGTGTGGCGCGCGCTGGCGCTGGGTCGGGGGAAGACGCCCGATGAAGCGTTGAACGCCGCCATCGCCTCCGTTCTTCCTGTCGACGGCGGCCAATGACTTACGACGTGACGCTGATCCCGGGCGATGGAATCGGGCCCGAGATCACCGTTGAGACGGTCAAGGTGCTGGAGGCCACCGGCCTGCGCTTCCACTGGGACGAGGAGCTCGCCGGCGTGGCCGCTGTCGAGGCCACCGGGACGCCGCTGCCCGACGCCACCGTCGAGAGCATTCGAAAGAACTCGCTGGCCCTGAAGGGACCACTTACCACACCGGTGGGAACCGGATTTCGGTCGGTTAACGTTGGGCTCCGGAAGGAATTCGAGCTCTACGCCAACGTGCGTCCAGCGCGCACCATCATTCCCGGCGGCCGGTTCGAGAACGTCGACATCGTGCTGGTCCGGGAGAATCTCGAGGGTCTCTACATTGGGGTGGAGCATTTCGTTGCCATAGGCGACGATCCCCGGGCGGTTGGCGAGTCCCTGGCCATCGTCACCCGTCGGGGGTGTGAGCGCATCGTGCGCTACGCCTTCGAGTACGCGCTCAGGCACGGCCGACGCAAAGTCACCATCGTGCACAAGGCCAACATTCTGAAGATGGTGAGCGGGCTATTTCTCGAAGTGGGTCGTGCCGTGGCCCAGGAGTACCAGGGCCGGGTGGAGTCCAACGACATGATCGTGGACAACACCGCCATGCAGCTGGTGCTCAGGCCCGAGCAGTTCGACGTGATGGTCACTACCAACATGTTCGGGGACATCCTGAGTGACGAGGTCTCGGGATTGGTTGGTGGGCTCGGCCTTGCTCCCGGTGCCAACATCGGGACCAAGGCCGCCATCTTCGAGGCAGTACACGGGAGCGCACCGGACATTGCCGGGAAGGGAGTGGCCAACCCCTCGGCACAGATGCTCGCCGCCGCCATGATGCTCGATCATATCGGCGAGCTGGATCGGGCCCAGCGGGTACGGGACGCCATCGCCACTACTATCGTGCGCGACGGAATCCGCACTCGCGACCTCGGAGGGACCGCTTCGACCTCGGAATTCGGCAGTGCTGTCGCCCAGCGGGCTGCCTGAGGTTCCCTGCGCCGGGTGCGGACGACGCCTCGTCGGGCTGCCCTGGGGAGAGTTGTGCCCGGAATGCCGGGCGCAGCGGAAAACTCGTGCAAGTCGGCTGGGGAGCCGCATCTCCCTCGCGGCGACCGTGCTGATGGCCGCGTACGTCGCCCTCCGAGTTCCAGCCGACCCGACCGCCCGGCTTTATGCGGCAATCGCGGCGCTGGCCACCTACATCATCGTTCGGCGAATCGCCACCCGGGTGGCGATGGAGTATCTCAAATGACAGCAGGTAAGCGGGTAAGGGGGAAAGCGGGTAAGGCGGTCAACGGAGAAAAGGATGTGCGTGCCGCGGCCTTATTGGCGACCACGCTCTTGCTTACCCTCCTACCCGCCTACCCGCTTACCGCGCAGACCTCCCTCACCATCTACAACGACGGGCGTGTTCTCATGCGGCGGACGGTGCCGATCCACCTGCCGAGGGGGGCTACTATCCAGCGGCTCACGCTGGGCGCACTGGATCCCAGCACGATCTTCTCACTCGATTCGACCGTTACAGTGATGGGCTTCTCCTATGATGGCGCGGTGGATGAAGCCAGCGCCCTCCGGCGATCGGTCGGCAAGAGACTCGTGTTCCGGCTGGCTCCGGGTCCTTCCGGTGCACGGGATACGATCAGCGCACTCGTGCTCGGAGTAGATCCGCTGCGGCTCAAGCTGCCCGATGGCCGGATAAGCTTTACTGCCCCAGGCATCCCACTCTATCCACCCGATGTTGTTGTGGCCGACCCGGCCGCCAATCTTTCGGTACGGAGCGCTCAGGCGCAAGACAAGCTTCGGCTGGGCTACTTCACCAGCGGAGCTTCGTGGCAGGCCAGCTACCAGGTGATCTTAGGCAAAGCCGATGCCCGGGTCACCGGAATGGCGGTGCTTGCCTCGCAATCGCTGCGAGTAGAGGACGCGGAGGTCCAGCTGCTGGCCGGATCGGTGAGCCGGGCACAGCCCAAGGCTCCACCTCCCCAGCCGCTCATGCGTGAGATGAGAGCGGCGGCGGCCGATGCCGCAGTGGACCAGTTCGCGGGTGAGCAGCGCGTGGGCGAGTTCCATCTGTATACGCTGGCCGGCCGAAGCACGCTTTTGCCCGGCCTTACGACTTCGGTGGCACTCTTCCAGCCGGCGCAGATCAAATACGAAAAGAGTTACGTCGTACACGGTGACGTGCCCTACTGGGGCTTCCTGCCCCAGCAGGGGGAGGAGACCGAGCCCCCGGTTGAGGTGATCTACAGCCTCACCCGCCCACGGAAGAGCGACTTCGGCGACCGACCGCTTCCGGGCGGCGTCGCCCGCATGTATCAGCCGGACAGCGTCGGAGGATTGCAGCTGGTGGGCGAAGCCTCCATCGATCATACGCCGGCGGGGAACGATCTTCGTCTCAATGCCGGGACCGCGTTTGACATTACGGCTAAGCGGGTGCAGACCGGCTACGTCACCCGGCGGGATAGCACCAAGGCGCGCGGGGTCCATACTGTTGCCACGGCAGACTACCGCGTTACCCTGAAGAACGCCACCGACAGCGCGGTCACCGTCATAGTGCAGGAGGAGCGTGCCGGGGAGTGGAGCGTGGTGTCGAGCTCGGTGCCTGGGGAGAGGGTGTCTTCGACTATCACGCGGTTTCGGGTGCGGGTACCCGCGATCAGCGAGGCAGTGTTGACCTACCGTATCCGGGTCATTTGGTGAGCCAACCCGTCACCATCGTTCACCTCTCGGATGTGCACTTTGGCGGATATGCCGATCTCAAGCAAATTGAGGCGCTGGACGGCTTTCTTCCGACGCTGAACCCCTCGGCCGTGGTAATATCGGGTGACCTCACGCAGCGCGCCCGGCACGGTGAATTCCAGGCGGCGCACCTGTTCGTCAAACGGGTGCGTGTTTTCACCACTCCGATAGTGGTTCCAGGCAACCATGACATCGAGTGGTGGAAGAGTCCGCTCGGGCTGTTCGGCGAGCGGCGGAAGTATGCCAAGTACACCCAGTACTTCGACAATCTGCGCCCGGTGGTCGAGGTGCCCGGAGCGATCGTCGCGGGTGCGCTGAGCAGCTACGGCGTTGCCTTCGGCTCGCTCACCTGGAGGATCCGGGACCTGGCGGTGAAGGGGCATCTACCGCCGTCCGAGACCGACCGGGTGCAGAAGATCTTCGCCGCTGTCCCGCCCGGTACTGCTAGGGTACTCACCTTCCACCACAACGTCCTCCCCGGCGACCTTTCCCGCCGCATGGGGCTGGCGGGCTGGCGCTCGGCACACAAACGGCTCCTCGCAACCGGCGCCGATGTCATTCTCTCCGGCCATGACCATCAGGAAGGGGCGGGACAGATCCAGGGAGCGCTGGCCGTGAGCACCTCGGGCACTCATAGCTCCCGAGTGCGGGGTGGCCGACCCTCGGTGTTCAATCTGGTGAAGATCGACGCGGAGGCGGTACACATCCAGCACTTCCGCTGGGTCTCCAACGACCGGCAGTTTATCCCCTCGGACACATACTCGTTCGCCCGGCGCGGACCTCCCAAGGTAGCTGTGTCGGTGGCCGGCGGAGATCAGGGGCTCTGAGCGCGGGGGCAGTGGGGCAGAGCGTCCAGCTGGAAAGTCGCCTGCCCATTCGGCTCGAGGCGCTCGGTCTACGGGACATAGATCGGGTCGTTACCCATACCAACCGAACCGTGATGCTCAGCTTCAATAAGCGGGTTCTCAGAATTCACCGCGGCTACGCCTTTGCATCTGATCGAGTGCTTAGGGCGATTATTCGATTTATGAATCCGCGAGTGCCGCGGGCGTTGCGGCGGCTGGCCGAGCGGGAGTTTCTGGAGTTTCCGGTGTATGAGTTCGCTCCCTCGCGACCGCGAGTGGAGCGCCGGGAACGCGCCCGGCCCGGCGATCTGGTCCTCTTGCACCAGCTGTCCAGCCTTCATCAACAACTGAACGGTCAGCACTTCGGTGGCACCCTGGGTGAGATTCCCATTCGGCTCTCGGCGCGGATGAAGCGTCGGCTGGGCGAGCTCGCGGTAGACATCAAGACTGGGCGGCCAATCGAGATCGCTTTGAGCCGCCGCCACCTCGCACGCCATCCGTGGGATGAAATCGAGCACACTGTGCTGCATGAGATGGTGCATCAGTGGCAGGCGGAAACGGGCCTTCGTATCGATCACGGGCGCACCTTCAGGCAGAAGGCGCGCGAGGTTGGTGTACTGCCCGCCGCGAAACGCTCGGTCAGCCGGGCAGATGGGCCATTGGGCAGCGGGGAAGCAACAGCTTAAGATCTAACTCTTAGTCGCGCTTTCCACTGCCCGTCCGCCCGTCCGCCCGTCCGACCGTTATATTTCCATCCCGACACACAAACCCTCAACCGAGGCACCGATGGCGACGGCTACAGGTACTTCCCAATTCACCGGCGTTGATTTCCTCAATCTCGAATCGCTCCTGTCCGAGGATGAGCGGGCCGTGCGCGACACGGTGCGCGCCTGGGTGGACGAGAACCTCATCCCCGTGATCGGTCAGGCCTACATAGAAGGGAAGTTCCCCAAACAGTTGATCCCCGGCATGGCAGAGCTCGGGCTCTTCGGCGCCAACCTGCCGGAGGAGTACGGCTGCGCCGGGCTCAACAACGTGGCGTACGGGCTGATCATGCAGGAGCTGGAGCGGGGCGACAGCGGCATCCGGTCGTTCGCCTCGGTGCAGGGTGCCCTGGTGATGTACCCCATCTACGCTTTCGGCTCTGACGACCAGAAGAAAAAATGGCTCCCGTTGCTGGCGTCCGGCCAGGAGATCGGCTGCTTCGGTCTGACCGAGCCTGACTATGGGTCGAATCCTGGGGGCATGATCACCACTGCCCGTGAGACCAAGGATGGCTGGGTGCTCAACGGCACCAAGATGTGGATCACCAACGGTTCGCAGGCCACCGTTTCCATCATCTGGGCCAAGACCGGCGATGTAAAGGAACTCAAGTCTATCCGGGGTTTCGTCGTCCCCACCGACACCAAGGGCTATGCTGGCCGGGACCAGAAGGGGAAGCTGTCGCTCCGAGCCTCCGACACCAGCGAGATCCATCTGCAGGACGTGCACCTGCCAAAGGACGCCATTCTTCCCAAATCCGGTGGACTCAAGAGCCCGCTAATGTGCCTCACTCAGGCACGCTACGGGATCGCATGGGGCGCCATCGGCGCGGCGATGGCCTGTTACGACGAGGCGCTCCGGTACGCCGGCAACCGCATGATGTTCGACAAACCGATCGCCGCAACTCAGATCCAGCAGGTCCGCCTCGCCGACATGCTCACCGAGATCACCAAGGCCCAGTTCATGACCCTCCAGCTTGGCCGGCTCAAGGACGCGGGCACCATGAGCCCGGACCAGGTTTCGCTCTGCAAGCGCAACAACGTGAACATCGCGTGCGACATTGCCCGGGAAGCGCGCCGCCTCCTGGGCGCTAACGGAATTCTGGTCGAATACCACTCGATGCGGCACATGGCGAACCTGGAGTCCGTCTATACCTACGAAGGCACCCACGACATGCACTCACTCATCGTGGGCCAGGCCATCACAGGGCTAAGCGCGTACACGTGACCTTCGTCACCGCCGCCAGCGCCTAACTGAGCCACCCTGAGAGTGTGAACAAACATCAACAGGGAGTGGCGATGGCTGACCGAGTTACGGTATTCTGGCAGGGCAAGGAGTATGACGCGGTGCGAAACGGTGCTCAGTCAGACCTGGTCTGGCAGGTGCTTCGCGATGGATCGCCGGTAACCAGCTTTCCTGCCGACCCTGGTGAAGGTGCAACAGTGGTGAAGGAAAAAATCATTGGCTGGCTCGAAGGGAACGAATCTCGACCTGTTGCCGACGTCGGCCGCCAGTAGCTGAGCAGTCGCCTGCCCGCAGTGCCATCAACCTGCGACGGAGTGTTTGCTCGACCGGCGGCGCTTCCTGCAGCTCCACTAGCCTAACGCGAGCGGTATGAGACACGGGCTGCGTGGTATGCTCTCGCGAGCCAGTGATCTGGCGAGTCTCGTATTCGCAGGAAACGCGGGCAAGGCCTGGGGGGCTCTCTCATATCGGGTGCACTCCGATTCAATCTCGGTGGGGTTACGTCGAGACCTCAGCGTCCGGTTCACGTCACCCAGCGCCTCGCTTCCCCTGACAGTGCGCCCGCTGGCCGCAACCGACGACCTCTCCTCGCTCCACCCCGAGCCAGGAATCACTTCTGACGAGGCGTTCTTTCGTCTCACCCAACGCCGACTGCTGCGTTCCGGACTTCATACCTGCTACGTTGCCATCGCTCCGGATGGAAAGCTTTGCTACATGCAATGGGTGATCCCCGCCTCCGAGAATGAGCGGCTGCGAGGGTTCTTCGGTAACCTCTATCCCCTGATTGGCCGGGACGAAGCGTTGCTCGAAGGCGCGTACACGCCCACGGCGTTTCGCGGAAAGGGTATCATGGGTGCGGCGATGGCACAGGTGGCGGAGCGAGCGGCTGAATTTGGTGCCCGGTGGGTCATCACGTTCGTGGACCAACAGAATGCGGCATCGATTAAGGGATGCCTTCGCGCCGGTTTCACCCCTTACCTGAGACGGCATGAGAAATTCCGGTTGTTTTATCGGCAGGTCACGTTCGATCCGCTAATGCCCCCAGCAGCAGTCCAGTTACCCTCCGAGAAGACGTAGAGGCAGGGGGCGGCGTTCTGGTCGCGCGGCACCGCGTGTCGAGCGACCGATGTGACACCCCGCCTGCTTTGGCGTATTAGTCCGATATGCCGGTACACACACCTGGCCCCAGCGTCGCAAAAAGTTACGTCGGGGTAGCTCCCGAAGCCGCTGCCGCCGCCTGCCGCAGGTGGTATCAGGCCTACGGGGAGCCATTGTACAACTATCTCCGTTTCCATGTTGCTTCTCCCGACATTGCCGAAGACCTCACCGCTGAAGTCTTTCTTCGGGCTCTGCGGAAGTTCGATAGATTCGACCCTTCGGCAGGGTCTCCCCGGCCATGGCTCTTCCGTATAGCACACAACGCGCTCCGCGATCATCAGCGGCAGGCAAAGAGGCGCCCGACCCTGTCGCTCGGTAGCATGCGCGACCTTCGGTGTGAGGCACCATCACCCGAAGAGCGGCTGCTGTGGGAGGAGGAAGTTGCCGGTGTGCTGGCTGCCGTAGCCGAGCTGCCGCCGAAGGACCGTGAGATCATCGGCCTGTGCTATGGCAGCGAGCTACCCATCAGCGAAGCAGGCGAAATCCTCGGCTTGCGCGACTCAGCTGCTCGAACCCGGCTGTGGCGGGCCCTTGCCCGCCTTCGAAAGCTGCTCGCCCATGAGTGAAATTCCCGCGGAGTTGCAGGAGCTCGATCGCACAATGCGGGCGATCCGCTTCAGCCCTCGCAGCTCACTCGGCGCCGAGCTGTTAGGGCGGGTCCGGCGGGGCGAGCAACCGGGGCCGTCCGGCCGGCCGCTCCTGCGCCCATTGATGCTGGTGCTGACCGCAGTAGCCGCCGCAGCGGCCATAATGCTGATCGTCCCCAGCCAGGGCATAACTGTGGACCGATGCTGCTACGACCTCGACGGCGGCGGAGATGCGGATGACGGTGTGCTGGTGATCGCGCGGCGCAATGGCCCGGTGCGCCGTCTATCCATCTATGAAGACCAGGACCGTTCGGGCCACCTCACGCCCGACGATATCATACGGTTCACCCGGTATGGGCACCGCAAGACCGTGGATTGGAATCCGCCCGGCCTCACTACGATCACACATTGCTGCCAGGATCTGGACGGCGGAGGCCCGGCCGACGACGGCGTGGTAGTCGTCGGCACCCCACCCGATCATGTCGCTCAGGCCGCCATTTACGAGGTGCGCTGATGATCCCGTCACGTGAGATAGCCACGGTAGTGGTATTTCTCCGTCTGGTCCTGGTCACTTCTGCCGCGGCGCAGCAACGCGACAGCACTCTTCAGGACAGCACCCGCGTAACCGAGCTTGAGACCATCGAAGTCACCAGCTCAATCGCGCCCACGGCGGGCCCCGGGATCGGCTCTGGGATACCGGCTCGGATCTCCACCGTCACCGGTGAGGCAATAGATGCGTGGGAGCCCCGCCTCCTCGCCGACGCACTCGCCACCCAGGCCGGGATCTCGCTCTACGATGACCTCGGCAGCCCTTTCAAGCTCAATCTGAGCTCGCGTGGTTTCAGTGCTGGACCGGTGGTCGGCCTGCCCCCGGGGATCTCGGTATTCCTGGACGGAGTGCGTCAGAACGAGCCGGATGCGGCTGAGGTCAACTTCGACCTGCTGCCCATGGAGCACGTGCAACGGGTCGAGCTTCTAAGTGGCTCCGGTTCGTTGCTCGGACCCAACTCGCTGGGAGGCGCAATCAACCTCATAACCCGCCGAGGTACCGGTCCTCTCGACGCTGAGATCGAGGCCTCCGGAGGTTCGTACGGCGCATACTCCGCGGAGGCGTCGGTGGGGGGATTGAGTGGGGGTGGGTGGGACTACTATGTCGCTGGGGGATATGAGAACGAGGACGGCTGGCGTGAGGCAACCGGGGCGGAGAATCTCAATGCCTTTGTCAATCTGGGCCGGCGAGGGCCCCAGCGGGGGATCAGCCTTCAGGCGTTCGGCGCTGAATCGCGGGCCGAAACAGCCGGCTCTCTCCCAGAGAGCCTTTTCGATGTATCCCCTCGCCGGAACTTCACCACCGGCGACTTCGAGGACTTGAACCAGCTCCAGGCCTCCGTCTCGGGATATACGCCCCTCGGTAACAGCCGGGGAGCCTTCACCGCCTATGCTCGCCGCACCCGGGCCGAGCGATTCAACGTCAATCAGGCGCCCGACAACAACGTCCGCTCCTTCACCGCGAATGGCTCGCTGGGCGGGAATCTCGATTGGCGATGGACAACGCCACGCCGTAACGGCAGCTTCTCGCTCCGATTGGGAGCTGACGGCGCGTCGAACAGTGTGCACATACAGTTGATCGAGGAGAACCCCGCTGATCCAGCGGATCAAACCCTCAATACCGACGTCCGGAGCCCCAGCTATGACCTGGCGGGATATACCCTGGCTGACCTCCGCATCGACAACGTCACCTTCTCCGGCGGCTTTCGTTACGACTACATTCGCATCCCCTTCGAGGACGTGCTCGACCCGGCCGCAGATACCTCCAACAGTTTCAGCCGTTTGAGCCCTCGCGGCGGCGTGAGCCTCCAGCTGGGCACCGGAGCCTCAGTCTATGGGTCGGTGGGTCAGAGCTTTCGCGCGCCGGCAGTGCTGGAGCTGGCGTGCGCCGATGAGACCGCCGCCTGTCCACTGCCGTTTGCACTGGGAGACGATCCGCCCCTCGACCCGGTAGTCGCTACCACGGTGGAGATAGGTGGTCAGGTGGTACGGGGTGCCGCGATCTTGAATGCATCGCTATATCGGACCAACGTGCGGGACGACATCTCGTTCATTCAGTCGGAAACGGCGGTGTTCGAGGGCTTCTTCGAGAATATCGGGGCCACGCGCAGGGAGGGAGTCGAGGTAGCACTCCAGCTGATTCCCTCCGGGCAGCTCTCATTGTACGCCAATTACGCTTATACCCGCGCCACCTTCCGGACCGCCGCCGAGATATTCAGCATCAGAGCCGACGATGGCTTCGTGGCCGCACCCCTTTCCGGCGAGAACAACGTTCAGCCGGGCGACCGGCTGCCACTGGTGCCGGATCATCAGATAAAGTTCGGTGGGCTCTGGTCCCTGCCCGTGGGATTACAGTTCGGCGCGGACCTGAGATACATCGGCGAGCAATGGCTTCGGGGAGATGAGGCTAACGAAACCACCCGCCTCGATGGCTATATAGTGGCCAATCTGCGGGCCGGATTCAGCCGGGCAAACTGGGAACTGTCAGCTGTCATGGCCAACGCCTTCGACTCTCACGCTGCAATCTTCGGAACCTTCAACGAGAACCGTCAGACCGGGGGTCTCGAGCGTTTCCTGACCCCGATGAACGCCAGATCATTCAAGCTGGTTCTCCGTCGCTCCTTTGGCGACTGAGCAGCAGCGAATCTCCTCTCCCGTGACCGTGGTCACCGAGCCGCCCGATCAATGCCGCCATTCTGTTGGGGGATTTTTCTGACCTAACTTAGTTGGAGGCATTATGCAGGGTACATCGGTAGCAGTACCGGTTCGCGACGCTGGAGATGCTCTGAGGGCTTCGCTGGCCGGCGCACTCAATACGTTTCTTTCGGCGATCCCGCGCATCATCGGGTTCGTTGTTGTCCTTATAGTCGGTTGGATCATCTCGTCACTGCTCGCCCGTGGTGTCGAGGCATTGCTGCACGCGGTCAAGTTCAACGATCTTGCCCGCCGGTCCGGCTTCGCGGATTTCGTTCAGAAGACTGGGGTGAAAGACGACTCCGCGGGCGTCATCGCCAGTATTGTCAAATGGTTCGTCCGGCTCATTGCCCTGGTGGTTGCGTTTGACACCCTCGGGCTCCCCGCTGTCTCCAATGTGCTCCAGCAGCTGCTGCTGTGGCTGCCGAACCTGGTGGTTGCCCTCGTCGTCCTCGTAGTCGGTGGGTTGGCGGCCAACGCCCTTTCCCAACTGGTCCGGGGAGCAACAGCCGGGGCGGGTTTCAGCAACCCTGACATGCTGGCAACTGTCACCAAGGTGGCAGTATGGGGCTTCGCCGTCATCGTAGCGGTCAACCAGCTTGGCATTGCCACCACCCTGATCAACACGCTGTTGATCGGACTAGTGGGAGCGTTCAGCATTGCCTTCGGATTGGCTTTCGGACTGGGCGGCCGTGAGCGAGCAGCTCAGATCATCGACACCATAGGCCGGAATGCCCAGCGTGCCGGGCCCAAACTGCAGCGGGCAGCGGAGACGGCCACCAAATCGGCGCAGAGTATGGCACAGCCAGCCTCGATTTCTGGGAACGGTTCGTGGATCCAACGTTCCGCCCGGGACCGCCGTCAGGTCAATCGGCCCGGAATGGCGGATCGGCGGGCGTCAAACGGCTCTGAGACATAAGCTCAGAGTCAGGTCGTACGTGAGAGGCCACCCCCCAGGGTGGCCTCGTTGCGTTCCGGTCTTTCGCGCGGCTAGCTTTGCCGCGTCAGGTGAGCTGGGAGCTGGGAGCTGGAAACCCCAGCATAGCCAATAGCCAATAGCCCATACCAATAGCCATGAAGATCGCTGTCTGTATCAAACGTGTGCCGGATATGGAAATGCGTTTCTCGCTGGCCAGCGACCGTAAATCGTTGGACCCCGCGGGCCTTAAGTTTGAGATGGGTGATTTCGACGGGTACGCACTGGAAGTCGGGCTCCAGCTGATAGAAAAGCAGGGAGGTGAGGTCGTGCTGTTGTCGATCGGCCCGGACGGCGTACAGGAGACTCTTCGAAAGGGTCTTGCCATGGGAGCAGGTCGGGCGGTGCACCTCAAGACCGAAGACGTGCCATTTGATGGTCTGGCTATAGCCCGCGCTTTGGCGGCCGAACTTAAAACCGGCGGCTACGATCTGATTCTCTTCGGCCGGGTAGCGACGGACACGGCCAACGGTACGGTGGGTCCGATGACAGCGGAGCTGCTCGATCTTCCCTGCGTCACCTCGATCTCGGAGCTCGATATAGCCGATGGCCACGGCACCGCTCGGCGGGAGCTGGAGGGCGGTGCCGAAACGATGCAGTTCTCCCTGCCCGCCGTACTGACCATCGACGAAGGAATCGCCCGGCCGCGGCTAGCCTCTCTCAAGGGCATCATGGCAGCAAAGAAGAAGCCGCTGGAGGTAAAGCCGGCCCAGCTCGGTGAGCCCCGGCTGGTGGTCGAGTCCATGACTCTCCCTCCCGACCGTCCCCCAGGTCGAATCGTGGGTGAGGGCGCCGATGCGGTGCCCGAGCTTTTGAGACTGCTCACGACCGAAGCGAAGGTGCTCTAGTGGCGGCGGTACTGGCGGTCGCGGAAGCCCGCAACGGAGAGCTCCGCAAAGTTGCTTTTGAAGCGGTGGCTGCGGCTCGTCAGGCCGCTGATGCGTCAGGTGGCGGCGAGGTGCACGCTATGCTCTTTGGAGCACCGGGCATCTCCGCCCGGGCCGAAGCATTGGGACGCTTCGGAGCCGACGTGGTATCCGTCGTGGAGCACGAAGCGCTGGGGCGCTACAGCCCCGAGGTGTTTGCCGCCACCGTGGCCGAGCGGCTGCGAGCCTCCGACTACCGGGCAGCTTTTTTCGCCGCATCGGCTGAAGGCCGGGACCTTGCTCCCCGGGTGGCGGCCAAGCTGGGAGCCAGCCTTGCCTCTGATGTAA
>Ga0136617_10001129_pt1 | contig 23356 bp, 21 predicted proteins | sample AntDrymUQ3222106_2_FD_129672 | JGI IMG/M metagenome (GOLD analysis project Ga0136617, IMG submission 129672) | Polar desert sand microbial communities from Dry Valleys, Antarctica - metaG UQ322 (21.06) | ecosystem: Environmental > Terrestrial > Soil > Desert | place: Antarctica: Dry Valley...
AGCCACGTAACCAGCGGGCCGCCGCCCGGGCCCAATCGGCCACCGGTTCCCGGCCCATAGCGCCCACGGCGTGGTTCACCGCCTGGAGGAACTCGGCGGCTGACGGGTAGCGCTGGGCCACGTCGGCGCTGAGCGCCCGGTCCAGCACCTGTTCCAGTGCTTCGCTCACGTCATCTCTCAGTTCTCGTGAGGTTGGAAACTGATTCGTGGTCTGCTTTGCCAGCACCTGCTCCACGGTCAGCCCCGGAAACGGGGGCGAGCCCAGCAGTGCGTAGTACACCACTGCCGCCAGGCTGTAGAGGTCCGACCGCTGGTCCACCCGCTCGCCCAGCAACTGCTCCGGACTGGCGAATTGAGGGGTCCCGCTCTGGCTGGTGGCGCCGCCGTACTTGCCGCGGAGTGCCAGCGCCAGGCCGAAATCAGTGATCTGTACGCTGCCGGAGCGGTCGATGAGCATGTTCTCCGGCTTGATGTCACGGTGTACCAGCCCCGAGCCATGGGCGTGCGCCAGGGCGGACAGCGCTTCGCGAAGCAGCCGAAGGGTCTTGTCCAGAGGGAGCGGACCGTCGCTCTCCACCAACTGGGCGAGGCTCGGTCCATCGATCAGCTCCATGGTATACCAGAGGAGGCCGGAGCGGCCCCCGATGTCATAGATGTTCACGATGTTCGGGTGCCGCAGCCCGGCGGCCAACTGGGCTTCCCGGCGAAATCGCTCGACCACCTCCGGATCCCGGGTGAGCAGGGGTTGTAGCACCTTGAGCGCGACCAGCCGTTCGAGATGAAGATCCCGCACCCGGTACACCCGGCCGAAGCCTCCAGTGCCGAGTAGCGAAAGCAACTCGTAATCATCCCCCAGAGCCCGCCGAAGCCGCTTCTCCCACCGAGCCTTGTCCTCCGCATCGGCCAGAGGGCCCTGGCCGACCGCCACCGCCGGGATCTCGAAGGTCCCCGCGTCGCTGGCAAAGTCCTCCAGCATCTCCACGGCGGTGAGATACCGGTCGTCCTGCGCTGGCTGCAGGGCGCGCAGCACGATCCGCTCGACGGTCCGGGGACAGGCGGGCCGGAGCTCGGTGGGCCTGCGAAGCTGGGTGGGGTCGAGTGGAGGCTCCTGTCCGGTGATGGCCAGGTAGAGGAGCGCGCCCGCCGTGTAGACATCGCTGGTGGGGTCTCCATGCGCACCGTCCCGCAGCTCCGGCGCCATGAACGCCAGACCGAGCGGAACTGTACCCGGAGGGATAGCGGGCAGCATGTAACTGCAGAAACGAACGTCGGACACCATGCCTCGCCCGGACGAGCTGAGCAGCACCGAAGCGGGCACGATCCGGCGAAGGATGATTCCCTGGGTGTGGGAGTGCTCCAGCGCGCTCAGGAGATCTCGAGCCAGCGTGTGCACCATGGGAATAGGTCGGGGCCCGCGTTGTAACGCCCCCTGCAGACCCTCTCCATCGATCCAGTTGCCCACCCGATACGCCAGATCTCCTATGATCCCGGCATCGTAGACGTGCCGGATGGCGGGGTGATCGAGCCGGCCCAGCGCCTCCGCCTCCCGCACGAACCATGTCCTGGTTGGCTCGTCGGAGTAAAAATTCACCCGCAGGCTTACCCGTCGCCTGAGGACCAGGTCCTGGGCCTCGAAGAGCACCCGCTCGGCCGATACCGCCACCGCGCGTTCCAGCCGGTAGCGAGTACCGAGCACCGCGTGAGTGCGCTCGAAGTAGCGGATTGGCTCGGCCGTGCTCAGCGCAGCAACCCGCGCCGTCGCTCGACCTTCACTTGCCGGCCGCACACTGCCGCGTTGCACCAGCGCCGGCTCTGATTCGGGGAGTCGTCGGTGAAAAAGAGGGAACAGCTCTCACCGGCGCAGCGCCTGACGAAGAGAAGTGGATCAGCCAGCCCGGTCGCGGCCGACCTGGCGATGGCTTGCAGGACGCTGGGTTGTCTGGCCGGGGCGAACCGAAGCTGCCACTCGCCGCTGACCCGGGTGAGCTGGTGCGCTCCGCTGTTGCCGGCGAGCTGTTGGTTGATGGCGGTAATCGCGCCGGCGGGAGGCTGTGAGTCGGAGTGGAGGGCCTCGGCCAGCGAAGTGAGACGCTCGCGGAACGCCAGAGCCGAGTACAGGGAAAGCTCCTCGCAATCGAGTGGCTGGAGGCTCTGGGCGCCCGCCCAGCGCTCCAGCGCGGCCCCGTCACTCAGAAGATCCGGCGGCGACGGCATTCGTCCGCGCGCGGTATTGACGAAATCCAGCCAGACCGCGTCGCCCAGAAGGGTGAATTCAGCCTCAGGCATGATGGCTAGCTTTCCGCGACTTCGACGGTGTTCCTGCCCCCGCGCTTGGCCCGATAGAGCGCGTTGTCGGCGGCGGCGAGAACGCTGCTGACAGTGGTGCCGTGGCGGGGAGATTCGGCGATGCCCATGCTCAGGGTACAGGCCCCGAATTCAGGGTTGCTTCTTTCAATCTCACGGAGACTGGTCTGGACCCGCGCCACGAACACCGTGGCTTCCATGGGCGTGGTCATGGGCAGGATCACCAGAAACTCATCGCCGCCAAGACGCCCGACCACATCCAGGGCCCGGCATTGCTGTCGCAGAACCTGGCCTACCTGAACCAGGAGGCGGTCTCCAGCGGCGTGCCCCATCGTGTCGTTGACCACCTTGAACCGGTCGAGGTCGAGCAGGAGAACACTGGTGTGGAGCTGGTGTCTAAGGCTGCGAGAGATCTCCGCGGCCAGACGCTCCTCCAGCGCCCTGCGGTTGAACAGACCAGTGAGCTCATCGGTCGTGGCGGCGCTGTGGAGCTGCTCCACCAGTTCGGAGTTCTTGAGCGCGATGGCCGCCGCGAACGAGAGCGTTCCCGCGAGTTCCGATTCGGCGCGGCCATAGAGCTTGTCGCTGATACGCGATCCCAGAACCAGAACCGCCATCCGCTCGGCTCCGGCGTCGAGCGGCACGACCAGTTCCGCGCCCGGGCCTACCAGCTCAGCCAGTCCGGCGCCATCCGCTCCGGTGGCGGCGCTGCCCGGCGGAAGCACCTCGTCCAGAGCCGACCGGTCAATGGGCGCCGGCCGCAGCCGGTCGTTGAGCGAGCGGAAGACACTCGGTGCGTAGGACTCGCCTTCGGGCCGGTATAGACAGGCCCACCAGGCAAAGAACACCTCGGCCATGAAGTCCAGGATGAGCTGCTCGGTTTCCTCAGTCGAATGCACCGAGGATAGCAGACGGGCGACCTGGCGAAGGGCCCTCAGCTGGAAGACCGCGTCGTCCAGCGCCGCCTGACGCTCCAGCAGGATACTGCGGAGTTCGATGACGACGCTGAGACCCAGCGCCAGAGACATGGCCACTGGCCGCATCTCTTCCGCCACCATCGGATCGGCGTGGATGGCCACCTCGGTCTCGCCGCTGGCCAGCCTGGCAACCTCTACCGCCTTCTCGAACCCCGCGGTTGGACCTACCCGGGGGACCGGCACGGCCGGTGAGGCAAGGTCGAACCAGATCCTCTCGCTTTGAAAGCGGCGCACCAGGGCTACCCGGCAGCGCTCGAATAGCTCCCCATCGGTACGGGAAAGCCGGCAGGCGGCTGCGAAGGCGCTAGGGAGGGTGGCTAGAGATGGGTAAGGGGTTAAACCCATGGCCTATAATACTAGCAAGGCGTGCCTATGGGCAGCGCTAAAGGTTGCGCGCGGAGACCGCGGTAGCTATGTTCAGGTCAGTTACCGATAAGAACATAGCCCTTCGGGGCCCCAGGGATTTCAGCTTTGCAGCCTGGGTGACTAAAACTGCTAAGGCTACCCGGTCCCGGCGAGCAGTCAGCTCAGCCGGGATTTGTGTGTCCGGCCTGGACTACGCGGGAGTTCTTCGGGGTCTCGATGCGGCCGCCCAGCGAACCGGAGATGTAGCGCATCAGCAAGTCGACAGCGCGGGGAGCCGACGCCTGCTGGGCGCAGGCCGCACTGGCTTCGGGAAGCTGGTAGCCGTCGCCTCCCCGGCAGGCCGGGTACACTCCAAATGCCACCCGGATCGAGTCGCCGGGCGCAATCGCTCTCCCGCCTCGGCGCACATCTCCCACGAGCCTGTTTCCCGAGGGCCGGGCCGGGTCGAACGTGAAGGAGAGCCCGGAAACCTGCAGGAAGCCACCGGTACCCAGCACCCCTGCGGATACGCCGTGCTCGAGCACGCGGCGTAGCCGGGCGCCGGTGAGTGGAAAGGTGACGACCCGGGTCTGGTCTCCGAAGGGAAAGAGTTCTTCGAGGTCGTGATTGGTGATCGGGCCCGATGGGATCACCTTCTCCAGCCGGAGGGTGCCCGAGTTGATCAAGGCCACGTCGGCCCCGGTCTCGGTCCGCACCGCGTCGGTGACGAGGTTGCCCAACAGGGACTCACTCCGGCGAGAGACGCTGGTAGCAGGATCGAGCGGGATGGTCGTGCTGCCCACCGTGCGTACGGGGCCGAGCTTTCGCCGAAGGCTGTCCTGCCACTCGGCCACTACCCGGGCCACGGCAGTGTCCCGCGGTAAGCCGGCGTTGATCGGCACCAGCCCCACCGCCTGGCGCCAGCTCCCTTTTCCGCCCCAGAGAGTGACGAACTGCGCGCTCTCTGCGTTGGCGTCCGCCTTGACGATGTGCCGGCCAGAGACCGTGGAGTCCAGGGCCTCGTGTTCGTGGCCGCCCAGGATCAGATCAATGCGAGGCTCCCGCGCCAGCAGATCCCGATCTGCCTGGGCGGTCTGGTGGGTGAGCCCGACGATCAGGTCGGCCCCCTCGGTGCTCAGGACGTCTACGACCCGCCGGGCGGCACTATCAGGGTCGATGCACCGGACTTCCGGGGGATAGCTTCCCTCGAGCGTTAGACCGAACAGCCCTACCTTGTGGCCTGAGACGCGGACCGTATCCCAAGGCACCACCTTGGGAATAGGTGACCCCCCGGCCCGGGTGCAGTTGCTCGAAACCCACTTGAAACGCGATTCCGCGATTCGCGCCACCAGGGTATCGAGCTCGAGATCGAACTCATGGTTTCCGAAGGTAGCGTAGTCGAGCTTGGCTGCGTTGAACGCCTCCACCATCTGGCGGCCGCGGTAGTACTTGCTGAGGACGCTGGGACTGAGCGCATCCCCTGCCAGCACGAAAACGACCGGCCCCTGATCCGCCAACCGTTTGCGGACGGTGGCGACGCGTGCGAGGCCCCCCCGTCCGCCGTCCGTGGTGTCCGCGATGTACACATCATTGATCAGGAGAAACCGAACCGGCTTGAGCGGGATCGGCGGTGGCGCGCTGCCCATGCACCCGGCAAGTCCGAGTAGAAGAGCGAGGCCGGCAAGGCGGTTCACAGATTCTCTTCCCTCTGTCGGAGGCTGCGCACGAGGTCCGCACTGGTCAACCGCAGCTCGGTCATCATGTCTCGCTGAGGCCAATCGGAGCGGGTTGCCAGAATCTCGAGCATCGAGCGGTACCACCAGATCGTCTGCTCGGACCCGGCCCGGGCAAAGGTCCGCAGATATTCCACTCCCAGCCTGCGCAACGCCGTAACCGTGGACCCGCAGGCGTGGATCTCATCGGCTACGCAGATGTCGAGTGCCCGCGGCTCGGCAATGGCGAGCTGGGTCAGATACTCCTGTTTGCGTGCCTGCCAGGCGCGCTCTTCGCCGCGACGGTCGAACTTTGGCTCCAGCGCGTCCTTCGCGATGGCCAGTGCCACCGGTCCGAATTTCTCGGCGATCTTGCGCTCGAGCACCGGATGTTTATCGGGCCCGACTTCTTCCAGCACGTGGTGCAGAATCCCACCGACGATGGTGATCTGATCGCGGCCATACCGTGCCAGAATGACGGCGACATTAGCCGGATGCGCCAGGTAGTCCATGCCGGAGCCGGCAGGGGCCACAGCGCCATAGTACTTGGCGGCAAAGGCGAAGGCGTGACTGATGCGATCGGAGTAGCCGTGCATGCGGAAAGTGGGAAAGAGGGAAAGAGGGAACGCGGGAACGTGCTGAGCGATGTCTAGGCACCGACTAGGGAAGCCAACGTCCTTCCCTCCTTCCTTCCTTCCTTCCTTCCTTCCTTCCTTCCCTCATTCCGCCTACGGAATCCCGAGAAGCTTATGCGTCTGGAGGCTCAGCCGCCAGCGCGGGTGTGAAAGGCAGTAGCGCAAAGCAGCCGCCGTGTTGGCCGGCCGGTCCGGTCCGTCCATCGGCTGGAGGAAGAAGTGGCGGAATGGCATCCGCTCGAACTGCTCGGGCTCAGCACCAGACTGAGGATAGACCAGCTTGATCTCATCACCGGCCTGGACCAACAGCCTTCTGCCGGCCTTGGGGCTCACGCACAGCCAATCGATGCCGTCCGGCGGTGCCAGCGTGCCATTGGTCTCTACCGCAACCTCGAAGCCGGCATCATGCAGCGCGCTCAGCAGCGGGGCGTCGAGCTGCAGGAGCGGCTCGCCCCCGGTGCAGACCACGAATCGCCTTGCGGAGCCTGATGCCGGCCAGGCCGCCGACACGGCCTCGGCAAGTGCCTCCGCCGTAACAAAGCTGCCACCGCCCGGCCCGTCGATGCCGACGAAATCGGTGTCGCAGAACTTGCAGGTGGCGTCAGCCCGGTGGTCCTCCCGGCCATTCCACAGGTTGCAGCCGGCGAAACGACAGAACACCGCGGCCCGGCCGGTGTTGGCGCCTTCGCCCTGGAGGGTGTAGAAGATCTCCTTGACGGCGTAAGTCACAACGACCGTAAGCGGGAAAGAAAAACGTAAGCGGTAAGCGGGCTTACGCTCTTTCGGTTCCCGCTCACGCCTTTCCTTCCACAGTCTGATACGGCGCTGGATCCTCCAGCCCAATCTCCCGAAATCCCTTGAGGCGAAGAATGCATGCCTCGCACCTTCCGCACGCCGCGCCATCGGGCGAGGGATCGTAGCACGTAAGCGTCATACCGTAGTCGATACCGAGCGCCAGACCCTGCCGGATGATCTCTTGCTTTGAGAGCGCTATGAGCGGGGTGTGAATGGTCAGTCTCTGACCCTGCTCCACTCCCGCACGGGTGGCCAGGTCTGCCATACTCTGGAAGGCGCGAATGAACTCCGGCCGGCAGTCGGGGTAGCCGCTGTAGTCCAGGGCATTGGCGCCGAGAAAGATGTCCGAGGCGCCCAAAACCTCGGCCCAGGCCAGCGCGAACGAAAGAAAGATGGTGTTGCGCGCGGGGACGTAGGTTGCCGGAATTTTTCGCCCGATCTCGTCGATCGCGGTGTCCTTCGGCACCGGAGAGTCTTCCGTCAGCGCCGAACCGCCGAAGGCACGGAGATCGATATCCAGCACCACGTGCCGGCGGATGCCGAGCCGGGCTGCCACCTGCCGCGCCGCCTCGACCTCGGCATAATGTCGCTGCCCGTAGCGGAACGTGAGAGCATGAGCGTCGAAGCCAAGGCTGAGCGCAATCGCCGCCGTGGTTGTCGAGTCCATGCCGCCGCTCAACAGGAGTACAGCTGGGGGCCGGCTCATGGGACAAAAGTAGCTCAGCGCTCCCGGCGGAGCACGTGTCTCAACGCGCTCTCGAGATCGGGATGAGCAAAGCGAAACCCCGATGCCAGGAGGCGCCGGGGCACCACGCGCGCGCTGGAGAGCAGGGCGCCGTCAGCCATCTCTCCCAAAACCAGCCGAAGCGCCGAGCCGGGTACCGGGAAGGGGGTCGGACGGGACAGCACCCGCCCCAGTGTGCGGGTAAAGTCGCGGTTAGGGAGTGGCTCGGGTGCCGTGACGTTGAACGGCCCGAGCATGGAGTCGGTCTCCAAGAGGTGCACTATCGCGCCGACTGCGTCGTCGATCGAGACCCAGCTCATCCACTGCGCGCCGCCCCCCAGGCGGCCACCGAGCCCCAGGCGGAACGGCCACAGCATGCTCCCCAACGCGCCCCCGTCGGGGCTGAGTACCACCCCGAAACGGGGGTGTACCACTCGGATGCCGGCGGCGCGGGCCGGATCGGCGGCGGCTTCCCACTCCTGGCCGACGGCGGCGAGGAAATCGTGACTCGGATTGCCGAGGGGACTCTCCTCAGTGAGCACCTCGTCGCCTCTGTTGCCGTAGATGCCGATCGCCGAGGCGGAGATCAACACCGCCGGGTGTTTGCTCGTACGGGCGATGGCTTCACTCAGGAGTCGGGTGCCACGTACCCGGCTGCTCCGGATTCGCCCCTTACGGCGGGCGGTCCACCGCGCTGCCACGCTCTCACCCGCGAGGTGTACGACCGCATCGACGCCGGCCAGATCGTTCGGGTCGAGCCGGCCGCCCTCCGGATCCCAGCTCATCTCTCCCGGCCTCGCGGCCCGCCGAACCAGGGCGGTTATCCGGTGCCCCTTCGCGGTCAAGCGCTGGACCAGCGCCGATCCGATGAGGCCGCTGGCCCCAGTCACCGCCACGTGAAGGCCAGTGTTACTCGCGGAGGAGTCTGACATTGAGACTGACCGAGCAACGAGGCTAGAGACAGGATGACAGAACTAAAGCAACAGCGATCACGAAAGCCCGAAAAGACGAAAGCATGAAAACAGGAAGGAAATAGAGGTGAAAGGCTGACACCGCTGACTTCTCACCTCTTACCTCTCACTTCTCACCTTCTCACTTCTTCCTCATCCCACCTTAATCGTCTTTACCATGCCATGGACCACGTGGGCCTTGCCATCCTTGGCGTCGGGAACGAAGCAGATCAGGCCGTACTCTCCCGGGCTGAGGTCTGCCACGAAAGAGGCGCGAGCTCCTTTGTCCAGCGCCACAACCCCACCTACTGGTTCGGCCGGCGGCGGGCCTTTCATTCCGCCTGCATCCCAGGCAGCGAAGTCGGCAACCGTCTTCCCCGGAGCCAGCTTCAGCAGGGCCAGCTCGTGGGGCTGGGGCCCGTCGTTCTCGACCAGGATCGTCTGCCTGCCCGGAGTGAGGGCCCGAGATATCTGAAAGTCGTATTCGACCAGCTTGATGGTGGCGTCCGTCGCGGGGAGGTCGGCGACCGACGCGGCGGAGGCGGGAGTGCGTGAGTCTCCTTCCCCGGCGCGACGGCATTGGGGCCGCCGACGAACTTCACCCAGGAGGGCGGGGGTCCCGGGTTCTTCAAGGCCTTGGCCATGTCGTCCATGGTCTTCCCGTCTTCAATCCTGACCATCTGCGCGTGATGCAGCTCCTTCCCGCTATTCACCAGGCGCATGGTGACGGCGCCGGCGGGAACGCTGCCGGGGGCATCGAACGAAAAGTCGTTGGCCGTGACGGTGACGGTGGCCGGAGCGCTGCGCGCGGCGGTCGCAGCCGACGAGGTCAGGGTTTCGGTCGAGGGGCGTTCGGACTTGCAGCCGGCGACGGTGCCCAGGGTTATGAGCACGACGCTCGACAAGGGGCGAAGCGAAAACATGCGAGCTCCTGTGAGAGGTGGACGACGCGCGCCAAGATGCGGCCTGGACGTGAATTCCGCCAGGTCTAGGTTCGCTGCCGCACCCCGGCTCGTCCCTCCGGCCTGGCGCGCCGAACCAGCAGCAGGTCGGCGATATTGTCCGAGGTGAGCAGGCCGATCAATGTGCCCGCCGGGTCGACCACCGGCAACGCGGGCAGTTTGCTCGACCGGAGCAGCTCGAGCGCCTCCTGAAAGTCGAGGGTGGGCGGGACCACCGGCACTTCGGTGGTCATCGCATCGGCCACGGGACTCCCGGGCCCGGACTTGGACAGTCCCCGGATCAGATTGTCACGGGTGAGGATCCCCTCGATTCGCCCGTTGTTGTCCACCACAGGAAACTCGCGCTGCTCCCCGCTGAGTAGCAGGTCGACCGCATCTGCCAGGGTCGAGTAAATCGGAATGGTACGAAAATTCGTCACCATAATCTGCGACACCTGCAGCCCGTCGCCCGCGGCACGAGTCTCCACCGCCTGCGCCTCCGCGCTGGCGCCGAGAAATACGAAGAAGGCGATGAGCACGAGGAACGGCCGCTGGGCCGTGATACCGTAGAGCCCGCCGACCATCGCCAGGGCCTGTCCCAGAGTCGCCGCGAGCCGGGTACCCCGCACCAGCCCCAGACGGCTCGCCAGCAACGCGCGCAGGACCCGGCCCCCGTCCATCGGAAACGCCGGGATCATGTTGAACAGCAGCAGCCAGACGTTCGTCACCAGCAGTTGATTCAGGAAGGGTGCTATGGGGTTCAACTGGCCCACGTCTGCATCGCCGCCGGTGAGCCGGAGAGTTAAAAAGAATATCAGGGCGAGCACAGCGGTAACCGCCGGCCCGGCCAGGGCAATCAGGAGCTCCTGCCGGGGCTCGTCCGGGATCCGCTCGAGGCGGGCGACACCACCGATGGGGAGAAGGATGACATCGGGCGTGCGCACGCCGAAACGGCGCGCCATGAGGATGTGACCGAATTCGTGGAGCAGGATGCAGGCGAAGAGGGCGAGCAGTAGCAGGGCCGCCGAAACCGCCCCGCTTACCCCGCCCTCTCTATACCCTAACAGCGCCCACCACCCCAGGAACAGCACGAACGTCAAGTGCACCTTGATGTCGGTGCCGGCTATCCGCCCGATCGTGTACACCCATTTCATCACGCCACCGCCTCTCTAGGGGCCGAAGCCCGACACCCGGAAACATATTACCGGGTGAACGGAGGTGGCAGGCGCTGTGGTGAGCTACTAATCGGGATCAAGGATCGGGATGCATTAACCCACGGAGTCATTGCGAGGGCGTTCACGCCCGAAGCAATCCCGCCGCTGAGGAAACCGGATTGCCGCGCGGGCTCCGCCCGCTCGCAATGACTACCGCGGCTCGCTCGCGGCGTTACACGAGCACCCTGAGGCCAAACTCCTGACGGGACCGCAGCGCCAGTGCGGGTTTCGTGGGTCCCTGCAGCGGGGCGGCCGGCCGGGCGCTCGCATGCGCCTCGCCGGGGAGCGGGTGAAGCTCCGCCCACTGAGCCATGGCACTGCGGAAAATCACTTGAGCGTCTATGGAGCTGAGATTGAAGGTGCGAACGTAGTGCATGATGGCTTCGTCCGGGGTGACTTCCTCGGCCAGGACCTCCGCGGTCTCCAGCGCCATGCGCACGTGGGTGGTAGCCACCGCCTCGTCCGACATCGAACCCGCCAGCCGGCATTCGAGGTTGGTCTCCTCTATGTGCTGCACTCTCTTCCGGAGGGCATCCAGCATATGGTCGGGCCTGAGAGCGGTCCATCCGGTTGTGCGGGCCTCCTGCTGGGGAGTGCTCTCGATCAAGCCCGCAAGCGAGATCAGCGCCCGCGCGCGCACCGTCTCTTCCAGCCCCGCCGGCACCCCGACCTCATGGAAGTAACGCTGGAGCGCTTCATCCACCGCCAACTTCTGCTTGAGCCGCCGCACGAACTCCGCTGCCTGGGCTTGATATGTCTCGGCCAGCGCCTCTGAGGCTCTGGCAAAGACCAGCTGCAGACGCAGCCTGGTGGAGGAGGGATACTTGCGACTACCCATCAGACTCGGTCCGGTCATGGCGCCTCGCAGAAGTACGACGGCAGTGCTTGGGTACGGGAAAGGGCTAACTGGACCTCCGGGAATGCGAACTTTGTGCCCCTTGCCGGCGGGGTGGGCCACCGGGCTTCCGCCAGGACCGAGAATGTGAACTATCCAGAACACAACGGCTTAGGCCGGCCTCCTGGGTGGGTCCGCAGAGTGACATTTCTCGCGCTGTAGCGCAGGTGCCACTCCCGGTGGGGCCCCCTACCACATTAAAATTTGCCATTCTCTTCACCAGCGGGAGCCGCGCCATCACGACCATCGTTACCCCTCCGGCCTGGACCATCAAGGACGCCGAGAAGCTGTACAACATGAGTGGCTGGGGCCTGGGCTACTTTCGCGCCAACGCCGAAGGGCACGTCTCGGTGCATCCCGATGCCAACCGGAAGCGCGGGCTCGACCTCTATCGCCTGGCCATGGATCTGAACGCCCAGGGTGTCGGGCTCCCGCTGTTGCTCCGCTTTTCCGACATCCTGCAGTCGCGAATTCAGGCCCTCGCCACCGAATTCGGCAACGCCATCAAGGAGTCGGGGTATCAGGGCACCTACACCACCGTGTATCCGGTGAAGGTGAACCAGCAGCGCCACGTGATCCAGGAGATCGTCGAGTTCGGCGCGCCCCATGGCGTGGGGCTCGAGGTGGGGAGCAAACCCGAGCTTCAGGCGGTGCTGGGACTGAGCGAGAACAGCAACCACCTGATCGTTTGTAACGGGTATAAGGACGAGGAGTTCATGCGCCTGGCCCTGATGGGCCAGAAGCTGGGTCACAAGGTGATGATCGTGCTGGAGCAGCTCAACGAGCTCGAGGTGCTCCTCCAGGAGGCCGACCAGATGGGGGTCCAGCCCACGGCGGGGGTGCGCATCAAGCTGGCCACCGAGGGTTCCGGACGCTGGGCCAAGAGTGGCGGCGAGCGCTCGAAGTTCGGCCTGGGGGCCGTCGAGCTGATGAAGCTGCTGGACCGGCTGGACCGGCTCGACCGGAAGGACATCCTCAAGCTGGTCCACTTCCATCTGGGCAGCCAGATCACCGATATCCGGCAGGTGAAAGCCGGTTTGGAGGAGATCGGCCGCTACTACGTTGAGCTTCGCAACATGGGTTTCGATCTTACCCACGTGGATGTGGGTGGCGGGCTCGGCGTGGACTACGAGGGATCCCGCTCCACCCGTCCGGCCAGCGTCAACTACTCCATGCGGGAGTACGCCAGCGACATCGTCTACACGCTGGGCTCCGTGTGCCGGACCGAAGACCTGCCGATGCCGCACATCATCTCGGAATCGGGCCGGGCTCTCACGGCGCACCATGCCCTGCTGCTCATCAACGTGATCGACGTGGAGTCTCAGGTCGAGCCGAAGCCGCCGAAGCTCCGGGAAGAGCCCCATCCGCTGCTGGTCGAGATGTCCGAGAACCTGGAGGGGCTGACCCACGACCGGATCGAGGAGGTCTTTCACGACGTCGTCTTTGCCAAGGAGCGGGCGCAGGAATACTTCGCCAGCGGGGTGTTCTCTCTTCGCGACAAGGCCGACGCCGACCAGTTCTACCTGGTCACGTTGAACGACCTCTCCAACGCTATCAAGGAAGACAAGACGTCGTTCCCCGAGATCGTCGGCCACATCGAGGCCCAGCTGGTGGACCGCTACTTCTGCAACTTCTCGGTCTTTCAGTCCCTGCCGGACCACTGGGCCATCGATCAGCTTTTTCCCATCATGCCGATTCACCGCCTCAACGAGCCGCCCACGCGACGGGGCACGCTGCAGGACGTCACCTGCGACTCGGATGGGGTCATCGACCGCTTTACCGGAGGCCGGAAAGGCAAGCCGTCACTCGAGCTTCACCCGGTGCTGGAGGATCAGCCCTACATTCTGGGCATCTTCCTGACCGGGGCCTACCAGGAGATCCTGGGCGACCTGCACAACCTCTTCGGCGACACCAACGCGGTGCACGTCCGGCTCACCGAGCAGGGCTACGAGATCACCGACCTCGTCCACGGCGACACGGTGACGGAAGTTCTCAACTACGTCCAGTTCCAAGCCACCGACCTGCTGGCCGCGTTCCGGCGCAAGGTGTCGAGCGCCAAGGATCTCACCCGGCAGGAGGCAAACAGCTTCATCGCCGACTTCGTGGCGGGGCTGGAGGGGTATACCTATTTGGAGGGGGACGTGCCGGTGGAAGAGAAGTGAGAAGTGAGAAGTGAGAAGTGAGAAGTGAGAGGGACGAGGTGACAGGGACCAGGTGACAGGGACACCGGCGGGTTAGGAGCAGGGCGATGCGCGTCATCCCGAGCGGAGCGCGGGATCGCTTCGCATTACGTCGGCACAGCGATTTCGAACGGACGTCGCATTAGGCGATCCCTCGTTTCACTCGGGATGACGCGCGAGTTTGCTACCGTCCTGACCCGCTTACCCGCTTACCCGCTTACTAGTTTACCGTTTACTCACCCGCTCCCTCTCCTCCTTCCTTCGATCGCCCCGTTTTTCCAGCGGCACGAAGTCCCGCTCGCTAGCCCCGTCGTAGATCTGCCGCGGGCGGGCGATCTTCTGGTCCTTGTCGAGCAGCATCTCCTCCCACTGCGCCAGCCATCCGGGCGTCCGCCCGATGGCAAACAGGACGGTGAAGTAGTCCGTCGGGTATCCCATTGCCTGGTAGATCAGGCCGGAATAGAAATCCACGTTGGGATAGAGCTTCCGCTTGATGAAGTACTCGTCTTCCAGGGCGATACGCTCCAGCTCCAGCGCAATCTCCAGCTTCGGGTTGAGTCCGGTCTGCTCGAACACGTCGTACGCCACCTTCTTGATCAGCTTGGCCCGGGGGTCGTAGGACTTGTAGACCCGGTGGCCGAAACCCATCAGCCGGTCGGAGCCGGCTTTTGCCTTCTGCACGAACGCGGGGATCTGCTTGACGTCGTCGATCTCGTCCAGCATCTGCAGCACGGCCTCGTTGGCGCCGCCGTGCAGCGGACCGTAGAGGGCGGCGATTCCGGCGCTGACCGCGGAGAAGGGGTCGACGTGAGAGGAGCCCACGGCACGCACCGCGCTGGTCGAGCAGTTCTGTTCGTGGTCGGCATGCAGGATGAGGAGAATCTCGAGCGCCCGCTGGAGCACCTTGTTCGGCTGATGCTGCCCGCCGATGCTGAACGTCATGTTGACGAAGTTGCCGATGTAGTCCAGATCGTTGCGGGGGAACTCGTAGGGGAGCCCGCGAGAGTGCCGGAACGCGAAGGCGGCGATGGTGGGCAACTTGGCCAGCAGGCGAACCCGCTGGAGGTAGCGGTTGGCCGGATCGTGGATGTCCTTGGCGTCGGGGTAGAAGGTGGAGAGGGCACCCACCGCTCCCAGCAGCATACCCATCGGGTGCGCGTCGTAGCGGAACCCTTCCAGGAACTTGGTGATGTTCGTATGCACGTAGGTGTGGTACTTGATCGCCTCTTCCCACTTGCTCAGCTGCTGGCGGTTCGGCAGCTCGCCCTCGCACAGCAGGTACGCCACCTCGAGAAACGTGGCTTTCTCGGCCAGCTGCTCGATTGGGTAGCCGCGATAGCGGAGGATGCCCTGCTCGCCGTCGATGTACGTGATAGAGCTCCGGCACGCCGCGGTGTTCATGAACGCCGGATCGTAGGTCATCATGCCGAAATCGTCCTCGGCGACCTTGATCTGCCGCAGATCGATGGCCTTGATGGTGCCGTCGGTAATCGGCAGCTCGTACGTCTTCCCGGTGCGATTGTCGGTGACGGTGACGCTTTCCTTGGGCAAGTGCTGGTCCTCGTCGAATGAGAGTCTCGAGTGCCGGCTCCATGGCGGAACATAGGGGGGTCGCCATGACCACGAAACCCCGTTAGCCTTTCCTGCGACCTCCATTATGAAGGCACGTTTACCATGAAGTCACTCCTCTCCTTACTGGCCTTGGTTACGGCCGCTCCCCTCGCCGCGCAGTCGTCGGTCGACACCGCCGGCACCGGAGTTCTCATCGACCAGGCCATGAACCGGTCTGAGGTCATGCGGAACCTCCGCCATCTCAGCGACGTGATCGGTCCTCGTCTGTCGGGCTCCGCCGCCATGCGGCGGGCGAACGAGTGGACCGCCGGGCGGTTCAGGGCCTACGGCCTCAGCGCGGTACTGGAGTCCTATCAGTTCGGAGTTCCCTGGGAAAGGGGATCGGCCTCGTTGCGCCTCACGGCGCCGTTCTCCCGCGCCATCACCGCGCACAGCTGGGCCTGGACCGAGGGCACCGGGGGGAAGAGCCTGGCCGGCCCCGTGGTTCTTGCCGACCTCACCGCGCCGGAAAGCCTGGCGGTCTATCGCGGCAAGGTGAAGGGCGCCTGGGTGCTCCCTCGCGCACCGTATCCAGTCTGGAATCCGGATGGTCCCGACATGACGGCGGAAGACTCCACTGGGCTGGCGGAACAGCTCCGGCTCCGGGGGCTGGCCACCGCCGACACCTCTGCAGCCGCGGTAGCTGCGCGCCGTCAGTTTACCGTGGACATTCCGTACGTTCTCAAGTCTGCGGGAGCGCTCGGTACCCTGGTCGATGGCGGGAAGGAACACGCCCTCATGACCATGAGTGGCTCACCCAATCGGGTGGCGCCGCTGCCCAACCTCGTCGTCTCCAACGAAGACTACGCTCTGCTGGCCCGACTGATCGCCGCCGGCCAGAAGCCCCGGCTCGAGGGCCGGGTCGAAAACCGCATGGGAACCCGACCGGTGCAGCAGTGGAACACCGTCGCCGAGATCAGGGGGTCCGAGCGACCCGGCCAGGTGGTGATCCTGGGCGCTCACCTGGACAGCTGGGATCTCGGCACCGGCGTCACCGACAACGGAACCGGCTCGATGGTGGTGCTGGAAGCCGCGCGCGTAATCGCTCAGTCCGGACTCAAGCCGAAGCGGACCATCCGGTTCGTGTTGTTCAGCGGGGAAGAGCAGGGGCTGCTGGGGTCGCGGGCCTACGCCGAGGCCCACTCGGCCACGGCGGACAGCATCCAGGCCGTGATGGTGCTGGACAACGGCACCGGCGCCATCACCGGTCAGGCTCTCCAGGGGAGGAAGGATCTCGAGGGACTATGGAAGGAACTGCTGGCGCCGGTCGCCGCGCTCGATGCGGACAGTGTGCGGGAGGCGAGCAAGAGTGGCACCGATCATCTGTCGTTCCTGCCCTATGGCGTGCCGGGGTTCAACTTCGATCAACTCCGCCGGGGCTACAACCACACCCACCACTCCCAGAGCGACACCTACGACAAGGCGGTGGCGGGAGACCTGAAGCAGGCCGCCGCGGTCATGGCGGTAACGGCGTACGAATTGGCTAATCTTCCCGAGTTGTTGCCGCGTGGTCCGAAGAGCCCGGTGGTGCCGGTGCCGTCCAGGCCATCGCCCGGGTTGGCGGTGGGACGGTGACGGTAGGGCGGTACGGCGGTAGCGTGAGAAGCCCGATTCCCAAACAGGGAACCTTCATCATGAAAACCAAGACCAGAAAAGCGATGCCGAGCATCGTGCCGATTGCCGAATGGCAGGTTGCTCACGACCGGCTGCTCCGGAAGGAAAAGGCCGCCGCCCGCGCGCGCGACGCTCTAGCCGCGGAGCGCCGCAGGCAGCCGATGGCCGAGATCGAGAAGGGCTACGTATTCGAGGGTCCGGAGGGCACAGCGAGGCTGCTCGATCTGTTCGACGGTCGCCGGCAGCTGATCATCTACCACTTCATGTTCGCTCCCGACGTCGACGGGTGGCCCGAGGCTGGCTGCCCCGGCTGCTCCTTCTTCGTCGATCAGATCTGCCACCTGGCCCATTTGCATGCGCGCGATACCTCGCTGGTGCTGGTGTCACGCGCCCCGCTGGCCAACATTCTGAGCTACCAGCGCCGGATGGGCTGGAGCGTACCGTGGTTCTCGTCATCGGGGAGTGATTTCAACGACGACTTCGGTCTGACGACCAGCCAGGGTGAAACATTCGGGCTCAGCGTCTTCCTCCGCGATGGTGACCGGATCTTTCGCACCTACTTCACGTCCGGGCGCGGTGTCGAGGCGCTCGGCAGCGCCTGGACCTTCCTCGACCTGACGCCGCTCGGACGGCAGGAGGACTGGGAGGATTCGACCGAGGGCTGGCCCCAGACCCCGCCTACGAATGGTGGCGCCGGCATGATGAGTACGGTGGATGAAACGGCGGAACGGCGGTACGGCGGTAGGGCGGTAGGGCGGTAGGCTAACAGGATGAACTCCTCAACCCGAGAGAGCGCAAGCGAACGAGGGATCTACTTCGGCTTCTGATTGCCGCAGAGTAGGTCCCTCGTTGCACTGGGATGAGGAACTTCATTTTTGTTGCCGTACCGCCCTACCGCCCTACCGCCTTCACGAGCACCTTCTGCACCCTCTTCCGCTCCCGCCCCTTGTTATCAACGACCACAAGCTCCAGGGTGTAGGTGCCCGGCTTGGTGGAGGCGAGCTTCAGCTCCTGCTGTCGGCGGGTAGCCACTCCATCCACCTGATCCTTGAAGCTGACCACCAGTGGTTTGAGCCTGGCTGACTTCTTCTTCCCGGCCGCCTGCGGGCGGGCGAGTCGGACTCGGCCTCGGTAGGCCGTCCCCGAAGCTAACCCACACACATCGTAGTGGATCTCCACGTTCGAACCCGCCGTAACCTGGGGCACCGAGTCCATGAGCACCAGAAACTTCGGCGTCTTCCCGTTGCTCGTAGGGGGGCACAGCGAACGTCCAGCCCCGGAGGCGCTGAGGGCGTACGCGCCGACCAGGCTCAGAGCGACGGCACCACCGATGACGCCTGAGGTGCGAGGATTGCGCTTTCCGCGGCGCCACAGGTCCTGGCCGTACCGCTGCGTTTGCCGAAGCCCTTCCTTCGCAACCCGCTGCGCTTGCCGGAGCGCTCCCCGCGCCGCCGGCAGCGCGGGCCGAAGTGACTCCTGCAATGCCCCAAGTGCTTCCTGCACCAGCCCCGGTTGGAAGCGTCTTCTGATCGGACGGGGCGCGCCTGGATCGGGAATCCCGGAGAATGGATCGCTCATATTTCCTCAGACCTCCGCAAGAATTCTGGTTTCAGCTCGTTGGCGGAGAGAGAAAACCCAGCAAGGATCGTGAAATTGAAGTCCGGGGGGCGTCGCCGCCGGGAGCTCGCGCTCAATGTGTTAGTTGCCAACCACATGGAGTCTCGACGACAGAACCTGCATCCAGCAAAAGAAGCTCGTGGGAGGGGGAGACACCGGTGCCACTCGGGCAATGTGCAAGGCGGATGGTAGGAAGGAACAGAGTCCTGGCTGCAAGCGTCATTTCAGCGTTGCAGGACGCCGTCAACCTAACTGCCGTCGCAGACTGGTGATTATCTTCAGAGTATTCGGGGAAGGAACGACAATCTGGAATTAGGCTGCATGGAACGCGGGTGAACTCGGCCTCCGTTGCAGTCCAATACTAGTTAGACGGTCGGCAAAGGGTATCGGGATTCGTCACCTTTGGAGAACGAGCTTGATTCGCGCGTGCTTCTGGATAGCGGTGTTTGTGGTAGGCGGGATTCACCCCGTCCTGGCCCAAACCTCGTCAGCAGCGGCCGGCCCTCGACTGGCCGCCAGGTGGACCGAGGCATGGGAGCCCACGCCCTTGGCGGCGCCGAATCGAGGCACCATCAGTGATCGAGGACTTAGTCGTCGAACCAAGTGGGCCCTCGGCGGCGCTCTCGTCGTGGGGCTTCTTTCGGCAACAGTCGCGAATGCGCTGTGTGAGCACACTAGGTGTAGAGGGCCGACGCTCAAGTGGGGCGTGATCGGAGCTGCATCGGGAGCAGCCTTGGGTGCCCTCATCGCCACAGCAAGCGATTAAGAATCTCGGGCAGCCGCCGTCTAACAAGCGCATGCAGCGGACGGCGCGGCGGTTTCAAAGGAAACGTAGGTTTGTGCGCGAGCAGCGAAGTCGCCGCAGCTGATGCGCGGTCCGTTAGGCAGGCTGATCGCTGCAAGCCGATCAGGTCGCCTGTGTGGGGCACGCGGATGGCCTGCCGCTAGGTCAGCTCTGGATCACATCGCCCTTCGACGCGCGGGTTCGCTACAATGTGTACGCCGGTTTGACGATCCTGCCCCGCCACCAACATCGTCACCTGTGGCAGGCGGAGCAGGTATGGGCGCGCTCGCGCTAGGCTCCCTGCACCTGACGGCACGACAGCTCTAAAGACAAATGACGGACTGGGAAACGTCCGACTCGCTATCGCTCCGAGGGGACCCCCTACCACCTTGACCTTCAGCCACTCCTGACCGCTGCCATGCTCCTCCTTGGCCGTCGTCTCCTTCGTCGCCGCGCTGTCGAGGGACATTACCAGTGGCTCATCGCTCTGGCCCCCGAAAAGCGAGGGATACAGCGGCATCTCAGACCGGTGTCCCCCTCTGATGCACACCGATTGTCCCTTCTCGTCCGAGGTGGTGAAGCCCCACTGTAGTGTCATCTGCTCGGACGTCGTATCCACCTGGGCGGACCAGAGCCAGTCTTCCCTTTCGGAAGCCGTGCCCTGACAGCCCCGGGCGACGTGGTACACTTGCAGCGGCCGCACCAGCGACTTGGTGCCCGTGTACCAGATACGACCTTGCGCCTCATGCACGGCGGTAAGGATCACCTCGAAGTTTGCGTCTCCCGAGAAACCGATCAGTCCGGCGCGATGACTAATGTGGTTGGGGCCCCTCCTTCCAATGCCCGTCCACCAGCTGAACCCATTTGCGGGCTTTTGCGACCAGATCTCGCTGGTTCCCAGGGGGTGGTTGGGGAACGATGCCGCCCGTTGTCCTCTCGTTCGGAGAGAGCCCACGGACGCCGTGAAAAGGCCGCTTCAATGAATTGTACTTCCCCGTGGTCGGTCTGCATGTGGTCCACAAATGAGTCGGGAACTGCCTCGAACCTCTTCGCATCGAGGCACAATGTTTCATCACTCTTCCCGGTCCACAGCATGGGCTGCGGTGCCACCAGCCATCCGGCCAGCTGTGTCCCATCCTGCTTAGTCATCGAGCCTCGAACGCTGCTATGGCATACGTCGCAGTTCGCATGCAATTCCGCGCGCTCAGTAATGGTCAGAATTTCTTTTCGCGGGTTCTTCGGGAATTATACCGCGAACTCCCAACCCGGATGCTTTTTCGACTTTATATCGAGTCCGCCATGGCAGTTGATGCAGCGCGGGTGGCGGAAGACCGGCATCATCTCGCGAAATGCTTTGACGGCTTTGATCTGCTGCCCGACCGGAAGAGGGCAAGGACGCACCGCTGATCGCCGTCAGGAGTCGAGGCGGCACCGGCGGAGGCGCCGCGAGCCCGGTACGCTGCCCGGGCGTCGAGAGGCCCAGATAGGCCAGCCCGCTCGCGGTGAGCGCGAACGCGAAGGGGATCAGCCGATGGCCTCGGTCCCTGGGTGTCATGAGGGATCTCCGGCGCAGAGGGTGTCATATTAGCGAGCTTGATGTCCCGGACGGGATCGTTACAGCATAGTCCGTCATAATCTGTTCGTCGAGATAGCGCGGGCGTCAGCTCGACGAGGTGCTTTGAAGCGCCGCCCTCTGATCGGTGAATTACACTATCGCTGGCGAGGCGCGGTCCATAAGGCCGATCTCGAGTCCAGGAGGATCAGTGGCGCCCACAAGCAAGCGCAGCTCCCGAGCGTTCTGGATGCTGACGATCCCCTTGGTTTATAGTTGTGCTACCTGGCGCTCGTACGAGCTTGGGCCGGAGGTAAGTGCGGGCAAGGCGCTCCCCCACCTGCTCCGTGCGACGCGTCAGGATAGTTCCCGGGTGGTCCTCACGGCGCCTTTCACGCGAGCCGACACTCTGTATGGACGAAAGCGGGTGAGGGGAGATACGGTGGCCTTACCTATGACCGAGATAATTCACCTGGAACGCGAACGTCTGAGTCTGGACCGTACCTTAGCGCTCACCATTGGAGTCCCGGTTGTGACGCTAGGAGTCACCTATCTCCTGGTGTGCGGAAGTAACGACTGCAACCCCGGTTTCTGAGGATCTTCGGTGCGCCGTTCACCACTGACCCGTGCTGACTTCCCCGAATCATGCCTCTTGGCGGGGTTCGAGGGCGGCTCCGTCTTCACGGCCGAGCGCGACGGCAAGTTCTACATCATCCAGGACGAGAGCACGATGGCCGACTTCCTGAGTGAGGAGGATTTGCGTGACCTCGCCGATTCGCTGGTGAAGGTGCTCGAGTTCGACACCGCGGCCGAGCGCGAGGCGTATGTCCGGGAACGCGGTTGGGCCGCCAGGGCAGAAGGTCAGAGGCGCTATCGAGGCGCCTAAATACCTTCAGTAGTGCCGCCGGGGCGAGGTTGTGCTTGGTGGATGTCTTGTGTGGGCTGGTCAGCCGGAATGGGCCTGTACGATGTGTGGTCTCCAGTGGGGGCGGGCACCGAAGTAGGGCGTTGTCCAACGAGCGCATGCAGCCGACGGCGCGGCTTCTCAAGGGAAGCGCAGGTTTGCGTGAGCGGCGGTGTCCGCGGCTGATGCGCGGTCCGTTGGTCGGACAGGCGAGCTCAGGAGAACATATGAAGGCTTGGCAGATCGGCGTCGCAGTTGCAGTACTGGGTGACGTCATGCCTCGTGTCGCAGCACAGGCCGGCTTCGCGCTGTTGCTGGTCGCCTGCGCGGGGGATCCACCGCAGAGCTCGCGCGTCGAGTATTTCCCAGTGCCAGGTGAGCGGTCACTTCCCTTTGCGGAGGCCGTGCGCGTCGGCGATATACTCTATCTCTCTGGCCAGCTCGGGACTGACAGCACTGGGCGCCTGGTGCCGGGCGGGATTGGTCCGGAAACGCGGCAAGCGCTCACCAATGTGGCGACGGTGCTGACCCGTCACGGGGCCACGCTCGCGCAGGTGATCAAGTGCACGGTGATGCTGGCCGATATCGGGGAGTGGGCGGCGATGAACGAAGTCTACGTCACGTTCTTCCAGGCGCGACTCCCCGCGCGGAGCGCCTTTGGCACGACGGGGCTCGCCCTTGGGGCGCGACTGGAGCTGGAATGCCTGGCCGTGCTGTCGGAGACGGGCTGAGGCGCACACGATGGCGGAGGATCGCTCCTCTGGCGGGCAGCTCTATTTCTGCATTAAGCCGGCTGATGGCTAACACTGGCATGATCGCGCTGAGGCCAGCACTCTACGGGGACAGTTGGGATGAGCGACACGGCGGTTGGGATGACCACAAAATCCGCCCGTACCAAACCGGCCGCGGCGCGCCCCGGTCTGCTCTTTCTTGTCCTCGCCCTCGCGTTCGTGCTGGGGTGCCGGCTCCTGCTCTACGTCTGGATGCCCGATCGGCACAGCGCCTTCGATTTCCTCTACGAGGCGGCCGCCCGCCTGGTCCGGGGCGAGAACCCCTACCCGCCGGCGACGCAGTGGTTCCCCTACCCGCTGCCGGCCGTGCTTCTCGCCGTCCCATTCACGGCCATTCCCCTGGGACTCGCGCGCCCGATCTTCGACGTCCTCGTCGGCTGGGCTTTCGTCTATGCGCTCTGGAGATACCGCGGCCCGTACGCTCTTCTCGCGGTGGTTTCGGGGGCCTACCTCTTCGCCATGGCGAATGGCCAGACCACGCCGCTCATGGTGGCCGCAGCGCTGGTCCCGGCGCTCGGCTTTCTCCTTGCCGTAAGGCCCAACACCGGAGCCTCCCTCTGGATTGCCCGGCCCTCGCGGATGGCCCTCCTGGGGGCGAGCGCCTTCCTCGTCCTGAGCCTCGTGGTTCTGCCATCGTGGCCCTGGGATTGGTGGCTGGCGGTGCCGCGGGACAACACAGCGCTGGTGCCCCCAGTGCTGCGTCCTTTGGGTTTCGTCCTGTTGCTGGCGGCGCTCCGCTGGCGTACACCGGAAGCGCGGCTCATCCTGGCGATCGCCTTCATCCCCCAGACCACTCTGCCGTACGAGCTGA
>Ga0136617_10001130_pt1 | contig 23350 bp, 11 predicted proteins | sample AntDrymUQ3222106_2_FD_129672 | JGI IMG/M metagenome (GOLD analysis project Ga0136617, IMG submission 129672) | Polar desert sand microbial communities from Dry Valleys, Antarctica - metaG UQ322 (21.06) | ecosystem: Environmental > Terrestrial > Soil > Desert | place: Antarctica: Dry Valley...
ATCAAGCGGATGTTTAAAGCTTGACGGCACCACACCGATCACGCTGTAAGGTTCGCCGTTAAGAACCAGAGTTTTCGTTTCCAGATTCTTATCGCTGTTCAAGCGCTCCTGCCACATTCTCTCGTTGACAACCGCCAACTTGGCGCCACCGGGGCGGTCTTCGCCTTCAGCAAAGGTTCGACCGAGAACCGGCTGAAGGTTGAACACCCGGAAAAAGTTTGCGGACACAAACGCGCCACGCACCCGGTCGGGCCGCTCGCCTCCAGTTAGATTTACGCTCTGACTTTGAAATGCGCTCAGGTCTTCGAGGGATCGCATTTGGGCCTGGAAGTCCTGAACTTCCGGAATTGATAAGCCATCGCGATCGCCGCTTGAGCCTACTGTTGAGAGCACAACCAATTGATCGGGATTGTGATAAGGCAAGGTACGCAGCAATACGGCATTGACCACACTAAATATGGCAGCATTGGCGCCGATACCTAACGCCAGCGTCAGAATGGCTATCAATGTGAATAGTGGTTTTTTCAGCAGCATTCGCGCGCCATATCGCAGGTCTTGTTGTAGTATTTGCATGAAAAATCCTCCCCTTTGCGTTTCCCAACTTTTATAATTTCCAATTGCCGATTTAACCCATTGACAGTTGCCGATTTCGTGTTCCGTTTGTCGGCCGCTTAATCGGTATTCGCGCTTTATTCCAGAATCTCAGATCTGAAATTTCAAATCTAAGATCTCAGAGGTCCTCACTCGTACCGTAGCGCCACCAGCGGATCGACTTTCGTCGCACGGCGCGCCGGGATGTAGCATGCGAGCAAGGCTATCGCGATCAGTACCGCCGAAACCCCCACGAAAGTCACGGTGTCGGTGGGAGTCACCCCGAATAGCAAGCTCGTCATTAAACAGTGAGGATCCAGGCCGCAGCCAGGCCCAGCAAGACGCCAATGGCAACTGAAGTCATGCCTTGCCTAATAAGTACTCTCATGACATCACCCGCTTGAGCGCCCAGCGCCATGCGGATGCCGATTTCGTGCGTCCGTGTCTTCTTATTCGTATCTCAATGCCACCAGCGGATCGACTTTGGTCGCGCGGCGCTCCGGAATGTAACAAGCCAACAGAGCAACGACGATCAGAGATGAGTGAGACCAGGTTTCTTCAACAGCATTCGAATGCCGAAACGCACGTCCTGCAATAGGGTTTGCATGTAGGTTTGCTCCTTCGACCGCCCGGATATAGGTCCAATAAGTCCTGTAGGTCCTATATCCCCTATTCGTATCTCAGTGCCACCAGGGGATCGACTTTGGTCGCCCGTCGCGCCGGGATGTAGCACGCCAGCAAGGCGATAGCGATTAAGCCCGTCGAGACGCTTATGAACGTCACCGCATCAGTTGCGGTCACCCCAAACAGCAAACCTGCCATCAGGCGCGTGACGGCGAATGCGCTCACGAGGCCGGCAAAGACACCTATCAGCGCTAAAGCCATGCCGTTTCCGATCAAAAGCTTCAGCACGTCGCTCGCTTGTGCACCCAGCGCCATGCGGATACCTATCTCGTGTGTTCGTTGCGAAGCGACGTAGGACATCACGCCGTAAATTCCAACGGCCGCGAGAACGAGTGCCAATCCCGCGAAGACCAACAGCAGGAGCATGAAAAATCTTCGAATCAAGATGGACTCGCCCCGCAGCTGATCAAGTGTGGTGACATTGAAAACGGCCTGGTCCTGATCGACCGCCAGAATCTCGCGCCGTACCTGGTTGGTCATGGCCGTGGCATCACCTTCAGTCTTGACCACAATGGAGTTGAATGAAGTAGGAAACTGCGCGTGCGGCAGATACATCTGCATCGGAGGTTTCTTATCTAGAGCGTATTGCGCCACATCGCTCACGACGCCGACTACGGTCCGCCAGGGTTGGGGCCTCTTTTCTGATCCGGGAAACTTGATGCGTTTGCCCAGCGGATCCTGGTTGGGCCAGAGCTGCTCGGCCATCGTCCTATTAATTAAGGCCACCTTGGACGCTTCGGCATTGTCTTCCTCGCCGATTGGGCGACCTTTCAGGGTGGGGATTTCCATCGCCCGCAGATAACCGGGCGTGGTGACGTAAAGATCAACCGTGATCTCCTCGCCACGAGGCTTGGGCTGATCTTCAACCACCAGGCCTCGGCCATCGAAGTTATCGCTCAGAGGCATCACCGACGTGGTTCCAACTGCTTTTACTCCGGGCAGCGCGGCAATTCGTTCGGTGACTTGCTTATTAAACGCGATGTAGGTTTCCGGTTTCGGATACTTCGCGGCGGGCAACCCGAGGGTCATGGTAAGAACGTTTTGGGCTTTGAACCCTGTGTCAACACTCCCGAGCCGCATCACCGTCCTAATGAGTAAGCCGGCACATACCAGGAGTACGAGCGTCATCGCAATCTCGGACACCACGAGCACGCTTCGTAGACGGTTGCGACTCGATGACGGTCCGGAGCCACGACCGCCTTCTTTGAGTGATTCGACCAGGTTCGGCTTGGAGATTTGCAAGGCTGGCGCCAGTCCAAAAACCAGGCCGGTGATGATCGAGATGCCGAACGTAAATCCCAGGACACGCAGATCGACGCGAATGCCCTGGAACATAGGGTTGATCTTTGATCCGGCAGCCGCGACCAGGTCCGTTCCCCAAAAGGCCAACAGCAAACCAAGGCCGCCGCCAAGAAATGCGAGCACAAGGCTCTCAGTCAATAATTGCCGGATCAGTTGGCTTCGGGCCGCACCGATTGCCGTTCGAATTGTGATCTCCTTGTGACGGACGGTGGACCGAGCCAGCAGCAAATTGGCGACATTGGCACAGGCAACGAGCAACACAAAGATCACCGCTCCAAAGACCATCAACAACGTCGGGCGAATACCGCCGACAATCTCATCGGTAATCGAGACAACGTAAGCGCCGGTGTTCTTGTTCGTCTCAGGATGCTGTTCCTCCAGTCGTTGCATTATCACGCTGACCTCAACCCGAGCCTGTTCAACCGTGACGCCGGATTTGAGGCGGGCGATCGCCCGTAGGTGACGCTCGCTGCGTGCCGAGTTGTCGTAGTTTTCGGCCACCGGCCGGTAAAATTGGCCTTCAGGGGCGACCAGGGAAGGAGGAAGCGGGCGAAAGTCGGCATCCATGACGCCGACAACGTTGTACGGGCGAGCGTTAAGCAGGACGGTCTTGCCCACGATATTTGGATCACTACCGAAGCGCCGCTGCCAGAGGCCATGACTCAGCACGATCACAAAGTCTTTGCCGTCCTGTTGTTCATCCGGAGTGAAGACCCGTCCGAGAAGCGGCTTTCCTTTCATGATGTTGAAGAAGCCATCCCCTACCTGGATTGCGGGAATTCTTTCGGCTTCACTATCATCTCCTGTCATGGTGGGATACCAACCCGCGTAGGTAGTGACGTCTTCAAAGACACTCGCCTGCGAGCGAATGTCTGCGACATCGGTGGCGGAAACTTGATTGTGCTTTCTCAGGCTCGATTCGGTCCTGGTGTCCCCCCATACGAGCACCAGGCTGTTGGGATCTTTATAAGGCAACGACTTCAACAGCACAGCGTTGATCACGCTGAAAACCGTTGTGTTCGCGCCGATACCCAGCGCGATTGAAATTACGGCCACCGCCGTGAACGCTTTGCTCTGGCCCAACATGCGAAGGCTGTAGCGAAGATCGCGAAAGAAGGTCTCCATGAAAGGTTCCCCTTTTGTAGTTGCCAATTCTTCTGGATTGGCAATTCTTGCTATTTCCAATTGCCGATTGCCGAACGAGAATTTCGAATTTCGGATTGCGGATTTCGAAGTTCTCGTTTCACACATAGAAAGTTGATAGCGAAAACAAGCGACCTAAATCGATGGCACCCCGCGCAAGACAAAATTCGAAATCCGCAATCCGAAATTCGAAATTCTTACTCGTATCTTAGCGCTACCAACGGATCTACCTTCGTTGCGCGACGTGCCGGAATAAAGCATGCTAACAACGCGACAAGGATCAGTAAGGCCGGCACTACCGTGAACGTTATTGCGTCGGTTGGAGTCACGTTGAACAGCAAGCTAACCATCAAGCGGGTCAGCGCTACGGCGCCGGTGAGTCCGACTGCAATTCCGATGAGCGCTAACGCCATTCCATTCCTTATCACCAGTCTCAGCACGTCGCCTCGCTGCGCGCCCAGCGCCATGCGGACCCCGATCTCGCGCGTGCGCAACGTGACTGTGTAAGCCATTACGCCGTAAAGACCGAGAGCCGCCAGCAGCAGCGCCAGCGCTCCGAAAACCGCAGAAACCATGACCATCACACGGCGCTGGGCAGTAGACTCTGCAACCACTTGCTCCATTGTCCTGACCTGGGCTAACGGTTGTTCCTTGTCCAGCGCGATTAACTGTTTCCGCAGTGCGCCTACCAGGCTTGCCGGGTCGAGCGAACTGCGGACGACAGCGGTCATTCCGGAGTCGGGCCGTTGCAAGTACGGCACGTAGATGGTTGGCTCCGTAGGTAGGTCGAGCCCATATTGCTTCACGTCGCGAACGATGCCGACGATCTCCTGTGTACCTTTTGTGTCCCAATTAAAATCTATTCGCTTGCCGATGGGTTCTTCGCCCGCAAAGTAGCGACGCGCCAGACTCTCGTTGATGATCGCCACGGGCACCCCGCTCACGTTGTCCCGATCATTGAATACCCGGCCGCGCACGAGTGACGTCCGCATGACGTTGAAGTATTCGGGACTGATGATGGATTTCTCGGCTATGGGACGCTTCTGGGGATCATCCGGCCGGCCTTCGATAATGATCCCGCCGTTCGTTCCGCCGCCGGCGAGCGGTGCGTTGTTGACAATCGCTGCGGCTTCGACGCCCGGCACCGTCTTAACGCTCTCAAGAAATTGCTGAAAGAAGAGCGCCTGTTGTTTCGGTTCGCCATACTTGACGGAGGAAAGCGTAAGGTTGGCCGTCAGCACTTGCTCGACGTCGAAGCCTTTATCTGCCGTGAGGACGTGGACAAAGCTCTTTACGAGCAGCCCTGCGCCAATGAGCAGCACTAACGAGAGGGCCATTTCCGCGACGACCAGCAAGCCGCGCAGCCGTTGTTGGCCCGCGCCTACGCCGGTCCGCCCTCCCTCTTTCAAGGTTTCGTGCATCGCGCTCTTAGAAGCACGCCAAGCAGGCACCAGACCGAAGAGCAGACCGGTGGCTAGCGACACGCCTAAAGTGAAGAGCAGCACACGGAAATCCAGGCCGACTTCATCGAGGCGCGGGATCAGCGCTCGCGCCGCGGTCACGAACACACTCACGCCCCACAAAGAAATCAGCAGGCCTGCAGCTCCGCTCAGCAGGGCCAGTAGCAAGCTCTCCGTGAGCAGTTGTCGGGCCAGGCGCGCGCGGCTTGCACCCAGGGCCAGACGGATCGCGATTTCCTTCTGCCGCGCCGTCGACCGCGCGAGCAGCAAATTAGCAACGTTCCCGCAGGCGATCAGCAAAACGAAGCCGACCGCGCCGAGCAGGAGAAAGAGGCTCGTCCGCATGGTTTGGGGCACGATGGCCTGTTGGAGCGAAATCAGTCTTGCGCCGTGATTGATTGAATGCACCTTTTGCAAATTCGCGTTCACGCCGGCCATCGCTGCGTTGGCTTGCTCGATGCTCACGCCGGGCCGCAGACGCCCGAAAACTGTCATGAAGTGCAGGCCGCGCGGGGCGATCTCGGCGTTTAGCCTTAGCGGAATCCACACGTCCCGCTCCTGGCCCGTCTGAATGTCTACAGGGTTCAGCGCCCTGAAGGTGCTCGGCAGAACACCGATGACCGTGAAAGGATTTGTGTCCAGCGTGATCGACTGCCCGACCACTTTCGGATCACCGGCGAATTGACGCTGCCAGAAGCCGTAACTGATCAGCGCTACACGCTCACTCCCTCTCACCTCTTCTTCCAGCCGGAAACCGCGGCCCATTATTGGATTAACTCCCAAAGTGGGCAGCGTGTTAGCCGAGATACGCGCACCCCACAATTGCTGTGGATCGCCCAGACCCGTCAGGGTGAAAGTGGTGTTGAAGTAGGCGGCGAGGTGTTGGAAGATTTGCGCCTGCTCGCGCCAGTCGAGATATTCCGCATAATCCGCCGGAGTTTCGTCTGACGGCGGCTGCGTATCAGTGACGAGCACCAACTGCTCAGGGTCTGGATACTTCAAGGGACGCAGCAAAACCGCATTGACGATGCTGAAGATAGCCGTGTTCGCTCCGATGCCGAGGGCCAGCGTGACGATGGCAATCAACGCAAAGCTGGGGTTTTTCAGCAAAGCACGAACGGCATAGCGCAAGTCTTGCAGCAGGTTATGCATCACCTATCCTCCCAACTTTGCCAATTTCCGATTTCGTATTCCGTTTGTCGAAGGCTGTAAAATTGGCAATCGGCTCTTTCCCAATCGCTCAGATCTCAAAATTGAGAATCGAAAATCAAAAATCAAAAATTCCTTCATTCGTATCGCAGTGCCACCAGCGGATCTACTTTCGTCGCGCGGCGCGCCGGAATGTAGCAAGCCAACAGCGCCACCAGAGCCAGCAGCGCGGCGAGGCTCACGTAGGTGACGAGGTCGGTAGGTGCAACACCAAAAAGCAAACTGCGCAGCAACCGCGTGAGTGCAAAAGCTCCGACCAGCCCCAGGCTCACGCCAACAACAATCAAAGTCATGCCCTGCCTCAATACCCAGCGCAGGATGGTGCCTCGGCTCGCACCGAGGGCTATGCGAATTCCAATCTCCCGCGTACGCTGACTCACTGAATAGGCCATCACTCCGTAGATGCCGATGCCTGCCAAAATCATGGCCAGCAGACCAAATAGTCCAACAACCTGCATTGCAAACCGGCGCTGGGCGAGGGAGTCGGAAACCACATTCTCCATCGTTCGCTCGCCGAAAATAGGTAGGTTTGGATCTACAGCTCGCACTTGTTCCCGCAAGGATTGCGTCAAGCTCGTTGGGTTGGCGTCTGTCCGTAAATAGACTGCTATGGCGTAACCAAGATTCTGCAGAATCGGAAAGTACAAGTGGGGCTGATCGGGCTGATCGAAGCCATCGCTCTTAATGTTGCCCACAACGCCGACAATCGTCGCCCATGGCGCCTTCGACGCGCGCGGACCTCTCTTGATGCGGCGGCCCATGGGATCGCGATCCGGGAAATAGCGGCGCGCAAAAGCATCGTCAATCAGAGCTATACCTGGAGCCTTAAGGTCATCACTCTCGGAAAACAATCGGCCGCGCATTAGCGGCGTATTCAAGACACGAAAGTAATCAGGACTTACGGAAGAAAACTGGGCACTTGGAAGACTTGTGTCGAGCGACGGCTGATCCTCGATGGTAAAAGGTCCGGTGTTGTGTGGGCCAATCAATGGAACACCGTTGCCCGCACCCACAGCCGCGTAGCGCACACCCGGCAAGGCCCTCGTGCGACGTAAGATTTCCTGGACGAAGGCGGCGCGTTTCTCGGGCGGGCGATAAGGATCCAATTCCGGATTGTTAGGAACCGGCAGCCAGATCCTGGCCATCAGAATGTTGTCCGCATCGAATCCTGGATCCACTTCCATCAGCCGTCCAAAGCTGCGTAGTAACAGTCCGGCGCCAATCATCAGGATCAGGGATAATGCGAACTCGACAACCACGAGAGTGCTGCGGAAACGATGATGTCCGGCGCCGGCCCCGGCACCCAGGCTTCCCTCTTTCAGATTCACGACCAGGTTCGGGCAAGACGACTGTAAAGCCGGAACAAGACCAAAGAGCAGTCCAGTCAAAGTGGAAAGAAGGAAAACAAATCCGAGCACCGGACCATTGATTCCGATCTCGTTAAGCCGCGGAACATCTGCCGGTAAAAACCCGATCAGCAGATTCATCGTGCCGGCCACCACGAGCAGCGCTGCGGCCCCGCCGAGAAAAGCCAGCAGCAAACTCTCGGTAAGCAGTTGCGCAATCAAGCGTCTGCGACCGGCGCCGAGCGCAAGGCGAATTGCCATCTCTCGACGCCGGCCAGAAGAACGCGCCAGCAACAGGTTTGCGATGTTCGCGCAGGCAATCAGCACCACCAGTCCTACGGCGCCTAGCAAGACCAGAAGCGTAGTTTGCACACTGCCGACAAGAGTCTCGTGTGCCGACAGGAGTCGGACCGTCCAACCAATGTCTGCCGGATACTCCTTGGGAAATTCAGTTCGCAGGTTCGCTACAAATGTATCCAGCTTCGCTTGTGCTTGCTGCACGTCAAAACCAGGCTTCAGTCGCGCGATAGCTCCCGGGAGAATTCGTTGTGCCCGGACGGGTGGTCCGAAAGGGTTGGCGGTATAGCCGGCCGTTGCCCACATTTCAACTTCGTTCCGCAACGTCTTACCAGGATGCCGAAAGCCCGGCGGCATCACACCGATGATGGTGTAGAGATCACTATCTGCGTAGATTTTGCGTCCCAGAACATTAGGATCAGCAGCGAACATACGGCGCCACAATCCATCGCTGATCACGACCCCTTCTGCGAATCCCGGAGTGATTTCTTGTGGTCCAAAGACCCGGCCCAGTTGGGCGTTAGCACCCAGCAAGGAGAAGTAATTTGGGCTGACGCCAAGCAATTCAATCCGCTCGGGACGATCCGAGCCGGTCAGGTTTGCGTCTATTGGCCAAACAGCGGAGATTTGATCGAAGACACCCGAACGTTCCTGGAAGTCCTTTAGCTCATCAACAGATAGCCCCACGTTTTCAAGCTGACGACCGGCCAAGTCATCTCGCAGTAGTACGATCTGTTCCGGCTGCGGAAAGGGCAGCGGGCTGAGCAGTACAGCATTAACAACGCTGAAGATTGCAGTGTTCGCCCCAATACCCAGGCTAAGAGTGATGACCGCAATCAAAGTAAAGCCGGGCTTGTTCCGTAACATGCGTGCTGCGTAGCGTAAATCGTCCCATATTATCCGCATCTTTTGCCCTCCTTGAGTTTGTTCGGATCGGGCATCACCTAACCTTGAATCTATCCGCCGCCTCCGATCACAGACTGAAGTCTGTGCCACTCACTCATATCGCAGTGCCACCAATGGATCGACCTTCGTGGCGCGCCGTGCCGGGATATAAGTAGCCAGAAGCGCCACGACAATCAGAACGACAACTACGCTCGTTAGCGTCAAAGGGTCGTACGCGCTGATACCATAGAGTTGGTTGGAAACCAGACGCGCGAGCCAGTAGCACGCTACTAGACCAAGGACCATACCCCAGGCAACCAGCGCCAGACCCTGCGCGAGAATTATCTTCAGCACATACCTTTTTTGAGCGCCGAGAGCCATGCGAATGCCCACTTCACGAGTACGCTGCGCCACCGAATAAGCCACGACGCCGTAGATGCCAATAGCAGTCAGCGTCAGTGCCAGAATTCCGAAGAACGTCAAAAGGAGGCTCTCCATTCGTTCCACGTAGAGAGATCTGCCGACATGTTCGAAGAGTGTGCGAATGTTGAAGACTGTAAGCGCGGGCTCTATCGCGTGCAGACGACCTTGAACGGCGGGCGCAATCTGGGAGGAGTCTCCCGTCGTGCGAACCAACAGATCCATGCTCGGTCTATATGATTGGGCCAGCGGTAGGTAAAATGTCATGCGCGGCGTTTCTCGAAGATTTCGGTACTTCGTGTTGCGAGCAATGCCAACAACCTCAAATGTGGAGTCGCCGTCGTAGAAACTACTTCCCAACGGATCGGTGTCCGGCCAAAACTTCTTCGCCATCGTCTCGTTGACGATCATTACCTTCCCCGACTTTTCAGTATCGATCTGCCGGAAGTCTCTGCCGCGAAGCAGTGATAACCCAGTAGTCTCAAAGAAACGTGGGGAGACGGAGACAATATCGATGGCGATCTCTTCATCAACCGCAGGCTTGGTAGAATTAGGTCCCATCTGTATGCGGCTGCCACCCGCCGAAACCGGCAAAGCGCTGGCTAAGCTTGCCGACTGAACGCCTGGTAACGACCACAGACTCTCCAAAGCCGCGGGATAGAAATTTGCGCCGCGCGCGGCGTCGTAGCCCTGCAGTTCCATGTTCAGCGACATCGCCACGACGTTGTCGCCGGTGAATCCCTTTTCGATTGCCTGCAGCTTCCAGAGACTACGCAGAAAGAGGCCGGCACCGGCAAGTAGTACGAGGGACAAGGTGACCTGCGTGACGACTAATAGACTGTGCAGCGAAGGACCACGGCGAAAGCCCGGTGTGGTGGCGGTTGAATCCTTGAGAATCGGAACGAGATCAAGTTTCGATGCGCGGAGTGCCGGCGCTATCCCAAACAAGAGAACGGTCAGCACCGAGACGATCAGGGTAAAGAGCAAGACTCGAATATTTGGAGAAACATCGATAGCCAGTTCTGCCGCTTCACTTGTCCGCAAACCGGAAGCGAGGCCAAATGTCCAAAGAGCCATGAGCAGTCCGAGCGCACCGCCTGCCAGCGCCAGCAGCAGGCTCTCAGTGAGAAGTTGCCGTACAATACGTGGACGGCTGGCTCCCAGAGCGAGCCGAATTCCAATCTCTTTTCCTCGTACTCTTGCCCGAGCAAGTAAGAGACTTGCCACGTTGGCGCAGGCAATCGCCAGTATCAGGGCCACAGCCAGCAGAAGCATCGTTAGCGGGCGAGATAGCTCAGCAACATAGACCTCGTTACCGCCGGCCGCATTAGTCACCACTACCTGCCACGTGCCATTTTTGCGAGCCTCCTCTGAGACACCAGGTAGCAGCGAAGCCAGCTGCGACTGCGCTTGTTGAATGGTAGTACCGGGTTTTAGTTTTCCGGCGAGGAACAACCAACTCATGTTCGGAGAGTTCATGAGTTTTGGATTGCCTTCGAAATCAGCCATGTGGGGAAGCGTGACCCAAACGTCCGTCTGCATTCCGCGCAGCACTCCTGAAAACCTTCTGGGCGCCACACCCGCGACCGAAAAAGTCCGTCCGTTTAGGGTGATCGTTTTGCCGAGAACCCCGGGATCACCCGCGAGACGTCGATGCCACAGAGCGTCGCTGATAACTGCGGCGCGCGCAGCACCTGGTCGCTCATCGGCAGGGGCGAAGGCGGTTCCCATTGCAGGCTGAACACCGAGCACGGAAAAATAATTTGCACTGACAATCTCGCCGCGGATTCGTTCGGTTTGATCCCCAGCCGTGAGACCGAGATTTTTCTCGGTGTAGGCCACAATGCCTGACAGCGCCTGGTTGCCGTCGCGCAAGCCGGTGAACATCGGATAGGAGAAATCCAGATGCGGCTCGCCGCCCTTTACGAGTGTGGCAATGTTTACCATCCGTTCCGGATTCTCGATTGGCAGCGAGCGAAGCATGACCGCATCGAGCAAACTAAACACTGCCGTGTTCGCGCCAATCCCCAGGGCGAGAGAAAGCACGGCTACCAGAGTAAAGCCCGGAGTTTTCGCCAGCATGCGAATGCCATAGCGCAGGTCTCTTAGTAGTGTTGTCATTTCCTCCTCCCCAAGACTAGTTGCCGATTTTTGATTGCTTGAACCCATTGCCAATGTCAATTTCGTATTTTTGGCCGGTGATTGATCGGCACTCGGCAGTAAGTAACAAGCCTTCTTTCATCGGATGCTCCGTGAGAAAGGGAACTCATTTGACAGGATTTACAGAATTCACAAGATTCCACCTGCCATCCTGTAAATCTTGTTCATCCTGTCTCGGTTTCAGTTTGTGCGCCCCTTACGCATTCAACTTTGAGCTAACCTCAACCGGAACAGACTGAAGTCTGTGCCACTATTCGTACCGGAGAGCCATCAATGGATTGACTTTCGTGGCCCGCCGCGCTGGTATGTAGCAGGCGACCAACGCCACCCCGGTGAGCAGCACCGCGATACTGACGAACGTTGCCGGATCGGTTGGTTCCACGCCAAAAAGCATGGTCGTCATCAATCGGGTAAGAGCGAAAGCTCCAACCAAACCGAAAGCAACTCCAATCATTGCTAAAATCATTCCCTGCCCGATCACCATTCGGAACACATCGCGCGATTGCGCACCAATAGCCACGCGAATACCAATCTCGTGTGTCCGCTGCGTCACCGTGTACGACATCACGCCGTAAATGCCCACAAGGGCGAGCATGAGCGCGACCCCAGCAAATACAGTCAGCAGCAGCATGTTGAACCTTCGTCCGGAGAGGGACTCTGCAAGAAGCTGTTGCATGGTTTTAGCGTCATCGATAGGCAGATCTCTATCAATCATTTGAATCTGACTCTTCACCGCAGCGGCCAGGCTCAAAGGGTTCGAGGCGGTGCGGACTACGAGGCTCATTGAGGGAGACGCCACTTGAAGATAAGAAAAGTAGACTTCCGGCTTCGCCCTTGAATCCAGACCCAGTTGCTTCACGTCTCCGATTATGCCGACGATTGAATTCCATGACTCTCCATCATCGAATGTGATTCGCTTGCCTATTGGGTCTTCGTTGGGAAAGTAAATGCGGGCCAGATCGTCGTTGATGATGGCAGCCTTGGGCGAGTCACTTTTATCTCTATCCGAGAAATCGCGCCCCTTGATCAAGGCTATATCGAGCGTACGGAAATATCCCGGGCTGACGCTGCGCGTATTGATAATCATCTCTTTGCCGGCTTCAGGCTCCGGGCGTCCTTCGATGCGGAAATCAGAACCAGAAAGGGTCAGCGTCAGGGGCAGTCCTGTGGTTGCGCCGGCGGACTTTACGCCGCTCAGCGACTGAAGTCGCTCAAGCGCCTCTTGAAAGAAAGCTGCGCGCTGACGGTCCTCAGGATACTTGGAACGCGAAAGCGTCAGGTCTACTGCCAGCACATTGTCCGGATTGAACCCGAGATTCATCTGCTGGAGTCGTATGAAACTCTTAATCATCAGGCCGGCGCCAATCAGCAGCACAAGCGAGAGCGCAACCTCAACTGCTACAAGAACGCTTCGAGTGCGCTTGCCTGCGGCGCTCCCCATTGAGCCTCTCGAACCTTCTTTTAGCGCTTCGTTCAGATCCGGCTTTGACGCGTGAACTGCGGGAATCAATCCGAAGAAAATTCCGGTTACGAGCGAGACTGCGAGCGTGAAGCCAAACACTCGAGCATCAACTCCGACTTCATTCAGCCGGGGAATATTGTCCGGCGCGAGGGCCATGAGAGCATCGGTACCCCAGAGTGCCAACAAAAATCCCAGGCCACCGCCCGCGAGCGAAAGCATCAGGCTCTCCGTCAGCAACAGGCGCAAGACGCGCAGCCGGCTCGCGCCCAGAGCTGTGCGAATCGCAATCTCTTTTGGTTCGAGGCCGCCCGCGCGAGCAGAAGGTTTGCGATGTTGGCGCAAGCTATCAGCAACATAAAGGCTACTGCTCCCAGCAGCACCAACAACGCCGGGCGAATTTCTTTCACGGTTTGTTCCTGCGTTGGGACGAGACTGACACCGATGCCGGTGTTGCCCTCGGGGTACTGCTGTTCAAGACGGCCTTCGATCATGGTCATCTCTGAACGCGCCTGATCAATTGTTACCCCGGTTTTAAGCCGGCCTATGGCGAAGAATGAATAATTGCCACGGCCTGTCTCTTTGCTGGTGGCGGCGATCGGTACATAGAGGTCAATGGGATCATTTAGTACTTTTCCCAGATAACCGAAGCCGACAGGAAATTGAAAGTTGGAGGACATGACACCCACGACCGTGTAGCTTTGATCATTGAGTGTCAGCGACTGACCTACAATTCCCGAATCGGATCCGAAACGACTCTGCCAGAGAGCATGGCCCAGGATTACAACGCGATTGGCTCCCTCCCTGTCTTCTTCAGGCAGAAATGCCCGTCCGAGCAGTGGCGCGGCGCCGACAAGCGAAAGGAGATTGGCGGAAGACCTGACGGCAAGGAGCTGTGCAGGCTCGCCTGCCGCTGTGAGGTTCAGATTGGTGAATGTATATGCCGAGATCTGCTCGAAGGTTTGGTTTTGATCTACCCAGTCGCGAAAGTTGGCATAGGATACCGGCATCTGATACATGCCGCGCTGCGGGCTTTCTTCCCATATGGTCACGAGGCGATCGGGGGCATGATAAGGGAGCGGGCGAAGCAGCACGCCATTGATCACGCTGAACATTGCCGTATTTGCGCCGATGCCTAAGGCGAGCGTGATTACTGCGATGGCTGTGAAGCCGGGATGCTTCAGCAGACTTCGGACCCCATAGCGAAGTTCCTTAAACAGTGTTTCCATTACTCACCCTCTCGATGCTAATTGCCAATTTCGGGTTCTGTTTGTCGAAGGCTTTCCAATCGGAAATCAAAAATCAAAAGTCACAAATTCCTTCATTCGTAACGCAGTGCCACCAGCGGATCGACTTTCGTCGCGCGGCGCGCAGGCACGTAGCAAGCGATAAGAGTTATCAAGAACAAACCCACTGCTACTGCAGCAAAGATTGTCGTGTCGGTTGCAGTGACTTCAAACAAGAGGGTCGCGATCACCCTGGTCAGTCCCAATGATGCAAGCAGGCCAGTCGCTACGCCGACTAGCCCGAGAACGATTCCACGCTTTACTACGAGGGTGAGAACATCGCGGCGTTGCGCGCCTAATGCCATACGCACGCCTATCTCATGTGTGCGTTGCAGCACCGAATAAGACATGACGCCGTAAATTCCCACTGCGGCCATTACCAACGCCACTAATGAGAAAACCGAGAGAAGAATTGTGTTGAAACGTGACCGCGCAAGAGATTCGGCAAGCAGGGTCTCCATTGTGCTGACAACGCCAATCGGCTGATCGGTGTCAAGATTGCGAATCACATTCCGCGCGGCCGGTGCTACGTTTGTCGCCTCGCCTTGCGTTCGCATGACCAAAGTCATAAACGTAGAAGTCAGCTCGGGATGAGGCCAGTAGGCCATCGGCTCGACTTCGGAATCGAGACCCTTGTGTTTGCTGTCGGCGACGATGCCGATAATTTCCGTCGGTTCATTTACGTCTTTCATGTGAATCGTTACTCGCTTGCCTATTGGATCCTGGCCGGGCAGATTCTTGCTAGCGAATGCCTCGTTAACGACAACCACGTGGCGCATCTCATTACCCTCATCAACGCTAAAGAGGCGGCCGCGCTTGAGCGGAATCTGCATCGTCTGAAAGTAGTTTGTGTTAGCGACGCAAATGCCGGTGGTCAGTCTCTGGCCGGGAGGCAGTGGTGGCTGGCCCTCAATTTCGATTGAAGTGCCTGAGTGAGGACCGGCGAAAGGGAGGTAGTTGATTGCGCCCGCCGCCTCGACTCCGGGAATGGCCTGCAACTGCTCGACAGCGCTTTTAAAGAAATCGATGCGCTTGGGCTCAGTGTCGTACTTTCTCCTTGGCAAGCTCACGCGCATTGTCAATAAGTTTTTCGCATTGAAACCCGGATCCACCGATTGCAGACGGTTCAGGCTTTTCACTAGTAGGCCAGCACCGACGAGGAGGACAAGCGCGAGGGCTACCTGCGTTATTACGAAGATATTCCGAAAGCGATGGCTCCGCGACCCACCGCCAATGTTCTTGCCGCCTTCCTTCAACGAGTCCTGAAGGTTGAAGCGCGCTGCCTCAAGCGCCGGCACAAGCCCGAAGATGATGCCGGTCAGCAAAGAAACCCCAAGCGTGAAGCCAAGCACCGGTAGGTTCACTCTTACGTCACGCAGGTCCATCAAAGCTGGTGGACTAAGGGCAATGAGGGCCTGAGTCCCCCACCATGCGAGTAGTAAACCAAGGGCGCCCCCAACCGCAGACAGCAGCACGCTCTCAGTTAGAAGTTGCCGGGCGATACGCCAACGACTGGCGCCCAGACCAGCTCTCAGCGCGATTTCTTTTCTCCGGGCAGCGGCACGCGCGAGGAGCAGGTTGGCTACATTCGAGCACGCTATCAGCAATACAAAACCAACAGCGCCGAGCAGGATGAGCAGCGGTTTGCGGATCTCGCCAGTAAACTGCGTGCGCAAAGGGACAACCGTCACCCCCCATTTGGTATTAAAATCCGGGTATTGCTGCTCGAGTCTTCCCCCAATTGCGTCCATCTCGCTCTGAGCCTGGGCGAAAGTGACACCGGGTTTGAGTCGCGCCACGGCAGAGGCGAATCGACCGCGCCGTTGGCGCAATTCGTTTGAAACCTGCCACGGCGACCACAGGTCTGCAGGCTTGCTGGTCATTGACCCTTTCTGCACGTGCCAGCCAAAGTCCCCCGGCATGACACCGATGATTGTGTTTTCCTGATTATTAAGAGTGATCTTGCGACCAACAATCTGGCGGTCACCGCCGAAGCGGCGCTGCCAAAGGCCGTGACTAATCACAACAACACTCGGCTCGCCAGGTTTGCCATCATCAGGCGCAAACGTGCGGCCTAGAGTTGGATTCGCGCCCAGGAGGGAAAAAAGATTTGTAGTTGCGATCTGTGCGGGTACTTCTTCGAACTGACCGTCGCCGGTGAGGTTTTGGGTGAAATCAGAGAAGGCAGCCATGTCTGAGAAGGATTTGTTCTGTTCCCTCCAGTCAAAGAAGTTGCCGAGGTTAATCACATTCTGCGGATTGCCCTTGCCGCTCTGTCTGTGTTCCCAAACCATTACCAACTGTTCAGCGTCGGCATACGGCAAGGTGCGTAAGAGGACGCCGTGGACAACGCTAAATATGGCTGTGTTGGCGCCAATTCCGAGGGTCAAGGCGATGACCGCCACGAGGGTCACTAACGGGTTCTTGATCAACATTCGCGCACCGAAACGCATGTCTTGCCATAACGTGTACATGTGGTTTGCTCCTCTGTGCCGATTCGTAACTTCGCTTCAGTCGGCACTTCGCGATTAGCTGGCCCTCAATTTTCGGCAACTTTCTCCTCTGTCGGCCTGCGGCTTGGCCGCCGCCGCAGTGCGGAAAGGCTTTGCCTTTCCGTTAGCTGCGAACGAAGATCGCGGAATTAGCTCCAATGCCCAGAGCAAGCACCATGATTACGATGATGCTGAATCCCGGATGCTTCCGCAGATTCCTGAGTCCGTAGCGAATGTCTTTCACTAAGCCATCCATGAGGTTCATTGCCGATTGCCGATTGCCGATTGCCGATTGCCAATTGCCAATTGCCGATTTTTGATTTCGATCTGACATTTGAGATCTCAGATCTCAAATCATTCATTCATAACGTAGTGCCACCAACGGATCGACCTTCGTTGCCCGCCGCGCTGGGATGTAACAAGCCAGCAGAGCAACAATTGAGAGTAAAATCGTGATACCCGCAAAAGTGACGGGGTCGGTTGAGCTGATGTTGAAGAGCAGGCTCGACAAAAAGCGCGTCAGTGCAAACGACGCGACTAAACCAATAGCGATGCCAGTCAGCGTAAGGGCCACGCCTTCTCCGACAACCAGCCTGATGATGTCTGGCGCTCGGGCGCCCAGCGCCATACGCACGCCAATTTCGTGAGTGCGCTGTCCGGTGGTGAAACTCATCACCGCGTAAATCCCAATGGCTGCCAGCGATAACGCCAAGGCCGCAAGCGCGCTTAATAGTGCCAGATTAAAACGCCGGGCCTTGAGCGAATCACGAAGGAGTTGATCCATAGTCGTGACCGCATAAAACGGTTGCGTCTTGTTGGTTTGCCAGATGCGCTCTTTAACCGATTGCAGTAAGACATTGGGGTCACCCTTCGTTCTTACGACAAAAATGGTTGAGCCGGAGGGAGCTTGTGAGTAGGGAACGAAAAACTCCTGTCGCGGAGTTTTCTCCAAGCCATCTTGTCTTTGATCTGTGACAACGCCAATTACTTCGAGCGTCGTTCCAGCGCGTGCGTCTCGTCCGCTGCGCTTCAAGGTGAACTTGCCGCCAACCGGGCTTTCGCCACGCCAGTTGCGTTTGGCCATCGTTTCATTAATGAGCGCGACCCTGGGCCCGTCCTTGTCGAATTGATTGAAAAGCCTGCCGTCCAAGAGTCGTGCGCCGATAGCTGAGAAGTAACTCGCAGATGCAATTGTGAATAGTGCGACGGGTTCCTGTTGCTCAGGCTGGGTGTTTCCTTCGACAGTAAAGGGCAACGAAGTGGTTATGCTGCTTTCCAACAAGGGAATAGCAGTCGTCACGCCTGCGGCTTCCACACCTGCCAACGACTCGATCTTTTCCAGTGTTTCTCTCGCATAAACCTCCCGTTGCTCTGGCCTCCTGTAGCGGTCCCAGATAAACGCTTGAATCGCTATCACTTTGTCAGCCGCAAAACCCGGATCAACCCGGAGCAGGCTGGCAAAACTGCGCAACAACAATCCCGCTCCAACTAACAGCACCACTGCCAGAGCGACTTGGGCGACAACGAAGGTATTTCGCAATCGACGACGCGCGGCATTCGCCGTAGCGGTATGCCCTGCTTCTTTCAAGCATAACTGCAAATCTGGCCTGGAAAGTTGTAACGCCGGCGCCAGACCACTAACCAGGGTAGTGAGGAAGCTAACGATCAAAACAAAGCCCAGCGTTAAGCCACTCAGACTGACTTGCTCAATACGCGGTATGTCGCCGGGATTAAAAGCTACGATTAGCTCAACTACCCAAAGGGCCAACAACAATCCGCCCAGACTACCCAGCACGGCAAGCAACGAACTCTCGATCAAGAGTTGTCGCATTATGCGATTGCGCCCCGCGCCGATGGCTGCTCGAATTGCAAACTCACGTTCCCGTTCGCAGCCTCGTGCCAACGACAGATTTGCTACATTGGCACAGGCAATGAGCAACACCAACCCAACAGCACCAAAAAGAATCAGCAAAGGCTGGCGCCATTTCCCTTGCAAATGCTCTGGCAACGTGACGGCAGTGATGCCGATGCCTTGATTGGTGTTGGGGTTTTCCATCGCCAGTTGCCCGGCGATAGTGTTCATTTCAGCTTGAGCCTGTGCCAAAGTCACATGGGGTTTCAATCGCGCTACGACTTTTAAATAGGTCGCCTTGCGTTGCTGTTTCATCACGTCGTTTGGAACTTGTGGTGACCACACCTCTTCTTCGAGATCAAACAAATACAAACGGAATTCCGGAGGCATCACCCCAACGACTGTTGTGGGCTGCCCATCCAACATCAATGTTCGACCGATGATGTTTTTGTCTCCGCCAAATCTCCGTTGCCAAATTCCATGGCTCAGCACGACTACTTGATTCTTCCCAGCCTCGTACTCTTCTGCCAGGAACGCGCGGCCATAGAGCGCGCTCGCTCCAAAAACTTGAAAGAAGCCTTGGGAAACTAAGGCCGCGCGAATCACCTCAGGTTCATCGCTGCCGGCATAATCGAGGCTGTGTGGATTGGCGAAAGCTATCTCTGAGAAGACCCGTTGCCGTTCGCGCCAGTCAAGAACATTTGCCGGTGAGACATCATCGCGCGCAATGTTTTCTTTCGTGTTGTTTTCCCACAACGTTACAATTTGGTCAGGCTCGGAGTAAGGGGGCGGACGCAGCAGTACGGCGTTAATGATGCTGAAAATTGCGGCGTTCGCCCCGATTCCAAGTGCGAGGGTGCTGACTGCAATCAACGTAAACCCGGGGTGCTTCAACAACATTCGGACGCTGTATTGCAGGTCTTGTCAGAGCGTTCGCATTAGAAACCTCCTATTCGCCAATTACCGATTGAACTCATTGCCAATTTGCCGATTGCCAATTTGCAGTATTCATTTGCGAGTGTTAGTTCTTCGATCATCAGTCGTTCCCTCCCCGAATCCCGAGACCGATCTTCAGAAGTCGTTGCCGTCCTCACTCCAATCGGCAATCGGCGATTGGCAATTGGCAATGACTTCACTCGTACCTGAGCGCTACTAATGGGTCGACTTTCGTTGCCCGCCGCGCCGGGAGATAACCAGCCACGAAGGCCACTGCAAACAAGAGCAGCGCTGCAACACTCAATGAAAGCGGGTCAGTCGGCGTCAGGCCGAAGAGCAGCGCCGATGCGAAGCGGGTCGCCACGAAGACCACCGGTAAACCCAATGCCACGCCAACCAAAACCAGCAGCAATGCTTCGCGTAGAATCAACGAAAGCACTTCGCGTGACCGGGCCCCGAGTGCCATGCGAATTCCAATCTCCTTGGTGCGGCTGGCGACTCCGTAAGAAAGAATCCCGTAGAGCCCTATGCTGGCCAGCAACAACGCCAGTAGACCGAAGAAGCCGGAGAGTGTAGCCATCAAGCGGTTGCGCATCATGGACTCTCTGATCATCGTTTTGAAATCAAGAAACTTAATACTGATAGCTGGATTCACTTCGGCGAGAACCCGTTTTACCGCCGCAGTAAGCTCGGCTTGAGGTAGGTTTGATTTGATCAAGAACTGTCCCCCGGTGCCTGGTCGAGGATCTTGCAGGTTGGCGAGATACGCGATGGGGCCGAAGTTCTCGCGCAAATCTTCGTATTTGGTGTCTTTCACCAAAGCGACAATTTCGTAAACGGATTCGGGATCCCTTGGCGTTGCCTCAATGCGAAACCTCCGGCCGACGGGGTTCACGCCGTCAAGGAGTGTGCGGGCAAAAGTTTCGTTAACGATGGCTACTTTAGGGGTGTTAGCAGCGTCATGGTCATTGAAGTCCCTCCCCGCTAGTAACGGAATGTTGAGGGTCTGAAAGTAGTTTGGGCCAATCCGACTGAAGGAGGTATCGAGTCTCCGCTGGGTGTCGCCTCCGTCCATCCAGACACTGTTACTCCAGGCATTGCCACTGAGCGGAACAATGTTCGTTTCCGCAGCCGCTTCGACTCCAGGAATCGCTCTGATCCCGTCAAGCATTTCGCGCCTGAAACCCAGGCGGCGTTCGGGTGCTATATTCAGCTGGGCAAATCCAGCCTGAGTGATCAGAATTCCGTCCTGCCGAAACCCCGTATCCACTGTCTCGAGTTTGTTCAAACTGCGCGAGAAAAGGAGTGCGCCGGCGACGAGCACGAGGGAGAGTGCGACCTGGATCACGACCAATGCTCGCCGCAAACTGAATCGTTCGCGACCGGCCGTCAGTCCGCGTCCACTCGCTTTCATCGCAGCGCCCGGCTCAATGCGCGTCGCGCGCAATGCAGGTGTCAATCCGAAAAGAACACAGGTTAGCGCCGCGGTACCGGCGGCGAAGCCGAGCACGCGCCAATCAAGCCCCAGGCTAAGGAATACGTTGTTGCCCCCAGTGTTAAGAAACGAAACGAGGAACCGGCTCCACGTCTGAGCAAGAAAGGCCCCTAACGCGGCACCCACTGCCGCCAGCAACAAGCTTTCCGCGAGTAGCTGACGCACTAGCCGCCGGCGCGATGCTCCCAACGCCTGTCTCACGGCCATCTCCCGTTCGCGCGCGCTGGCCCGCGCCAACAGCAGATTCGCCAAATTCGCGCAGGCTATCAGCAGCACTAGTCCGGCAATTCCGAATAAAAGCCAGAGGGGTCGCTCGTAATCCTCGCGCAACGTTGAGTAACCAGAGGCAGCTGGAACAGCTTCCAGCTTGAACCCCAGATAGTCTTTGACGTTGGTGGTTGGATAATTCGCCGGTAGCGACGACTCAAACAGACCGGGCGAAATCGCTTGTAAGTTGCTCGTGGCCTGTTGCAGGGACCAACCCGTTTTCAGTCGGCCGGTAACCATTAGCCACCAGCTGGTGCCGTTATCGAGGCTGTTGTTACTACCGCTGACGATCGCATCGGCGCAGATGGGTAGTGCCAGGTCAAACGATCGCCCAACTTCGAGACCGAAGAAACTCGCGGGTGTGACACCGATGACTTCGAACGGCTGGTTGGCTAGGGTAATTTTGCGGCCAAGCACGCCCGCGGCGCCGCCGTATTCCTTTTGCCAAAATGCGTGGCTGATCACCATCCCAGGCGTGTTGCAACCTCGCTGGTCGTCGCTCGGTGCGAAGACCCGACCGAGCACGGGTGGCACTCCCAACACACTGAAAAAATCGCCGCTCACCCAGAGCGCTTTGGCCGGGCGTGTTTCGCCGCCCTGCGCGAGATTGAAGGTGTCTGTACCCCACGCGGCCAGGCCGGAAAACGCTTGTTGCCGATCTCTCAACTGCTCCCAAATCGGATTGGTAACGCTGGCGTAGCGAGTGCTGAAGCTTCCTCGCGCTCCAGTCAGATCTCCAATGCGTACCTCGGTCAATTCCTGCGGGGCTTTCACCGGCAGCGACTTCAAGCGAACCGCGTCGAGCAAATGAAAAATCGCCGTGTTCGCGCCGATGCCCAGTGCCAGCGAGAGCACGGCGATCGCTGTAAAACCTGGACTCTTCCGCAGCATTCGCAGAGCGAAACTTAAGTCTTTGATCATGTCATGCCCCCAAGGAACTTTTTGATTTGTGATTTTTGATTCTTCCAATTTCCGTTGCTATTGCCGATTTCTGAGTTCTCGAGTGTTGAGGTCCTGGTTCCGAGTTTCAGTACAGAGTTCTCCGTTACGAGTTCCGATAAGTTTCAATCTGAGATTTCAGATCTGAGATCTCAGATCTGAAATCTGAAAATCGATTGAAAACCCCTACACCACCAAATTTCCAATCCCCAACACCAATCCCAATCGCAAAATCAAAAGTCGCAAATTAAAAATCAGAATCATTCGTACCGCAGCGCTATCAAAGGATCGACTTTGGTTGCACGCCGCGCCGGAATATAAGTCGCAAGCAATGCCACCGTGACCAATAACACGGAAACGAAAATGAAGGTCACAGGATCGGTGGGACTGATGCCGTTCAGCAGACTTGTTAGCGCCCGTGTCAGAAGAAATGCGCCGGCTAGTCCGATCCCAACTCCGATGGCCATCAGTTTTACGCCGTTACCAACTACAAGCATGAGCACATCACGTAACCTCGCACCCAGTGCCATGCGAATCCCTATTTCGCGCGTGCGCTGCGCTACGGCGTAGGAAGTAACCCCATAAATCCCGATCGCGGAGAGGATTAGCGCCACCAGACCAAATGCCCCTAACACGGTTGCGGCAACCCGCCCCGGAAAAAGCGCCAGGCGCATATGCTCGGTTAGCGTCTTCACGTCGTAGAGTGGCAGATTGAGATCAAGCGCACGCACAGCGTTTCGTACAGCGGCAAGTGCAGCTTGCGAGTCGCCCGTAGTGCGCACCACCAGGCTGGCGCTATTGTTGTAGCTCTGACTGAGCGGGCTCCAAATAAAGGATCTCGGCTCTTCTGAAATGTTGAAGTACTTGCCGTCTCTTGCGATGCCTACTATCCGCACGAAAGGCCCCTGGCTGTTATTGAAACTGAAGCGCCGCCCGACGGCCGTTTCAACCGTGTGCCCTTCAGGAATGAGACGACGAACAAACGTCTCATTTACAATCGCAACTTCTCGGTTGTTTCCAGGTCCTGATCAGTAAACTCGCGCCCATGCAACAGCGCTGTACTCATGGTCTCGAAATACCGGGGTCCAACTGAGGCCACCATGGCCACGGGTAGATTAGTGCCACGC
>Ga0136617_10001131_pt1 | contig 23337 bp, 22 predicted proteins | sample AntDrymUQ3222106_2_FD_129672 | JGI IMG/M metagenome (GOLD analysis project Ga0136617, IMG submission 129672) | Polar desert sand microbial communities from Dry Valleys, Antarctica - metaG UQ322 (21.06) | ecosystem: Environmental > Terrestrial > Soil > Desert | place: Antarctica: Dry Valley...
GAGGAAGGTCGAGACGAGGCGACGCAGCGGTCGCTCGTCGCCGGGGTTGTAGACGAAGTTCTCCGGCAGGCCCGAGACCGCGGGGCCGTAGTCGAGCCCGAGCTGCTCCGAGTACCAACCGGGGGCGCCCGAGTCGCGCCAGGCCTCGAGCGGGATCGCATAGACGTCGATCAGGCCCCAGGTCGCAACGACGGCCGCCGTGCCGAGGATCAGCGCTCCAACCGTCCGGAGCTCGTCCCGGCCGAAGTGGAGGCTGCGGCCAAGCACATAGGCCGCGACCGGGGTCAGGCCGTGGCGCAGTCCGTAGAGGATTCCCCGGCCGGACGCGTGGCCGCCGAGCCATTCCTGCGGGATCAGCGCGTAGAGGACGACGAGGGCCGCGAAGGCGAGCGCGAGCCAGTCAATCGACGTGAACCCGAACGGGATCCCGCGGCGCGTCCAGACGAGAATGGCCAGCGCGGCGGCAAGCAGCGCCTCCTTCCAGGCGGAGACGACGTCGAGCGGGAAGCCGCGAACCCCTAGCTCGAAGAGCTCCGCCATGACGACGTTGTGGAACGGGAGGCCGACGATGAACGCGTAGAGCGCGTACCGGGGGAAGCGCTCAGCCAACGATTGCCGCGAGCGTCAGGCCGAGATTCACGATCCGAGCGTTTCCGGGAAAGAGCTCCTCCAAGTCGCCCCGCCCGAGCAGCCGATTCTCCTTCGCCCAAGGCTTGCGGGCGAGGTCGTAGGCGCGGTGCGCAAGCGGCTGTGGGAGCCAGTGCACGAGCGGCAGCCGCGTGTGCACCTCGATCGGGAACCAGCGATTCGGGGTCGTGACGAAGGCTCTTGGCGCGACGCGGAGCGCCTCGGCGACGAACCGGCGCTGCGCCTCGGCACCGCCGACGTGCTCGATCACGGCGTTCGAGTGGACGACGTCGAAGCTCGCGTCCTCGAACGGCAGCTCGGTCGCATTCCCACGCACGTAGGGGATCGAGGGATAGTGCTCGCTGAATGTGGTGCCTTCGTGCTGGCCGAGCGCGGTGATCCGGTGCGGCCACGGATACGCCTGCTCGAAGAAGTTGAGGGTGCCGCAGCTTCCGTGCTCGGTGGCTCCGAGCACGCCAAAGCCAAAGTCGTCGACGCCGATATCGAGCACCGTTGTCTCGGCGGTCGGCCGCATCGTCTCGAGGAAGAGCGCGAGCTTGCGGCGGCGGGAGCGAAGCGAGATCGCGTCGGCGAGCCTCATCAGGGCACAACAGTAAGGTCTGATCCGGTGATCGAGGCACTCGTCAGCCCGGTCGGCCCGTACTCGCTGCGGCTGAGCGCGCGCCGGGACGTCTTCGAGACCGCGCTTCCGGGAGGCGGCGTCGGGGCCGCATGGCAGCGGCGTGACCGGACGATCGCGCTGCGCGCGCCCGACGAGGCCGGAGTGGCGCTCCTCCGCTTCATGCTCGCGCTCGACGACGATACGACGGAGTTCGGGCGGCGCTTCCGCTCTGACCCTCTGCTCGGCCCTTCGATTCGCGAGCTCTCGGGACTGCGGCCGCTACGGCTTCCGACGGTCGCGCAGGCCGTGCTCCGAGCGATCTGCGGCCAGCTGATCCAGGCGAGCCGGGCGCGGGCGATCGAGCGGGCGGTGATCCGGGCTTGCGCTCAGCCCGCCCCGACACGCGAGGCGATCGGCCGGCTCTCGCCCGTCGAGCTCCGCCGCCTCGGCCTCGCGACGCACCGCGCCTCGGCCCTCGTCCGGCTCTGCCGCACCCTCGATCTCGAGCGGTTGCGCGAGCTCCCGATCGAGGCTGTGGAGGCCCGGCTCCTGCGGGAGCGCGGCTTCGGGCGGTGGTCGCTCGGGATCGTCGCGCTCGAGGGCCTCGGGAGCTATCGCCACGGCCCCGTCGGCGACCTCTCGCTCGTCAAGCTCTGCTCGGCGCTGCGAGGCCGCTGGGTCGAGCTGCCGGAGACCGCGGAGCTGCTGGCGCCGTACGAGGAGTGGGCGGGGCTCGCGGGCGTCTACCTGCTCGCCGGCTGGCGCCGCGGGCTCGTGCCCGGCGCGAGTGCCGATGTCGCCCGAGCCGTCCGGGTCGCCGCGCGCCGCGCCGCCTAGACTCCTCAGATGGTCGACGAGCGCAAGATCGCGATCCTCGGCGCGGGCCAGATCGGGGAGGCGCTCGTCGCCGGGCTTCTCTCCTCCGGCTGGCGCGAGCCGAGCGAGATCTCGGCCTCGACCCGCCGCGAGGAGCGCGTCACCGAGCTGCGCGAGCGGCACGGGATCGACGTGACGCGCTCGAACGCCGAGGCCCTGGCTCGGGCGGCGCTCGTCGTGATCGCGGTCAAGCCGCAGGATCTCGACGCTCTGCTCGGCGAGATCGGGACGCTGATCCAGCCCGAGCAGACCGTCCTCTCGATTGCCGCGGCGATCCCGACCGCCGCGATCGAGCGGCACCTCGGCAGCGGCGTCCCGGTCGTGCGTGCGATGCCGAACACGCCGGCGGTCGTCCACGAGGGGATCGCCGGGATCTGCGCGGGCGCACACGCGACCGAGGAGCATCTGAGCCTCGCCGAGGAAGCCCTCCGCCACCTCGGCGGCGTCGTCCGCGTCTCGGAGCCGTACATGGATGCGGTTACCGCGGTGTCCGGCTCGGGGCCGGCGTACTTCGCCCTGCTCGCCGAGGCCATGATCGAGGCGGGGATCCTGCTCGGGCTCTCGCGGGAGATCTCGACGCAGCTCGTCGTCCAGACGATGCTCGGCACGGCCAAGCAGCTCCGCGACCTGAAGATGCATCCGGTCGAGCTGCGCGAGATGGTGACCTCGCCGGGCGGGACGACGATCGCCGCCATTCGCGAGCTCGAGCAGGCCGGCGTTCGGGCTGCGTTCCTGAACGCAATCCAGGCCGCGATGGAGCGGTCGAAGGAGCTCGCGCGCGGCGAGCAGCCGTGACCGACGTCGAGATTCGGGTGCTCGACGACCCCGCCAGGGCGGCGGGAGAGCTCCTCGCGGAAGCGGCGGCGCCGGGAGCGAACCTCGCGCTCTCGGGCGGGTCGACGGTCGGCCGGGCGTACGAGGCCGCGGCGGAGCTCCGGAGCGACTGGCACGGCGTCCACGTCTGGCTCGGCGACGAGCGCGTTGTGCCGGCCGACCACGAGGACTCGAACTTCAGGCTCGTGCGCGAGACGCTCCTCGATGCGCTCGCCGCGCCGCCTGCGGTTCACCGTGTCCGCGGCGAGAGGCCTGCGGAGGAGGCTGCCGCTCTCTACGACGCGGAGCTCGAAGGCGTGACACTCGATCTGGCGCTGAACGGGATCGGGCCGGACGGCCATACGGCTTCGCTCTTCCCGGCTGCGGCCATGCTCGAGAAGGACGAGCGCCGTGCAATCGCCGCCGAGCCGGGCCTCGAGCCGTTCGTGCCTCGGGTGACGCTGACGCGGCCCGTCTTCGCCGCGACGGCGACGCTCGTCTACCTCGTCACCGGCGAGGCGAAAGCCGACGCCGTCCGGCGCGCATTCGCGGCTGAGCCGTCCGCGCGGACGCCGGCGAGCCTCGTCCGCGGCCGCCGCACGATCGCGCTTCTCGACGCGGCGGCCGCGTCGCAGCTGCCCTAGTCAGGCAGGAGCGGCGAGCGCAGCTCGGCAGCCATCCCGCGGCGACCGGCGAGAGCCTGGAGAACGAGCACCGTGTCGGCGACGGGGATGTCCTCGAGATACTCCTCGCGCGTCTCGAACGACTCGAGCACGCGCTCGACCGCCTCGACGTAGTCGACGACGGCCTCGGCGATGAACGCCAACGCATCGCCCACGTCGGCGGGGAAGCTCTCGTGGACGCGAGCGACGTCGGCATGTACACGGGCGTCATCCCAGTCACCGAGCACGAGGCACGCGAGCGCCGCTGCGTAGCGGCCGATCGGCGACTCCGCCTCCCCCGCCCCGGACTCGAGCGCCCAGCGCGCGTCGGCAGCGGCGCCGTTCCAGTCTCCCGCGAGGACCCGCGCCTTGATCGCTCCGATCGGACGGCCCCAGCTTCCGGGCGGAGCACCCTCCCAGCTCTCGCGGTAGCGCTCGGCCGCACGTCCGAGCCACTCGCGCCCGTCCGCTCCGGCCATCAAGGCAGCGAGCCCTGCGGCACCCGCGGCGTTCCCCATCCGCGTCAACTGACGCTGGCGCTCGTCGCCGCCGTCCGGAAGCCGCCGCTCACCGTCCCCGTATCGCTCCTCCGCGCGGCGCTGCAGGTCAATCCAGTCAGGTTCCATCGCGTGAGTATCGCGCCGGAACATGTGCGTTTGTCGTCAGGTCAGATCGTTACGCTCTTGTCACTGATGCGTGCGTCTTCCCAGACAGATCTTCGTGCACGCTTGAAGCGTGACCGAGCCCGACTATTGGCTCGAGCTGCCGTTCACGGTCCCTGAAGTGGATCAGTCACACCTCGAGCCAGTCGCGCTGATCCAGCCGCATGAGCTCCGCGAGCACGACTTTGCCAGTTCCGCGATCGTCATCGGCGACTGTCGCAATGTACTCACCGAGATCCCTGACGATCGATTCCAGACGACGATCACCTCCCCGCCCTATTGGTCGTTGCGCGACTACGAGATAGACGGCCAGATCGGCCTCGAGCCTGCACTCGACGACTACATCGCGAGGCTTGTGCACGTCTTCGAGGAGGTGCGTCGGGTCACTCGCGAGGACGGCACATTGTGGTTGAACATCGGAGATTCGTATACCTCCGGCGGCAGAACGTGGCGCGCCCCCGACAAGAAGAATCCGGTCCGGGCCATGGACATCCGGCCCCCGACGCCGCCCGGATTGAAGCCGAAGGACCTGATCGGCGTGCCGTGGCGGTTGGCCTTCGCCCTTCAGGCGGCAGGGTGGTATCTGCGGGCGGACATCGTCTGGCACAAGCCCAACTGCCAGCCCGAAAGCGTCAAGGATCGGCCGACGAGATCGCACGAGTACGTGTTCCTTTTCAGCAAGAGCGAGCGCTACGCCTACGATTGCTCCGCGGTGCGAGGCCCGAACGATCGGAATCTGCGGACGGTTTGGGACATCAACACCCAGGCGTACAAGGACGCGCACTTCGCAACCTTTCCGCCAGCGCTCGTCGAGCCGTGCATCGCCCTCACCACGGCGAGGAACGACCTCGTACTCGATCCGTTCCTCGGATCGGGCACCACCGGCCTCAGTGCCCTCTTGCTCGGCCGGAGGTTCCTCGGAATCGAGCTCAACCGGGAGTACGTGTCGATCGCGGAGCGGCGCCTACGAGTCGCCGCTTCGGCCGCCTGAACTTGCGGCCACCGGAGCCCGCCCGCCAGATCGCGTTTCATCAGCTCCTTGTTGCGGCGCGGAAGACATGGCTGACCGACGCTCTCGCCACGGCGCTCGGTGAGACCGACACCGACCTTCTACGAAGAGAACTGGCCGCGCTCATACCAGGCGACGTGCAGCAGATTCTCTCGAAGGCCGGTATTCGCGACGAATACGTCTTTCCTGCGCCATCCATGCTCGAGCAGTCACCGACGCTGCTCGGTTACTACCGGCTGTTGCTCGGCGTTTCGCAGAAGGCGTTCTATTCGAGCGAAACGGGATTGGCGAGGTTCAAGAAGCTCGAGACGCACGGCTCTCTTCCTCCATCGCTCATCCCACTCCTACCCACTCTTTGCGAGAGCCTCTCAGCGGCACTCGCGGATCTGATCCGACAGATCTCGCCCGCAGTAACGAGCCGCGACATCACCGAGCTGCCGTTGCTCACACTCGGCTCTCAGTTCCAGGGCGCCAATAACAACACGATCGGGCGTCAGGCGACGGTCGAGGTCTTCCTCGCAATCGCCGAGATCGTCGGTGACCACCTCGTGAGTCGAACGGACGTGCAACTTGTCGTCGAGAACTCCTCGGGCCGGACGGTGCTGATCACGCTCGCCGCCGATCCCGATGTGCGAATCGAAGAGCAGTTCGGTGACGAGCTGCGCTCGAAGGTGGCGATCGAGATCAAGGGTGGCACCGATCGGAGCAACGCTCACAACCGGGCGGGGGAGGCCGAGAAGTCGCATCAAAAAGCTCGTGGTGAAGGCTTCCGCGACTTCTGGACGATCATCGCCTTGCGCGGCCTCGACCGCGGCGTGCTCCAGTCGGAGTCTCCGACGACTCGCTCGTGGTTCGATGCAGCCCACGTTCTGGGGCGGGAAGGTGAGGATTGGGACTCGTTCAGAAGCCGCCTCACCGGAGAGGTGGGGATCCCGAACCCGGCTGCCTAACAGTCGATCGTCCGAAAGTTCGGATATGCTGCGAGGAGCGCCGCTCGCCGCCTAGTCCGTGCGAGTGCGCCGAATCTCCTTAGGGGTTGCAGCGCGAAGCAGCGTTGCCCATATGTCAGAAGCGATACTGAACCCGACCAATACGTCGGATGCGGCGGACGGCCTACGGGCCAACGCCCTCCGAGCGCACGACTGGGCTGCCGAGCCGTTTCTCCACAACGGCGAGGAGCCCGAAGCCGCGCTCGCGCCCGGCACCGCGCGCCGCCTCGCGCTCGACGAGGCGCTCGAGGAGCTCGACGCCGGCCGCAAGGCTCCCTCGGCGCGCTGGAAGGTCCGGTTCGGGCTGATGCTCGGGCTCGAGCGCGTCCTCTCCTCGAAACCGCCAACGACGGCCGCCGGCACCGAGCTGCGCCGGCACCAGATCGACGCGCTCGCGGGGATGCTGACCGAGCTGATCGCCGCGAATCAGCGCACCGCAGAGGAGGAGGAGAACGGCAATGGCCAGGCGGACGCCGAGTCCGAGCTCGACGACGAGGACGAGCCCGGCGAGACCGAGCCCGACGACGCCGACGACGAGCCGCCGACGGAGCTCGCGGCCGAGGATCCGGGCGCCGACCGCCGTTTCCGGTTCCGGCATCCCACCGCCTCCGGCAAGACGATCGCCGCCGCCGGGTTCGTCGAGGCCGCCCGCTCGCTCGGGATCCTGATCCTCACCCACCGACGCCTCCTCGTCACCCAGTTCCGCAACGACCTGACGACCGAGGGCTACGGCGAGCGCTTCACCGACGCCATCGAGACCGGGAAGGAGCCGCTCCGCCGCGACCCGATCACGATCCAGACCTACGCCTGGTTCGCGCGCCACGTCGGCTCCCTCTCCCGCGAGGCCTACCAGCTCGTGATCTGCGACGAGGCGCACACGGCGCTCGGCGAGAAGACGAGCGCGGCGATCCGCAGCTTCCCGGAGCCGCTCTACATCGGGATGACCGCGACCGAGCAGTTGATCGCAAAACAGGTCTCGGACGTCTTCCCCGCCTCGGTCGACGACCTTCCGTTGGCCGACGCCGCCCGCCGCGGCTTGATCGCGCCGCTTCGCTGCCTCCGGCTCGCGCCGGCCGCGGCGATCAACTCAGTGCCGATCGTCGGCGGCGACTTCGAGGAGCGCGCGCTCGCCGCGGCGCTCGACCACCAGGCGCTGAACCAGGCCGCCGCCAGCCTCTACCGCGAGCGCTTCGGCTCGACGCCCGGGATCGTCTACGCGGCCGGCGTCGACCACGCCTACAACCTCGCGCAGGAGTTCCGCGCCGCCGGTCTCAAGGCCGAAGCCGTGTCCGGGAAGACGCCGCCGGTGCGGCTCGCCGAGACGCTCGCGGCCTACGAGCGGGGCGAGATCAACGTCCTGATCAACGCGATGCTGCTCGCCGAGGGCTGGAACTCGCCCCGCGCGACGATCTGCATGCACCTCGCACCCACGGCTTCGAAGCGCGTCTACCAGCAGCGAATCGGCCGGATCATGCGGACGCACCCACGCAAGGAGGCGGGAATCGTCGTCGACTTCGTCGTCAAGTCCGCAACACACTCCGATCGCGTCGTCTCGCTCCACTCCCTGCTCGACGCCGACTTCTACCGCGAGGGCGCCCGGGTCACCCCCGCTCCGCGCCGCCGCGTCCAACGCCGTGCACGCCGCCAGCTCTCGCCGGCAAACTGGCTCGTCCCGGTCACGCCGGACGTGGCCCGCCGGCTCGCCGTGATCCAGCGCGAGTGGCAGCGGATCGACCCGAAGTTCCTGGACGAGGACGAGCAGCGCTACTGGGCGACGATCGCCGGGCGCCAGCTTCGCTTCGACCAGCGGGCCGAGTTCGCGAAGCGCTTCGCCGAGAGCAGCGCCTCGAAGGTCGCGCTCGAGCAGTTCCTCTCGATCTGCGCCGCCGAGAATCCGAATCGGCGGCTGCGGATGACGGCGCTTCAGGATCGCGTCTCGATGATCGTCGAGCGCGCCGAGTTCGACGACCTCGTCACGCTCGTCAGCCAGGCGCCGCCGTGGGAGAAGGATCGTGCGGCCGGGGTCCGGATCCTGCTGCGCGCGATCGGTGAGGGCAAGGCCAATGCGCCCGACCAGATCCTGGAGCGCTGGACGTGGAGGCTCGCGAAGGCGACGCGGAAGCTACAGGATCGCCGCGCGAGCGCCGAGTTCCCGGAGGCGAAGCGCCTGCTCGGAGCGGTCGCGAACTCACGTGGGCACCGCCACGAGGAGAACGTGGCGCGCCTCGTCCAGGTGGCGAAGGCGCTGCCGCTCGAAGTCGGTGTCGCCCTGCTCGCCTCTGCCGACGGGTACACGCCGCGGGCAACCTCCTCCCTCGACCGTGCCCGCGAGGAGCTGAGCGAGATCGCTTCGATCGCGAACGCGCTCGCCGACAACCTGCCTGCGCCGAAGCCGCCGGCACGCAAGCAGCGCCGCCGGCGCAAGCGGAAGAAGCCGGGCGAGGGTCAGGCCCAGGCGCAGAATGGGTCGCAGCCGCCCGCACAGCCGAGCGCCGAGCCCACCTCCGGCGAGTCGGTCGCCGCCGATCGCGCCGAGCAGCCGTCCAGGCCGCGGCGGCGTCGGCGGCGTCGCTCCGGCGGCTCCGGCTCGAATGGCACCGGCGATTCTCCGGCCGCCGCGCCGGAATCCGTAACACCCGCGTAAGAGGACGCCGACTAGGTTTCCGGCGTGCTCGTCCTGCTCGCCATCGGCTTCGTTGCGGGAATCGTCACCGCGCTCTCCCCCTGTGTCCTCCCCGTGCTGCCGATCGTCCTCGCCGGCGGCGCGACCGGTCGCCGGCCGCTCGCGATCATCGCGGGGATCGTGCTCAGCTTCACGGTCTTCACGCTCTTCGCCGCCTGGCTTCTCGACCGGATCGGACTCCCGGACGACTTCCTCCGCAATCTCGCGATCGCGGTGCTCGTCGTGTTGGGCGTCTCGCTGCTCTGGCCGCGCTTCGCCGAGCTACTGGCGCGACCGCTCCAGGCGTTCAGCCGCCGTCGCGGCGGCGACTCGCGCGGGGGCTTCCTTCTCGGCGTCTCGCTCGGGCTCGTCTTCGTTCCCTGCGCCGGCCCGGTACTCGCCGCGGTCACGGTGATCGCGGCCCAACAGAACGTGGGCCTCGATGGCCTCGTGCTCACGCTCGCCTACGCGGTCGGGGCTGCGGTGCCGATGCTCGCGATCGCCTTCGCCGGCCAGCGTGCAGCCCGGCGGCTCCGCGCTCGCGCAAGCATCGTCCGCCAGGCTGCGGGCGCCGTCGTCGTCGCTGCCGCGCTCGCGATCGCACTCGGCGTCGACCAGGACTTGCAGACCCGGATTCCCGGCTACACCGAGGCGGTGCAGGAGCGCGTCGAGCGGTCGGACGCAGCCCAGCGAGAGCTCCGCGAGCTGACCGGAGCACGCGCGCCCGAGCCGGTCGCCGCGCCCACGGGCGAGAGCACCCTGCAGGACTACGGGATCGCGCCCGAGTTCGCCGGACTGAACGGCTGGCTCAACTCGAAGCCGCTGACGCTGGCGGGCCTGCGCGGCAAGGTCGTCCTGATCGACTTCTGGACGTACTCCTGCATCAACTGCCTGCGTACGCTCCCGTACATCACCTCCTGGGACGAGCGCTACCGCGAGAGCGGCCTCACGATCGTCGGGGTGCACACTCCCGAGTTCGCCTTCGAGCGGGTGCGCTCGAACGTGCGCGAGAACGCGGAGGAGCTCGGGGTCGAGTATCCGATCGCGCTCGACAACGACTTCGGCACCTGGAATGCCTGGCACAACCAGTACTGGCCGGCGAAGTACCTGATCGACCGGAACGGCCACGTCCGCTACTACCACTTCGGCGAGGGCGACTACAACGAGTCCGAGAACGCGATCCGCGAGCTGCTGGCCGAGCGCACCGATGCGGACCTCCCGGCGCCGGCGGCGCTCGCCGACGAGAGCCCACGCGGCCTCGTCACGCCTGAGAGCTATCTCGGGCACGAGCGCCTCGCCCGCTACGTGGGGACGACGATCGCACCCGATCGCGAGCGGCAATACGCGTTCGCTCCCAAACTCGCCGAGAACGAGCTGACCTTCGGCGGTCGCTGGCGAGTGGAGGGCGAGCGCGCGGTCGCCGCACGCGACGCGAGGTTGCGCCTGCGCTACCGAGCGCGCGATGTCTATCTCGTGCTTACGGGGCGCGGCTCGGTCAGCGTGCTCGTCGACGGGAAGCCCGAGCGTACGATCCGTGTCACCCGCGAGAAGCTCTACACGCTTGTGGAGCGCGGGCAGATCGGGGATCACCTGCTCGAGCTGCGCTTCGCGCCCGGCGTGTCGGGCTACGCCTTTACGTTCGGCTAGAACTACTGCTCGCGGGCGGAGTCCTCGTCCGACTCCTCGTCGCGCTCGCGCAGGAAGCGTGTCAGCTCGGCCGCAAGCGAATCGCCCGATGGAAGCTCCTCGTGCTCCTCGAGGTCGAGCTCGTCGGTGCGCCGCTCGAGCTCCTCGACATACGCAGAGGTCTCGGCATCCGAGGAGACGGCCTCGGTCACCTGCTCCGAGTACGTCTCCTCCGCCTCGGCGAGCTCCGTCGTGTCAATCGGGACGTCGAGGAGCGACCCGAGCCGGTCGCAGAGGGCACGGGCGGCGCGGGGGCTCGGCGCCAGCGAGACATAGTGCGGGACCGCGGCCCAGAGGCTTGCCGCCGGAATGCCACCGTTCCGGCACGCGTCCTGGAGCACGCCGACGATGCCGGTCGGCCCCTCATAGCGCGAGTGCTGGAGACCCAGGCTCTCGACTAGAGCAGGGTCGCTCGCGGCGCCCGTCACCGGCGCGGCCCGCGTATGGGGGACGTCGGCGAGGAGCGAGCCGAGCGTGACCACGAGGTCGACCTCGAAGTCCCGGGCGAGCTCGAGCACGAGGCCCGAGAAAGTGCGCCAGCGCAGGCTCGGCTCGACCCCGAGCAGCAGGATCGCGTCCCGCTCGGTGTCCGGAATCCGCGCGTGGTAGAAGGCGTTCTCCGGCCAGTCGATCGTGCGGGTCAGCCCCTCGTCGAGCGAGACGTGCGGCCGGTTCGCCTGGAAGTCGACGAAACCCTCCGGGTCGATCTCGGCGAAGCGCTCGGCCTCCCACACACGCGCGAGATAGCCCCCGGCGAGCGTCGCGCCCTGACCGCCGTCGTTCCAGCCCCGGAACGCCGCGATCAAGACCGGGCGCTCCAGCGTCGGGCGGCTGACGAGCCGCAGCTCCTTCTCTGCCATCGGGAAAGTCTAGTGGCGTACAAGCGGGGCGGGCGTCCGCCAGAGCGCGGTCACGAGCCCGACCGTCCAGGCCCACACCGCCGCCGCGAGACCGACGTGCACGAGCACGAGCCACCACGGGAGCTGGTTGCGGAACTGGATCTCGCCGACGCCCATCTGGAGGAGCAGGAGCGCGAGCAGCACCCCGGTCGCCCGCACGAGGCCCGGCACGCGGCCGCGCTCGCGGACGAGCCAGGCGACGAGGATGAGGAACGAGAGCCCGAACGCGGCGGTCGCTCGCACATGCCACCAGACGGCGTCGAGCAGGTTCCAGAAGCGGTCGATCTCGGCGCTGTCGCCCGGATGGGGGCCGGCTGCGGTCGAGAGCGTTCCCGTCACGACGAGAATCCCGCAGGCGACGACGAGCACGAGCGCCACGGCCCGCAGCCAGCGAGGAGCCGGCGACTGGACGCGACCGCGAGCGTTCCCCCACGCCTCGACGGCCAGCGCAACCGCTCCCGCGAGGACGACGAGCGCGAGCAGGAAGTGGGTTCCCACCATCAGGGGGTGCAGGTCGAGCCTGATCGTGAGGAGGCCGAGGGGCGCCTGCGCGATCGTGCCGAGGAAGACGCCCGCTGCGATCCAGGTGGTGCCGCCCCCGAGGCCGGGCGTCCGCGGCGCGGCGATCCAGGCCAGGAGGCTGAGCAGGATCGGGGCGAGCGCGACGACCCGGTTCCCGAACTCGATCGTCGAATGCTCACCGACCGCCGGGAAGAAGGCCCCCTCCTGGCACCCCGGCCACGACTCGCACGCGAGCCCCGAGCCGGTCAGCCGGACGAGCGCCCCGGTGAGCACGATCACGTAGAGCGAGATCGCCGACGCGGCGGCGACCTGGAGGTAGCGTCCTGGCGAGACCTCGCGCGAGCGGACTCGAGCGACGGTGTCCATCAGGCGAGCGCGACCCCGGCGCCGGCTTCGACCCGACCGACGCGAGCGACGAAGAGCTCGCGAGCCTGGAAGGACGCGGTCAGCACCGCCGCCTTGTCCGAGGGAATCGAGATCAAGAGCCCGCCTGCGGTCTGCGGGTCGTAGGCGAGGGCCAGCAGCTCCTCGCTCGTGACCGTCTCGACGGCGGCTCCCGCGAAGTCGCGATTCCGACGATCGCCGCCAGTGCGCACACCCGCGCGCGCCAGCTCGAGCGCGCCCGGAAGGACGGGCAGCGCCGCCGCATCGAGCACGATTCGCACCTCGCTGCGTTGGGAGATCTCGTAGGCGTGGCCGAGCAACCCGAAGCCGGTCACATCCGTCACGGCGGTCGGCTCGAAGGGTCTGAGCGCGTCCGCCGCAGCCCGCGAGAGCTCCGTCATCCGAGCGGACGCCTGGGCGAGTCCCTCCTCGTGCCGCCGTCCCTCGCGCGCCGCGTGGAGGAGCAGGCCGGTTCCGAGCGGCTTCGTCAGGAAGAGCGCATCCCCGGGCTGGGCGCCGCTTTTCGTCCAGATGCCCTCCGGATGCACGGTGCCAACGACGGCGAGCCCGTACTTCGGCTCCTCGTCGCGCAGCGTATGACCGCCTGCGAGGAGCCCGCCGGCGGCCGCAACCTGCTCGGCCGCGGCGCCGAGGATCGCGGCGATCGTCTCGTTCGACAAGCTCTCCGGGAAGGCCGCGATCGAGAGCGCGAGCAGTGGGATCCCGCCCATCGCGAAGACGTCGTTCAGCGCGTTCGTCGCCGCGATCCTGCCGTAGAGCGCCGGGTCATCCACGAGCGGAGGAAAGAAGTCGAGGGTGAAGACGAGCGCTCGCTCGTCGTCGAGCCTGTAGACCGCGGCATCGTCGGAAGGCGCGAGCCCGACGAGCAGGTTCGCGGATTCGGCAGGGACCAGCCCTTGCACGAGCTCCTCGAGCCGCGCGGCCGAGAACTTGGCCGCGCAGCCGCCGCTCCGCGCGAGATCGGTCAGCTTGACGGAGCTCATCGACTCAACTTTACGCGCAGGAAAAAGCGACGACCGGGCAGACCCGGTCGTCGCGCTCAGGGGAGGAGGAGCCTGAGGGTGCCCTTAGGATTCGTTGTGCCTCAAGCCGTTCCTGCATGCATTTGAGATAGTCCGCGAATGGCCTCCGCACTCGTCACGGGAGGCTCGTCCGGAATCGGGCTCGCGATCGCCCGGATGCTCGGCGAGGAGGGGTTCGGCCTCACGCTCGCCTCGCGGACGGCCGAGAAGGTCGAGGCTGCGGCAGGCGAGCTCGGCGGGCACGCCATCGCGGCCGACATGTCGAAGCCGGAGGATTGCGAGCGGGTGGTCGCCGAGCACGTCGCGCGTCACGGCGGCCTCGACGTGCTCGTGAACTCGGCGGGAGTCGGAATCGCGGGCCGGGTCGAGGACGCCCAGCTCAAGCACATCGACCGCCAGCTCAACATCAACCTCCGCGGCCTCGTTCTCGTCACCCAGGCCGCGATCCCCCACCTGCGCGCGTCGCGAGGCTGGATCGTCAACCTCGCCTCGATCGCCGGGACCGTCGCCGTCCCGATCCTCCCGATCTACGCTGCCTCGAAGGCGGCAGTGATCTCGCTCACGCACTCGCTGAACGCCGACCTCGACGGTGACGGGGTCCGCTCGATCGCGATCTGCCCGGGCTTCGTAGACACACCGATGGCGGAGTTCTCCGGACTTCCGGGCGAGCAGATGATCCAGCCGGAGGACTGCGCGGAGGTCGTGCGCATGTGTCTCAGGCTGAGCCCGAACGCGCGGGTACCCCAGGTCGTGATCCAGCGCGTCGGGGCGAGCGGCGGACCCGGCTGAGAGCGAGCGCTAGCCCACGAGCTCGCGCTCGACCGCGGTCGTGAGCTCCCGAACCGAGAACGTCCCCTCGAACCGATCCTTGACGAGGCCGTCGGCTCCGACGAGGAACGTGAACGGCTCGGAGGGGAGCTCCCACTCGTTCACCCAGCGATTCGTCCCCTTGGCCGGATCGTTGTCGTTGTAGATCTCGACGTGGATGAAGCGGATCCCGGTGTCCGCGAACTTCCTGCGGACGGCGCCGACGACGTCGACGACGGGCCCGCAGGTGCGGGTCGTGCAGAACTGCGGGGTCGCGAACGCGACGACGAAAGGGACCTTCGCGGCGAGCGCTTCCGCAATCGACGAGCGGAGCAACGCTCGGTCGGGCGGCTTCTGCGTCGAGAGGGCGGCCAGGTCGCCGCCCGAGCTTGCGATCGTCGGCGTCTTCGAGGCAACCGCTGGATCGCCGATGTCCGGAGCAGCGGTCTTCTTCGCGACCACGACGTTCCCGACGGCCTGGATCTTGCGACCGCCGACCGGCTCGGCCAGCACCCAGTACTTGCCCGCTTCGGGAATCTCGAGCCCGGTGACGAAGATCTGGGAAGCGTCGGCGTCGTCCTCCGAGCCCTCGAGCCCGATCGGCTCGGCCCTTGCGGTCGTCTCGAGGAAGGGTCGCCGGTCGAGGCCCCGAGCAAGCCAGACCCGCGCGGTCGGTCGCGTCACCACCTGTCCTTTTCCGTCGACGACGAGAAAGGAGAGGCGGACGCGACCAGGCGCGAAGTCGGCGGTTCCCGGAACGATCGCGACGTCTTCGCCCGGCGCCCGCCAGAGCGCTTCGAGCGAGCCGGCTACGGGTTCCTTCACCGCTTGTTCGGAGGAGCCGCCGCAGCCGGCGAGGAGGAAGAGAGCCAGAGCTAGGACGGCCAGGCGCACGCGGCGAGTGTAGCCGCGGCCCGCCGCCTAGTTGCCCTCGTGCCAGCCGTTGCCGCGAAGGATTGCATTGAGCCAACCGCCGCCGAAGATGGCGAGGAGCGCGGGAGCCGTGAGGAGCAGAGAGAGTAGCCGCGTCTTCATCTTTGAACCTCCTTTCCGTGTTCTAGAAGCGGATGTCCTGGAGAGCCTCGGCCGCGTTCCGGAAGAGGCGAGCCGCCTCCGGATCGTCGCCGCGGCGAGCAGCCAGGTCGCCGAGCGCAACCCACGCGCCGGCCCGATAGCTGACAGAGGAAAGCTGTTCGTAGGCGGCGTCGGCGGCCCGGAAGCACGCCTCCGCCTCGTCGAGCTGCCCCCGCTCCATGAGCGAGCGCCCGAGGACGAGCTGCGACCCGCCGATCTGGTCGAGATAGTCCTCGCGACCGTCGAGCAGCTCCAGCGCGTGCCGTGCATGCTTCTCGGCCTCCTCCCACTTGCCGAGCTGGAGGTGCACGGTGCCAAGCCCGCTGAGCGCGATGGCCGCATCGCTCTGCGACTCGACCTCGACCGCTACGGCAAAGGCCGCCTTCAGGAGCTCGATCGCCTCCTGGGGCTTGCCGAGGAGGAGGTTCAGGCCGCCGAGGTTGTTCAGCACGAGACCGACGTTGCGCTCGTCGTTCAGCTCCTGGTAGAGCGCCTTGGCGCGCTCGGCGTAGTTGCGGGAGAGCACCCAGTGACCGGTGCGCTCGGCGACCAGCGAGGCCTGGAAATAGCTGTTCGCGGTCATGCTGCGGTCGCCGACGGCCTGAGAGAGCTCGAGCGCCCGCTCGGCGTCCTCGCGCGAGGCCTCGAAGTCGCGCTGGCGGCGATGGCAGCGTGAGCGCCATTGGAAGATGTCGGCCCGGAGCACGTCGCACGGGAGCTCGGAGCGCTCCGCGAGCGCGAGCGCCTCGCCGAGCAGGGCGATTGCGGTGCCGGTGCTCGCAAGCTTGAAGCGACATGCGCCGAGGCGGAAGACGAGCTCGGCCCTGTCGAGGTCGGAGAACGCCGGGCTCTCCGCGAGCGCTCGTGCCTCGGTCAGAAGCTCGATTCCGCGACGCGGATCGCCGTCCTGCATGCAGGCCCACGCCTCGCCGGAGCGGGCGCGGACGTCGAGCTCGGCCGCATTCGTGGCCGAGACGGCGCTGCGCACGTCGCCGTAGGCGGCGATCGCATCCTTGTAGTGGTGCGCCTGCGTCAGTGCCTCCGCCTGGGCGAGCAGCGTCTCGACACGCCCGCGCTCGTCTGTGGAGACCCCGCTGGCGAGAAAAGCCGAGTCGACGTTGAGCCGCTGCGCGAGCCACTCGACGGTCTCCTGGGTCGGGCGCGTCTTGCCGCGCTCGATCTGGCTGACGTACTCCTTCGAGAACCGCTCGCCCGCGAGCTCCGTCTGGGTCAGGCCTGCCGAGACGCGCAGGAGACGGAGCCGATCGCCGAGGCGCCCGGACGAGGGGGGCGCAGCGGTGTGGCGGTGGGCGGTGTGGATGGCTTCGTTCATGGCGGTGGTTGATTCAGTGAAGTCGGATGTGAACCGACGCGCGTACCCCTTTGCGGGGATCTTTTGAGGAGATGGATTTGCTTCCACCGGCGAGTGAAGCAAGCTTAACACCGAATCACTTGACTGCGCTACTTGACTTTTCCGGACATGGCTCCTAGAGTGCGCCCAACTTGCTCGCCGGACGCCAGGCGAAGCAAGGGCGCGCCACCGAGATGCGACCGCCGCAAACCGGAGGCCGTGACTGAGCCGCAGAGTCACGTCCGCCGGAGCGTCGCCCAGGTGGCCAGCGCCTCACCAGGATCGTCCCCGGAGCCGCAGCCGGGGACGTTCCACGGTCCGGCTGGCCACGGTCCGGCTGGCCACGGTCCGGCTGGCCACGGTCCGGCTGGCCACGGTCCGACCTGCCCGTGGCCGCCGGTTCGATAGGCGTCTGCGATGATCGCCGCGTGGCCACCACGGACGCGACGTTTACCTGGACGCCCTCCGCGGAGCAGCTCGAGCGCGCGAACGTGGCCCGGCTGGCGCACGCGCTCGGCTGCTCCGATTACCCCTCGCTGCACCGGCTCTCGGTCGACGAGCCCGACCGATTCTGGCGCGCGGTCGTCGACGATCTGGAGCTCGAGCTCGCAGCGCCGTGGGAGCACGTCCGTGACGATTCCCGCGGGATCGAGTGGACAACCTGGTTCGAGGGCGCGCGACTGAACCTGGCGACGGCGTGCGTCCACGTGTGGGCGGCGCGGACACCGGACGCTCCCGCGGCGATCTTTCGCGGCGAGGACGGCACCCGAGACGAATGGACGTTCGCGGGACTCTCTCTCCACGTCGCGAAGCTCGCGCAGAGCCTCGCGACCCTGGGAGTCGCAGCGGGCGACCGAGTCGCGATCTATCTGCCGATGTGCCCGGAGGTCGCAGTTGCTTCGCATGCCTGCGCACACCTCGGAGCGATCCAGGTGCCGATCTTCTCCGGCTTCGGCGCGGCGGCCGTGGCGCAGCGGCTCCGGGACTCCGAGGCAAAGGTCGTCGTCACCGCCGACTTGTCATACCGGCGCGGCAGACGGACGCCGATGCGGGAGACGATCGAGGAGGCGCTGCGTGAGGCGCCGTCGGTCGAGCACGTCGTCGAGTGGCGCCGCGACGAGCGGACGTGGAGCGTGCCGCTCGGAGAGGGGACGCTGCCGCCGCTCGATGTGCCCGCCGAGCACCCGTACCTCCTCGCATACACATCCGGGACGACGGGACGGCCGAAGGGGGCCTTGCACGTGCACGGCGGCTTCCTCCTTTCGATCGCCCGCGAGGCCGCGTACCAGTCGGACATCCGCGCCGGCGACCGCGTCCTCTTCGCGACGGACATGGGCTGGATCATGGGGCCTTGGACGGTGGTCGGCGCCGGTGCGCTCGGCGCGAGCGTCGTCTACATGGAGGGCGCGCCGGACTGGCCCGACGACCGCCTCTGGCGCCTCGTCGAGGAAGAGCAGGTGACGATGCTCGGGGTTTCGCCGACGCTGATCCGAGCGCTGATCCCGAAGGGCGAGCCGAACGCCGATCTCTCCTCGCTGCGGGCGATCACGACGACGGGCGAGCCGTGGAATGCCGGCCCATACGACTGGCTGGACGAGCACGTGGCCGACAGCGGTCGGATTCCGATCGTCAACATCTCCGGCGGCACCGAGGTGGGCGCCTGCTTCCTCTCGGTGACGCCGATGGCGCCGTCGAAGCCCTGCTCGCTCGGGTTCCCGGCGCTCGGGCAGGCGATGGACGTCTACTCACCCGCGGGCAACCCCCTGCGAGGCGAGGTCGGCGAGCTCGTCTGCACGCACGCCTGGCCGGGGATGACGCGCGGGATCTGGGGCGACGACGCCCGCTACCTCGAGACGTACTGGAGCAGGTTCCCCGGTATCTGGACGCACGGCGACTGGGCCTCGGTGGACGAGGATGGCTACTGGTTCCTGCACGGCCGCTCCGACGACACACTCAACATCGCCGGCAAGCGGATCGGCCCGGCCGAGCTCGAGTCGGCGGCGCTCGAGCATCCGGCGGTGGTAGAGGCGGCCGCGATCGGGATTCCGCACGAGATCAAGGGTGAGGTCGCGTGGCTCTTCTGCGGCCTGAAGCCGGGAGCGGAGGCCGATGCGGACGGCGTCAAGGCCGTCGTCGCGTCCGCGCTCGGGAAGGCGTTCGCGCCGGAGCGCGTTCTCTTCGTCAGCGCGCTGCCGAAGACCCGGAGCGCGAAGATCGTCCGCCGGGCCGTTCGAGCGACGGCGCTTGGAGAGGATCCGGGCGACCTCTCGACCCTGGAGAACCCAGACACCCTGAAGGAGATCGCGAATGTCGTCTAGAGCTCTTGTCACCGGCGCAGGCCGCGGGATCGGCGCCGGAATCGCCCGCGAGCTGGCCGCGCACGGCTGGCACGTGACGGTGACCGGCCGCACGGGCGACCAGGTGGAGGAGGTCGCGCGGGAGATCGACGGCGAGGCGGTCGTCGGCGACGTTTCGAAGCGCGAGGACGTCGAGCGAATGATCGCGGCGGCGGAGCCGATCGGCCTACTCGTCGCGAATGCGGGCATCGCCATGTGGGAGGAATCGTGGCAGACCGAGCTCGAGGCGTGGTGGCACGTCTTCGAGGTCAACGTGCTCGGCGCCTATCTCACCTGTCGGCTCGCCCTGCCGGGGATGATCGAACGCGGCGGCGGCCGGATCGTGATCACCGGTAGCGGCGCCGCCCATCTTCCCGGCTCGACCTCGGGCGCCTACGCGGCGAGCAAGGCTGCGGTCGGCCGCTTCGGCGAGGTGCTCGCGAGGCAGGTGGCGCCGGAGGGGATCAAGGTCTTCGTGATCAGTCCCGGTCTGGTCAACACGCAGATGACCGGCGACCGCTTCCCCGAAGACGCTCCCTGGACGCCGCCGGAGCTGGCGCCGCGGCTCGTGCGCGAGCTTGCCTCGGGTCGCTTCGATGCGCTCTCGGGCCGGTACCTCCACGCGGAGCACGATCCACCGGACGCGCTCGAGGAGCGGATCCCGCGGATCCTCGCCGACGATCTGAACGCGATCCGGCTGCGACGCGAGTAGACCTAGTAACAGTCTGTTACTTGGTCTGGGTTCGCGGCACGATCCAGGTCTGGCGGGCGAGCGCGAGCAGCTCGCCCTCAGCCGACCGGAGCGCCGTCCCGGCGTAGAGCCGCCGCCCCTCCTCGCCGATCGGCCAGCCAACGACGATGCAGCGCTCCTCTTCCTCCGGCAGCCGCTCGATGCGCGCGGCCATCCGCCCGAGGAGCGTCTCGCCGCGGCCCTGCGCGCTCAGTGCATAGGCCCCCGAGCAGTCGATCGCGGCCCAGACCACCGGAATCGAGACCTCGCGGGCGATCCAGGGTGCCGCGACGGCATCCACCGGTGCGACTCGACCCGGAAAGATGTGCAGCCCGTCGCCCTCGGTCCGGAGCCTTCCGCAGCTGAAGCAGCCGCGGAAGGCATCCGCCTCGAATGGAAGGCAGTGGCGGCTCGCCTCGATCGACTCCTCCCACGAGACGCTCGCCGGCACCTCGAGCTCGACCTCGGCGGGGATCGCTTCGGCGACGATCGCTTCGCCGTCGAGGAGGACCATCCCATCGCCACGAGCCTCGATCGCGAGCCGCCGCTCGAGCGGCGGCGGCAGCCGCAACGTGACCTCGGCCGGCCCGTCCAGCCGCGAGGCCAACAGCCCGGCCGCGTAGCCGCCGTTCGCGGAGCCTTCCGGTCCGCGGAATCGGCGCTCGATGAGGATGTTTTCGCCTGAGAGTCGCAAACCAGTAGGATCGGGTCGTGCGGCTCGCGCTCGCCCAGATCAACGTCGTCGTCGGCGACCTGGACGGCAACCGCGAGCGCATTCTCTCGTCTCTCGCCGACGCGCGCAGAGAGGGCGCCGAGCTCGTGCTCTTCCCCGAGCTGGCCGTGACCGGCTATCCACCGGAGGATCTCCTGCTGCGACCCGCCTTCGTGCGCGCAGCCGAGCGATCGCTGCGCCAGATCGCCGCGGCCTGCACGGAGGTGACGGCGCTCGTCGGGACGCCCTGGTTCGACCGGGATCTCTTCAATGCCTGCGCTGTCTGCGCAGACGGGGAGGTCCGGTCGGTCTACAGAAAGCGCTATCTGCCGAACTACGGCGTCTTCGACGAGGATCGCTACTTCGCACCCGGCCGCGGACTGGTGTTGCTGAGACTCGGGCAGACGCTCGTCGGCCCCACCGTCTGCGAGGACATCTGGCAGCCCGGCCCGCCCGCAACCGATCTGGCGCTTGCCGGCGCCGAGTTGCTCGTGAACATCTCCGCCTCGCCCTTTCACGTGGGAAAGGCGGAGGACCGCGAGGAGATGCTCGTCACCCGCGCGCGGGACAACTCGGCCTTCCTCGCGTTCTGCAACCTCGTCGGCGGCCAGGACGAGCTCGTCTTCGACGGGCACTCGGTGGTGCTCGACGACGAGGGGGAGGTGGTGGCGCGCGCTCCTGGCTTCGAGGAAGCTCTGCTCGTCGTGGACGTCGATCCGACCGAGGCGATCGCGCGACGACTCCGCGACGTGCGCCGGCGCTCACTCGCCCGCGAGCGGGAGGACGAGCAGGAGCCCGAGCTGGTCGAGCTCGGAGAAAGTGTTGTTCCAACACAAAGTCTCGTTCGAGCGGGCTCGGTCGTGCCGTTCGCGGATCCGCTCGAGCAGATGCGGCGGGCGCTCGTCCTCGCGCTGACCGACTACGTGGGCAAGAACGGCTTCCGCGAGGTCGTGCTCGGTCTCTCCGGCGGGATCGACTCTGCCGTCGTCGCGGCGCTCGCGGTCGACGCGCTCGGGCCGGAGCGCGTCCACTGCGTCTCGATGTCGTCTCGCTACTCGTCCGAGGGGACGCGCACCGACGCGGAGCGGTTAGCGGAGAATCTCGGCTGCGACTTCCGCGAGCTGCCGATCGAGTCGGCGGTCGTCGCGCTCGACGAGGTCGCTGGCGGGCTCGAGGGACTGGCGGCCGAGAATCTCCAGGCGCGCGTGCGCGGAATGCTGCTGATGGCGCTCTCGAACACGCACGGCTGGCTCGTGCTCGCGACGGGCAACAAGTCCGAGCTCTCGGTCGGCTACTCGACGCTCTACGGCGACCTGGCCGGCGGCTTCGCGCTGATCAAGGACGTCTTCAAGACCGACGTCTTCCGGCTCGCTCGGCACCTGAACGAGCGCGTGGCGCGGGAGCTCATACCCGTCTCGATCATCGAGCGGGCGCCGTCGGCAGAGCTGCGCGCCGACCAGCGCGACGAGGACTCGCTGCCGCCGTACGCGGTGCTCGACCGGGTGCTCGAGGCGTACGTGGAGCTCGACCGTTCGCGCGAGGAGCTCGTGGCAGACGGCTTCGAGGCGGGCCTCGTCGAGCGGGCGATCAAGCTGACCGACGGGGCCGAGTACAAGCGCCGGCAGGCGCCGCCCGGCGTGAAGCTGCGACCGAAAGCGTTCGGGCGCGACCGCCGCACGCCGATCACGAATCGCTGGAGTGGTTGACATCGACTTAGCGTAAGCTCATACTTACGGTAAGTGAGCACGAACGGATTGGCACTCGATGCACTCGGCGACTGGACCCGACGCCAGATCCTCGAGGCGCTGAAGCAGGGGCCGCGTTCCGTGGGCGAGCTGGCCGCGGGCCTGCCGGTCAGCCGGCCCGCAGTCTCGCAACACCTGCGGGTGCTGAAGGACGCCGGTCTCGTGCTCGACCGGAAGGACGGGGCGAGGCGGGTCTACCGGGTCGATCCGAGCGGGCTTGCCGACATCCGCGCGTACTTCGACAGCTTCTGGGACGAGGCGCTCGATCGCTTCGCAGCGGAGGCACGAAAGGAGACAGGATGAGCATCATGGCGACCGAAGCCATTCGCAAGATCGTGCTGGTGGACTTCGCGCCGGCGGAAGCGTTCGAGCTCTTCACCAACCGAATCGCCGCCTGGTGGCCGGTGGGGACGCATTCGTACGGCGGCGAGGCCGTGACCGACGTCGTCCTCGAGCCACGCGTCGGTGGGCGGCTCTACGAGGTCACCGAGGCCGGCCAGCAGGACTGGGGTCGCGTGCTCGAATGGGAGCCGCCGAACCGGTTCCTGCTCGAGTGGCAGATCGGCGAGGCGAGCGGCACCGAGGTTGAGGTGCGTTTCTCGCCGGAGGGGCCGGGCGCGCGGGTCGAGCTCGAGCACCGCGGCTTCGACGCCGCCGCGCCGCGAGGCCGTTACGAGGGCGGCTGGGACGTCGTGCTCGCGCCCTACGTCGAGCAGGCAACCTCCTAGACGCCCACGTCGAGCGGCTCCTCGGGCGGGCCGTCGCGCAGGAGCGCGGCGAGGAGCTCGGGGAGCCGACGCGGCGCAAAGAGCTCAGCGGACGCGGCCAGTTCGGCCGGCGTCCACCAACGCAGTCCGCCGACGTACTCCGCTGCCAGCTGCTCCGGCGTGAACCGGGGCGCCGGCTCGAAGTGTTTCGTCCGCACGAGGAAGTACTGCTCGGCCTGACCGTCCCACCTGCCGTCGAGAAACGGAAAGACATGCTCGCGCACCCAGATCCAAGAGCCGAGCTCGACGTTCTCGAGGCCCACCTCCTCGCTGAGTTCGCGCCGGATCGCCTCCTCTGCGGTCTCGCCCTCGTCGATGCCGCCGCCGGGCGTGGCCCAGACGTCGCCTGCCGGGAACAC
>Ga0136617_10001132_pt1 | contig 23322 bp, 28 predicted proteins | sample AntDrymUQ3222106_2_FD_129672 | JGI IMG/M metagenome (GOLD analysis project Ga0136617, IMG submission 129672) | Polar desert sand microbial communities from Dry Valleys, Antarctica - metaG UQ322 (21.06) | ecosystem: Environmental > Terrestrial > Soil > Desert | place: Antarctica: Dry Valley...
GGGACGGGGACAAGGACGAGGAGGGATCGGGCGCCTACGACGACGAGGGCGTCGTGCAGCTGGCCGTGCGCGCCATCAAGGAAGCCCACCCCGAGCTCGCGGTGATCACCGACGTGTGTCTCTGCGCCTACACCTCGCACGGCCACTGCGGCGTGGTGCTCGACGACGGGACCGTGGACAACGACGTCTCGCTCGAGCTGCTGGCCAAGACCGCGATCTCCCACGCGCGCGCCGGCTCCGACGCGGTGGCGCCGAGCGACATGATGGACGGGCGGGTCGGCGCACTGCGCGCCCAGCTCGACACCGAGGACTTCAAGGACATGCCGATCCTCGCCTACTCCGCCAAGTTCGCCTCCGCCTACTACGGGCCCTTCCGTGAGGCGGCCGGCTCGGCGCCCGCGTTCGGGGACCGGCGCAGCTACCAGATGGATCCGGCCAACGCCGAGGAGGCCGTGCGCGAGGCGCTGCTCGACGTGAGCGAGGGAGCCGACGTGGTGATGGTCAAGCCCGCGCTGGCCTACCTCGACGTGGTCCGGCGCGTGAAGGAGGCCACGCGCGTGCCCGTGGCCGCCTACAACGTGAGCGGTGAGTACGCGATGGTCAAGGCGGCCGCCGCCGCGGGCCACATCGACGAGCGGGCGGTCGTGCTCGAGACGCTGACCGCCATACGTCGCGCGGGGGCCGACATCGTTATCTCCTACCACGCAAAGGACGCGGCCCAGTGGCTGCAGTAGCCAAGACCCGCTCGCGCAAGGACGGCTCGGCGGTCCCGCTCGACGAGACCGACAAGAAGCTGCTCAACCTCCTGCAGGGGAGCTTCCCGATGGCCGAGCGTCCCTTTGCCGAGGTGGCGCGCGCCGCGCAGCTTCCGGAAGCCGAGGTGCTGACCCGCACCCAGCGGCTGCTGGACGATCGCATCATCCGTGAGATCACCCCGATCTTCGACACGCGTGTGCTCGGATACAGCTCGATGCTGGTGGCCGCCAAGGTCGACCCCGAGCATCCCTGGCGCGCGGCCAAGATCATCAACTCGCACCCCGGCGTGTCGCACAACTACCTGCGCGACCACGACTTCAACCTGTGGTTCACGGTCGCCACCGAGCCGGACTCCAAGCTGGGCCTCCAGGGCACGCTCGACGTGCTCGCGGGCTTGACCGGAGCCGAGTCGGTGCGCCAGCTGCCGACGCTGCGCCTGTTCAAGATCCGCATGGATCTAGAGATGGAGAAGGGCACCGAGACGCTGGCGGCGGTTGCGGAGCCCGTCGAGCCAATGGAGCCGGAGGCCATCGAGCTGTCCGAGCTTGACCTGGCGGTGATCCGCGCCACGCAGGGCCCGATGGAAGCCGTGTCCGAGCCCTTCGCGCGCGCGGCGGGCGAGCTCGACCTGCCGGTGGGCGAGCTGCTCGAGCACCTCGAAGGCATGCGCGAGCGCCGGGCGTTGCGCCGCGTGGCTGCGATCCTCTTTCACCGCCGCGCCGGCTTCTCGGCCAACGGCATGGGGGTCTGGAAGGTGCCCGAGGAGCGCATTCTCGAAATGGGCCCGCGCATGTCCTCCTACCGAGGCATCTCGCACTGCTACCAGCGCCCGACCTACCCCGACTGGCCCTACTCGGTCTTCACCATGGCCCACGGGCGCTCCAAGGAGGAGTGCGACGCGATCCTCGACTCGATCGCGGCCGACACGGGCATCGACGAGCGCCGCACCCTGTACTCGTCGACCGAGTTCAAGAAGGTCCGGCTTCGCTACTTCACGGACGAGCACGCGAAGTGGGAAGCGCAACACGCGTAGGCCCGAAGCAGCCGGCTCGGCCGGCTGCGCTGGGTATGACTTCCGCTCGGTCGGTCGAGGCTTACGCCCGGGCGATCGACCTACTCCCCGGCGGGGTCAACTCTCCCGTTCGGGCCATGCGCTCGATCGACCGCGACCCGATCTTCGTGGCGCGAGGCGAGGGGGCCGAGCTGATCGACGTGGACGGCAACCGCTACGTGGACTGGATGCTGTCCTGGGGGCCGCTGATAGCGGGACACGCGCATCCCGAGGTGGTGGAGGCGGTGAGCTCGGCCGCTGCCGGGGGCACGAGCTTCGGTGCTCCCACCGAGGCCGAGGTGGACCTGGCCGCGGAGGTTGTGGCCCGCGTGCCGGGCGCCGAGATGGTGCGCATGACCTCCTCGGGCACCGAGGCGACGATGAGCGCCCTGCGGCTGGCCCGCGCCGCCACGGGCCGGGACCGGATCCTCAAGTTCGCCGGCGCCTACCACGGTCACGTGGACGGCCTGCTCGCCGAAGCCGGATCGGGGCTCGCCACCGCGGGCATACCCGCTTCGCCCGGCGTCACCGCCGCCCAGGCAGCGGACACCATCATCGTTCCCTGGAACGAGCCCGAGGCGCTGCCGATGGGCGAGTTCGCAGCGATCGTGTGCGAGCCCTATCCGGCCAACATGGGCCTCGTGCCACCCCAGGAGGGCTTTCTGGACAAGCTGCGCGAGCTAGCCGACGAGACTGGCTCCCTCTTGGTCTTCGACGAGGTGATCTCCGGTTTTCGGGTGGCTCGCGGAGGCGCCCAGGAGCGCGAGGGTGTGGTCCCCGACCTGACGATCCTGGGCAAGGTCATCGGCGGCGGCGTGCCCGCCGCGGCCTACGCCGGCCGGCGCGGCCTGATGGAGCGGATCGCGCCCGCGGGCGACGTGTACCAGGCCGGCACCCTGTCGGGGAACCCGCTGGCCACCGCCGCGGGCCTGGCCACCCTGCACCTGCTCGACGAGGAGGCCTACGGGCGCCTCGATGCGCTGACGCGCTCACTGGCCGAGGGGCTCGAGACGGTGGCGGCGGAAACCGGAGTGGCGGCGCAGGTGGCCTGGACCACCGGCCTGCTGACCTTGTTCTTCTCCGAGGAGCCGGTGCACGACTACGAGGGCGCCAAGCGCTGCGACACCGAGCGTTACGGCGCCTTCTGCCGCGCGATGCTCGAGAGCGGCGTCTACCTGCCGCCGTCGCAATTCGAAGCCTGGTTTCCCTCGCTGGCTCACGGCCACTCGCACGTGGAGCGCACGCTGGACGCGGCGCGCTCGGCGCTGGAGGCGCTGGGCGCAAGCAGCAGGCGTGGCCCGCGGCGCAGCGAGGCTCTCCGGTGAGCGTTCACGGTGACATCACCGCCGCCGATCCGGCGTTGGCCACTTATGCGCAGTCCGAGGCGCCGGAGCCGCGCTTCGGGCCCGAGCTCGGACAGCGCCTCTTCGTGCTCGAGGCGGTCTACGAGGGCTACCTGCTCCACTACGGGACGCCGCGGCGGTTCGAGGGGATGGACGATGACCTGCGCCTGCTGGCCGGTGACGCCCTCTATGCGCTCGGGCTCGCCCGGCTCGCACAGCGCGGCGACCTGCCCGCGGTGGCCGAGCTGGCGGAGCTCATCTCGAGCTCGGCGAGGCTGCACGCCGAGGGCCGCGGCGCGGAGGCGGAGGGGCTCTGGGACGCCTCGGCGAGCGTTCTTGCGCCCACCTAGCGATAGGCTCCCCGGCCCCTGGTGGCGCGGCGCCAATCGTGCCGGGCGCCACCATGTTGGCACTAGCCTTGGCTAAGCCTCAGAATCCCTCTTGGACATGGCCGATCCTCCTAAGTTCGACAAGAAGTCCCGCTATACCGAAGGCCGCGGTATCGCCGGCGCGTACGAGGGCGAGACCGTCACCCGCCGCCGGCTCATGGAGGGGGCGGCGCAGGTCTACGGCGGCATTGCGGTTGCCGCCATCGCCCTGCCGGGTCTCGGGTTCGCGCTGGGCCCACTGCTCGAGAAGAGCACGGTGAGCCGCTGGCAGGACCTCGGCTCAGAGGACGACTTCAACATCGAGGCCTACGTCCCCCGCACCTTCAACATCGTGCCCGAGGTGGGCGACCCGGGCAAGAGCACGGTCTACGTGCGCCGCTTCGACCCCGAGCGTGACACGGTGGTCAAAGGCCAGGAGCGCCAGCCCTACGTGGCCATCTCGACCCGCTGCACCCACGTCGGCTGCCCGGTGCGCTACATCCAGGCTTCGCAGAAGTTTGTCTGCCCCTGTCACGGCGGGGTCTACGGCTTCGAGGGCGCGGTCGAGGGCGGCCCGCCCGTGCGCCCGCTCGACCGCTTCTACACGCAGGTCGAGAACGGCCGTGTGCAGATGGGCGACCGCTTCTCGGTCAACTCGGAATTCGAGCGCTTCTCCCCGCGTGACCCGTCGAACCACCTCGACGGACTCTGGCAATACCTCTACCCATCGAGGCCGACCACATGAAGCTTCCCACCCCCCCGCTTCCCAAGGCGCTGCGGCCCGCTCCCAAGCGTCCCGGCCAGGGCCGCGACGGCGGTAACGGCAACGGCAACGGTCACGGTCGCACCGGCGGCCCGGCTACGAAGCCCACGCCGAAGGACCAGGCCGTCGAGGGCGCGGCCAGCGCGGTCGGCTGGCTCGACGAGCGCACGGGCATCAGCCCCTTCCTGCGCGGCTTCCTCTACCGCAAGGTGCCCAAGGGCACCAATTGGTTCTACACACTGGGCTCGGCCACCATGTTCGCGTTCCTCTCCCAGGCCATCACCGGCGTGTTCCTGGCCATGTACTACGAGCCGGATCCCACTCGGGCCTACGAGTCGGCCTCGCGAATCACCAACGAGGTGTTCCTAGGCGAGCTCGTCCGCGGCATGCACCGCTGGGGCTCCACGGTGATGATCATCCTGATCTTCATGCACATGGGCCGTACCTTCTTCTTCGGCGCCTACAAGTACCCGCGTGAGCTCAACTGGGTGATCGGTGTCGTGCTGCTAGTGCTGACGCTGGCCATGGGCCTCACCGGTTACCTCCTGCCCTTCGACCAGCGCTCCTTCTGGGCCACTGTCGTGGCGGTCAACATCAACGCCTCCGGGCCGGTCGTGGGCCCCTACCTGGCCGACTTCCTGCGGGCCGGGGCGGAGTTTGGGCCCACCACGATCAGCCGCTTCTACGCGCTCCACATGCTGGCCATACCCGGCCTGATCGCCGCGCTGATCGGCGCGCACCTCTACCTGGTGGCCAAGCTCGGCACCACGGCGCCCCCTTGGCTGAAGGCCGAGAAGAAGGACCTGCTCACGGAGGAGGTGTGATCCGCCGGTGAACGCACGCGAGCGCGAGCAGTACCTTCGCGAGTACTCGATCCTGAAGACCCAGGGGCACCCTTTCTTCCCCTACGCCATCGCGAAGGACGGCGCGATGGCCGCCATCACGGTTGGCGTGATCATCCTCATGGCGATCCTCTTCGGTGCCGAACTCGGCCCCAAGGCCGACCCGACCACCACCACCTACACGCCGCGCCCCGAGTGGTACTTCTTCTTCCTCTTCGAGCTGCTGCGCGTGGTCAAGCCGCCGGAGCTGGTGTTCCTCGCGACCATCGGCATTCCGACGATCTGTCTGATGCTGCTGATCATGCTGCCCTTCTTCGACCGCAATCCGGAGCGCAACCCGCTGCGCCGTCCGATCGCCACCACCGCGGGCATAGCGGTGATCTGCGCGATGGCCTACCTGTCGATCGAAGGAGCGCTGGCCGGAGCGCCCACCGAGATCGAGCTGTCCACCGCGCCGCAGTACGAGGAGGGTAAGGAGATCACCGCCACCTCCGGCTGCCTGGCCTGTCACAAGATCGGCGAGAACGGAAACACGCTTGGCCCGGCCCTCACCGACATTGGCCAGCGGCTTGGTCCACAGGCCATCGAGCGCACGCTCTTGAACCCCACTCCCCCCATGCCTTCCTACCAGTCGTTCAGAGACGACAACCCGGAGCAGTTCGACAAGCTCGTCGAGTACGTCGCTTCGCTCAAGGGCGAGTAATTGAGCGCGGGGACCCCCGCCTCGGGCACCCTGCCCGAGACACAGGTGCGCGTGATGTTCGACCGCATCGCACGCATCTACGACCGCATGAACGGGGTGATGACGGCGGGCATGCACCATCGCTGGCGCGAGCGCGCCGCGGACCTCGCCCGGGTCGGGCCGGGCGACCGCGCCCTCGACGTGGCCACCGGCACCGGTGATCTGGCGGTGGAGCTGGCGGGGCGCGGAGCGTCGGTAACCGGGCTGGACTTCTCCGGGCGCATGCTCGACCTCGCCCGCGAGAAAGCGCCGCAGATCGAGTGGGTACAGGGCAACGCGCTTGGCCTGGCCTACGAGAAGGACACGTTCGACGCGGTAACCGTCGGTTTCGGCGCGCGCAACTTCTCCGACCTCGATCAGGGCCTGAGCGAGATGGTGCGCGTGGCCCGGCCGGGGGGTCGCGTGGTGATCCTCGAGATCACGACCCCCGAGCGCCCTCCGCTGTCCTGGTTCTTTCGCCTCTGGTTCGACCGCGCGATCCCCGCGCTTGGGCGCCTGGCCGACTCCGAGGCCTATACCTACCTCCCCTCGAGCGTGCGGCGCTTTCCCCGCGCGCAGGAGCTCGGCGCGCGGATGGCCGAGGCCGGACTGAAGGACGTGCGCTGGCTGCTCACGGCCGGCGGCATCATCGCCATTCACGTCGGGAGGCGGCAGCTTTGAACACCACGCAGGCACAGCTCGGGGCGGTGCTCGCGGCCGGCGGCCCGGAGCTCACCCGGCTGCTCGAGAGCACCGAGTCGCGTCTGGCCGAGGTGGCGGAGGCCCACGGAGCGGAGCTGGCCGGCCACGCCACCGACACGCTGCTCGCCGGGGGCAAGCGGCTGCGCCCGATGCTCGTCTTCCTTTGCGCCAACCACGGAGACGATCGCCTGGTCTCTGCGGCGGCGGCCGTCGAGCTGCTGCACATGGCGTCGCTGGTGCACGACGACGTGCTCGACTGCGCAGCGCTGCGCCGCGGCCGGCCGACGGTCTTCGCCCGGGGCGGGCGCGTGGCGGCCACCGCCACGGGCGACCTCCTGTTCTCGCGGGCTTTCGCCGAGCTGGCCTCGACCGGCGACCCAGATGCGGTTCGCGCGCTTTCGCAAGCCTCGTCGGCCCTGGCTCGGGGCGAGCTGATGCAGCGCGCGGACGCCTGGCGCGCTGACGTTACCCCCGAGCGCTACCTCGAGCGCTGCCGGCTCAAGACGGCCAGCCTGTTCGAGGCGTCGTGCCGGCTCGGGGCGCTCTTCGGGGAGCGCCCCGCCCTCGCCGGAGCACTCGGCCGCTTCGGCGAGCAGATCGGCCTCGCCTTCCAGATGCTCGACGACGTGCTCGACGTGTCGGGGCCGGCCGAGCGCACCGGCAAGCCCCGCGGCACCGACCTGCTCGACGGCACGGTCACGCTGCCGCTGATCCTCGCGCTGCGTACCGATCCGGGGCTCGCACGGCCGGATCGAAGCCTTGGTCCCGACGGGGCGAGCGAGATCTGCGACCGGATCATCGCCACCGGGGCGCTCGCCCAGGCGCGCGGGGAGGCGCTCGGTCACGTTGCCGAGGCCAAGGCCGAGGTCGAGGCGCTCGAGCTTCCGGCCGAGCCCAAGCGCGCTTTAGAGCTCGTGGCCGACGGCGTGGTGGAGCGCTACGCGTAGGGGCGGATGGCCTCGCTGCGCCGCCGGCCAGCCGGGCGCTTGCGCTGAGCGCTAGAAGTCTTCGGCGAGGATCGCGTCGGCCTGCAGGGCGCCCACGAAGCGCTCGATCTCGTCGGCCATGTTGGCGCGCATCAACCGCTTGTAGTCGCGGGCGAGGGCGTCGGAGCCGCGGTCGAGCTCCTCGTCGAAGCACTCGACGGTCTCCTGGGCAAAGATGCCCTCGCGGTAGACGTCGCAGTTCGGGCAGTGAAGCAGGACGCTCCAGTTGCTCGGGCCCGACTCGTCCCACTGAACGGGGTAGACGAGCTCGGAGGTGCACTCGATGCACACGTGCAGCTCCTGATGGGTCTCGGCGGGCGGCTGCGCCGGCGCCTTGACTTCGCTCTCGACCGAGGCCGCGGTGCTCGCCAGCTCGTCGGTGTCCCGGAAGTAGACGACCTCGATCGTCTTCCCGCTGGGAAGGACTACGCGCTTTACGTAGTGGATCTGTTCGTCGTGGCTTTCCATATCACGCATCCTCTGATCCCGATATCGGCAGCGCGATTACGAACTTGAAGAAAATGTTGCGGTTGTCCCCTGAGGCAAAACCGCAAACAGCGAAGTTAGGTGCCCGGTCGCGCCGGGTCCGGCGCCGCCGGACCGCCCTCGTAGCGCGACTCGGTGGCCTCGGACTGGCCGTGGTAGTGACTTCCCAGGTCGGGGTGCCCGTACGGCCGCTCGGCCGGCCGGTCGAGCGTCATGAATGAGAGCTGGGCGATCGGCTTTCCGGGCCAGAGCACTATCGGGACCCGCGTGAGGTTGGTGATCTCGAGGGTAAGCGTCCCCTTGAAGCCCGGGTCCACGAACCCGGCCGTGGCGTGAACGATCAGGCCGAGCCTCCCCAGCGAGCTCTTTCCCTCGATGCGCGCGACGACGTCGTTGGGCAGCTCGACCCACTCGGCGGTCGCACCCAGCACGAACTCGCCGGGATGGATGACAAAGGACCCGTCTTCGGCGATCTCCACCCGCTCGGTGACCCCCTGAGGCGGCTCGGCGAGGTCGATGGCCGCCAGCTTGTGGTTGTGAAAGACGCGAAAGGATCGTCCGAGGCGCAGGTCGACGCTCGCCGGCTGCACCATGCCCGGGTCCCACGGGTCGATCGTTATCCGGCCCTCGTCCACCATGCGGCGAATTGTTCCGTCGGAGAGAACCGAGCTGGTCATAGGGCGCAATCCTGACAATGTGCGCCCGCTCGCGCATGCCCCCGCTACCATGAGCTAAGCCATGCCGACTCCCGGCCCACTCGAGATAGTGATCATCCTGGTGATCGTGCTGATCATCTTCGGACCCAAGCGCCTGCCTGATCTGGGGCGCTCGCTGGGACGGGGCATGCGCGAGTTCAAGGACTCGGTAACCGGTAAGGACAAGGACGAGCTGCCCGAGGGCGCCGTCGACCATCCCGATCCGGCCACCACCACCACAACCAGCACGGCTTCCGAGCCCAAGCCCTAAGCACCGTCCGCTGCGCGCATGCCGCGGATGAGGCCGATAGCCCACGAGGACCGGCTTTCGGTCGTCGATCATCTCGATGAGCTGCGCAGCCGCCTCATCATCTGCGCCGCGGCCTTCATCGCCGCCTGGGCGCTCACGGGCTGGCAGAACCACCTCGTTCTGGAGATCGTCAACAAGCCGCTTCCGGACGGCATCGAGCCGATCACCCTCGGACCAGCCGAGGCCTTCTACACCACGCTGACGAATGCCGCTTATGCGGCCCTGCTGTTGGCTCTCCCGGTGATCCTCTACCAGCTCTACGCCTTTCTATTGCCGGCCTTCAGTCCCGGTGAGCGGCGTGTGGCCACTCCGCTGCTGCTGCTCGTGCCCGTGCTCTTCATCACCGGCGTCGTCTTCTGTTACTACATCGTCCTGACGCCGGCCCTCGACTTCCTGCTGAACTTCAACGCCGACGAGTTCAACACTCAGGTGCGGGCGCGGGACTACTACTCGTTCGTCACTCTGCTCATGCTCGCCATGGGCATCGGCTTCCAGATCCCCGTGGGCGTGCTCGCCGCGTGCAAGCTGGGCATCACCAACGCCGCGCAGCTGCGCCGCTCGCGCCGCTACGCGATCGTCGCGATCGTGGTGCTGGCCTCGCTGCTGCCCACGCTCGACCCGCTCACGCTCGTCTTGGAGGCCATCCCCCTCTACCTCCTGTTCGAGCTCTCGATCCTGATGGCGGCGGCGTGGGGGCGGCCGGTGGCCGAACCGAGCGACGTTGCCGATCAGCCCGCAGCCGAGGGCTCCAGCTAGCCTTTCGCCCCGCCATGCTCTTCGACCTCAGAGGACGCCGCCGCCGGGTGGTGCAGGCCACCTACCTGATGCTTGCCCTGTTGCTGGGAGGCGGACTGGTGTTGTTCGGCATCGGCGGTGACGTCTCGGGTGGTCTAGCCGACATCTTCAATAATGGCAACAGCGGAGACGACGGCAACACCCAGCTCGAGCAGCGCATCGATCGCCAGCAGGAGCGCCTCAAGGCCTCGCCTGAGAACGCCGCCGTGTTGGCCGAGCTGGTCCGCCTCAATTACCAGGTGGCCTCGAGCCAGATCGCGGAAGGAGGCTCGGCCTTTCCAGCCGCGGCCAAGGACGAACTTCGTCGCACGGGTGCCTACTGGGAGCGCTACGTGGACGCCACGGAGGGCGAGCCAAGCCCGAGCCTGGCCCGCCTCGCCCTTCAGGCCTATGCCCCCGAGGCCCTCAACCAGCCGGACAAGGCCAAGGAGGCTGTCCGTATCATCGCTGCGGACGCCAACGACACGCAGACCTACCTGCTGCTGGTGCAATACGCAACAACGGCCAAGGACACGCGGCTGGCCAACCTCGCCGGCCAGAAGGCGGTCGATCTGGCGCCCAAGAACGTGCGTAAACAGGTGGAGAAGCAGGTCGCGCAGCTCAAGAAGCCACCCGCCTCACAGCAGACACCGGACGGCTGACGTACCCTTCGCGTCGTGAACTTCCACATCGAAGACGAGGCCATCGACGATTCCACCCACGTGATCGAGCTCGGCGGCGAGGTTGACCTCTATACCGCGCCCGAGTTCAAGGAGCGCATGGTGGAGTTGATCGAGTCGGGCAAAAAGCAGATCGTGGTCGATCTCTCCAAGGCCACGTTCATCGACTCGACCACTCTCGGCGTGCTGGTGGGCGGCGTCAAGCGCCTACGTCCGACGGGCGGATCGCTGGCTCTCGTGTGCACCGACGACAACATCACCAAGATCTTCGAGATCACCGGTCTGGACCGCGTCTTCCCGATTCACTCCTCGCGTGACGAGGCGCTCGCCGCCGTCGCCACCGCGGACTGACTGGCCTCCCTCGGTCTTCTAGAATCGCCCGCTGCGGGCCGTTAGCTCAATTGGCAGAGCAGGAGACTCTTAATCTCAAGGTTGTAGGTTCGATTCCTACACGGCCCATATGAACGAGATCCTCACAACCGAGTTGGGATCGCTCGATGGCCGCATCGCTCCGGCCGGCGAGATGACCATCCCGGCCACCGACGAGGGGTTGCTCCGCGGGGACGGAGTCTTCGAGGTCATCCGCGTCTACGACGGAGCGCCGTTCGCGCTGGTCGACCATCTCGATCGCCTGGAGCGTTCGGCGGCGAACCTTCGGCTGCCGGAGGTCTACCGCGCCGAGCTGGAGACCGAGATACCCGAGCTCTTGGAGGCACGCGGCGGCGCCGGCTTCGATGGCGTGCTGCGCATCGTGATCACTCGCGGCGGGCGCCGGCTGCTCTTCACCGAGCCGGCCGCGGCCATGCGGCCCGGCGTGCGCCTGGGCATCGTGACCTACGCTCCCACCCGGGTGCTCGACAACATCAAGTCCCTCTCCTACGGGGCCAACATGCTCTGCTCGCGCCTCGCCCGCGAGCGCGGATTCGACGAGGCGCTGCTCGTAACACCGCACGGGCGCGCGCTGGAGGCGCCCACCTCGACGATGTTCTGGGTCGACCGTGATGGCGCGCTGTGCACTCCTCCGCTCGAGGAACACATCCTCGCCTCCATTACGCGCGACCGAATCGTGCAGTTGCTCGACGTCGAGGAGCGCTCGTGTCCGCTTGACGACCTGCTGGCTGCCAGCGAGGCCTTCTTGGCCTCGACGATCCGCGAGGTGCAGCCGATCGGCGCGGTGGAGGACACCGAGTTCGAAGAGGGCCCGCGCACGCGCGAGGCGGCGGCCGCATTCCGCGCGCACGTCGAGCAAGAGCTCGCGCGCTAGTTGCCGCGAATCGTCACGATCATCGGCAACCGGCCACAGTTCGTGAAGGCGGCTGCGGTGTCACGGGTCCTGCGCGCGAAGCACGAGGAGCTGATCGTGCACACCGGCCAGCACTACGACGACGAGCTCTCGCAGGTCTTCTTCGACGAACTCGACGTTCCGGCTCCCGACCGCGAGCTCGGCGCGGGCACCGGCTCGAACACCGAACAGACCGCCCGCATGCTGGGGGCGCTCGAGCCGGTGCTTGCTGAACTCCACCCCGATCTCGTGCTCGTGTACGGGGACACGAACTCCACCCTGGCCGGCGCGCTGGCCGGCGCCCAGGCCGGCTACCCGGTGGGCCACGTCGAGGCGGGCATGCGCTCTTTCGACCGGACGATGCCCGAGGAGCTCAACCGGGTCCTCACCGATCACGCGAGCGACCTGCTGCTGTGCTCGACGCAGGCGGCGGTGGACAATCTCGAGCGTGAGGCGGTGCGCGGAGAGCTGCATCTGGTGGGCGACGTGATGGCCGACGTCTCGCTGGCCTTTCGCGACATCGCCGCCGAGCGCTCGACCGTCCTGGCCGACCTCGGTCTCGAGGCCGGCTCCTACCTCGCCGTCACCGCCCACCGGGCAGGCAACGTGGACCGGCCCGAACGCCTCGAGCGCCTTGTCGAGCTGCTGGCCGGCCTCCCGGGCCCGGTTGTGTTCGCGCTTCATCCGCGTACGCGGGCGCGGCTCGAGGAGGCGTGCTTGCTCGAGCGCCTGGCCGGCCTCGTGCTCACCCCGCCGCTCGGGTACCTCGACTTCCTCGAGCTCGCCCGCCACGCGCGGGCGATTCTCACCGACTCCGGGGGCGTGCAGAAGGAGGCTTACCTGCTCGGCGTTCCGTGCCTGACCATGCGCGACACGACCGAATGGACCGAAACGGTGGAGGCGGGCTGGAACGTGCTCGTGGACTTGGACTCCGACGCGGCGCTGGCCGCGCTCGAGCGCACGCCGCCGTCCGAGCGGCCCGAGCTCTACGGCGGTGGCCGGGCTGCACAACGGGTGTGCGACGTCCTGTCGGCCTACACTGAGCACGTATGACGATCGGGGTTGTCGGGCTCGGATACGTGGGCCTGCCGCTGGCCGTTGCCTTTGCGGAGGTGGGTCACGACGTGGTGGGCGTGGACGTGGACAGCCGCGTCACGCAGGCGCTGGGGGAGGGCCGCTCCCACATCGAGGACGTGTCCGACGACGTTCTTCGCGCGATAGGCCGTCGCCTTCACGCCACCACCCGCTACGCGGAGCTGGCCAAGGTCGACGCGATCGTCGTGGCGGTGCCCACGCCGCTGACCCAGAACCGCGAACCGGATCTTCAGCCGCTGATCGCCACGGGCACCGCGCTCGCCGGCGTCCTGCAGGCGGGCCAGCTCGTGGTGCTCGAGTCGACCACCTATCCGGGTACCACGCGCGAGCGCTTCGCTCCCCTGCTCGAGGAGTCCGGGCTTGCGGCGGGTCGCGACTTCTACCTGGCCTTCTCGCCCGAGCGCATCGATCCCGGGCGTACCGACTTCACGCTGCGAACGACGCCCAAGGTCGTCGGCGGCCTGACCGACGAGTGCCGCAACCGGGCCGTGGCGCTCTACGAGCAGGTGTGCGACGAGATCGTGACCGTCACCACCCCTGAGGCTGCCGAGCTCACGAAGCTGCTGGAAAACGTGTTTCGCTCGGTGAACATCGCCTTGGTCAACGAGCTGGCAATCCTGTGTGACCGCATGGGCATCGACGTGTGGGAGGTCGTGGAGGCGGCCGCGACCAAGCCCTACGGCTTCATGTCGTTCAAGCCGGGGCCCGGGATGGGCGGTCACTGCCTGCCCGTGGATCCGTTCTACCTCTCCTGGCGGGCGCGCGAGTTCGACATGCAGACGGAGTTCATCGAGCTGGCCGGCGAGGTGAACCAGCGCATGCCCTACTTCTGCGTCGAGCGCATTGCGCGGGCGCTCAACGACCACGCCAAGCCGGTGCGCGGCTCGCGGGTGGCCATCATCGGCGTGGCTTACAAGGCCGGGTCGGGGGACATGCGCGAGTCGCCCGCCGTGAAGATCATGCGGCTCCTGCTCGAGCAGGGGGCTGAACTCGTCTACCACGACGACTACGTGCCGGAGCTAAGCGACCTCGGACTGCGCAGCGAGTGGCCCGAGGACGCCGACTGCGTGGCCATCGTGACCGCGCATCCCGGCCTCGACGTCGAGCGGCTGGTGCGCGAGTCTCCGCTGGTGGTCGACTTCCGGGGCGTTACACGCGGAATCGAAGCCCCCAACCTCGTTCGGCTGTGAGCGACGCCATGAGCGTCCGCATCGCGGTGGCGGGGCTGGGCTACTGGGGCCCGAACCTGGCCCGCAACTTCGACCGCCTCGACGGAGTCGAGCTGGCCTGGTTGTTCGACCACTCCGAGGAAGCGCTCGCCGGCCAGGCCGCGGCCTTCCCATCTGCGCGCACCACCACCTCGCTGGACGAGCTGCTGGACGACGAGCGGCTTGACGCCGTGGCGCTGGCCACCCCGGTCGCCACCCACGCGGAGCTGGCCGAGCGCGTGCTGAGCGCGGGCAAGCACTGCTTCGTCGAGAAGCCGCTGGCGCAGACCATCGAAGAGGCCGAGCGGGTGGTCGAGGCCGCCCGCGCGGCCGGCCGGGTGCTCATGGTGGGCCACCTGCTCGAGTACCACCCGGGAATCGAGATGCTCAAGGGGCTGATCGACTCGGGCGAGCTGGGAGAGGTGCGCTACCTGTACTCCAACCGCCTCAACCTCGGGGTGCTGCGCGCGGAGGAGAACGCGCTCTGGTCGCTCGGAGCCCACGATGTCTCTGTGATCCTTTGCCTGGCCGGCGAGGAGCCCTACGAATGCCGGGCGGTGGGCGAGAGCTACATGCAGGAGGGCATCGAGGACGTGGTCTTCTGCTTCCTGCGCTTTCCCTCCGGCCTGGCTGCCCATCTGCACCTGTCCTGGCTCGACCCGCACAAGGAGCGGCGCTTCACGGTTGTCGGCTCGAAGAAGATGGCCACCTTCGACGACATGGACCTCGAGCGCAAGCTGACCCTGTACGACAAGGGCTTTGACCAGAGCGGCTCCTACCCCGAGTACAAGCCGCGCTCGGGCGCCATCTTCTCGCCGCGCGTGCCCAACGAGGAGCCGCTGCGGATCGAGTGCCGCCATTTCGTCGAGTGCGTGCGCGACGGCGCCGAGCCGCGCTCGGGGGGCGAAGCGGGCCTGCGAGTGGTGCGGGTGCTGGAGACCCTCCAGCAGTCGCTGCGGGAGAGCACGCGTGCTGCGCGCGTCTGAGCGCGCCCCCGGGCTGCTTCTCGGCGACGGGGTCGCCGTGCCCGAGGACGCGCAGCTCGGAGGCAACGTCGTCATCCATGCCGGAACCGTGCTCGGCGCCGCCGTGCGGCTAGGCGACAACTGCGTGGTGGGCAAGCCGGCCACGCTGAGTGCCCGCTCGACCGCCACGGGCGGCGATCCTGGCAGCGCCTGGCTGGGCGATGGCGTGAGGGTCGGCGCCGGGGCTGTGGTGCTGGCGGGGGCGCGGATCGCCGAGGGCTGCGTCGTGGCCGACCAGGCCCACGTGCGGGAGCGGGTTGAGATCGGCGGCGACACGGTGGTGGGGCGAGCGGCCTCGGTCGAGAACGACGTGCGCCTGGGAGCGCGGGTCAAGCTGCAGACCGGCGCCTACATCACCGCCTGGTCGCTGGTGGAGGACGACGTGTTCGTCGCGCCCGGGGTGCTGCTCACCAACGACCCCACGGCGGGCCGGCGCGGGGCCGACGAGGAGCTGCGTGGCGCCGTGCTGCGGCGCGCCTGTCGCCTGGGCGGGGGCGCGGTCCTGCTCCCGGGCGTGGAGGTGGGCGAAGAGGCCTTCGTGGGCGCCGGTGCGGTGGTGACCAAGGACGTGCCCACCCGCGCGCTGGTCATGGGGGTGCCCGCTCGGGTGGTGCGCGAGCTGACCGAGGAGGAGCTTCTTGGCCTTTAGGGCTCTTGGGCGCACACGCCGCCGAAGCAAGGCGCTCGCTCCCGGTCGTGGCACGCTTGTGCTCGGCGCAACGGCGGCGGCGGCGGTGGGCGCTGTCCTGTTCGGCGAGCTCGGCCGGGTGTGGAGACGCGGTTCTGCTCCCTTGCCTCACGAGGCGGACAGCCTGCTGCTGGCGGCGGAGGAGGCCGTCGCCGAAACCGCGCATGTCGCGCGGGTTGGTTACGAGCAGGGATCGAACAGGGAGAACGCCATGTTCAATCTGCTCTCTTCGTTCGTCGGGACCTTCCTGGCCGCCCGCGGAACCACCTACCTGCTGCGCCACCGTCCGAAGGTGGGCCCGTTTCGAAACCTCCGCGTAGGCCGCCGTCACATTCACCACTTCGTGCCCGGCATAGTCATGGCCTTCAGCGCCGGGGCCGCCGCCATACTGACCCGCGGCAAGGATCTCGAGCCCAAGCTGGCGGTGCCCTTTGGGGTGGGAATGGGCCTTACCCTCGACGAGTCCGCCCTCCTGCTCGAGCTCGACGACGTCTACTGGAGCCGCGAGGGGCTGCTCAGCGTCCAGATCACGATGGCGGTGGCTGCGCTGCTGGCCTCGATAGCGCTGGCGCTGAGATTCCTGCGCCGGGGCGAGCGGGTAGTTCTCGAGCCGGTCGCGCCGTGAGCCTCCTGGCCGCCTCCGGCTTCCCGGCTGAGGCCTATGCCGTCAAGCGTCCCCTGGGTCGCGTCTGGGGCTATTCGGTTCTCAGTTTTGGCCTATACGGCTATGCGTGGTTTCACGTGCAGCGCCGTCTTCTCGACGGTGAGCTCGGGCAGGGACGCGACGACGCGACCCTCCACACATTGGGCCTGCTCGTGCCCATCCTGAACGTGTTCATCATCCACTGGCTGTGGAGAGACCTGAACGCGTTGCGCCTGCGCTTCGGGCTGCGGGAGTTTCCAGAGGCTGCCTACCTGGTCGGGTCCATCTTCCTTGCCCCCTTGTTCTTCAGCTTCGTGGTCAACCATCTCAACGAGTACTGGGACGTGCGCACACAGGGGCTCGCCACCGACGCGGACGTCACCAGCTTCGAGAAGGCCAGCCTCGTAATCGGCGGCCTTCTTGTGGCCGTCGGGGTGCTTTCGCTGGTCGCCGCGCTCATCGTTGTGCTGGTGGCCGCCACCAACTGAGGCGCTTCCGCCACCAGTGGTGGTTTCATTCGCGGTATGGAAACTGGATCGCCTCCCCCCGATCAGCCGGATTCCGAACGTCTCGGCGAGGGCCCGCCTTCAGGGCCGCAGGCTCCAACGGGACCTCAATCGCCGGCGCCCGGGCCCAGCGCGCCGATCGGGGCTCCCGCTCCGGGACCCGCGGTGCCGCGGCCTCCCGGCTACGCGCCCGCTCCGCCGGCGGCACCCGGTGCCCCGGCGGGACCCGGCCAGCACCCCCAACCGGGTCCCGAGGCCGCACCCGGCTACGGCGGGCCCGTCCCGCCGGGCGGCTGGCAGCAGCCGATCGCACGCCAGCAGGGCGGTCCGGGCTGGGTGGGGAAGCCTCTGGCCAGCTGGGGCAGCCGGGTGGGCGCAACGCTGCTCGACGGTCTGATACTGCTGGTCCCGTCGGCGCTGCTCACCGCGCTCGTGGTCGGCGTCTTTCTGGCTGGAAGCGACATCGGGGGCATCGTGTTGGGAATCATCGCCTTCCTGCTCTACATAGTGGTCGCCATCTTCTATGCGCCGGTGTTGATGGCCCGCGACGGCGAGCACAACGGCCAGACTTGGGGCAAGCAGATCCTCGGAATCACGGTGGTTCGGGACAACGGCCAGCCGATCGAGCTCGGCTTCGGATTTCTGCGTGAGATCGTCGTGAAGAATCTGCTATTCGGTTTCGTGGGCGGATTCTTCCTGTCGATTCCGACGATCGTCGACTGGCTGTGGCCGCTCTGGGACGACCAGAACCGCTGCCTGCACGACATGGTCGTCTCCACGCACGTGTTGCGGACCTAGGCCCGACGAAAGCTTCAGGCAGCGGCGGGACGCAGCCGCTCGGCCGCGCCCGTCCAGATCATCTCGTCGCGGGCGGGGCCCACGCCCACCATCACGATGGGGATGTCGAGGAAGTCCGAGATGAACTCCAGATAGGCCTGCGCATTGGCCGGCAGCTCGTCGAGCGAGCGGCAGGTCGTGATGTCCTCCCGCCAGCCCGGCAGCTCGATCAGGCCGCCCTCCACCTTGTGCACGATCGACTGGTGGTAGGGAAACTCGTCGAAGGTTGCGCCGCCCGGTCCGTGGTAGCGGACTCCAACCCGCAGCGGGTCAACTCCGGTGAGCACGTCGAGCTTGGTCAGCACAAGGCCGGTCAGGCCGTTGATGCGGGCGGCGTAGCGCAGGGCCAGCAGGTCGATCCAGCCCGTGCGCCGGGGCCGGCCGGTCGTGGTGCCGAACTCGCCGCCGGCCTCGCGGATGCGGTCGCCCAGGTCGTCCTCCAGCTCGGTGGGGAAAGGTCCCGCGCCCACGCGGGTGGCGTAGGCCTTCGCTATGCCCCACACCTCGTCGATGGACCGCGGTCCCACTCCCGCACCGGCGCATGCGGCGCCGGCGACCGTGTTGGACGAGGTTACGAATGGGTAGGTCCCGTGATCGATGTCGAGCAGCGCGCCCTGGGCCCCTTCGAACACCACCAAACCGTTGTCGTCGAGGGTGCGCCAAGCGATCGGCGGGGTGTCCGCGATGTAGGGCTCGAGCCGGTGTCCCAGGGTGCGAAATTCCTCGGACATGGTGTGCAGGTCGAGCTCGGGCTCCTTTTCGAAGGGGCGCAGCATGAGCCGCTTGGGCTCCATCGCGGCATAGATCTTCTTGCGCAGGATCTTCTCGTCGAGCAGGTCCTGCATGCGGATCCCGAGGCGAGCCGCCTTGTCGGCGTAGCAGGGTCCGATGCCGCGCCGGGTGGTGCCGATTTGAAGCTTGCCCAGTTTCGCCTCGCCCGCGTGGTCGAGCAGCTTGTGGTACGGCATGATCAGGTGCGCGTTGGCCGACACGCGCAGGCCGCTGAGGTCGATCCGGCGTCGCGTCAGCTCGGCGATCTCATCGGTGAGGACCTTGGGATCCACGACCACTCCGTTGCCGATCGCGCACAGCTTGCCGGGATAGAGGATCCCCGACGGAATGAGATGGAACTTGAAGGTCTCCCCGTCGCGCACGATCGTGTGCCCCGCGTTATTGCCGCCCTGGAAGCGGACCACGAGATCGGCGTGCTCGGCGATCAGGTCGACGACCTTTCCCTTTCCCTCGTCGCCCCATTGGGCGCCCACGATCACCAGTCCGGGCATAAGCGCTTCGAGGATACCTTCGCGCCGCGGCGCCTAGGCCCCTGCAGCGCCCTACGCGCCCTGCGCGGCCATGCGCAGGTCGTCGCCCATGATCGGCAGCGGGTCGTCGCAGATTTCGATCAGGCGCGAGACGGTGCGTGAGCCGAGTTGGCGGCGCAGCCGCAGTATCGGGTCGTAGTCCGCCGCAACGTCGAGTTCGCCGACCTGCGCTGCCACCCGCTCGACCCGCTCGACCACGCGCCGCAGGTCGTCGAGGTCGCGGCCCGTCACGCGACCGGAGGCGGTGGCGTCGCGCAGGTCGCGGACGCTGGCCCGCAGCATGCGCGCCGGCGCGTCGGGATCGGGGTCGGGGATGTTGGTGGTCACGACGATCGAGCGCCGGTCCTGCCAGCGTTCGTTGACGATCGAGAAGAGCTGCTCGAGCACCCACTCGGTCTGCTTCTCGGCGCCCAGGTCGTCGAGAATCAGGATGTCGACCGTGCACAGGCGGCGAAAGAAGCCCATGTAGCTGTCGGTGGCGTCGCGGTCGAAGGTGCGCTTGATCTCGGCGAGCAGCCGCGGCACCGGATAGACGGCATAGGAGCGCCCCGCGTCTCGGGCCGCCTTGGCCACGAGGATGGCGAGCGAGGTCTTGCCGGTGCCGACCGGTCCGTCGAACCACAAGCCCTTGCCCGCTTCGAGGTTCTTCGCCATGTCGCGGGTGAAGGTCCTGACGCGGCGGAGCACCGTGGGCTCGATGGAGAGGATCGGCTCGCGCTCGAAGGAGACCTCGAGGAAGCGGCGTCCGATGCCCGTGCCGATTCCGCCGCTGATCGCGCGCCGCACGCGGGCTTCGCGGCAGCGACAGGGCCGGCTCTCGCTGGTCTCCTCGTCCAGAACCCAGGTCGACCCGTCGCATTCCCCAAAGGCGCACGACTCCGGCTCGTCGCTCTTTTCGATGCGCCGCAACACGTCAGCCGACTCCGTTGTCGGCGCCATTGCCGCCCGGCAGCGCGGCCGCAGCCGCGCGATCCCAGGCCCGGCTCGCAAACTTGGGGTACTTGGAGAGGAAGGTGAGCGGAACCTCGCCGATGGGGCCGTTTCGGTGCTTGGCGATGATCACGTCGGCTTCGCCCAGCCGCTCGGATTCCTTGTCGTAGTACTCCTCGCGGTAGACGAACATCACGAGGTCCGAGTCCTGCTCGACCTGCCCGCTTTCCCTTAGGTCCGAGAGCATCGGAATCGGCGGATTGCGCGACTCGACGGCGCGCGAGAGCTGCGAGACCGCGATCACGGGAATGTTCAGCTCCCGAGCGAGGATCTTGAGCCCGCGGCTGATCTGGCCCACGGCCTCAACGCGGCTGTCGGCCCGGCCGTCGGGCCGTAGGAGCTGCAGGTAGTCGACGATCAGCAGCCCCAGGCCTCCGGTCTTGGCGTGCAGCCGACGCGCCTTGGCTCGCATCTCGAGAACGCTGATGTCACTCGAGTCGTCGATGTAGATCGGCGCCCGGGCCAGCTTCTCGACCGCGCGCAGGACCTTCGGCCAGCGGTCGGCCTTGACCCGCCCCTTGCGCAGCTCGTCGCTCGAGACCTTCGCCTGGGAGGCGATAAAGCGGTGGGCAAGCTCGGTCTCCGACATCTCAAGGGAGAAGAGCGCCACCGGTTTCCCGGCGTCGATGGCGGCGTTCTCGGCGATGTTGGTGGCCAGGGTGCTCTTGCCCATGGATGGCCTGGCGGCCAGCACGATCAGGTTGCCGGGTTGAAAACCGCCGGTGAGGTCGTCCAGGTCCGAGAAGCCGGAGGGCGTTCCGGTGAGGCCGACGTCGTTGCGCGAGAGCTCCTCGAGCTTGTCGATCTCCTCGTGCAGGACGGCTTCGATGGCCCGCATCTCGCTCGAGCCGGTGTCGTGGCCAATTTCGAAGAGGGCCTTCTCCGCGCGTTCGATCAGCTCCCGGGGCTCGCCCCGGTGGGCCAGCACCTCGGCCTGGATCTCGCGAGTGGTGTTGAGGATCCCGCGCATGAGGGCGTCGTCGCGGACGATGCGGGCGTAATCCAAGACGGCACCCACCGCGGGAACGACCGTGGGCAGCGAGTGCACGTAGGCCTCGCCGCCCGCCTCCTCGAGCTCGCCCTGGCTGCGCAGGTTGTCGCAGACCGTGAGCGCATCGACGGCCTCGGGCTCCGCCTTCTCCTTCAGACGAATCATCGCCCCGAAGATCCGGGCATGGCGCGGGCGGTAGAAGTGGTTGGGCTTCAGCCCGATCTCGAGCAGCACTCCGTCGAGGGCCTGCTCGGTGAGCAGGATGGCCCCCAGGACTGAAGCTTCGGCCTCCTCGTTGTGGGGAGGAACGCTGCCCGCGGACTCAGGCGGGACCGCGACCGCCACCGCTGCCGTCTAAGCCTGCGGTGTGACGATTGTCTTGATGGCAGCCGTCACGCCGTCCGAGACCTCGACGGTGACCATGTGCGTGCCCGTTGTCTTGATGGAGTCCTCGAGCTGAATGCGCCGCTTGTCGAGCCGGACGCCACGCGCCTGGCGGATCGCGTCCGCGATCTCTTGCGAGGTGACCGAGCCAAACAGCCGGCCGTCGTCACCCGCCTGATGGGAGATCGTGAGCACGGTCTTACGCAGCAGCGCGGCCGTCTCCTCGGCCTTGCTGGCCGCCTCGACCACGGCACGTTCCGCCGCTTCGGTACGCCGCTGCGACTCCGCAATCGAGGCCGGCGTCGCCGGCTGAGCGATCTTGCGCGGTACGAGGAAGTTGCGGAGGTATCCCGGCGAGACGTCGATGACGTCGCCGCGCTCGCCGAGCGCCTCCAGGTCCTTCAAGAGGATTGCTTGGGCCATGCCGTGGTTCCCGTCCTTACGAAGCTACGTAGGGCAGCAATCCCAGCTCACGAGCGCGCTTGACCGCGTTGGCGAGCTGGGACTGGTGGCGCCGGCATGCGCCGGTCACGCGCGAAGAGCGGATCTTGCCCTTGTCGCTGATCGCCCGTCGCAGCGATGCGAGGTCCCTGTAGTCGACGATGTCGACCTTGTCCCGGCAGAACGGGCACGACTTTCGCCGTCCCCCTCCGGGCGCACCTTTGACGCGGCCGCGCTTGCGGTCGTTCGTCGCCCTTCCACCTCCACGCTGCTTTGCCACCTGGTTGCTCCCACATCTCTACTGCTTCGGGTTCAAAACGGGATGTCGTCGTCCGAGCCCCCGGCGCCCGCGGGCGCGCTCTGGAAATCTCCGGTGTCCGCCGGCACGTCGCTCTGCGGCGTGAAGCGGCCACCGTTCTCGCCGCCGCCTTCTCGCGAGCCGAGGAACTGGACCGAATCGGCAATGATATCCACCGACTGGCGCTTGTTGCCTTCCTTGTCCTGCCACTCGCGCCACTCGAGCCGGCCGTCGAGCGCGATCGGGCGTCCCTTCGCCAGGTACTGAGCGCAATTCTCGCCCTGCGCACCCCAGACGGTGACGTCGAAATAGTTGGGCTTGTCGACCCATTCGCCGGTGGATCCGTCCTTGCGCCGGGTGTTGCTGGCTACGCGCAGGTTGCAGACCGAGGTTCCGCTCGGAAGCGAGCGAAGCTCGGGGTCGCGGGTGAGGTTCCCAGTGAGAATCACCCTGTTGATGTTCGATGCTGCCATGACGGCAACTCCCTTCTACCTCTTGACTGAGACGGCTTCGATGGCTGTCGAGCGAGTGTACGAAGGGGGTCGGCGGCGATGGGGGGGAACTGACAAGAAGTTGCTGCGAAGTGCGGCTTCTTTGGCTAAGCCGTTACGCAGTTGCGCGGCCGGAGGGATGCGGTGTGCGCGAGGGCGCGGGCTGGCCCGCGCCGGAGGGATGCGGTGTGCGCGAGGGCGCGGGCTGGCCCGCGCCGGAGGGAGTCAGTCCTCGTCTTGCTGGTTCTCTTCGACGACGTGATCGGGGTCGGGCGGAGGCGGTTGTGGTGTCTCCGCGTCCTCGCTGGGCACGGCATCGTCGGGCTCGATCTTGGGATGCTCCATGGAACCCAGGTTGCCCGAGACCGCAGGCCGGTAACCCGGTCTATTCGGCGGGCGCCTCGGACTCGGACTCGGCCTCGGACTCGGACTCGGCCTCGGACTCGGCCGGCGGCGCGTCCGCGGCGGCACGGGCGGCCACGCGGGTGTCCTGAGGCTCGCGCTCGTCGCGCCGGCGCGGTCCCTGCTGCTCGGGCGGCGGCGGGGTCGGCTGGCCGGGCTTGACCTTGATGATGCGGAAGCGCAGCACGCCGTCGAGGATCCGCAGGCGCTGATTGAGCCGGTCGAGCAACGCGTTGTCGCCC
>Ga0136617_10001133_pt1 | contig 23318 bp, 22 predicted proteins | sample AntDrymUQ3222106_2_FD_129672 | JGI IMG/M metagenome (GOLD analysis project Ga0136617, IMG submission 129672) | Polar desert sand microbial communities from Dry Valleys, Antarctica - metaG UQ322 (21.06) | ecosystem: Environmental > Terrestrial > Soil > Desert | place: Antarctica: Dry Valley...
CGCTACGCGCTCATGCCACAGGTCATCCAGGCGTTGGCTCAGGCTCGGACGCCCTTCTCCATTCTCACCAAGGGCACGTTGATCACCCGTGACCTGGCGCCGCTCCAGGCGGCGGCGAGACTCGTCCCGGTGGGGGCGGCCCTGACCATCGGCCTGCTGGACGAGGATCTGTGGCGGGTCGCCGAGCCAGGAACCCCCTCGCCGCGCGCTCGTCTGGCCGCCGTCAGGGCGTTGAACGTGGCTGGCATCCCGACCGGGGTGATGCTCGCGCCGATCATGCCAGGGCTCAATGACGATCGGGCGCAGCTGGCGGGCGTGGTTGACGCGGCGGTGCAGGCGGGGGCCGTGCACGTGACGCCCATCGTGCTGCACCTGCGTCCCGGCGTGCGTGAGATCTTCTGGCCGTGGCTGCAGCGGCACCACCCCCGGCTGGTCGACCGCTATGCGGCGCTGTACCGGCGCAGCGACGCACCCGCCGGGTACCGCAGGAGCGTTGGCGCGTTCGTGGCGGATCAGCGCCGGCTGGCCTGGCAGCGACATGGCCGCCCGACGGTGCCTCCGTCGTGGCGCGGCCTGCCCGACGATCGCCGCTCACCCGTGGCCCAGGAACCCACCCCGGGCGGTGGCTCGGGGCCAGTCGCAGCCGCCCAGCTGTCGTTGCTGTAGGCGACGCGCGACGCGTGGGAATCTCGGGCGCTACCGCTGCGGGAAACGAGCCGCTGGCCGTTTGCGTTCCAGCGCCCGCCCGGGCCGGGGGGCGCTAGCGAGGGCGCCGGCACCTTCCCTGCAGCCGCGACTCGTAGTGCGCAGGCGGCGCCCGAGCTGGGCCGGGATTGGCCCGTGGCCGTCCTGCGTAGACTCTCGGCCAGCCATCAGGCATGGAGGGGCGCCCATGGGGCGTGACATCGAAACCACAGAGTTCACGCGCGAGGACCGGACCCGATACCGGGAGAAGGTCAAGGCCAACCTGGCCGCGCTACGCCAACTGATCGACGGGGGCGCGTTCGAGACCGGCCGGCGCACCATCGGTGTCGAGATGGAGGTCTACATCACCGACGCCGACGGCAACGCGGCGCCGATCAACGCGAAGCTGCTCGAGCGGATCACCGAAGGTGACTTCCAGACCGAGCTCGCCCAGTTCAACGTCGAGTTCGATGTCAAGCCACGGCGTCTGGCCGGCACCTGCTTCAGCGAGATTGAGCAGGGTCTGCGCCGATCGCTGAACCACGCGCACGCGATGGCCGAGACCCTCGACGCGCAGGTCATGATCGTTGGGATCCTGCCGACCCTGACCGATTTCGACGTCACCGAGCAGAACCTGTCGGCCAATCCCCGCTACAAGGCGCTCAACGACATGATCCTCGCCGCTCGCGGCGAGGACATCTTCATCCGCATCGTTGGTGACGAGACGCTGGAGACCACCGCCAACTCGATCGTGTTGGAGGCCGCCTGCACCTCCATGCAGCTGCACCTGCAGGTCGACCCCCACCAGTTCGCCACCTACTGGAACGCCGCCCAGATCGTGTCCGCCCCGCTGCTGGCCGTCGGCGCCAACTCGCCGTTCCTGCTCGGCAAGCAGCTGCACCACGAGACCCGCATCGCGCTGTTCGAGCAGGCGACGGACACGCGCACCGAGGAGCTGGCGACCCAGGGTGTCCGGCCGCGGGTGTGGTTCGGCGAGAAGTGGCTGACCGAGGGCATCTTCGAGCTGTTCGACGAGAACGTGCGCTACTACCCGTCGCTGCTGCCGATCTGTGACCCGGAAGACCCCTTCCGGGTGATGCGGGCTGGCAACGCGCCGGCCCTGCCGGAGCTGACGCTGCACAACGGCACGATCTACCGCTGGAACCGGCCGGTCTACGAGGTGGTGCGTGGCCGCCCGCACCTGCGCGTCGAGAACCGCGTCCTGCCTGCCGGCCCGACCGTTCCCGACGCCGTGGCCAACACCGCCCTGTACTACGGCCTGCTCAACGCCTTGGTCTCTCAGCGCCCGCAGATGTGGGACCTGATGAGCTTCGAGTCGGCCACCGACAACTTCTTCGCCGCGGCCCGCCACGGCCTCGGCGCCAAGTTCTACTGGCCACGGGTGAGCCGCGAGGTCCCGGCCACCGAGCTGCTGCTCAAGCACCTGATCCCGATGGCTCGCGACGGGCTGCTGGATTGGGGTGTGGACGCCGGCGAGGTCGACCACTACCTGGACATCATCGAGCAGCGAACACTCAGCGGGCAGAACGGTGCCACCTGGCAGATCGCCACTTGGCGTCAGCTGCTCGACCAGGAGGATCTCGATCGCACCGAGGCCGCCCGCGAGCTGGTCCGCCGTTACCAGACCCTGTCATTCGACGCCCACCCGGTGCACACATGGCCAATCGGCGGCTGACCAGCAGCCGCCGGGGGCCAGTGGTCGGCTGACCGGCAGCCGCCGGGGGGCCGATCGGCGGCTGACCAGAGCGGTTACCCTCACGTTCGATGCTCACCGATGAGGACCTCTACCTACGCTTCGACGGCTACGAGGATCTCAAACCGTTGCTGGACGGCTCCGACGAGGATGTCCTCGTCGCCCTCGGCAAGCCTGCCCTGATCCGCATCCCCGGCACGGACGCGATGCCGGAAGCTCGCCTGGTGTCCTGCCTGCTGCATGGCAACGAGGACTCGGGCTACCGCGCGGTGCTGGAGGTGCTGCGTGCCGGCGAGCGCTACCCGTTCGATCTGTGGGTCGTGATCGGCAACGTGCGAGCCGCCTCGCAGGAGGGCTGGTTCGCCCACCGCTTCCTCGACGGGCAGGAGGACTTCAACCGCGTGTGGGGGCTCCAGGCGCCGACGACGCGGATGCGCCGCTGTGCCGACGCCCTGCTCGACGTGCTGCTCGACGCCCGGCTCGCCGCCGCCGTCGACATCCACAACAACACCGGCATGAACCCCTACTACGTGATCGTGCCTGATCCCACCCAGGAGAGCCTTGCCCTGGCCGCTGGGCTCGCCGACACCGTGCTGCGCTGGCCGCTGCGGGCGCGCACCTTGATGGAGGCGCTGTCGGGTCACTGCCCTGCCGTGTCCGTGGAGTGCGGACTTCCGGGCTTGCCCGCAAACCACGCGTTCGCCTCGGCGATCCTGCGACGCTTCCTGAGCATGGCCGAGGTCGGCGGCTCGGCCTTGGGGCCGCCGCTGCGGCCACAGCGGGTCTTCGAGATGATGCATCGCGTGGTGGTGCGCCCCGAGGTGCCGTTCGCCTTCGGAGGGGCGCTCACCGAGGACCTGGATCTGGTGCTCGCGGTCGGCCTGGACAGCCACAACTTTGGGATGATGCTGGCCGGCACCGAAGTCGGCCGTATGCACGCCACCGCTGCCATGCCGCTGCTGGCCACCGACATGCGCGAGCGTGACACCACAGCGCGCTTCTTCACCGTCAGCGCCGACGGCAGCCTGCGGGTGACCGAGGACATCACCCCGGTGATGTTCACCACGACGGTGCTGCAGACGCGCCGTGATTGCCTGTTCTACGTGGCGCGGCGACGCGCATAGCCACCGCCTCGCGCTTGGTCAGATCGTCTCGGGTTCCGAGGGTGTGGCGCCAGGATCGCCCGTGTGCGGTGATGCGCCGTTGATGCGCCAGTGGCCGTCCTCGCGCCGCATGTCATACAGCAGGCCTACGGTCCCGCCCGGCCCGGTGACCCGGACCAGCGCCAGGGCCCGCCCGTCCGCGCCGACGCACTGCGCCAGCTCATGGCGATCGGACGTCAGCACCCCGGCGAAGCCCTCGGTCATCACTTCCTCGAAGCGTTCCGGGGTGAAGCTGCCTCGGAAACCGTCGGTGGCCAGCGCCAGGGCTGCCTCGAAGTTGTGGTCGCGAAAAGCCTCCAACTGCTGTCCGACGACATCGTCGATGGCAGCCAGCCGCTGCTTCGGGCAGGCGGCAGCTGGAGTCCGTGGCGTCGCGCCGGGGTCTTCTGACTCCGGTGCGTCGGCGGCGGGTGCTTCGCTGGCCGCCGCTTCGCTGGGCTGCCCCGGCGATGGAGCCGACACTTCCAGGCTGCCGCTGCCGCTTGCGTCGGGGGTGCATGCCACCAGGGCTAGCAGCACCATGAGCGCGGCGGCGATCCGCCTCACTCCAGACCCGCGAACAGGGAGTCTTCGGGCAGGTCGGTCGACACCTCGCCGCGGGCCAGCTGGTAGTCCTCCCAAGGGTGGATCTCGCGCACCAGGTCGTCGGGGACCCGGAACCACATGCCGTCCGGGTCGATCTGGGTGGCGTGGGCCAGCAGCGCCTGGCTGCGCGTTGCCAGGTATTCGCCGACGTCGACGTGGGTCGTGGACGGGTCAACCTCGTCGGGGTCCCAGCGCTCCAGCCATTCGCTGAACGGCGACTCGATGCCCCGTTGGAGGCACGCCTGGTGCAGGGCTTCCACCTTGCTGCGGCTGAACGCACCGACGTAGTACAGCTTGCGCACCTGCCAAGGCTCGCCGGCCTCGGGGTAGGCGCTGGCGTCGGCCGCGAGGTCGAAGGCCGCGGCACAGATGTCGTGGCAGCGGATGTGATCCGGATGGGGGTAGCCGCCGTCGGGGGGGTAGGTGACAAGGACGTCGGGCCGCTCGGCGCGGATGATGCGGACCAGCCGCGCCGTGGCCTCGTCGATCGGGGCGTTGTAGAAGCAGTCGTCGGCCAGCTTCGTGGCGTCGCCGTCGAAGTCCTCGACGTAGCCGGAGTCGGGATAGCCAAGATCGAATTGCTCGCGAACGCCGAGAATCTGCAGCGCCCGCTCCAGCTCTTCCCGGCGGATCTCGAGCATCCGCTCGGCGACGCCCGGACGGTCCATCGCGGGGTTGAGGATGTCGCCGGCCGCGCCGTCGGTGCAGGTCACGACGGAGATTCGGTAGCCCTCCTTGGCGTAGCGGGCCATCGTGGCCGCGCCCTTGGAGGACTCGTCGTCGGGGTGCGCGTGGACGAACATGGCATGCAACTCGGGCATGGCCGCCAGCCTACCCGGCGCTCATCCAGCGACAGCGGTAGCGCCCTTGACCCGGCGCCCACCCAGCGACAGCGCGCGCTACGTCCAGCGAGCGCGCCAGCCGGCGCGCAACGAGGCGGAACCGGGGTCGGCGGCCAGCCACTCCAGGTAGTCGGTGACCAGTTCCATCCCAGTCTCCACGCGCGCCTTGTCGCCCTTGAGCCGGATGACGCAGGGGACGCCCGGATAGGACCCCACGTGCACGTCGGGGTACTCGGCGACCAGGCGGTCCAGCACCGGGTTGAGCGTGGATTCCGGATAGCCGTGCGTGACCTCGGCCACGTGCTGCGGCTCACCTCGGCCGGCGAGCAGGGCGGGCTCGACGCCTTCGGTCATGATCCGGCGCAGCTCGCTGGGAACGCCGGGCAGCACGACAATGGTTGCACCGGCGCAGGCCTGCACGCCCCCGTCGACGTCGACGGCGATGCCGGGCACCAGGCCCTCGTTGCCGGGCAGCAGGTAGGCGGCCTCCGGCACCCGCGCCATCTTCCGCATCGACGTGGCGTGACCTTCTGTGACGCTAACCCCCTGCTGCGCGGTCCATGCGAGGGCGGCAGTGATCCCCTCGTCGATGGCCGCTTCCGTCCGCAGGCCAACGCCGAGGTGGCGGGCGACCGACTCAAGGGTGAGGTCGTCGGGCGTTGACCCGATGCCGCCAGACGTGATGACCAGGCGCGGACGGGAGCGCCCCAGTTCGGTGCCCAGCGCCTCGTCGATGGCGGGATGCTCGTCGGGCACGGTGACCACCCGCTCCAACGGCACGCCGATGGTCTGCAAGCGCCCGGCGAGCCAACCGGAGTTGGTGTCAGCGACGAAGCCACCGAGGATCTCGTCACCGATCACGATGACAGAGACCCGCAGCCGTTGGGACATGGGCTCAACGATAGCCCTGGCCCGTAGCATGCCGCGCATGTACACCACGCCCGACGAAGCCCGCACCGACCTGTACCTGGCAGGTGCCGTCTACCTGTTCGGCGACCTCATCCTGCGGATCTTTCTCGGACTGGTGCCGCTGGACCGCATCCGGTTCGTCGGTCCCGTCATCGTGGCGCTGCTGCCGCTGGTGACCACGATCCTGGTGCCGTACCTGCTGATCCGCTATCGCAAGGAACGCCTCGCCGACTACGGCCTGACCAAGCCGTCACCGCTGTTCCTGCGCGGGTTGTTCATCGGGGCGCCGCTCGTTGTGGCGGCCGTGGTCACCGGCTGGCTGGCCGGAGCGGGACCTGGCGGTGGTCTGCCGGTCTTCGGAGTGGTGATGCAAGGCGCGCTGCTGCTGTTCGTTCGGCGCATCACCTTCGTCTTCGGCCTCGTGCTGCTGTGCGTCTACGCCACCGCCAAGGCCCGCGACGCCTTCCGCAGCGACCCCCGCTACCTGCCGACAGGGGTGCTGGAGATCGGCCGCGTCCTGGCGGTGGTGTCCGCGGTCACGTCGGGGCTGTTGATCCTGTCCACGGTGCTCGGGGGGCAGAGCATCATCGTGCGTAGCACGCTGCTGCTGTTCCCTCTCGCGGTCGCCGCCGGCGCGTATCTGGCCTACCGGGAGCTCGCCGGCCGTCAGCTCACCTCCCGGGCGATCCTGCTGACGCCGACGGTGATCCTGGCCCTCGGCGCGTTCACCCTCCGCTTGGACGCCTTCGAGTTCACCTACGGTCTGTGGCGGGCGGCATACCTGGCGGGGATCGGCCTCATCGTCGGCGCGCTGATCGAGTCGCAGCGGTCCGCGTGGGGCGCGTTGGGACTGGCCACGGTGGTGGCACTGCTGACCTACCTTTGAGGGGCCGAGCCGTCCTGCCCCTACCCGAGGACCTTCGCCATCCCCACGCCATCCCACGCCCGTCGCCTGATCGCCGCTCGCATCCTGGTGGCCGCGGTGATGGTGGCCGGCGGCGTCTTCGGCATTGCGGTGGCTGCCCGCTCCGGGCCGCGTGGGCCCGGCGACGGTCCCGCGCAGGCGGCTGCCGAGGCGACTCCGACGGACGTGGCGCTGCCCCGCCCTGAGACGTCGAGCCCGGCGGGGCCCTCACCGGCGCGGAGTGACGTCGCGGCGACGCCGTCCCAAAGCTCCACGCCGTCGACGACGCACACGCCGTCACCCACGCCTGCGCCGTCGCCCACGCCCACCGCGCAACCTGCGGATGCGCCGTCGCCCACGCCCACCGCGCAACCCGCGGATCAGACCGCCTCCAGCCGCTTGCAGGCCTTCATGGGGCTGTCGACCTGGGTCGACGTCGAGGACAGCCTGGAGCCCGAGCAGCAGGCTCTGATCGCCGCCGATGCCGGTGTGCAGACGATCTTCGCGCAGAGCTCGCGCTGGCGGTCGCCACGGGACTTGCACGCCGCGGGCCGTCTCGGGCGGCTGATCGAGGCGGCGCACGACCGCGGCGTGCGGGTGGTCGTGTGGTACGTGCCGGACTTTGTGGATCTGCCCCGCGACTACCTGCGCAGCCAGAAGGCGATGGCGTTCGTCACCCCCCGCGGCGATCGTCCCGACGGGTTCGGCCTCGACATCGAGGTCGAGGAGCTGACCGACACCGCCGAGCGCAGCGCACGGCTGCTGGAGCTGTCCGAGGCGCTGCGCACCTGGGCCGGACCCGACTATCCGATGGCCGCCATCGTGCTGCCGCCGCTGCAGTTGGACCTGCGGCCCTCCTGGTGGCCGAACTTCCCCTTCGACCAACTGCGCGCCAGCTTCGACGTGTTCATCCCCATGAGCTACAGCTCGTTTCGGGGGACCGACGCCGGCACCACCTACGAGTGGAACCGGCGCAACGTCACCGAGCTGCGCCGCCGAGCGGGTGATCCCGAGCTGGCGGTGCACCTCGCGGGCGGAATCGCCGACAACCTGCCGGAGGTGAGGGCGTTCGTGCGCGCCGCCCAGCAGACCGACGTGATCGGTGCGGGCCTGTACGACCTGGAGACCACGCCTACGGAGGCCTGGGCCACGCTGGCACGCCTCCGCGTCGCGCCACCCCCGCCGTAGCGGCCCCTCGTCGACCTCCGCGCGTGAGCCACGGCGGGCTGGTCGGAGGGCGCGCTCCGCCATGAAGCGCGACCTCCGGATACGCAGGCAACGCTTCACCCGGGCTGGCGCGGCGAGTGAACCTAGACTGTCGGGCCCGACCCTGACCGCAAGGATTGCCGCGTGGCCGAGTACCAGTACGTCATGAAGGGGCTGACCAAGGTCGTCCCGCCGAACACCGAGATCCTGTCCAACATCTGGCTGTCGTTCTTCCCGGGCGCCAAGATCGGGGTCCTGGGGCCGAACGGAGCGGGAAAGTCGACGCTGCTGCGGATCATGGCCGGCGTCGATACCGAGTTCGAGGGCGAGGCCTGGCCCGGCCACGGCGTCAGCGTTGGCTTCCTGCCGCAGGAGCCGGAGCTGGATGCGGCCAAGGATGTGCGCGGCAACGTCATGGACGGGCTCGGAGAGACCGCCCGGCTGCTGGAGCGCTACAACGAGCTGACCGCCAAGATGGCCGAGTCGCTCGACGACGACGAGATGGCCAAGGTCTACAGCGAGTTTTCCGAGGTGTCCGACGCGGTCGAGGCCGCCGGTGCCTGGGACCTGGACCGCACGCTGGAGGTCGCCATGGACGCGCTGCGCGTCCCGCCCGGCGACGCCGACGTGACGACGCTGTCCGGCGGTGAGCGCCGGCGGGTGGCGCTGTGCCGGCTGCTGCTGTCCCGCCCCGACCTGCTGCTGCTCGACGAGCCCACCAACCACCTCGACGCGGAAAGCGTGGCCTGGCTGGAGCGCCACCTGCAGGAGTATCCCGGCACGGTCGTGGCCATCACCCACGACCGCTACTTCCTCGACAACGTCGCCGGCTGGATCCTGGAGCTGGACCGCGGCAAGGGCCGTCCCTTCGAGGGCAACTACTCCGGCTGGCTGGAGCAGAAGCAGGCGCGGTTTGCTCAGGAGGCCAAGTCCGAGAGCGCGCGACAGCGCACCCTTGAGCGCGAGCTGGAGTGGGTGCGGATGTCACCGCGAGCGCGCCAGGCCAAGTCCAAGGCTCGTCTGCAGGCCTACGAATCGCTGCTCGCCGCAGCCACCAGCGGAGGCGGCGCGGCGAATGGCGCGAACCAGATCGTCATCCCGACGGGGCCACGCCTCGGCGACGTGGTGGTCGACGCCCGGCACGTGGCCAAGGGCTACGGCGATCGCCTGCTGGTCGATGACATGACGTTCCGGCTGCCCCCTGGCGGAATCGTCGGCGTCATCGGTCCCAACGGCGCCGGCAAGACGACGCTGTTCAGGATGGTGGTCGGAGAAGAGAGCCCGGACGCCGGTGAGTTGTCGGTCGGGGAGACGGTTGCGCTGGCCTACGTCGACCAGTCACGCGAGGCCTTGGACCCCGACAAGACGGTGTTTCAGGAGATCACCGACGGGCGGGACACCCTGATGGTCGGTAACCGTGAGATCGCCTCGCGGGCGTACTGCGCCACCTTCAACTTCAAGGGTCCCGACCAGCAGAAGAAGGTCGGGCAGTGCTCAGGTGGGGAACGCAACCGCATCCAGATGGCCAAGCTGCTGCGCACCGGCGGCAACCTGATCCTGCTCGACGAGCCCACCAACGATCTGGACGTTGACACCCTGCGGGCGCTGGAGGATGCGTTGCTGGCCTTTGCCGGCTGTGCGGTGGTCATCAGCCACGACCGCTGGTTCCTCGACCGGATCGCCACCCACATCCTGGCCTTCGAGGGCGACAGCCAGGTGCACTGGTTCGAGGGCAGCTACTCCGACTATGAGGCCGACCGCCGCCGCCGGCTCGGCGCTGAGGCCGAGCAGCCGCACCGGATCAAGTATCGGCCACTGGTCCGCAGCTGACCCCCGGACATGGCGAGGCCCCCGTGGTCGGGCGGGGGCCTCGGGCGCTCGTCGGCGGGTTGCGGGCGGGTCCACCTGGCGCTTCTTGGTGCCCAGACGATGCCCGGTCGCGGACCGCTTCACACCTGCCGTCCGGGAAACTTCCGATCGGCTGCACAGCCGGCCGCGTCGCCGATGTGGGTGAACGAGCTAGCGGTCGTCGCTGGCTCGGCGCTCGCGCCACGTGCGGACCGTCTGCTCCTCGTCAAGCGGCATGACCGTCGAAGCCGGGCCCTGCAAGCCAGTCCGGTTGGCCTCGCGGATTCGCTCGTTGATTCCCGCCACGATCTTGCGGACCTCTCGCTCCGAACGAGCGCGGGTGATCTGCTCTCGCGCCTCCTCGACCTCCTTGCGCAGCTGCAGCGCGGGTGGGAGGTATGACAGGTTCTCTTCCTTGAGCTTCCTGCGGACCCACCACAGTTCGTCGTACGGACGGTGCAGGTCGGGCAGGGGCTTGCCGGCACCAGGCAGGTTGTCGAACTCCCCGCGCTCCCGCGCCTCACGGATCTGCCGGTCGACCCACGACTCATAGTTCTCACCAGCTGGCTTGCGAGGGGACAAGGCATCCACCTTCCGTCCTTTTTGTGAAGGCTTTCACTGGTCGTGGATGAGGACGGTCCTGAGTCGCCGAACAGTAGGCTGACGCCAACGCGCTGCTAGGACTGTTGGACCCGGCGCAGGAAGTCGAGCACCCGGGACCACATGAGTTCGGCCTCGGCGGGTTGGAACTCGTCGGTCTTGCTCGGGTCCGCGAAGAGGTGCCCGGAGCCCGGGTAGTCGTGACCTCCACACGACCGCCGGCTGTTTCAGCCGCTGAGCTGACGCTTCGAGGGCGGTGTCGTAGTCGTCGAACACTCGCCCGTCGTACTGGTCGACCACGTGCACGGTGTGACCGTGCGAGCGAAGCATCTCCGCCGCGTCGAGCACGCCGGGGCGGACGCCCAGGACCGAGTGGAACAGCGCGATCGTCGTCATGTGCCCCAGGCTACTCAAGCCCACCGACATCGGACCGAGCCTTGGGGCACTCGCAGCCAAAATGACGCGGCGGTGCTCGCCGGTTATCCGGTCGGTCGTTCGCTCCTCACCGCGGTATCAGCCGATTGGGCGGCGGGCCACGACCCACGCCATGCCCTCTGCCTCGCCGTCGGTAAGTACATCGAGTTCCCCGAAGGCGTCACGCAACTCATTTGGGCGGGCACGGAACGGTCCGGGACCGACACCGACCTCGCTGTGAACCGCGACCGCCAGCAGACCACCGGGCGCAAGGCGTTCGATCATGGCCTGATCGAGTCGTTGGTCTCGAAACAGGTGGCAGACAAGAAGATCCACGGGTGGGCCCTTCGGAAGACCCCTGTCGAGATCGACCACGTCGAAGCGGCAACGGTCGGCGACGCCGGAGAGCGAGGTCAGCTCGTGGGCGAGATCGATAGCGACCGGTGAGACGTCAACGCCCCATACGTGCATCCCTCGGGTAGCGAGCCACATGGCACCTCGTCCACGTCCACAGGCAAGCTCGAGGGCGTGGCCTTTGGTTGGGAAGAGGTGCTCGAAGGGAGCGAAGATCGGAGGAGGGCCATGTTCGCCGACTGGCGCCATCCCACCATCGGCGTACCGACCATCCCAGTGTCGGCGGTCGTCCTCGCTCACGACCCCAAAGATAGGTAATCCGAGGAGCGCCGGCTGGCGAAAACCGCCCGTTCGTCACACCGCAACCGCTGTAGGTCACACGTCGCGGGTCGAGCCCGCTGTGTCAACTTGGGGTCCTGAACCGCTTACGACGTCGTGGCCGCGGTGTCGTAGCTGCTCCTCCATCTCCCGCGCGGCCGGAGGGGGAGCCCGCTGCCGACTCAGGCGACAGCGAAACCCAGGACGGCAGCCAGCTCGCGGAGCGTGCCGCCGGCGCCGGCTTCGGCAGCAGAGTCCAGCGCCTGGATCGCGGCGGGCGTGTCGAGGTCGTCGTCGAGCGCCGAGAAGAACGCCGCAGCGAGGTCGGGACGTTGGGCGTCGCTGCCGGCCGCGTCCCGCCAGCGCTTGAGCCCAGCCGCGGCCTCCTGGAGCCCCTCGTCGTCATACGACCAGGTCGACCGGTAGTGGTGCTGCAGCAGGTAGCGACGCACCGCGCCGCCCTCGAAGCGTTCGAGCAGGTCGCGCGTGAACACCAGGTTGCCCAACGACTTGGACATCTTGACGCCGTCCAACGACACCATCCCCGCGTGGAGCCAGAAGTTGGCGAAGGGGGCCTGACCGGTGAGTCCCTCGGCTTGCAGGGTCTCCGCAGCGTGGTGCGGGAAGATCAAGTCGTTGCCGCCCCCGTGGATGTCGATCACCGACCCCAGTTCCTCGGCAGCCATCACCGAGCACTCGATGTGCCAGCCAGGCCGGCCGGCTCCCCAATCGGTGTCCCAGCTGGGCTCGCCGTCGCCGGACGGTTGCCACAGCAAGAAGTCGAGCGCGTCGCGTTTGCCCGGCGCGTCGGGATCCCCGCCTTTCTCGGCGAACACGGCCAGCATCTGTTCGCGGTCGAGGCCCGACAGCCGCGGCAGCCGCCCGTCGACCGTGGTGTCGAAGTACACGCGGCCGTCGCGCAGCGCGTAGGCAAGGCCTCGCTGCAGCAGGCCGTGCACCGCCATGCGGATCGCGGGGATCGCCTCCGTGGCGCGTGGCGTGGCGTCAGCTCGGCGGACGTTCAGTGCGTCGAGGTCGCGGTCGAAGCGGGCGACCTCGCGCCGGCCGAGCTCGAGATAGTCGACACCGAGCTCACGTGCCTTGCGCAGGATGTCGTCGTCGACGTCGGTGACGTTGCGCACCAAACGCACCAGGTGCCCGCGATGCTCGAGGTAGCGGGTCAGCGCGTCGAACGCCACGTAGATGAAGGCGTGACCCAGGTGGGTGGAGTCATACGGCGTGATCCCGCACACGTACAGCCGCACGGTCCGCCCCGCCACGAACGGGCGACTCGCCCGACTCCGGGTGTCATAAAGCTGTAGGGCCATCAACCCGTCGCAAGGTTGGTGCCCGCCGGAGTATTCCAGCGAGCTCTCACAGCGGCAGCTGCTGCTGCGCCAGCGCCCGGATCGGAGCCCAGGTCTGGCGGTGCAGGCGGCAAGGACCTCGGTCGCGCAGCGTGGCGCGGTGTTCGGGTGAGGGGTAGCCCTTGTTCGACGAGAAGCGGTAGGACGGATAGTCCGAGCAGAGTCCGGTCATCAGCGCGTCGCGGTGCACCTTGGCCACGATCGAGGCGGCCGCCACTGAGGCGGACCGCGCATCGCCGCCGACGATGCGCTCATTGATGGTCCCGTAGCCGGACAAAAAGTCCCAGTGGCCGTCCAGCAGGCACACATCGGGGCGCAGGGGCAGCCCGTCGACCGCCCGGCGGGCGGCCAGCCGGATGGCTTGGGTCATGCCCAATGCGTCGATCTCGGCGTTGGACGCCTGGCCCACCGAGACCGCAAGGGCGAAGCCGCGGATGCGCGCAGCCAGCTCCGTGCGGCGGGCGGGGTCCAAGACCTTGGAGTCGCGCAGCTTGTACATGCGCCGGTCCGACGGCAGCACCACCGCGGCATAGGTGACGGGACCGGCCCAAGCGCCACGTCCCACCTCGTCGATGCCGGCGACCACCGCACCTTCGTCCCACCACGCCCGTTCGAAGGCCAGGCCGGGCACGTCGGGAAGCCGACGTCGGCGGCCGTTGGAGTACACCACGTTCTTGCGCTGGCTGGCTGGCAGCATCACCGTCACCGTAGCGCAGGTGCCGGGCTGCTCCCTGCAGCGCGCGCCAGGCGATAGGGTTGCCTTCGTTGCGGAGCCGGAACGTCGACCCCCGACAACCGGCACACGATAGACGTTTTCGCGAAGGTGGGCCAGCGTGCCCTCCAACGGCTCGGTGCTGCCGCGTGAGATACATCGAGCGGCGTAGAGAAGTTTCGGTCAGCCGCCGCGTTCGCGCAGCGCCTTGAGGATCTCGCCCGGCTTGGCGTGACGACCTGTGGCCTTCTTGCTGTAGACACGCTTGCCGTCAACGTCAACCTCGAAGACCCCGCCGCTGGACGGGACGATCGTTAACTGGCCGATGTCGTGACCGTGGCCTTCCAACAGCTCGGCCGCCAGACCGGCGGCTCGTGAGGCGTAGCCTCAGACCGCGCAGTACTCGATGCGAATGTCCATGGTCCCGTGTTCTACCTCGACCGGCCGGTGCTATCCACATCGCCGGTGAAGGGGATGGGCCTGCCGGGTTCACCCGGCGGTGATCCCTCCTCGACGGCGTGGCGCACGGCTTCGGCCACGGCCTTGGCGACGTCCGGGTTGAATACGCTGGGAATGATGTAGTTGGGCCCCAGCTCCTCCGCGCCGACCACGCCGGCGATCGCGCGGGCCGCGGCGACTTTCATGGCCTCGGTGATGTCACGAGCGCCGGCGTCCAGCGCCCCTCGGAAGACCCCTGGAAACGCCAGCACGTTGTTGATCTGGTTGGGCTCGTCGCTGCGGCCGGTGGCCACAACAGCGGCGTGCTCGCGAGCCTCGCGCGGATCGACCTCAGGGTCGGGGTTCGCCAGCGCGAACACGATCGCGTCGTCGGCCATCGTGGCGATGTCGTCGCCGTTGAGCACGTTGGGCACGCTCACGCCGATCAGCACGTCGGCGTCCACGATGGCGTCGCGCAGGCCGCCGGCGCGGTGCTCGGGATTCGTGTTGGCGGCAACCCACTGATGAGACTCGTTGAGGTCGGTCTCTCCTGCGTGCAGGATCCCGTTGCGGTCGCAGGCCAGGATGTGGCGTGCGCCCTCGGCCTGCAGGATCTTGATGATCGCCACACCGGCCGCGCCGGCACCCGACAGCACGATCTTGGCGTCGGTCAGCTGCTTTCCCACCACGCACAGCGCGTTGGTCAGGGCGGCCAGGACCACGATCGCCGTGCCGTGCTGGTCGTCGTGAAAGACGGGGATGTCGAGGCACTCCCGCAGCCGCCGCTCCACCTCGAAGCAGCGGGGGGCGGCGATGTCCTCCAGGTTGACCCCGCCGTAGGCCGGCGCCAGCAGCTGCACGGTCCGCACGATCTCGTCGGTGTCCTGCGTGTCGAGCACGACCGGCCAGGCGTCGACGTCGGCGAACTGCTTGAACAGCACTGCCTTGCCCTCCATCACGGGCAGCGCCGCCGCGGCGCCGAGGTTGCCCAGCCCGAGCACCGCCGAGCCGTCGGTGACGACGGCGACGGTGTTGCGTTTCATGGTCAGGCTGCGCGCGTCCGCAGGGTTCTTGGCGATGGCCAGGCAGACGCGCGCCACGCCGGGCGTGTAGGCCATGGACAGGTCATCACGCGTGCGCAGCGGCACCTTGGGCTGGACCCGGATCTTGCCGCCGAGATGCAGAAGGAAGGTGCGGTCGCTGACCTTGTGGACGCGAGCGTCTTCGACGGTGTCCACGGCGGCGGTGACGGCCTCGGCGTGGGCCTGGTCGGTGGTGTTGACGGTGAGGTCGACGACCAGGCCGTCACCGCGCGACTCGACGATATCCACGGCCGTGACCCCGCCGCCGGCCTCGCCAACGGCGGTCGTGACGCGCCCGATGCCGCGTGGGTCGTTGCCGATCTGCACGCGCATCGTGATGGAGTAGGACGCACTCGGAATTGGCATCTGCAAGTCCTCGGCTTGGCCGCCTGGAGCAGGCATCCTGCCACCGACACCACGAGGAGCGATCACCATGGATTTGGGACTGGCGGGGCGCGGCGTGCTGGTCACCGGCGCGTCGGGCGGCATCGGCTCGGCGACGGCGAAGGCCTTCGCGGCCGAAGGGGCGCGTGTTGGCGTGCACTACCACCGCAACCGTGAGGTGGCCGAGTCGCTGGCCGCCGAGATCGGCGGCGTGGCACTGCAGGCCGACCTGCGGCAGGAGCGCGACGCCGACGCGCTGGTGCCCGAGGCTGTCGCGGCACTGGGCCGGCTCGACGCCTGCGTCGCCAACGCGGGGGTGTGGCCGCGCGAGGATGTTGGCGTCGTCGATGTGGACCTGGGCCGGTGGGCGGCCACCATCGAGGCGAACCTGACGGCGACCTTCCTCACCGCGCGAGCCTGGCTGCGCCACGTTCGGCAGTCCGGCGGCGGGTCGCTGGTGATGGTCGCCTCCACAGCGGGGGTGTTCGGCGAGGCCGGTCACGCCGACTACGCGGCCGCCAAAGCCGGCATTGCCTACGGCCTGCTGCGCTCGCTGAAGAACGAGGCCGTCCGGTTGGCTGCGACGGCCAGGGTCAACGCCGTCGCCCCCGGCTGGACGGTGTCGTCGATGACCCGCGGATCGTTGGACGAGGCAACCGTTGACCGGGTGACCGCGACGATGCCGCTGCGCAAGGTCGCCACTGCCGACGATGTTGCCCGCGCCATCGTCTGGCTGTCCTCGCCGAGGGCCGCCGGCCACGTCACCGGAGAGCTGATCACCGTCGCCGGCGGCATGGAGGGCCGCCTGCTGTGGCCATGAGTGCGCCCGCGGCTACAGGTACAGGCCGGTTGGCCCGGCGTCGCGTTCACCGGACGCGACAGCGTGGATGTCACGCTCGCGGACGATGAGCAGGACCTCGCCGCGCACGTCGACCTCGATGGCCGACTCGGGAAGGAACAGCACACGGTCGCCGGCCTCGGCGGTGCGCACCAGGGGCCCGACGTCGGCAACCTCGGCCCACACGCCGCGACGGTCCGCGGACTTGGCGGTGGCGGGCACCAGGATCCCCGCCTTGGTACGGCGGTCACCCTCGTCGGCCGCCTTGCACAGGATCCGATCGGCCGTCACGCGGACGGCTAGCTTGTGGTCGTTGTCGATGTCGGCCATGGTCGTGCCGAGGATAGCCGCGCAGCCGCGGGTACCCTGTGGCCCGACACGGAGGTGACGCTTGCGCAAGACGGTGCGGCTGTTCAGTGAGATCGGACCCGAGGAGCGGCTCGGCCAGGCGATCGCGGCGTTGCCGGCCTCCGCGCGTTCCGCCTTGACGGCGGTCGCCGACCGCGAGGACCTTCCGCTGATCGCCGGAACCTGGGCCAGCGGGGACAGCGGCTGCCTGGTGGCCAACGTCGTGCGCGACCTGAGCTTGCGAGATCGCGGCGCTGCCGCCGACGAGGATCTAACCCTGGACCTGCGGATCCTGCGTTTGCTGCCGGAGCTGTCCAGCCGCGACCTCAACCGCCTGATCGTTGCCTGGGACGAGGCCGCCGACCAGGAAGGGCGCAGCAGCGACGCCGCGCTGCGCCGGCTGCTGCGCGGCGGGCTGGCCCGGGCCGGCGAACGCACCGGCGCCGGACCCTACCTGCCGGCGGAGTCCGGCGCCTCGGTCCGGGTCGCCTTTCCCGGCTAGCCCTGCTCGGTCGGGGCGCCGCCGAGGGTCACGGTCAGCGTCTGCTCGTCGTCGCCGCGAACGATGGTGATCTCGACGGAGTCGCCAGGCTCGTGGGCGCGGATGCGGCCGGCGAGGGTGGCCATGGAATCCACGGCCTCGCCGTCGATGGCGGTGACGATGTCGCCACGTTCCATCCCCGCCTCGCCGGCGGCGGAGTCCGGGACCACCGAGACGATCAGCGCGCCTTCTTCAGCCGCCAAGCCGTACAGCTCGGCGACGGCAGGATCAACGTCTTGACCCTGGACGCCCAGCTGCGCGTGATCGACGAAGCCCTGCTCGATGAGCTGGGTGGCGACCGGCAGGGCGGTCACGATCGGGATGGCGAAGCCGATGCCGTCGTTGGAGCCGGTCGGCGACAGGATCGCGGTGTTAATGCCGATGATCTCGCCGTTGCCGTTGGCCAGCGCCCCGCCCGAGTTGCCAGGATTGATGGCCGCGTCGGTCTGGATCATGTCGACCAGTGGCGCCTGCTCGCCCGGAAGGCTGCGGTTCAGTGCGCTGACCACGCCGGCGGTCACCGTGCCCTCAAGGCCGAACGGCGAGCCGACGGCGATAGCGACTTCGCCGGTGCGCGGCGCCCGTTCGGCGAACGACGGCACCGGCAGGTCGGTGTCGCTGTCGACCTTGATGACCGCCAGGTCGCTGGACGGATCGGTGCCGATCACCTTGCCCTCGAGCTGCGCGCCGTTGGGCAGGGTGACCTCGACCTGCGCCGCTCCGTCGATGACGTGGTTGTTGGTCAAGATGTGCCCGTCGGCGCGGATGATCACCCCGGAGCCGCTGCCCTGGCCCTGGGCGTTGGCGACGTCGATGTTGACCACCGACGGCGAGACCGCTTCAGACACGGCCACCACGTCGGTGACCTGCCCGGAGCCGATGTCAGCGACGGGCGCGGCCTGCCCGCCGTTCGTGTCTGCGGCCTGCTCCGCCGGTGTCTCCTGGTTCTGCGGAAGCTCGGTCAGCCAGCCGACCAGCCCGGCGGTGACCGCCGCGGAGACGACCCCCGCGACGAGGGCCGCCACGACGACCGACCGCCAGCCGCCACGGGCCCTGCGCTGGGCGGCCGGGGCTGCGTACGGCGCTGCGTACGGCGGGAAACCCGCGTCGCGTGTCGCGCCGGGCGGCCGGCCGTCGGCTGGTCGCGCGGGTGCGCGGTAGTCGGTGCGGTCCATTCCTGCCTCCTGCTTGCGTGTGGGCGTTGCGGCCACAGTAGGCAGCGTGCGTCAAGAGCCACCACATGGTGGGCAAACTTGGAGTAAAAGCGAGGACGGACCAGGCACGGGCAACCTGCCAGGCACGTCAGAACGCGTCAGAACCGGAGCTTTCAGATGAGCGAACACCCCGGCGATCTGCCGGTGCTGCTCGTCGAGGACGACGACGGCATCGCGACACCATTGTCGGCCGCCTTGCGCGGCGACGGCTACCCGGTGGTGCGGGTCGCCACGGGCGGCGCCGCGCTGGCGGCTGCCGAGCAGGGAGTCGCGGCGGTGGTGCTCGACCTTGGGCTACCCGACGTCGACGGGGTCGAGGTGTGCCGCCGCCTGCGCGTCATCTCGCCCGGCACGCCCGTGCTCATGCTGACCGCCCGCACCTCCGAGGCCGATGTCGTGGTCGGGTTGGACGCCGGCGCCGACGACTACGTCACCAAACCGTTTCGCCTGGCCGAGCTGCTGGCACGGCTGCGGGCGCTGCTGCGCCGGGCAGCCGGCCCCGAGCACGGCGCTGGGGGCCACCGCACCCTGACCGCCCAGGACGTCCGCGTCGACCTGTCCGCGCGCAGGGCGTGGGTCGGTGACACCGAGCTGGAGCTGGCGCCCAAGGAGTTCGACCTGTTGGCCTTGCTGGTCGACCGAGCCGGCAGCGTCGTCACCCGCGAGCGGCTGATGGAAGACGTCTGGGACACCAACTGGTTCGGCTCCACCAAGACCCTGGACATGCACGTCTCCTGGCTGAGGCGCAAGCTGGGGGACGACGCCAGCCGGCCCCGCTACCTGACGACGGTGCGCGGCGTGGGTTTCCGCTTCGAGCCGGATTCCCCTGCGTAGTGCGCCAGCGCCTGCTGTGGTCCAGCCTCGTCGCCGTTGGCGTCGCCCTGGTGCTGCTGGGCCTGCCCTTGGCTGTCGCCGTGCGGTCGTCGCTGGAACGCAGCACCTTCGACCGTCTCTCTGGCGAGGTGGAACAGGCGCGCATCTTCTTGGACTCCGAAGCCTCGTCGCTGCCGCGAGCGGCGGCGATCCTGGAGTTCCTGGCCGAGCGCAGCGGCGAGCGCTTCACGCTGCTGGACCCCTCCGGCCGGGTGGTCGCCGACACCGGTGATGATCCCGCCCCCGCCGGGACGATGGCGTCCAGCCCCGACGTGGAGCGGGCACGCCAGCAGGGCGGCGCCGCGTACCACCACGGCCCCGGCTACATCGCGGCGTCGGTGCCCATCGAGCTGGGGGGCACGTCGCTGCTGCTTCGGGTCGCAGACTCCGACGCCGAGCTGGCCACCGCCATCCGCCGCTCCTGGCTGTCGATCGCCGGTTTGGGCCTGTCGGCGCTGCTGGCGGGGATGATGTTGGCGCTGTATCAAGGGCGGCGCCTGGCCGCGCCCCTTGAGGATCTTGCCGCCTCCGCCCGCAGGATGGGCGAGGGCGACTTCACCGCCCGCGCCCCGCGCAGCGGCCTGCCCGAGCCCGACGACGTCGCCGCCGCGCTGGACAGCACCGCCGGCCGGCTGTCAACGATGCTGGAACGCAGCCGCTCCTTCTCGGCGGACGCCTCCCATCAGCTGCGCACCCCCTTGACGGCGCTGCGCCTGGATCTTGAAGCGCTGGCCTCCAGCGGTGCCGAACCGGAGCTGGTCGCGGCGGCCACCGCCGAGGCTGATCGCCTGGAGGCCACCATCGCCGAGCTGCTGACCTTGGCCCAGCCGCCGTCGGAGGAGGCCGTCGACGTGGCGAGGCTGACCGCCTCTCGGCTGGACGCCTGGCGAGCGCTGGCTCGCGCCGAGGGTCGGGAGGTCCTGCTCGACGCCGGTCCCGTAGCGGCCGTCCGGACGCGGGCGGCGGCGTTGGGCCAGTGCCTGCAGGTGCTGCTCGACAACGCGCTGGCGCACGGCAGCGGCACGATCAAGGTCTCCATCCGCCACGTGCCCGGTCCCGGCGTGCGCCTCTGCGTTGCCGACGAGGGGCCAGGCTTCACCGACCGCGCCGTGCCGCGTTCGGCCGACCGCCACGGCGGCCAGCACGGCCGCGGCCTGCCGCTGGCCCGCTCACTGATCGAGGCCGAGGGTGGCCGGTTGCACATCGAGCAGCCCGATGTCGGTGCGCGCGTGTGCCTGCTGCTGCCGGGCGTCGGCGGGCGCGCCGGCGACACCGCCGACGTCTGGCCAACGACGGCGGGTAGCACGCAAGCGCGACCGCCTTCGGCTCCCTGAGCGCGAGTCCCGAGCGCGACCGCCTTCGGCTCCTTGAGCGCGGGCCGGCCCACCGGCGTCCGTAGACTCCGCCCATGCGACGGGGGGCCTGGGCGATGGTGGCGATGGCGCTGCTGATGGCCGGCTGCCAGCCGGCGGGCGGACCTGGCGCAGCACCGACGGAAACGGGCACGGCGGTGTCCACCAGCGAGCCGCTCGGCGCCCCCGATGCTGCGGCGGCGCGCACCCTGCCCGACCTGCTGGCCGAGGCCAAGCCGGTCGCCGAACAGTGGCAGGATCAGCCTCGGCTCGCCGAGATCGACATCGCGCTGGACGCGCAGGGCAGGTGGACGGGCGCGCGGCTGCTGTACTTGGCCGCAGCCGCGGACCGCTTCCTCGCCCTCCGGGCCGACGGCAACGGACTGTCCCTTCAGCAGCCCACCTTGAGCACCCTGCAGGCGCGACCGATGAGCGCCGACGGACTGACCGCCGTGCCACGATTGCCTGCGGGGGTGCGCGAGCCGGCCGCGTTGGTGTCGGCGGCGGCTGAGGCGCTGGAGGGCTGCGGTGTCGCGGAGCCGGTCACCGCTGCGCTGTACGCCACCGGCGCCCCGGTGGCCTGGGACGGGAACGCCTGGACGGTGCCCCCGATGTGGAGCGTGACGCTGTCCGACGCCCAGGGGCGCGGCGTGGTCGTCGACCCCTCCAGTGGCCACGCCGGCGCCGATCCGTGCCTGTGACGGGGCACGCAAACGGCCCCCGGCGGGTCGCGGTCCCGTCCTCCCTTCCCCTTGGAGGACGGTCCCGGTTCCTGCCGAGGGCCGATCGCTGGCGAAACACTAAGCAGGTCGTCGCAGCCGGTCAACCGCCCTGTCCACAGGCTTTTCCCCAGGCTGTGCACCGCAGCGGCGCCGCCAGCACAAACGCCAGTGGACCCTGTGGACGCCGACTGTGGACGCGGCGGAAATTTCGTCAGCAGCGACGATGGGTGGTACCGCTGACCTGCGAGGATCCGCCCGCAAGCCTGTGCGCCAAAATTTCTCCGCCTGCTGGCGCCCGCAGTGCGCGGTGCGCACTCCGGGGTTGTGTGTCCTACCGCCGATTAGCCGTCCGGCTCGTCCCGCCCGTCGAGTGGCCCCGAGTCGGTGGCGATGTCAGCCTCGATCTCGGCTGCGGCCATGCGCAGCAGCCAGCGGCTTGGCTCGGCCAGCTCGGCGGCGATGGGCAGGTGGTCGGGGGACTGCCACGCTCGGTCGAGGCCCTCCTGGCCCCTGGCGGCCACCACCGCCTCACAGAACGCCTGCCCCTGGCGGAAGTCGCCCGGCTTGAGGTCCAGGCCGATCAGCTGCTCGAGGAAGCGCTCTCCCTGGCCCTTCTCGGCGCGCCGTCGACGGACGATCTCTTCGATGCGCGGCAGCGCGGTCAGCTTGCCGTCGGCGGCGACCCGCACCACCCGGTCGCTGTATCCCTCGACGAAGGCGACCAGGGCTTGCAGCCGACCGAGGATGGTCTGCTGGGCGGCGGTCGGCTCCATGCGGAAGGCGTCCGGGCCCTCCAGCGCCGCCCGCAACGCCTCGGGGTCGGTCGGGTCCAGCCCCATCCCGCCGAGCCCTTCGAACAGGGCGCCTGGGTCGAAGTCGGCCTCCGCCGCGAAGCGTCCGATGAGGTCGGCCAGGTGCGGGCGAAGCCAGCGCACACCGGCGAACATCCGCCGGTGCGCGGCCTCGCGCAGCGCCAGCCAGTACCGGAACTCCGTTGGGTCGAAGTCGTAGTCGGCGGCGAGTCGTGCCGCGTTGTCCCCGACGGTGGCGATCATCCGCGGGTCCACGGTCGGCACGCCCAGGTCGTAGGTGCCCAGCAGCTGGCCGGCGAGGTGGCCCGCCACCGTGCCGATCTGCACGCCGTAGAGCAGAGCGCCCATCGACGACATCGCTTGGGCCATCTGCCCGCTCATCGCCGCCAGCTCCGAGGGCAGCGCCTTGCCCAGCGCCGCGCTCATACCCTCGGCCACCGGCTCGACGTAGGCACCCAGCCCCGGTGACGAGGTGGCCAGGCGAGTCCACTCGGCGGTGGACAGCAGGCGCACCGGGCCTTCGACCGCCGGCAGGCCGCTGACCTGGTCAAGCCACAGCTCGGCGGCGTCGACCGCCTGGGCGAACTCGCCGACGTCGCGCTGCGCGGTGGCCGGCAGCGCGTCCGGCGGCGCGGCGATCGACAGGGCCGTGTCGGTCGCCAACTCCCAGTTGACCGGACCTCCGCTCCAGGACAGGACCTTGGCCAGCTCCCGGAACAGGGGCACGTTGGCGAACATGCGAGGGTCGAAGCCGCCGGAGAAGGGATCGCTACTTGAGGACATGATTCCATCGTAGGCCGGGGGGGCTGGCAGGCGGGGCAAGAGAGGTGCTGGGCAGGGGAGACCAAAGGTGGGCGTAGTAGCCTCCTGCCTGCTCGCCGAGAGGGGTTGGCATGACCACGGTCGCCGTCACCGGCGCAGGTGGCTTCACCGCCGCGGCGCTGCTGGAGCGGCTGGACGCCGACCGGGCGATTGATCGCGTCATCGGCGTGGACTGCGTCGAGCCGCAGATGCCGGTGGCCAAGCTGGACTTTCGCGTGGCCGACATCCGCGATCCCCTGCTCGCGCTGGCGCTGACGGGGGCCGACGCCATC
>Ga0136617_10001134_pt1 | contig 23305 bp, 18 predicted proteins | sample AntDrymUQ3222106_2_FD_129672 | JGI IMG/M metagenome (GOLD analysis project Ga0136617, IMG submission 129672) | Polar desert sand microbial communities from Dry Valleys, Antarctica - metaG UQ322 (21.06) | ecosystem: Environmental > Terrestrial > Soil > Desert | place: Antarctica: Dry Valley...
AAAATACCGAATAATTTGCCTTGTTTTACGCTCGCTAATTTTAGCGCACCGATAATACCGGTTTAGTTGTTTCATTTCAGTAGCTTACAAGTTTATCATTGCTTGTTTGCTACCATAGACCCTTATTAATAAAAGACTGCTAATAGATAAAGGTTTGAAAGTGTTTTGCCAAAGCATGTATGTTTTTCGGTTAAACCAAATTTGTTATCTAAACATTGACATTAACTTTATTTGGGGGAGAAAAAATTTTGTAAAAGTGCGCTGACCGCCCTTATAAAAAACCTAACTTGTAAACAATACAAAATAATTTACAGAAAATCTAATTTAATTTCTATGTTTTAGTAATTTGTTCATCCAATTCAAGAAGAAAAAGGCTTTAGCTAATTGAAACTAAAGCTGTTTATATTTGATGAACAAGTATGTTTTTTTGCAAAAGCAATCTACAAAAGTATCTTAATGAATTGGAAATATCTGTTCTGAAAATGTAGCCGTTAGCTGTTTAGCTAGAATGTTCTTGAGTGATAGAATATTTGAAATGTTCAATTAGCTGCATTTTATAACAGGTAGGAAATAAAATAATTTGAATGTCCGAAAAGCGAAGAATTGTGTGGCGAAAATTAGCAAAATGGTTTGGCGTATTTCTGCTCTGTGTCGCGGCGAGCATCGGCGTGGTTTACGCTTATCTGGCATCGCAGACGGGCGCGGCGGCAATTGAAAGGCAAGTGTTCAAACGAGAAAATTCACGTCCGCTCGTTTTCGCGCATCGCGGCGGCGGTGGTTTGATTCCCGAAAACACGCTGGAGGCTTTCGTCTATTCCGCTCGAATGGGCGTCGACGTTCTTGAACTCGATATTCATTCGACCGCCGACGGAACGCTCGTCGTAATGCACGACGCGGCGGTTGACCGCACGACCGACGGGCGCGGGCGAGTCGGTGAATTGACGCTCGAAGCCATCAAAAAACTCAACGCGGGCTATCTGTTTTCAACCGACGGCGGACAGACTTTTCCGTTTCGCAACCGGAAAATTACCGTCCCGACTTTGCGCGAAATCTTTGATGCGCTGCCGGAAATGACATTTAATATCGAACCGAAACAGCACGTGCCTTCGATTATAAAACCTTTGTGCAATCTTATCCGCGAGCGAAAAATGGTTGATAAGACAATAGTCGGTTCGTTTAACCAAACGACGATTGACAATTTCCGCCGCGAATGCCCCGAAGTCGCCACATCAGCCAGTCCTTCGGAAGTCAGCCGATTTTTAGCGCTTGTCAAAGCCGGATTCGGCGATTCATACAGTCCGCCGATGCAGGCTTTGCAAGTTCCGCAAAACCTCGGCGGCTTACAGGTCGTCTCGAAAGAATTCATCGAAACCGCGCACCGCCTGAACCTGAAAGTTCACGTCTGGACGATAAACGAAACGGCGGATATGCAGCATTTGATTGAGATGGGCGTTGACGGCATTATGACCGATTATCCAGACAGATTGCTGAAATTACTCGGTCGAACACCAAATATCGAACAGAAAGCCAACTAATTAAATTTAATTTACCGCTTTCGGTTATTGAGCAATTTATAAAGAAAACTGTGTGAACGAAGATAAGCTATACGTCATTAAGTTAGAAAGTCGAGGTTAATATCTGTATGTGTTAGTTGGCGGAGATGGTTAAGCAGAGATTAATTCTTTTGATAGTTTTCGTATAAATATCCGGTCGTTTGCAATTATCGAAGTAGCGGGACGCGAGCCTATACTACACATACGCGCTCGCCTTTTGTTCGCTAATTTCCGTTTGATTTTTCAATTTTTAATTGTTAATCCAAAATCATTACGACGGCTTCGCCCGTTACAACCTTTTCGCCCGTTTGTTTTGTGCAAATAGTTTCGAGCGTGACAATCGGTTTATCTTCACGAATTTTTGTGACAGTTGCGGTTGCCGTTACGGTTTCATCAAGAAAAACCGGCGCGACAAATTTTAATGTTTGCGAAAGATAAACGACTTTGCGTTCTTTAAATTCGTAGCCGAGAACGGCGGAAATCAGCGCGCCGGAAATCATTCCGTGCGCTATTCTTTTGCCGAAGCGAGTATTTTTGGCAAATTCTTCATTAAGATGAATCGGATTGAAATCACCGAAAAGTTCGGCAAACGCGCGAACGACCGCGTCGGTAATTTGTTTTGTGGTAGAGAATTTATCGCCAATTTTCAAATCCATAACTTATTTTCCTCCTAAAAATTTCAAAACAGAAAGTATTGATTTCTTTTGTAAATTTTCTAACATAAAAGACGTCTGTTACTTGCTTTTATGAAGTTTTTGAGTGATAGAATATTTTGAGAACTTCAGTAGGCAACACCTTATAACGAGATACAAGTATAAGCAAAATATGGCTAAGCACTATCATTTAATCGGAATCTGCGGAACGGCGATGGCTTCGCTCGCGGGAATGCTCCAGGCGCGCGGGCATCGAGTTACCGGCTCAGACCAGAATGTCTATCCGCCGATGTCAACGCAGCTCGAAAAATTGGGAATCGAAATTATCAACGGCTACAAAGCTGAAAACGCCGATGTCGGCGCGGATTTAACGATTGTCGGCAATACTATCTCACGCGGAAACCCGGAATTAGAAGAACTACTAAACCGCAAACTTCCCTATTGCTCGCAAGCGGAAACCGTCAAAGAAGAATTTATTCGGGGTAAGCGTTCTTTAGTCGTTGCGGGAACGCACGGAAAAACGACGACAACGAGTATCGCCAGTTGGGTTGCGGAAGTCGGCGGACTGAATCCGAGTTTTCTGGTCGGTGGAATCGTGCAGAATTTCGGAGCGAGCTTTCGCGTCTGCGAAAGCGATTATTTCGTTATCGAAGGCGACGAATACGACACGGCTTATTTCGATAAAAAGCCGAAGTTTATGCACTATCTTCCCGAAATCGCCATCGTCAACAACATCGAATTCGACCACGCCGATATTTACGATAATTTGGACGACATCAAATTTGAATTTTCGCGCCTGATGAATCTCGTGCCGTCAAACGGACGTTTGATTGTCGGAATTGACAGTCCGGTCGTGCGCGAAGTTTTAGATGAAATGCACGGCAAGATTTTTACCAGCGTCGAAACTTTCGGGACAAGCGACGACGCCAAATGGCAGGCTCGTTATATTGATTTTTCGGGCGACACAATGCGCTTTACCGTTTTCAAAGACGGGCACAGTTGGGGCGAATTTGAAACGCATCTAATTGGCGAATTTAACGTGCGAAATTGTTTAGCAGTGATTATCGCGGCAAACGCCTGGGGAATTTCGCAGGGGAAAATTCAAGAAGCATTTAACACGTTCAAAAGCGTCAAAAGGCGCGTCGAAGTTCGCGGTGTCGAGCGCGGCGTAACCGTAATTGACGATTTCGCGCATCATCCGACGGCGGTTGAGGAAACCTTAAAAGCCTTGAAACAAAAATATAAAGACAAACGTCTGGTCGCCGTTTTTGAGCCTCGCTCGTGGTCTTCGCGTCTGGCGGTTTTTCAAGAGCCTTACACAAAAGCCTTTGCTTATGCCGATTACGTTATCATCGCCGGAGTTTACAATACATCAAAGGCAAGCGAATTCGGCAAAGTTTTAGACACGCAGGAACTTGTCAAAGATATTGCTTTGCAAGGAAAACCTTCGTTTAGTTTTCCCGACGCCGATTCAATTGTCGAACACTTGACACCCGAATTAAAAGAAGGCGATGTCGTAGCGATTATGTCAAACGGCGGCTTCGGCGGAATTCACGATAAAATTTTAAATGTCTTGAAAAGTTAAAAGGTGGAAAAGTAAATTGAACACACCTGACAAAACTTTTTCACTCTTTCACTTTTCCACTTTTCTCTTGCCTAAACAAAAAAAAATGTGCATACTTGCTTTCAGTTTTTGCTCTCAAGCTATCTCTGGTAGATGCGCCCGTTCAAGATAAGACAAGCGACGGCTTTGGTTCGGATAAAGAGAGTTTGGTTAAGTTTAGAAGCAGGTTCGTTTTAAGTTATCGAAAAAGTTGGGCGCGTCGCAGTTAGGTAGTAAAACATTTAAGAGATGTTCCTTCCTGAAAATTTTAATAGCCTGCCTTTGCTTCATTTAAAATAGAAAAAAGAGAATAAAAATGAGTACAAAACTATATGTTGGAAACTTGTCCTTTGGCGTGACAAGCGAGGATTTACAAGAGCATTTCGCCCAGGCGGGAACGGTCGAGTCGGCTAAAATTGTCGAAGACCGCGACACGGGTCGCTCGCGCGGTTTCGGATTTGTCGAAATGTCTTCGGCGGAAGAAGCACAAGCGGCAATCGAACAATTTAACAACCAGGATTTTGACGGTCGTAATTTAGTCGTCAACGAAGCTCGCCCGCGTGAAGAAGGCGGCGGCGGCGGTCGCGGTGGTGGTGGAAATCGCGGCGGTGGCGGCGGTCGCGGCGGTTACGGCGGCGGTGGTGGTCGTGGCGGCGGCGGCGGCGGCGGCGGCGGCGGAAATTATTCGCGCTGGTAATCCACAGTGAAAAAGTGGGAAAGCGGAAAAGGGAAAAAGGGAAAAAGTTTTAGACTTAGCCTTTTGAGCTTCTCCGCTTTTTGAATTTTCCGGTAATTTTTTCCTCTTCTTTTTTACATTTTCACTTTACGAATTCGCGCCTTTTTTACACTTTCACTTTAATCGAGACTATCTCAAAAATAGTTCTACCAATTCGTTTGATTGAATATAAGAAGCGATTAATCGAAACTGTATCTATAGGAGAATGCGGACAGCCAAGACAGAAAAGTCTTGACGCCATTTAACAGAGTAGTTTATAGTAGCCTTAACTCTTTTGTTGAAATCATCACTTTGCCGTGTTTCTCCCTTTCAATCTAATGTCTCTTTGTAGCATTCCAAGTCTTTGGCGCAGGAAAACAAGGTGTATTAAACTTTTAATAAAAAACGGACTTAACTCACGAACAAACTGAGGTAAACAAAATGAAAAAGCTATTTTTATCTTTACTCTTTATTATCGTTCTTTCGTCCTTTACCATGGCGGAAAGTTTTGGACTACCAATGGTATCTGACTTTGACGGAGATGGCAGAGCTGATCTATCTGTCTTTCGTCCATCAGACGGAACTTGGTATTTGCAGCGTTCAACACTTGGCTTTACAGCCATCCAGTTTGGCATAAGTTCGGATAAAATTGTGCCTGCTGATTATGATGGTGACCAAAAAACAGACATTGCCGTATTCAGACCTAGTAACGGTGTTTGGTATATCCAAAGAAGCAGAGGGGGATTGATAGAAATTCCGTTTGGTGATATCAACGACATTCCCTTACCTGCCAATTATGTTGGTGACGGTAGAGCAGATATAGCAGTTTTTCGACCATCAAACGGAACGTGGTATATCTACAATTTGGCAAATAATCAATTCACTGCCTTTCAATTCGGACAAGCGGAAGATGTTCCTGTGCCTGCTGACTATGATGGAGACGGAAAAGCGGATATTGCAGTTTTTAGAAACGGAATTTGGTATATGCAAAGAAGTAAAGACGGTTTTACCGGCATCCAGTTCGGGCAAGTCGGAGATACGCCGATTCCCGGATATTACGACACATTAGACGGCAAAGCCGATTTAGCAGTGTTCAGACCGGGTAACGGGGTTTGGTATATGCTGAGAAGCACAGAAGGATTTACGGGAATGCAGTTCGGACTCTCGACAGATAAACCGGTGCCGACAGATTATGACGGAGACGGACAAACAGATATTGCCGTTTATAGAAACGGAACTTGGTTTTTGCAGAGTTCACAACTCGGATTTACCGCATTTGAATTCGGTAATACAACCGACAAACCCGTTCCGACTGCTTTTATCCCGTAAACGGTTTCCCTTATTATTTAATTGGATTTACAGAAACAGTAAAGGTTTTTCCGTTAAAATTTGCCAGCGCGACGACAATCTCGTCAATCACGGATTGGCGCGCTCGCACATCATTAACGGCGTTAATGATAATCGAAAAAACAAGTCTTTCGCCCGAAGCGGTTGTCACGTAGCCGGAAAGCGCGGAAACCTGGTCAATCGTTCCCGTTTTCCCGCGCACATTTGAGGCGGCGGCAGTTCCTTTAAAACGATTTTGCAAAGTTCCGTCAACCGCGCCGATGGTTAAAGCGTCGCGCCATACCTGCGCGTAACGGCTTCGCCACATATACGAATAAAGCTGAACGGAAGACGCCGGCGTAACCAAATTGTGCCGCGAAAGTCCAGACCCGTCCCATTGGATTACGCTGTCCGGCGCAACGCCGATTTCCTTCAAAAAGTTTTGCACGACGAACACGCCGCGCTCCGCGCTGTTTGATTTCGGATTGGCAAACGGATTTTCGGCAGTCGCACTTGAAGCGATATTCGGAATTGTTCTGCCTTGCTCGCCGAGCGTCCACAAAATAGTTTCCGTGTAAAGATTTTGGCTCGGCTTCATTGTTTTTGCCGCGACGATGCTCAAAGGCGGCGATTCTAATTTTGCAATTTCAACCGGGGGAACAATTGAAGTTACTGCTGGAGTTGTTTTGTTTTTTGTTCCGACAACACGATTCTGTCCCGTAATCGTAACTCCTTTTTGAACGAGAAGCCCGCGCAGCATTTCAACAAAAAGGTCAGCCGGATGCGAAACCGTAATTGTGCCGTCGAAACCTTTGTCACCGGATGGCATTGTGCCGGAAACTTCCACAATGTTGAGGTCGAGTTTTTTGGTAATTTTAAGATCGTTTTTGATATTTGCGCTGCTCGTTACGCATTGATTTAAGACTTTGTAAACCGTATTCGCCGGTTGAATTTGCACTACGCATGGCATATTTATTCCGCTCGGTTTAACGTTGAGTTTGACTGTATTATTATTGACCGACAAAGACGAAATTTCCGCGCCCGAGTTCCATTGTAAATCGTCCCATTCCCAACTGTACGGAATCGGATTGCCCGAAAAATAGCTTTCATCGCCGACCAGATTTCCTTCAACGCGTCTCACACCAGCCTGTAAAATTTTTGTCGCCAACGCGTCCAAACCTTTATAGAAATCGCCGTCGTTAAATGAGTTTGAAAGCGAAATGTCGCCGCGCCCGAAAACGGTCAAATCGCCGCGAATCGTGCCGTTCGCGTCAGGCATCGCAGGCGCGAAAACGCTGGTTACAAAGCGAAAATTCGGTGAAAGTTTTTCAAGCGCCGCCGCTACCGTATAGCTTTTCATATTCGACGCGGGCATAAAATACTTTTCCGCATTTGTTTCAAAAACCGTTTTGCCCGTGTCGAGCGAAACGATTTTTATGCCGATATGCCCGCGCCGAAGTTCGGGACGCGATAAACTCAAATTAATCCGCGATTGCAATTCCGCAATGGTTTGAACCGGAACGGGCGTCGGCGTTGCAATCGGCGTCGGAATAGGAGTTGGTGAAACAGTCGGGCGCGGTGTCGGCGTTTGCGCGGGCGTCGGGGTCGGTTTTTCAACTGTTCGTTGACGCCGGGTTTCCTGCGCCGTAGCCGGAACGCCAAAATTATAATTGAAACAAACAACGGCAATAGTTAAAAACGCAGCAATTTTTATTTGATTTAAGTTTTTTTTCATCAAGGTAATTCTAAAGAAATCGGTAAAGTTAGAGGCAAGAAATCCGTCTTCAAAAAAAGGCTGCCAGAAACTTTTTTCCGACAGCCTTAACAACCTTTCGAGGAGAGTAATGAATTACAGATTATTTGACGCCGACCAAAATGTCAATATCATTTTGCGGCACTTGCAGGTCAAGCATTACTTCCGTGGCGTTATTAGTCACGCGCGCATTTTCAATCATTCGCGCAAAAACCTTTTTATCCGCGCCTTTTGCGCCGCCGAGAAGCGTTTTGCCGACCATCTGCAGCCCGTCCAAAGTTTCCTTTAAGGCTTGCGCTTGTTCGGGACGCAAGGTTTTCGCCGCCAACGACACAATCGCATTTCCTTCCGCTACATCAATCGCGCCGGAAATTTGACGGATTGAGTCAATGTTTTTTCCGAGTTCGTCATTGTCCAGATTAATCAAAGCGGACATTCCGTTCGGAACGGTCATACCGAAATTTATCAAAGCATTCGGTTTTCGATTAACCAAGTTTAAAACTTCAGGGCTAACGCGCATTTTCGTTTGCAGCGTTTCTCGCACACGCATCGGCGAACCGATTGCTAAAGTATTACCGTCATAACTGCTGACGGCAAACTCGCGCGACAGTTTATCAATCATCTTGTCCAACGCTTTTTCAAAAGCCGATTTATTAGCCTGCGGTTTATTGTTTTGCGGTTTTATTTTTTGGGCGGTTTGCGGCGGAGTGAAAATATAAACGGTTTTTTCGCCGACTTTTTCCTCGCGGTATTTTCCGTTCAAAGCGATTTTGGCAAGCGAAATCAACGCTCCGGCGTTAAAACTTCCGCGCGCTAAAACAACCGGCTCAAAATCAAATTCTTTTGCCAAATTTCCTTTGGTTGAAATTCCAAGCGCGAATTGTTCAAACTGCCGCAAATCAACTCCCGTTTTATTCTTTACTTCGTCAATTTTGCCAAGAATGTTTTTGAGCATCGGCTGATTGGCGGACAAAAACTGCGGAAGTCCTTCGTTCACGAGCCGCTGCGCGTTAAAAGTTACAACGGCGTCCGAAGCCGGAAGCAGCGCGGCGAGAGATTGGGTTTGACGCTCGTTTTCGTTTGTTTTCACCTCGGCAAACGCGGTGGCAGCAAATGTATTTACGCCGAACGCGAATGCGACCAGCAGAGCAAAAATTTTCTTTTTCATTCGGGAAACCTCTTTGTAAAATTATTTCAGGCTGTGTGCCTTCCGCTTTAAAGATGATTTATAATCGGTAAACGGTTGGCTTTGATTATAAGTAATAACGCCGACAGCCGCAAAAAGGTTTCCGGTTTTATGTTTTCGATAAATTTTCCGAACCCGCGCCGACACGAATTTGCCGAATGGGTTTTGTTCGGCGACTATTATTACAACGCCCGCGACATTATCGGTTTCGGCGGCGGATTGACAATCGAAAATTTGCGAAAGGCTTACCGCGCGGGGATTTTCCCGTGGCATATCGAAGGGCTTCCGCTTCCCTGGTTCTGCCCGGAACAACGCGCCGTTCTTGAATTCGCCGAGCTACACGTTCCGCGCACTTTGCGAAAAGAATGGAAAAAAAACGAGTTTACTTTCACAATTGACAAAGATTTTCGGCAGGTAATCGAAAACTGCGCGAAAATGAAACGCGCTCACGAAAGCGGAACATGGATAACCCAAAATTTTATTGAGTCTTTCTGCGAATTTCACAAAGCCGGCGACGCGCACAGCGTCGAAGTTTGGGACGAATCTGAAAAACTTGTCGGCGGGCTTTACGGCGTTGATGCAGGCGGTGTTTTCTGCGGCGAAAGCATGTTTCATCGCGCCGCGAACGCTTCAAAGCTCGCTCTGCTTTTTTTGATTGAACATCTCGAAAAGCGCGGTGCAACGTGGATTGACATTCAATTAATGACGCCGCATTTTGAGATTTTAGGCGCGAAAGAAATCAGGCGCGAAGAATTTTTGGATAAATTAGAGAAGACGCAGGAGAAGAATTTGAATCTGTTTCAAGAAAACTTTTAATTTTATGGAAAAAAACTTTTTAATTTATGGCGCGAGCGGCTATACGGGCGAACTCGTTGCGAGAGAAGCGACAAAGCGCGGTTTGAAACCGATTCTTTCGGGAAGAAGTCAATCAAAAATCGAACCTTTGGCTAAAGAATTAAATTTAATATTTCGCACGTTTTCACTCGAAGACAAAAAATCGCTTGAATACACGCTCAAAGAAGTTGATTTTGTTCTCCACTGCGCCGGACCTTTTTCTTTGACATCGAAACCGATGGTCGAAGCGTGTTTGGGTTTAGGGAAACATTATCTTGATATCACGGGCGAAATCGCCGTTTTTGAAGCGCTTGCAAGACGAGATGAAAATGCGAAACAAGCCGAAATTATGATAATGCCCGGCGTCGGTTTTGACGTTGTGCCGTCGGATTGTCTGGCTTTGCATTTGAAGAATCTTTTGCCGACGGCAACGCATTTGACACTTGCTTTTTACGGTCTGGGAAAAATATCGCACGGAACGCAGGCGACGATGACGATGAACGTCGGAAAAGGCGGCGCGATTCGGCAAAACGGCGCGATTGTAAATGTTCCGGCGGCTTACAAAACACGCGAAATTGATTTCGGCGAATTTACAAAAACGGGCGTGACAATTCCGTGGGGCGATGTTTCGACCGCCTTTTACTCGACCGGTATTCCGAACATCGAAGTTTACACGGTTTTGCCCGAAACTAATTTGCGAATACTGAAACTCAGCCGTTATATCGGCGGACTTCTTGCGACAAAACCCATACAGAATTACCTGCAAAAACAAATTCCAGAAGGCGGACCGAATGAAAAAGAACGCGCCAAAGGCAAAAGTTTTCTGTGGGGCGAAGCGAAAGACGAGCAAGGAAACCACGTCGAAGCGCGTTTGCAATGTCCTGAAGGTTATACGCTGACGGTTTTGACGGCGTTAAATATCGCAGAGAAAATTTTGACGGGAAATTTCAAAACAGGTTTTCAAACTCCGGCGCGGGCTTACGGTGCGGATTTGGTTTTGGAAATAGAAGATGTGAAAAGAATTGAAAATTGAAAAGATGAAGCGATGGAATACGAACTTTAGTTCACAAATATTAGCTTATTTTTGGCGGACTAAAGTTTGCGTTCTATAATTATTCGTCATTAGTAACCTTGATAAATCTTTTGAACTTAAACCATTCGTTTCTGATTTTCCAAAAACGACTATCTTTCATATTTCGAATTTTGTTCCGCAGAAGCCTAATCTCTTCATCTTGCCGTTCATTTTGAACGCGCATTGAATCAAATTTCTTTTTGACCGTATCCGCTTCGGCAAGCTCGACAAAATCGTTTTTCAGATATTTGATTCGTTCGAGACGACGACGCATTTTTTCTCCGACCACCGCCGGACTTAACCATCGGCGAATATCCAGAGCGGCTTGAGCGCCGATTTTTCGGGCTTTTTCGCGGTTTTCAAAAACCTCTCGCATAAGTTCGGCGGCATGTTCAACATTCGGTTTTGCCCAGAAATTTCCTTTTTTGTAATAATTAAAATTTTCGCTTAGAGTTTCCAAATTGTAAGCCACCGGAAAACTGTTGCCGACGTTTGCAAAATCGGTGTTTGCCGAATATCCGGTAGCAATTACGGGCTTTCCGTAAAACATCGCTTCGGCGAGCGTTAATCCGAAACCTTCGGAACGGTGCAGCGAAACATAGCAATCGCACCCGGAAATCAGCGCGTTCAGTTCGTCTTTTAATAAATAATCATTAATCAGTTTGATGTTGGAAAAATTTTGCGTCTGCGATTTTAAGGCGGCAAATTCTCTGGGAAGAAGTTTCCCGTTTGAAGATTTGATGACCAGGAGAACGTCCGTATTTTGTTTACCAAAAACTAAATCGAAGGCTTCAATAATCGCTTGCGGATTTTTGCGTTCGGGCAAACTAAGAAAGTCGAAAATGAACAGGAAAATGAATTTGTCTGCCGGTAAATCCAGAGTTTGTCTGGTCGCTTGCGGCGCGGGCAAATCAACGGCGTGCGGCATTTTTATCACCGGAATTTTGGCGACGGGCGCGATTGCTTCGACGCAAAAATTGCTCGGAGTCCAAATTTCATCGAAGTAATTTAACGCCGACAGCCATTCGGACGGAAAATCCAAAACTTCCCAAGCCCAATAACCGATATTATATTTGTCTTTGAAATATGACGTGCCGAAAGATTCGAGAAAATGGTTTATTCGGTCGCCGTTTATTTGCACGAGATTGACGGGAAACGGATTTTTATCGGTGAAATTCGTAAAGCTCGAATCAAGTTTGCGTTGCTCGCGGTTAAAATCACAATTGTTCAGAACAAAAGGAATTTGCGCCGCTTTCAAAGCCCGCACAGTCGAACGCACGCTTTCGCCCAAACCCGATTCGGTGTTGATGTAACCGGCGACGTTAACGCCAAAATCTGTTTTCATTTCTTAATTTTCCGCTTTGATTTCAAACGAAATCGGTACGTTGACTAAACTTTGAAAATCTTCTGGCAAATCATACTCTAAAACGGGCAACACCGTCAGACGCGGATTCGCGTCCCAAAGATCTAAAATCCGACCGTCGCGCGTTGAATAAATTTCGGGAAGAATTTTATAATTTCCAGCGCGGAGCGGCACGGCGCAACGCCAGCGAATTTTGTAAACCCCGCGCCGCAAAATCGTTTCGCCGACGCCGCTCGATTGATCATGCGCGATGATAACATTTTGTCCTTCTAAATCCTGAATCATCAATTTGAAATGAACATTCTCCAAACTACGCTTGGAAATCATCGCAAACTCGAAGACGGCTTCTTCACGCGAGAAAATTGAGTGCGGTTGATTGGTCGAAGCGTTGAGAAGACGCCAATCAACAAACCGTATCTCGCCGTCGGCAATATCTTCCGCATCCTTTCGCCCGGCGGAACTTGATTCGCTTTCCGCGTTAATTTCCGCCTGATACTCGGACAATATCGAGCGCATTTCACCGTAATTTTTCAATTGTCCGCGCTCAAGATAAACGCCCGTTTTACACAATCTTTGCAAAGCCGCCGCGTTGTGGCTGACAAATAAAACCGTGCGCCCGCCTTCGGCGACTTCGTTCATTTTGCCAAGGCATTTTTTCTGAAATTCCGCATCGCCGACTGCCAAAACTTCGTCCACAATCAAAATTTCCGGTTCGAGATGCGCTGCAACTGCAAAAGCGAGGCGCATATACATACCTGACGAATAATGTTTGACGGGCATTTCAAGAAAGCGTTCCAGGTTTGAAAAGGCGACGATTTCATCGAATTTTTGTTCAATCTCGCGGCGGCGCATTCCCAGAACCGCGCCGTTTAGAAAAATATTTTCGCGTCCCGAAAGTTCCGGGTGAAAGCCCGTGCCGATTTCTAAAAGCGAGCCGACGCGCCCGCGCAAATTGATTCGTCCGCTGGTCGGCGGCGTGATGCGCGAGAGAATTTTGAGCAGCGTTGATTTGCCCGCGCCATTTCTGCCGACGATTCCAAGCGTCGCGCCGCGCTCGACTTCAAAGCTCACATCGCGTAAAGCCCACAAAGTTTCGCTCGCTTCCGGCGGTCGCCCGCGCCCGAAGTTAAAACGGTTTGCCAGATTGTCGCGCAAAGTCGCTTGTCCGGTGCGTAGAGAGCGCAGTCGAAACTTTTTCGACAAATTTTCGATTTTGATAACCGAATCCATTTTTTATTTCTCTAATTTTTCTAAATCACGTCGGCGAAGTCATCTTCCATCAATCGAAAAACATACAGCGCGAACACAAAAATCACAATCGTCATCACAACAGAAATCGTCATCCCGGTAAAATCGAAATCTTGTCCAAACAACGCGGCGCGGAAGTTTTCCAAAATTCCCGTCAGCGGATTGAGCTTCCAAACCCACGCCAGATTTTCCGGCAGCAGGCGCAGCGAATAAAAAACCGGCGAAGCGAACAGCCACAATTGCAGCGCGAACGGCAGAAGCTGTTTGACATCGCGAAAGCGCACGTTAAGAGCCGCCAACAAAATTCCCGCTGCGGAAGTCAAAACCAATATCTGCAAAAGAAAAAGCGGCGCGAGCAGAATTTTCCAAGTCGGAACGGCGGCGAAAACAACCATCGCTACCGCCAAACTCGAAAGTCCGATGAAAAAATCGAGTAGATTTGCCGCTACCGCCGCCAACGGCACGATTAGCCGCGGAAAATAAATCTTGGTGATAAGCCCGGTGTGATTTATTAGACTGTTGCTCGCGGTGATAATCGCCGAATTGACAAACGTCCATAATACAAAACCGCTGAATGCGAAAAGCGGATACTGCACACCGAAAGTTTCTGTTTGCCCGAGGCGCATAAAAAGAATCGAAAAAATCAATGTTGTCGCAATAGGCTGTAGCAAAACCCAGGCGACGCCGAGAAATGTTTGTTTGTAACGAACTTTTATGTCGCGTAAAGCGAGAAAATAAAATAATTCGCGGTACGCCCAGAGACTTCTTGCGTCAAGCACGAGAAACGAACGCGACGGCTCGATAACGGTCGAATCTTCGGCGGCTTCGGTCGGTAAATTTTGAATAGCAAGTTGTTGATTTGTGTTCAATGTTTTCTTTGTTCAGATGCGGCGGCAAACTCGTCCGTCGGCTCGGTCATTTTCGCTTCGTTTAATTTTCGTAAAGCCTGTTCGATTTTTTCTTCGACAATTTCAGGAGAAAAATTTTTCTCTATAAAATTATAACCCGCGTCGGAAAGCATCTGCCACAATTGTTCGTCGGCGTAAGCACGGTAAACTGCGGAGGCGAATGCTTCCGGCTCGTCGGCGATTAAAACCTCACGTTCGTTGGTCAAATTCATTCCTTCTGCGCCAATACCGGTTGTCACGGTCGGCAGCCCGAACGACAATGCCTGTCCTATTTTTCCTTTCATTCCCGCTCCATAGCGGAGTGGAGCGACAAACACCCGGCAGCTTTCAAAAAGCGGCTCGACGTTCGGCACAAAGCCTTCGACGCGAACATTTTCCGAATTGAGCTTAAAAAGTTCCGGTTTAGCGTTACTGCCGACGATGCGAAAACGCACGCTTGGCAATTTTTCCAAAATGCGCGGGAAAATCTCGTCCAGAAAATAATAAACCGCGTCCGCATTCGGGCGATGATTGAAATTGCCGATAAATAATAAATCCGCGCGTTCGGCAAATGATTTTCCGCGTCCGAAAAGCGTGTGAATATTCGGAACAATTTCAATTTTTGCTTCCGGAGTAACACGTTGCAGATGATTTTTGTCGTCTTCGGTAACGCACCAAACCTGATCAGCAGCTCGAGCCAGCTCGGTTTCGATTTTCTTGTGACGCGCCGCTTCTTCGGCAATTTGCTTGTCGCCAGTCAATTTAACTTCGCGCTCAAAGCGAACGAAATGAACGTCAACCGTGTCGAAAATTACTTTCGCGGTAGGAAACATTCGCTTGAATGTCGGATAAACATAATAAGCAATGTGTGGGTAACACAAAACTAAAAAATCGAATTTTTCGCGCCGAAATCGGCGGTCGAAATCAACTATCCAAACCGATTCGATGCCAAGATTGCCGAGTTGTCGTTCGTATTCGTAATCGTTCGCGCGTTTGTGCGTAAAAGCCAAAACAACTCGGTAATTTTTCGAGAGCGTTTTCAAGATGGCAAACATTCTGACATTGCCCGAATCGGCGTCCGGTTTCGGAACTTCGTGGAAAGCGACAAGAATTTTTCGTCCACGCCCGCGGTTTGACGCCGTTTCGATATTGCTTTTGCCGGGCGCGAAATGTTCGCGCTCCAAAACCTCCCGCCATTTGTCGAGAAATTTCCCGTGATTGATTTCGTAAAAGCGTCGAAAACCTGAATTTGAGTCACGCCCGGCAGTGACGCTTTCATAATGCACAACTTTGGAAAGTGGCTGATACACAACTTTATAACCCGCCGCGCGAATGCTCATACAAAAATCCGTGTCTTCATAATAAGCAGGCGCGAAACGAGCGTCGAATCCGCCGAAACGTTCGAACAAATCTTTGCTGACAAGAAGCGACGCGCCTGAACAATAATCAACTTCGCGGACAAAATTAAACTGCATCTCTTCGGCGTGTTTGCCGTAGCCGTAAAGATGCGTCGTGCCATCGCGCCAGATGATTCCGCCGGCTTCCTGCAATCGCCCGTCGGGAAAAATCATCATCGAGCCGACGGCGCCGATTTTTTCGTCTGATTCGGCGGTTTCAATAAGCGCGTCAAGCCATTCGGGTTGAACAATCGTATCGTTATTGAGAAAAATCAAAAATTTACCACGCGCCGCCCCCGCGCCCGCGTTGCAAGCCTCGACAAATCCTTTGTTTTCGGCATTGCGAATGACGCGCAGGCGATTTCCCAACCGCGCCAGCATCAGCGCCGTTTCATCGCTCGAAGCATTATCGACGACGATGATTTCATTGCGCGTCAAATCAATTTCACGAAACAGCGAGCGCAAACATTGAAAGGTGAAATCAGCTTTATTGAAAACTGGAATGATAATCGAAGCCTCGACCGTTTCTGGCGGAACAGCCTTGTCGTGTTCGGTTAACAATAAAAAATCGCTCACACCGAAAGGATTTAAAGAGGCTGGCGATTGCAAAATTTTTGCAAAGTTAGCCAGTGGCGGCGGCAATTCGCGTTCGAGATTAAAGCCGTGTCGCTGGCTGTATTTAAAAACCTTGTCGGAAGTTTGAAAAATCGTTCTCGAAGTCCGGGAAAGCGCCCGCAAAACGGAAACACTAAACTTTCCGATGTGTCGTTTAACGGAAAACGGCAGCTTGTCCTTCAGCTTTTTCTTCATCATTGTTTTTGTTTTCCGCGTCGAAATACTTTCCTGCAACAGACAAAAAAGAAATTTCAGGTTAAAAGTTAGAAAGTTAAAGGTCAAATTGAGAATTGGAATATGAAAAATTTACGGGAAATTTCCGATTCCGAAATGCTAAAGATTTTCAAACAAGATTATGCGGCTCAATTACACGCTTTTTAACCGGCGAAGATAAAACAATCGAAGTCGTCGTAATTCCGTAAGGCGTTAATTTGTCAATCAAATTCTGCAAATCCTCGACCGACGCGACTGCGACTTTCATTATAAACGAATCGCCCCCCGTGCCGCGATGACATTCCAGAACCTCGTTCGTGTCTTCGGCGACTTTTATGATTTTACTGTAATCAACGCCGGAAATACTCATTCGGACAAAAGCGGTAATCGGTAAACCGATTTTTGCCGTGTCAATTTCCGCGCGATAACCGGTAATTATTTTCGCGTCTTCCAATTTCCTGATGCGCTCGATAACGGCGGGTGTCGTTAAATTAATTCGCCGCCCAAGCTCAGCAAAGCTATGACGAGCGTTTTCCTGTAGTTGTTTTAGAAGCTTCCGGTCAATTTCATCAATCATTTTAAAAGTTAAGGTTAAATAGGTTTATTCGTTAATAATTTAAAGTAAGTATAATACAAAAACTAATCTTTCCTATTCAACCGATTTATAAAAACTATTATAATGGTTATACAACGAGAATTTTATTTTCAAGGAGAAAATCAATGTCGCAACAACCCGTAACCGCCAAAACCGAGTCTGCATTTACCTCGAATTCAAACGCCGAAATACCTGAGTTCAAGGATATGAGGTTTGAAAAAATTAATCAGCTTGCGCTTGACCATCCGGGCGCGAGCGACACCGTGTATCGAACGCGACGCGATTATATCGCCAGTCTTTCCAAACGCTTCCGCGAAGACCCAGAGCTGAAAATTGTTGACGTTGAATATACGCCCGAAGAACAACGCATCTGGCAAATCGTCGCTACGAATTTGGAAGAAGTTCAGCAGCGCCGCGCTTCAAAAATTTATCTCGAAGCGAAAAAGAAACTCGGCATCAGCACCGAACGCATTCCGCAATTGTCCGAAATGAGCAAGCGTCTGCAGGAACTTTCCGGTTTTCGTCTCGCGCCCATTGAAGGACTTGTCGAAACACGCGCATTTTTAAGCTGGCTGGCGTATCGCACGATGCTCTGCACGCAATATATCCGCCACGCCTCACGTCCCGAATATACGCCCGAACCCGACATTGTTCACGAAGCAATCGGACATATTCCGATGTTCACCAATCGTGATTTTGCCGACTTTTCCAGTTTCATTGGTGAAGGCGCGAAGATTGCAACCGACGAACAATTAGAAGAACTCGGACGGCTTTACTGGTTTACGGTTGAATTCGGTTTGGTCGAAGAAGACGGCGAATTAAAGGCTTTCGGCGCGGGTTTGCTTTCATCTTTCGGCGAACTCGAAAACGCCTTTACCGACAACGTCGAGCGTCGCCCGTTTGATTTGGAGCAAGTAATAAATACGCCGTATGATTATTCGGATATGCAGCCGATTTTGTACGTCATTCCGTCGTATGCTTATTTGAAGGAAACGACGCGCAAATATATCGAAAGTTTCGGCAAAAAGTAGTATTTTATAAAACACAGATTAAAGTGTTAATAAATATTTTTTGAGGCAATTATGACAGAACAAAATCCTTTAGGTTTGAAAAAAATACATCACGTCGAGTTTTACGTCGGCAATGCAAAGCAAGCCGAGTTTTTTTATCGCAAAGCGTTTGGTTTTTCGCGTGCTGCATATTCAGGATTGGAGACGGGCAACCGCGAAACGACTTCGTATGTGATGCGGCAGAACCGCGTTAACTTCGTTTTGACGACGCCGCTTTCGCCTGAACATCCGGCAGCCGAACATATCAAACAGCACGGCGATGGTGTGCGCGACATTGCTTTTCAGGTCGAAGATGCCGACCACGCTTTTAACGAAGCGGTCAAACGCGGCGCGAAAGCGTTTACGGAGCCGCACGACTGGAAAGATGAAAATGGCAGCGTTCGAAAAGCCGCGATTCATACTTACGGCGACACGATTCACTCATTCATTTCCTACAACAACAATAACGGACACAATTATAATGGGACGTTTTTGCCCGGATTTGTTCCGCAATCGGTTGAAGGCGAAAATGTCGGAATTGTTCTTGTCGACCACATTGTTGGCAACGTCGAACTCGGAAAAATGGAGCCGTGGTGCGATTACTACCGCGATGTGATGGGTTTTGAGCGTTACATTACGTTTGACGACAAAGACATTTCTACCGAATATTCCGCGCTGATGTCAATCGTGATGTCGGACGGCGGACACAACATCAAATTCCCGATTAACGAGCCTGCCGAAAGCAAAAAAGGCAAAAGCCAGATTCAGGAATACATTGATTTTTACCGCTCGGCGGGCGCGCAGCATCTCGCGCTTCTTTGCAAAGACATTCGTCAAACGGTCAAACAATTACAGGAAAACGGCGTGGAATTCCTTCGTGTTCCCGATTCTTATTACGCGGAAATTCCAAACCGAGTCGGCGAGATTGACGAAGACATCGAAGATTTGAAGCGTCTCGGAATTCTTGTTGACCGCGACGAAGAAGGTTATCTGTTGCAGATTTTCACGAAACCCGTGGAAGACAGACCAACGGTTTTTTATGAAATTTTGCAAAGGAAAGGCTGTAAAGGTTTCGGCAAAGGAAATTTCAAAGCGTTGTTTGTTTCGATTGAAGAAGAACAACGACGTAGAGGAAATCTTTAATTAACAGGGATAAAGGGGATAAAAAGGATTTTCAAATCATTTGTATTTATCCATTTCATCCCCTTCATCCCTATAAATTTCTTATGACACCAGCCACAGAACAGTTCAAATATCAAAGCGGTTTCGGCAACGAATTCGCTACCGAAGCTGTTAAAGGTGCGTTGCCGATTGGACAAAATTCGCCGCAAAAAGCTCCTTTGGGTTTGTATGCCGAACAGTTTTCGGGAACGGCTTTTACTGTTCCGCGAGTTCACAACAAACGCACCTGGACGTATCGCATTCGTCCTTCGGTTTTGCATAAACCGTTTCGCCAGATTGATAACCATGGCTGGCATAGCAAATTTGACGAATTGCCCGTCACGCCAAATCAATTGCGCTGGAATCCTCTTCCGTTGCCCGAAGCGGAAACTGATTTTGTTGACGGAATTACGACAATGGCTGGAAACGGCGATTTGTTCGCGCAAGCCGGAATTGCAGTTCACATTTTTGCCTGCAATAAAAATATGTCCGAACGATTTTTCTACAACGCCGACGGCGAAATGCTTGTCGTCGCGGAGAAAAATCCGGTTAGATTTTTAACTGAATTGGGCGTTTTGGAAATCGGCTCGGGCGAAATCGCCGTTTTACCACGTGGTTTGAAATTCCGCGTTGAACTTCCCGAAGGCTCGGCGCGAGGTTATATTTGCGAAAATTACGGCGCACAATTTCGCTTGCCGGATTTAGGTCCAATCGGCGCAAACGGTTTGGCAAATCCGCGTGATTTTGAAACTCCGCAAGCGTGGTTTGAAGACCGCGAAGGCGCGTTTGAACAGGTTGCGAAATTCGGCGGAAATCTATGGAGTTGCGAAACCGGACATTCGCCGCTCGATGTTGTTGGATGGCACGGAAATTACGCGCCTTACAAATACGATTTGCGCCGCTTTAACACCATCGGTTCGGTTTCGTTTGACCATCCAGACCCGAGCATTTTCACCGTTTTAACATCTCCGAGCAGTGAAGCGGGCGTGGCAAACTGCGATTTCGCAATTTTCCCCGACCGCTGGCTGGTTGCCGAAAATACATTCCGTCCGCCCTGGTATCACCGCAACATTATGAGCGAATATATGGGCTTGTGTTATGGGCAATATGACGCGAAAGAAGAAGGTTTCCTGCCGGGCGGCGGAAGTTTGCACAATCAAATGAGCGCTCACGGACCTGATTTGGAAGCGTTTGAAAAAGCGTCGAATGCCGAACTAAAACCGCAAAAACTTTCCGGCACAATGGCGTTTATGTTCGAGTCACGCTACATTATTCGCCCGACAAAATTTGCGATGGAAACCGCCGAACTGCAGCACGAGTATTTTGAAGTCTGGCAAGGTTTGAAGAAAAATTTCAAAAATTAATAATTGCTTTTTAATTTTCGCTTAATCAGTGTTTGTCCATGTTCCGTTTTCTTCTAAGCATTTTGCATTTGCCGTTTTTCGCTCTGCGCCAAAATCTCTTCGTAAAATTTAATGTATTGCGGAATGATGAATTCGGAACTGTAGCGCGAAACGGCTAATTCGCGCGCTTTTTTACCGAAAGCAACGCGCATTTCTTCATCGTTTAGGAATTTCATCGCGTCGTCGCTCATTTTTTGCGTATCGCTGATATCGCTCAAAAATCCCGTTTCGCCGTCCGTTACAACTTCTGGAATGCCGCCGATGCGCGTTGCGATAACCGGAACTTCGCAGGCTTCGGCTTCGAGCGCGGCAAGACCGAAAGATTCGAGTTCCGAAGGCAGAAGAAAAATATCCGCAACGCCCAGATAATCCGATATATTAGCCTGCTTGCCGACAAACAGCGTTTCGTTTTTTACGTTCAACTGCTCGGCGCGGTAATTACAGGCAGAACGTTCGGGACCGTCGCCGACCATTACGAGTTTTGCGTTTCCGTCCATTTGACGAACTTTTGCCAAAATCTCGACGCAATCAATCGGACGTTTAACCGAGCGAAAATTTGAAACGTGAACGAGAAGTTTTTCGCCGTTCGGCGCAAGTTCCGCCCGCAGAGGTGAATCCACATTGCGCCGGTAATGTTTCGGACAGATAAAATTCGGAATCACTTCGATTTCGTCAAAATCGAAAGTTTCAATCGTCGCCTGTTTCAAGAATTTTGAAACCGCCGTTACGCCGTCAGACTGTTGCAAGCCGTAGCGCGTAATCGGCAGATAACTGCGGTCTGCGCCGACCAGTGTTATGTCCGTTCCGTGCAAAGTTGTAATAACGGGAACGTAACGTTTTTGTTTGATTGATTCGCGGGCGAGAATCGCGCTTATCGAATGCGGAATCGCGTAATGAACGTGCAGTAAATCCAATTTTTCGGAACGCGCGACGGTTGCCATTTTCGTCGCCAGAGCTAAATCATACGGCTGATGCTCAAACAGCGGATACGACATCATTTCAACTTCGTGAAAATGCACGCGCTCGTTAAGTTCGGTCAAACGAGTCGGCAAAGCCGAAGCGATAAAATGGACGTTATGACCGCGCGCGGCGAGTTCGCGCCCGAGTTCCGAGCCGACAATGCCGCTGCCGCCGTATGTTGGATAAACCGTGATACCGATGTTCATATCTTCGTAAATCGTAAATCGTTAATTGTGAATAAACAAGCCGTATAACAGAAAACACGTTTCGATTTGCGATTCACGATTTATGCCTGACATAATAAATCACGCCGCTGCGGTCGTCCGTAAAAAGAAACGAAACGGGCGTTAATTTCATAATGTCGCACGGACGACCGTGAACGGTTTTGCCGATTAAAAAGCCGCTTAGAAAATCCTGCAGCTTCTCGCCTTTTCGCATAATCACGATTTTATAACCTTGCCTGACGCGCTCATCGGTCGAGCCGTGCAGCGCGACGAGAAACGAGTTTTTGATAAATTCATCGGTGGTTTTCTCATCAAAATAATCAAAACCCAAAGCCGAGCTATGCGCGGGAAAATGAGCGTAAGCGGTCGGTACGCGGCGGCACGATTTTAAACGATTATACGCGGCATCACGGAAAATTTTACCGTTTGATTGATAGCACGAAGCCCAGCCATAATCCGCGCCGTTTTTCAAAGCGTAAAAAGTTTCGTCCGGTTTATCCAAGCCTAAATGGTCGGCGCCTTGATTTGTCGCCCAAAGAAATTCGCCAATCCATTTCAAACCGACCGCGTTGCGCAGACCTCTCACAAAAACGCGCTGATTGCTTCCGTCCGGGTTCATTTCCAAAACGCTGGCGCGAACTTTTTCTTTTTCATCGCAGGCGTTACAACTGCTGCCGACCGAAACAAAAAGTTTTCCGTTTGGCGAAAAAGCGATGGTTCTGGTTAAATGCCAGCCGCCGTATTTGTAGCTCAAACCGTAATCGGGAAATGTCGCCACCGCTTCCGCCTTTGCTGTCGGTGTTGTTTCGCCTTTTGTAAATTTTCGGCGCGTTAGTTTGTCGGTTTCCGCGAGATAAAACCAATCTTGCCCACCCGCGTCTGTATAAAACGCGACGCTGTTCGGATTTTTCAGATTCGACAAATACGGCGTAACCTTGCGGAATTTTCCCGTCTGCGAATCGAATTCGTCGAGAATATAAACCGTGCCTTTTGCGTTGTCGGAAAGGTCGTGCATATCCGTCACGAAAACGCGACCATCAGGCGATTTGGCAAAAAAGCGAACGCGCTTTAGTCCTTCAACGGCGGGAATTATTTCGTAATCTGCTGGCAAATTCAAATTGAAAGTTTTGCCATTCTGTAAGTTGATTTTGTGCGGAACAAATTTTGTTTGCGCCGAAACAGTGGAAAAGAAAACCGAAAACAAAAACAAATCGAATAACAAAACGCGAGTGCGTCGTTTATTTTTGGCGGTCACATTATTTTTTTCCATTCGTCGCTTCAAAAAATTCATTTTGCCACCTTTTTTTAAATTTTCCTTCTCGTTCCTTCCACCACTTACGCCAATTCTCGACGGCTTTTTCGCGTTCTTCCCGCGAACTCGCAGGCTGAAAATCGAGTCAGGTATCGGTCGCGTCGCGCAAACACATTTCAGCCAGAAAGCGCGTCTGTAAAACTTCGTTTTCAAGCAAATCAATAAGCGCGGGAATCGAATTTT
>Ga0136617_10001135_pt1 | contig 23303 bp, 20 predicted proteins | sample AntDrymUQ3222106_2_FD_129672 | JGI IMG/M metagenome (GOLD analysis project Ga0136617, IMG submission 129672) | Polar desert sand microbial communities from Dry Valleys, Antarctica - metaG UQ322 (21.06) | ecosystem: Environmental > Terrestrial > Soil > Desert | place: Antarctica: Dry Valley...
ACGGCGTAGTAAAGCGACCTAAGTTCTTTGAATGATTTAGCTTGGAATCAAGTCCCAAGCCGGTCGGCGAGGGGTCGTTGCACCTGCGCCACGGGAATCCTAACCCAGCCGTGACCTTCCTGCCAAACACTGGAGGGCGGAAAGGTCAGTCAACCCGCGGCTGGGGGGACACATCATAGCCGTAGCGCAGAAGGTCGTCGTGCAGGAGGGTGGTCAGCATGCCCTGCTGCTCGGCACTTAGGTCGGCCCGCCAGCGAGCGGTCATGTCCTTGATCGTCGCTGATCTGACGTGCCGCTCAAAGCTGGCCGATTGGGGCAGCTCGGCGAACTCCGCCGCCCGTCTGCAGGTTTCCAGCGGCTGATCGCAGAGAGTCTCGTATCTTACTTCCAGGAATCTCGCCGCGTCGATCATCTGGCGAGCGGCTTCCAGTGACCGGGTATGGATTCTCCACTGCAGCCCGGCCAGTACAGCAAACGAGCGACCACTGGCTTCCCAGGCGGCCTGATCCGCCGGCGACAGTGGACCGTAGCGCCAGCTGTACGGCCCGTACCAGCCGCGCCACTGCCAGGAACTGATGTGCAGCAGCGAGCTGGCCACCGCCCGGCCATCGCGCACGATGTGGATAAACTTGGCGTCGTCGAAGATTTCGTTCAGAAAGCCGATACGTGACCAGCCTGTGAGCTTGATCAGCAGGCGGCTGTGTTTCGGCGTCAGCATGGCCTCGAGCACTCTGCGCACCTGCTTCCGCACTCGCGGAGTCACATCCGTTCGGACCATATCCCGGCCCGGCTCGGCAAAGCCATAGGCATGCCGATACCAAAAGCCGTAGTTCTCCCCGGGCTTGATTCTTTTCCCGAGTATGCCGCGCACCAGAGGATTGCTCACCGCGGTAACGGCCCGCCGATTCCAGTCGGGCTTATCGGGAAATTCCTCGGCAAACCCCGAGAGCCACATGGTGTTCGGATGCCGGGCCAGCAGATCGTGAAACGCCGTTGAGCCGCAGCGTCCAGTGCCAACAATAAAGATCGGCTTAGTGACTTTCATGTCTGTTCATGCGACAGGGCGCTCTCAGGGCTTCAGAGGCGGACGATGGCTGACAGAGGCGGGACAATGTAACCAAAAGCAGGCACGAGGTGCAGCGAAATGTCCTGGCATCCGGCGCCTGGCTAGGATGCAGATGGGTTTTGGCTAGAGCGGGCGACCGGACTCGAACCGGCGACGTCCAGCTTGGGAAGCTGGCATTCTACCACTGAATTACGCCCGCAGGAACGGGGAGGAATGTAAGACGGGAGGGGGGGTAGGTGAAGAGGCGGTTGGTATAGAGGCGGTAAGAACCCGGGCGGTAGGTAAAGCGGCAGTATGCCTCGACCGGCTCGGTTCCCACCGCCTCGGCTCCTACCGCCCGGGTTCTTACCGCCCCGGTTCCTACCGCCGGTGTGCCTACCGTCCTACCGGCGCCTCCAGAAAGCTCCGCAGGTCGGGCTCGCTGATGGCGGGCTCTCCCGGCGCAACGTTGTTCAGCCGGCCTTCGCGCATCCATCCCTCCAGCTCCCCCACCAGCTCGAAGAGGTGATCGAATGAATCCACGATGAATAGCAATGGCTGATATCGGTCGATCTCGAAGTACTGGTTTATCACCCATTCGAGTTGCATTGGATACCGTTGCACATCGGGTGAATCGACCGAGTGCGCGATTTCGCCGTAAGAGCTGAGAAGCCCGCTGCCGTATACCTTGAGCTCCGAGCCCTGGCGCATCAGTCCGAACTCGATCGTGAACCAGAAGAATCGCGCCAGTGCTTTGAAGATGCTGGTAACCCGCCGAATCTTTTCCTTCTCATCCTCGATGCCGGCGACGATCTCAGCTGCCGTGTTGGCGCAGTCGCCGAACCGGACGAGCGTGTCCGCGAACGCGCGATCGGTATGCATCGGCACATGGCCGGCGATGTCGTGGAAAATGTCGGGCTCCGGCAGGTAGTCTAGCGTGGCGCCGTCGCGGATGGTAATGGTGGTTGGAAATTCGCGATTCCTGAGAGAATCGAAGAAAAGAAACGATGGAATGTAGCCGCTTACCGGCTTCGCCTTGAAGCCGGTGAGGGGACTGAGGAACCGATTGACGTCTTCCAGCCGTGGCATCCGATTGGGGTCGAGGCACAGGCTGTCGATGCCCTGGATGAAGCGCGGGTTGGCATATCGGCGCCAGCGCTCCTCCAGCCGGGAAAAGAGCCTCCGCCAGGCATCGTGGTTCGCTTCGGAGTAGAGCTCGTACGGCTGATGTATGTAAAGCCGTCCCTCCGCCTGAGCCTGTTCGATGAACGGCGCTTTGGTGGTGGTGAGGCCGGTGCCAACCGCCGGTACCGCTCGGACTGCCATGACTCCCCCTTTTACTTTTGCTTATATCTCCAGGCTGCGATGCCCTGCCCCTGCGCCTTGACCTCAACAGGATGCGACTCTCCTGCCTTAAGGCCAGGCACCTGAGCTTCCTGACTGGATAGAACGGCACCCTTGGCATCGAGGAACTCGAATACCAGAACTATGGGCTTGGCGACTAGGGGTTTCCCTTGGGCCGTTTCTCCTTCGCGGCCAGTGGCAGCCCCGGTGATGGTTGCCCCATCTGCTGTCGGAGCAAATTGCGTCACCTTGACTGTGGTCGGCATAGCCAGCAACTGTATCGCGGTCTTGTTCGCCTGAGCCTCTTTCTTCGCCATGCGCTGGCCGTTTGCCAGGAGGCGCACCGCCTCGTCATTCACCGGTTCGATTGCTACCAGTCGAGCGGCGGCTTTGGCTAGCTTAGGACTTTTGAGCCCGACGTAAGCGTTGGCCAGTCCGTATAAAGCGTCACGATTATTCGGCTCGACGGTAAGGACCTTCTCGAACGCGGCTGCCGCCTCGGCATACTTCTTCTCGTTATAAAGCGTCACCGCCGCAGTCATCTGATCACCAGCGGCGCTCGCCGCCGCCGGCTGCCCCGCCGCGGCGGGAGCGGCTCCAACTTCGTCTTCGATCACCTTCGCCTTGTCGATCTGCCCCGCAGCCCGGTAGGAGCTTGCCAGCGCACGCTTGACCTCGACGTCCTTCGGAGCCCAGGCTACATATTTCTCCATTACTGGAATCGCCTCCTGGTGCCGGCCGGCCCGTTGAAGCAGGGCACCCCAGTTTCGCGTAGCCGCATTCCGGTCTTCGACCGCATTAGTCTGCTCCGCGATCTGTGATGCCTTCTGGAAGTAGACTATGGCGCTGTCCGCCTGGTTGGCGTTGGCGAAGATGACGCCGGCATTCAGATAGGCCAGCGGCTTGTCTCGGTAAATAGTACTTGCTTCCCGATACAGGGCTAAAGCCGAATCGTCCTTCTCTTCCTTGTTGAATGTGATTCCAGCGTTCACCAACGGCACCCAACCCGCGTAGCGAACATCGCTGATCTCTTTCTTGCAGGCCGGAATCAGGGTCTCCGCTCGGGTCAGAGCGGTGTCTGCGCCGGCAATGTCGCCCTGTTGGAGATAGATCCTGCCGAGATAGTACCAGAGTGCCGGGTTCTTTTCCTGCTGGTTCTGCTCCAGGGCCTCGAGAAGCACTTTCTTACCGTTTGTCAGAGCGCGCGTCCGATTCTCCGGCACCTCGGTCTCGATCCCGGTCTTCAGGTAGGTGGCGCCGCTCTGAACTTTGAAGTGGCCGGTCTTGAGACCGCAGTCAGGGGCGGTGAACTTTGACGGCATCGCCTTGGCAACGCGCTCATTGATAGCCGTCTGAGCCATTGCCGTTCCGGCGCTGAACAGCCCCAGCAAACTCATGGCGGACACGATTGTCGTTCTCACTATTATGACTCCTTGTTCGGGGCCACAGGCCCGGAATTCTCGGCGCTAACCACATGGAGAGCCCGGGATTGCAAGTCCCTTGCCACCTCGTGGGCTGGTCTGCCAGTTCGGCGGGCCAGCGCCATCACGTCATCATATTCCGGCTTCACTCTAGGACCGTCAGGGCCTTCCAGCACCTTCACCCGGACCGCCCCACCCTCAGCGGTCGTGACCTCGACTTCACGCCGAGCCAGGGTTACCCGCTCGGCACTATATCGCCGAACTCCCGCTGTGGTACTATGACGAAAGAGTGCTTCGGTCACCTTATCGGCTTCAGCCGGAGCCACGGTGATCTCCACACGAAAGCCGGCCCGGCCTTTCTTCATCTGTGTCCCCCACAGCTGGACGTCGAGCGCTCCTGCCAAAAAGAGCTCCTCACGCATAGGATCGAGGTACTCCGGGCTCAGATCGTCCAGATCGGTGGACAGCAGGATCACCTCACCCGCCTCCACTGCAGCTGAAGCCAATATGAGCCGCAGGGCATTGGGATAGTCCTTCGGGTTACGGCCCCCCGCTCCCCAGGCGCCCGCCACGGCCGCCCTCCACCGGGAGGGTGGCGCTCCGGCTGAAAGCACCCGCACCAGCACGGCCCCCGTCGGTGTGGTTGCTTCGCCGGTAACTGGGCCGTTAGGGCCCACCTCGATTCCCTCCAGCAGGATTGTCGTCGCGGGAGCCGGGACTGGTATGACTCCATGGGCAGCGCGGACCCAGCCGGTTCCGATTGCGAGTGGCCGGTTGTAGATGCGGGTGATCCCCAGCTGCTCGAATCCTTCGATGCCGCCCACGATATCGATTAGCGCGTCCACCGCACCGACCTCGTGCAAAGGAACCCGGTCGGCGGGGAGTCCATGTACCCGTCCTTCGGCATCCCCAAGCAGCTGAAACGCACGCACCGTCCTCTCCCGGACCCACTCGGAGAGCTTCGCCCGTTTCACGATGTCGATGAGTTCACCGATATGTCGGTGCGACCCGTGCCGCGGGGGATCGGCTTCCGAGTGGTCAGCATGGGAGTGAAAATGATCGTGCTCGTGGGAGTGCTGGTCCACCGGGCGGGCGGGCTGTTCCCGGCTGCCGTCGGGAAGACACACCTCTACCTTGATCGCCCTGATGCCGCAGCGATCCACCGGAGTGATGCCCACCGTGACTTCGGGAAATCCCAGCCGGGCAGGCAGCGATCGCAGCCATTCCTCGGGAGCTCCCGCCGCCAAGAGTGCGCCCAGCATCATGTCGCCGCTGATGCCGGAGACCGGGTCGAGTATAGCAAAGCGTCCATAGGACATAGACTTAGAATATGGGCGTGTAACCGGTCGTTCGGTAGGGCTGTGGGGTCCTAACGCGTGGTTGTCACTATGCCGTCCTAAGATGTTCCAGGATCCGCTCAGCCAGCCGGGTCGAAAAACCTGGCACCGATGCAAGCTCGGCGATCGAGGCCGACCTCACTCCGGCCAGGCTGCCGAAGCGCTCCAACAGCTGGCGCCGCTTGATGGGACCAACTCCCGGAATGCTCAAAAGCTCCGAAGTGATGGTGCGGTGGGTGCGGCGCTTACGGTTATAGGCCAGCCCGAACCGATGCGCCTCGTCACGGGCGCGTTGCAGCAGCCTGAGTGCGGGGCTACGCCTGGGCAGGCGGAGGCTCTCCGATCGCCCGGGGAGAAAAACCTCCTCTTCCCTCTTAGCCAGGCTCACTATCGGGATCTCTACCAAGCCGAGTTGGGCCGCTACCTCGACTGCGGCACTGAGCTGCCCCTTGCCACCGTCGATGACGATCAGGTCGGGCAGCGGCAGTTGCTCGTCCCGGCGCCGGATGAAGTAGCGAGTCAGGACCTCCTGGATGGCGGCGTAGTCGTCCTGCTGGCCGGCTCCCCTGATCTTGAACTTGCGGTACTCACTCTTGCGCGGTCTTCCTCCCTCGAACCACACCAGCGAACCAACGCTGTCCCGCCCCTGATTATGCGAGATGTCCACGCAGATGAATCTGCGCGGCACAATGCTGAGTCCGAGATCGCGGCCCAGCGCGTAGACCGGGTCCTCGGCTCGCTCTTCGGTCTCGAACGACTCGATCCGCAGGCTCTCGAGCAGGTGCCGTGCGTTTTGATCCGCCAACTCGAGCCAGCGCTGGGCTGTGCCCCGCTGAGGCACCAGCCAATCGGTTGTGGGCAGCAATTCACGCAGCGTGTCCCACTCCGCTGGGGGCATCGGAATCACCAGCCGGCGTACCCTGCCCTCGACAGGCACATAGTAGCGCACCAGGAATGCACTCAACACCGAGCTATGCTCTTCCTCTTCTACACCTTCGAGAAACCGGTGCTCCCGTCCAACTACGCGCCCATCCCGAACCCGCAAGAGTACGCCAACTGCGTCGTCACCATCGCGGGCGTAGCCGATAACGTCTGCATCACCGGTTCCCATCACTTCCACGCTTACCGGTTCATCCAAACGGTCCAGCCAGCGGAGTGCGTCCCTCATCTCCCGGGCGCGCTCGAAGTCGTCCCGGGCGCTTGCCGAAAGCATAGCTTCACGGACTCGCGTCCTCACATCCTGCGTCTTACCCTCGAGGAACTCGACCACGTCTGTGACCATACGCTGGTACTCGGGCAAATCCTGCCAGCCCATGCAGGGAGCTTGGCAGCGTCCGATGTAGAAGTCGAGGCAGGGACGCTCGCGGCGCTCCTCAGGCAACCTGTCCTGACAGCTCCGCACGGTGTATAACCGGCGAATGATCGCGAGGGTCCGCCGCAACTGGCCGACATCGGTATAGGGACCGAAATAGCGGGCGCCGGCAATGTCGCGCTTGCGGGTAACCAGCACCCGGGGAAAGGTTTCGCTGAGGGTCACTGCTATGGACGGGTAACTCTTGTCATCTTTGAGTCGAACGTTGAACCGGGGTCGGTACTCCTTGATAAAGTTGTTCTCGAGAATGAGCGACCCCGCCTCGCTGGGAACGACGATGGTGTCCACGTCGGCGATGAGCCGCTGAAGCAGGCGGTTCCTGGGGCTGTCCGGGAAGTCGGTGGCGAAGTAACTGCGTACTCTGCTGCGAAGCCGCTTGGCTTTTCCGACGTACAGCACTTCTCCATCGCCTCCTCTCCAGATGTACACGCCCGGTCCCTCCGGAAGGGTGTCGAGCTTCCGCTGGAGATCCTCTGAGGTCGGGGGAGTGGTCATGATGGCTCGCGCAGGTGAATTCAGCACTGGAGCAACCTGTGCGCTCCTTCCCTCTCTGTTTGTGAGAAGTCAGACCTTGAGAGTCGGCGCCGGGACGCTTCAGCGCCAGCCGGCTCGGCTCAGGAGCCGCCGGGCGTGGGGCACTCCCAGGGCAGCGGTTATAGCCAGGTAGGCGGCACCGTACATGCCCAGGGAAAATAATGCCACGACCAGGAGATGCTGCCCTTCCACCGCCAGCCGCACCACCCACGCGGCTGCCGCAGCTGCCAAGGCACTGACCCAAAGTTTGGCCAGAAATCTCAGGGGCACACCGGTTGGACCCAACCGGGAAGCAAGCCCTCGCCGCAACAGATGATACTCGATCCACGCCGCCGCTCCGGATGCCAGGGTAATCCCGGCTGCACCCCATCGCGGTTCTATTCCAAGCTTCAGCGGCAGGTATAGCGCACATAAATAACCCAGCCCGAGTGTCACGCCCACGCGGACCATGGCGAACCGGAGCGGAGTTCTCGTGTCCTGCAGCGCGTAATACGTCGAGGCGTAGAGCCGGCCCCAGGTCGAGGCCAGAATGCCGATAGCCGACCCCCCCAGGATCGCCCATACATAAACGGTCATCTCCCGGGTAAAGGCGCCGGTCTGGTAGAGCGCTCCAGCAACCACGTCTCCCAACGCTAGGAAAACAATCGCGGAGGGAATTACCAAAAATGCAATCTGACCCAGAGCGCCTTCCAGCCTGACGCGCAGTTGCGCGGTGCGCTCACTCTCATCACCTGTGATGCTGGACATGGCAGGAAGCTCCGCGGCCGACACCGACATACCGAAGAGGCTGACAGGAAGGGTGTAAAGCACCTGGGCGTATGATATGGCCGCGACCGCGCCGGTGGGCAGCAGGCTGGCGATCACTGTGTCGATGTAGGAGCTGATCTGGACCACACCGCGTCCGACGAAGACCGGCAGCGAGTTGCGGACCACCGTGCCGACAGCCTCAGCCCCGTTACGAAGTGACGGGAGCACGCCACCGAGGAGACTGACTACTGCAGGAAGCTGAACACCCAACTGAAGCGCGCTCCCCGCCACTGAGCCCCAGGCGGCAATCTGAGCCAGGCGGTATCCGCCGGCAGCCTCGCCGAAGATGAGTAGCGTGCCGATGATCGCCAGGTTCCAAAAGACCGGCGCCGCGTAGGACAGAAAGAAGCGGCCGTGGCTGTTGAGCACCCCCAGACACCACGCGGAGAGAACCAGGAGTCCTGCTCCGGGGAAAAAGATGCGGGCCAACCGGATGGTGGCCTCACGCTTCTCACCATCAAAGCCGGGAGTGAAGATCGTAACCAATGCCGGCGTGACCAGCACACCCACGAGCACCACGGCCGATACTGCCAGGCCTAGTAGGGCGCCAATTGCAGCAGCCACCCGCCGGGCCTGATCTCGATCGTTCTGCAGCAGCCGCACATACACTGGAATGAAAGAGGCGGAGAGGACTCCCTCGCCAAAGAGGTTCTGGAGAAAGTTGGGAAGCTTGAATGCGGCGTTGAAGGCGTCCGCCGAGGCCGATGTGCCGAAGTAGTGGGCGAACACCCGGTTCCGCACCAGACCCAAAATCCGGCTCAGGAAAATGCCCGCGGCGACCATAGCCGCGGGACGTGAGGGCCGGCCAGCCGGCGCTGTCAGGAACTCTGGGGTGGTGGGAGGTTGGGGCGCTGCGACGGGGTTTCCAGCAGCCGCTGCAGGAAAGCGGTCTCATCCTGCAACGCCTGAACGCTGCGCATCAGGTCATCGACTTCTGCTTCCAGGAGCTCGACCTTTTTCCCCAGATCGCTAAGTGCTGGAGGAGTCGCCGGGGGACCCTCCAGGCGCCGCGCCAGCGCGCGGCCGATAGGTGAATCGACCACTATCCCCAGGATTGGTATGAGGAGCGCAACCAGCAGGATCAAGGCGATGATCGACATGGGTCGAGTCTACGATGGGTTGAGGGCGCCCTCAAGGGCCGAAGCGTACCAGGCTTCGATAACCTCAGCGAGCTCCAACAGAATCGAGGGACCATAGCGCGCGAGGAAGGGTGCGACCGTGAGAACCCGTTCCTGCGGCTTGTTGTCGGGACGCACGAAGGTCCGAGCCTTGGCGATCTGGCCCAGTTCGATCTCCTGCCGCCGCTTGAGATGTTGAATCAGCTTCCGCTCGATGTCGTGCACCCCGGACAGAGCCTGATGCTTGCTGCCCTGCACCGGACGGGAGAGTGTCGGGTCGATTTCGGCCGCGCTGGTGCCCAGGGCGTCGTATCCGGACCCAATGGCCGACCTGAGTTCCTCGATCGTACGAACGGTCGCTTCCGACAGCTTGGAGCGAACCAGTCTGGCCTCGAGCGCGCCGGCGGGCTCCAGCAACTCGTCCAGCTCGATGTTGAACTTCTGAAGCACGCGATCGACGCGAGGCTCGACCATGATCCCGGACCATCGTGGCAGCGCCAGCTGCCGAGGAATCCGCATGCGCTCGTAGACCGGTGTCGTCAGCGCCAGGTAGCGCAACTCGCCGGGGCCGGCCAGGTAAGCCACGGTCGGGAGCAGGGCGCTCTCGATTACCGGCCTTAGCAGCACGTTGGGCGACAGGCGCTCCGGTTCCGAGGCGGCGATGCGCTGCAGCGTCGACATGTCGAATCGCTCGCGGGCACGGCGAGTAATGAAACCCCCGTCGTCCATCACTAACCGGTCGCGGCCCTGCCGTCCTTCCAGCATTACCAGCGTTGCGCCGTCCCCGACCGCCACCCCGGGATCGGCCCCCGCCAGGGCCAGCTCGGCGGCCAGGTTTCCGAGATCCCGGTCCAGATCGCGGGCAAGACCCAGAGCTCTGATCAGATGCCGGGCGGCAGAACGCTTCAGTGCCGGATGAGTGCTGTCCAGAATGGCGACGCCCAGAGGCGACAAAAGCTCGGCCAGGGCACCGGCGAAACTCCCCGCCACTGTCGCATCCGGCCGATAGTAACGCTGCAGCCACTCAAGGGTCGAGTCCCGGAATTCCGATGGTTGCAGGTCGGCGGCCAACGCATCCAGGGCGGTCTGCACCTCGGCGCCGAGCGGCTGGCGATACATCGGTGTGAGCGGCGAGTCGGGCATCCGAGGAGGTAGAGAGGCAGTGGCGAGGGAACCTTCGCCGGAAATCCAGCTCGCGTGGCTGGCCTCGGCAAAATCGTGATCGTCGCCCGCAACCCAGAACACGGGCACGACTGGGCGCTGCCACTGACGCTCCAGCACACGGGCCAGGGAGGCTGCGGATAGCGCCTTGTAGAGGGTGTAAAGTGGGCCCGTGAAGAGGCCGGGTTGCTGTCCTGTGGTGACCACGAACGCTCCCGGTTCCTGAAGCCGGGCGAGTACCGAATCCCGTGCGGGCGACGGGACGATAGCATCCACCAATGCAGGGTCGAAGGGTGCTTCGCGCGGGGCGGGAAGCTCCACCACCGGGACCAGAGGCGTCGGCACGAAGCGCAACGTCATCCTACCTTACCTACGAGAATGGTTCGCGAGGAGTGGAGAGTGAGGGGGCCTGCATCGTAGTCGCCGAAGCTGAAACGCACGGTAACGCCCGCTGCCTTCAGCATCTCTGACATCTGCTCGGGCTCGAACAGGCGGACTCGTTCCTGGAAGTGTCGGCCCTCCGCAGCCCGAATGCTCTTGCACACATAACGGCCGTCGGCAGACACCGAACGTGAGACCCGAACCGTTGCTCCCGCCAATTGGAGAGTCTCTTCCGGCACCAGCTGGCGCCGCACGGCCTCGGGATTGAGGAAATCGATCACGAACCAGCCGCCCTGCCGCACAGTGCCGATCATTTCACCCAGTGCTGCCGTGTGTTGGCTGTCCTGATCGAAGTAGCCGAAGCTGGTAAAGAGATTCACCGTGAGGTCCATTGAGCCAGGGCGAATGGGCAGCTGGCGCATGTCGGCCCGGACCAGAGGTGCCTTCGTGGCCTGGCGAGCGAGACGGAGCAAGGTCTGCGACAGGTCGAGTCCGGTGCAGCGGGCACCGACAGCTTCAAACGCCCGGGCATGGCGTCCCGCTCCGCAAGCCACATCGAGCACCCGCCAGCCGGCTCGGAAGGGCACAGTTCGGCGGATAAGGTCGACTGCCCGCTCCGCCTCAGTATCGTCGCGGTGAGGATAGAGCCGAAGGTACTCTTCGCCAAACCATTCTTCGAACCATTCGGTCATGTGGAAGAGTCGCGAGTCACGAGTCGAGTGTCTAGAATGGCGAAGTATGGGCTGGATCGCTTTCGATTTGGTGAGATGCCGAAAAGTATCCCAGGCTCGCGCGCCCCCGCGACTCTAAACTCGTGACTCGCGACCCTTATGATACGGCTCACCCCTTAGAATGGTAAACGCGCGGTACAGTTGTTCGACTACCACCACTCGGGCCAGTTCGTGCGGCAGCGTCAGAGGGCCGAGGCTCCAGCTGGCCCGTGCCCGGGAGATGAGTGACCCATCGAGGCCTTGCGACCCCCCGATGACGAACGCCAGCGGCTTGGCGGCGACTAGCCAGCGGTCCAGATGTTTGGCCAGATCGGCACTGGTCCATCCCGAACCGACCCGAGCGAGCGCCACCATGTTGGCGGTCTCCGGGATTCGGGCGGAGAGCCGTTCGGCTTCCTCGGCACGCTGAGCCGCTTCCCCTGGAGCGCGACTCGCCTCACGTACCTCATGCTCCCGAAAGGTGACGTATCGCCGGAGACGCCGGACGTAGTCGTCAGCGGCCTCCCGGTAGTATGGCCGCAACTTGCCAACCGCGGCGATCGAGATCTCCACTATTCAGCGGCTTCCCCGCTTCCCCGCTTGCCCGCGCTCCCGCCTTCAGGCATACATCCCTCGGAGCCGGTGTACCGCCGCTACCCGCTCGATAGCCTGCATATATGCCCCGATGCGCATGTTGATACCATGGCGGCCAGCCATGCCGGCGACCTCGTCGAATGACTGAACCATGATACGCTCAAGGCGCTGATTCACGGTTTCCTCGTCCCAGAAATAGCCGCCGCGATCCTGCACCCACTCGAAGTAGCTCACCGTGACCCCGCCAGCATTGGCGAGAATGTCGGGGATTACAAAGACGCCGTTCTCCTCCAGAATCTTGTCCGCCCCCGCTGTGGTCGGGCCGTTGGCTCCCTCGCAGATGATACGAGCCTTGATGTCGGCCGCGTTATGGCTGGTTATGACGTTCTCGAGCGCAGCGGGCACCAGCACATCGCAGTCCAGAGTGAGGAGTTGATCGTTGGTGATCTGTTCCGCCTCGCCATAGCCGCTCAGGAAGCGATGTTGCCGGACATGTTGAATAACCTCCTTGATCTTGAGTCCCTTGGAGTTGTAGATGCCCCCCGATTTATCGCTGACCGCGAGGATTTTCATTCCCTGCTGCTCCATGAGCATGGCCGACACCGAGCCGACGTTGCCGAACCCCTGCACCGCCACCCGGCTGCCCTGTACCGGCATGCGCAGCCGGTTGAGCGCCTGCCGGGTAACCAGCATGCAGCCTCGCCCAGTCGCTTCCCGGCGGCCCAGCGAGCCCCCCATCTCCACCGGCTTGCCGGTAACCACCGCGGTCACGGTGTGGCGTTTGTGCATGGAGTAGGTATCCATGATCCAAGCCATCACCCGCTCGTTGGTGTTCATGTCGGGAGCGGGCACATCGGAATCGGGGCCGAGGGTTTCGATGATCGCTGAGGTGTAGCGGCGCGTCACTCGCTCGAGCTCAGGGTTGGACATTGTGCTCGGGTCGCACACCACGCCTCCCTTCGATCCGCCGAACGGGATATTCACTACCGCGCACTTCCACGTCATCCACGCCGCCAGCGCCTTCACCTCGTCCAGGGTGACGTTCAGGTCAAACCGAATGCCGCCCTTGGCCGGTCCGCGCGAAGTGTTATACAGCACGCGATAGCCCACGTACACGTCGGTTTCTCCGTTATCCCTGAGGATGGGAACCGAGACGATGATCTGCTTCTCCGGGCTCCGGAGGACCTTGTACAGCCCGGGATCGAGGCTGAGCCGCTGGGCGGCATAGTCGAAGCGGGACATCATCGCCTCGAAAGGGTTCTCCTCGCTGAGGAACTTGTCCTTGTCGGGGCGTATCAGGTCTTGATTCGGACGAGGGGTGGCGATGGTCATAGAAGTTCCGGTACGCTCCGAGGTTGGGTTTAGAGGCCATCCACCGGCATGACGACGGCGTCAAGCGCGGCGGTGATCTTCTCGCCGCCTTCCTCCCACTCCAGATCTAGCATGGCCACGAGCGGCTCCGGGACCGAATTGGGCCAGCGGTTCCGGAGCTTCACGGCGTCCTTCTGGGTGATCACCACATGGTCGGCCCTGCGCGCCGCATGGGCGAGCCAGGCGACATCCTCGTCCCGGTAGGCATGATGGTCCTTCCAGGTGGCCACCTGCACCGCAGCACCGGTGGCCTTGGTTTGCGCCACGAACGCATCGGGATCGGCGATGCCCGAGGCGGCGACGACCCGTTTTCCAGACAGGGCGGAGGCGGGGCTCCGGGTGCCGCTCACCATTCCTTCGAGGTAGCGGAGCCCCAGGTGCGCCACGGCAATGGGTCCAGTTACCCTGGCCTGGAGATCTGCCATGAGGGCGAATGCGGCTTCAGCTGTAGCCCGCTTCCGGGTGACAATAACCGCGTCGGCTCGCTCGAGAGCGCTCAGCCCTTCGCGCCAGGGACCGGCCGGAAGCGGCCAGCGCACCGCACGGGTGGTTTCGGCGCTCACGACTGCGATGTTGAGGTCGCGCCGGACATCCAGCCGCTGGTAGGCGTCGTCAAGCACCAGCACCTCCGCACCCCGCGCCAGCGCTCTCTCCGCACCCGATGCCCGATCCGGATCGGCCACCACCTGGGCTTGAGGTACAGCATGCTCATGGACGAGAACCTCGTCGCCACCATAGCCGCGCAGCAGGATGCCGGGCACCAGCCCCTGGGACACGTAGTGGCGGGCAATCCAGATGGCGATCGGAGTCTTCCCCGAGCCGCCTACTGTAAGGTTTCCCACCGCTACGGAGGGGAGTGGAAGGTCCTGAACCCCGAACCAGCCGCGAGAGTACGCCAGTCCGCGTGCCGCCATGGCGCCTCGCCAGAGGCCGGAGGCCGGCAGCAGGGCCAGTCGCGCCAGCCGCGCGTCCGGTCTCCGGCTGGTCCAGAGCCACCGCACCAGCCGGTGGGTATCGCCCCTTCGGGTCATGCGATCGTCCTCGAGACCTCATGGAGACCTTCTGCCGCACGCTCCAACCCTTCCGCCAGACCCCTCTCGCCCTCCGCAACCTCGAACGGGCGGCCGTACGTGATCCGGACTCGGGCGAATGGCTTGGGTATCATGAATCGATCCCAGGAATGTAATCTCCAGGCGCGACGCGCCTCGGCGTGGATCGGAACGATGACACCGCCACCACGTTGAGCCGCGGCAACCACCCCAGGCTTGAGCTCTCGCCGCGGCCCGCGTGGCCCATCAGGGGTGAACGCTACAGCGCGGCCGGCCTGCAGCTGCCGCACGGCTCCCAGCAGCGCCCGGGCGCCTCCGCGCGTGCTCGACCCCCTGACGGCCCCGTACCCGAGCGCTGTGGCCAGGTCCGACAGATACTGGCCGTCCCGCGCCTCGCTCACCACGATGCAGACCCCCTGATGCCGATGCTGCCACAGCAGAGGAAGGAGTGCCTCGTGCCAGAGCAGAAACACGTGGGGGCGCCCGGCGTCATACAGGGCTCGCCAGCGCTCCTCATGTATCGGCTCGATCCGCCAGGATGAGGCCAGCATCCGAACCGCTGGACCGCTGACCGACCGAGCCGCGATCGGTGGCAGCTTCAGCCGCACGGCTTCAGCAGCTCACTCGCCAGGGCCACTACCCTGGTGGTGGCGCCTGCGTCGCCCAGGCGCTCGCGAACCAAAGCCAAGCCCTCGCGCTGAGCCAGAGTGCCGGGATCGGCGGGCCTCAGCAGCGGCCGGACTGCGTTCGCCAGCTCCACCGGGGTGGCCTGATCCTGCAAAATCTCGGGCACCACCTCACGGCCAGCCACCAGATTGACGAGGCTCACCCACTGTACCGTACGCACCCGCTGGAACATGGCCCAGGTGACTGGGTGAACCTTGTAGGCCACGACCATAGGGGTATCGGCCAAGGCTGCCTCCAGCGTTGTGGTGCCGGACTTGGCCAGGGCAGCGTCAGCCGCGGCGAAGAGCGGTGCAGGATCTCCTCGCAGCACCTCGATAGGGCCCGGGTTAGGATAGACCCCGTTGGGTAACCCGGCGACGAGTACCCGGTCGCAGCTCCCTTCTCCCAAGAGCTGCAGCGCGGCATCTCGAAACGGCTCCCACAACCGCCGGATCTCCTGCACCCGGCTACCGGGAAAGAGGCCGAGCACCCGGCTGGTGGCGGCAATGCCGAGCTGAGCCCTGGCTCGATCGCGCGTTGGCGGGGGGCCGCGATCAACCAGAGGATGTCCCACGTACTCGCTGCGAAGGCCAAGCCCTCCGAAAAACTCCTGCTCGAACGGCAGCACCACCGCCAGCCGATCGACCGCCGCCGCCAGTCGGCGCGCCCGGCCCGGCCGCCAGGCCCAGAGCTGCGGGGCGATGTAGTACAGCACCTTGGTTTCGGTGGCGTGGGCCGCCTCGGCGACTCGGACGTGAAACCCGGGATAATCAACCAGGATGATCAGGTCGTACCGTCCGGCCTTGAAGTCCTTCTGGAGCGCCTTTAACAGGCGGTAATGCGCCCGGATCTTGGTGACCACCTCGACCAACCCGAAAGCAGCCAAGCCCTCCATCCGGTAGCGCAACGTCGCGCCGGCCTGTTCCATGTGACTTCCGCCGAGAGCCTCGATGGCGACGTCGGGGTAATGTGCCCGGAGCGCGCGAACCACACCGGCTCCGTGAAGGTCTCCCGACGGCTCGCCAGCCGAGATGAAGATTCGTGGCGCGCTCCGCGCGTCCATCAGTGAATGGCGACGGCCATAGGCGGGGTTCGCACCGCGTCAGCCACTCGCAATGCCAGCTCGAGAGCTGCCCGGCCCTCTTCCCCCCGGACCACCACCTCGTGTTGTCCCCGTACGGCATGGACGAAGCTCTGCAGCTCCAGGGAAAGCGCGTCGGCTTCGGGCGCCTGTAGTACGATCTGCTCGACTACGTCGGCCAGCTCCCGGCCCGTGCCGGGCTCCCATCCGTTCCGAACCCGCATGAACTCGCCGCCGCCGGTGGCAAGATCGAGCGAGAAGTATCCGTTGGGTTGAAACAGGCGGAGGCGGCGAACCCGGTCACGGGCGACGCGCGAGGCTGTGGCCAACGCAACCGCACCGTTCGCAAATTCAACTCTGGCGTTTGCGATATCGAGATGGGGGGAAAGAACCGGCAGCCCCGACGCTCGAACCTCGATGGCAACGCTGCCGGTCAGGTGCAGCACGAGATCGAGGTCGTGAATCATCAGGTCGAGGACCACGGCCACATCGGTTCCTCGTGGCTGGAACGGAGCCAGGCGCAGGCTCTCGATATATCGGGGGCCGTCGAGGTAGGCCTCGGCCGCTCGCAGGGCTCGGTTATACCGCTCGATGTGACCCACTTGAAGCTGAACCCGCTGTCGCTTGGCGGCTGTAATCAGCTCGTCCGCCTCAGCCAGGCTGGAGGCCAGGGGCTTCTCCATCAACACCGGGACACCACGGCTCAGGGCGTGGAGGCCCACCTCCGCGTGTGCCTGGGTCGGGACCGCGACGGTTACCGCCTCGATCTGATCGAGCAGACGATCCATGTCCCGAAATGCCCTGGTACCCAGTCCAGCCGCAATCTTCACCGCTCGGCCCGCATCCGAGTCATAGACCCCGACCAGCCGTACGTCGCCCAGACTGGCCAGATGCCGGGCGTGGTGCTGCCCCAGCGCTCCGACCCCGATGACGCCGACCGGTAAGGGGGCCGTCACGCCGGTACGCCCCGCTCGCTCGATTCGACGAACGCGAGGAAGCGCTCGACTTCCGGGAAAGCCGGCAGATCGGTACGGGCCCGCTCGAGGGCCTGGGAAAGGTTAAGGTCAGAGTTGAAGAAGAGCCGGTACGCCCGCTTGAGCGCGGCGACGGTCTCGCCGGAGAAGCCGGCCCGCTGGAGCCCCAGAGAGTTGAGTCCGTACAGCTCCATGGGATTACCTACCGCTTTGACGTAGGGTGGAATGTCCTGGTTGACACGAGACCCGCCGCCCACAAAGGAGTAGGTGCCTATGGTAACGAACTGATGGACGGCGTTCAGTCCGCTCAGAATGGCTCGGTCGTGGATGGTTACGTGCCCGGCGCACTGGGTTGCGTTGGCGATCACGACGTCATCTCCGACGTGACAATCGTGGGCGAGATGCACGTAGGTCATGATGAAGCAGCGGGCACCCACGGTGGTCTTATAGGTGGCAGCGGTTCCCCGGTTGATGGTCGAGTATTCGCGAATGATCGTTCCCTGTCCAACCTCGACCCAGGTCTCCTCGCCGTTGTACTTGAGATCTTGCGGGTCTCCGCCCAGAATCGAGCCGTCACCGACCAAAACATCTTCGGCCAGACGCACGTTTCTCTGGAGCGTAGCACGCGGTCCGATACGGCAGCGGTCGCCAACGGTCACCTGCGGACCAACTATGACATACGGCCCTATCGACACGCCCACGCCGATCTCCGCCGTAGCATCGATCTGCGCCGTCGAGTGTATCACCGATCCACCACCCTCGCCATCATCTCGGCCTCCGCCACCACCTGGCCATCTACGTAGGCGACGCCTTTCATGCGGCAGGTCCGCCCGCGATTCTGCAGCATCTCGAGCTCGCAGCGAAGCTGGTCGCCGGGGAGAACCGGGCGGCGGAACTTCACATTGTCGAGCGACATGAAGTACACCACCTTCTGCTCCGGATCCTCGATGGTACCGAGGAGCAGCATACCCCCAACCTGAGCCATGGCCTCGATGATGAGCACGCCCGGCATGATCGGGTGGCCGGGAAAATGACCCTGGAAGAATGGCTCGTTAATGGTGACGTTCTTGATTCCGACGATACGCCTGGTACCCTCCACCTCGATGATGCGGTCCACCAGCAGGAAAGGGTATCGGTGAGGGATGACGTCGAGAATTCGGCCGATGTCCATCACAACGCCTCCGTTCCGCTGTCCGGTGCGGGTAATCCACTGGGCCAGAGCGATGTTGCCCTGGTGGCTCGGCTTGGTGGCGACTATATGGCCCTGAATCCGGCCCCCGCTCAAGGCCAGGTCACCGAGGATGTCGCCCGCCTTGTGGCGCACAAATTCATCGGGCCAGCGGAGTGAGCCGCCAACCAGCCCGTCGTCCGAGAGTACCAGGGTCGATTCGAGGGCGGCGCCAAGTGCCAGGCCCCGGGCGCGAAGTGCCTCCGCCTCTCTCAGGAAACCAAAGGTGCGAGCATCGGCCAGCTCGGTGGCGAACTTTCGGGCTGTGATATCATAGGAGCCGGTCTGGCGGCCAATTAGCGGGTGAGGCCACTCGATGGTGGTGGTCAGACGGAGGGCCTTGGCAGGAGCCACCACGTACGACGAATCGGCCTCGGTAATCTCGGATGGAGCAGTAACCCGGTAAACCACCGGGGTCCCTGGCTGTTCTACGATTCCCGCGTGCTCGAGCGCGGTCAGATAGGGAGAAAACGAGCCATCCCCGATGGGGGGCTCGGGTCCGTCCAGGTCTATCGTAAGGTCATCGATTTGAAGCGCTGCGGTGGCGGCCAGCAGATGCTCGACCGTCTGCACTACCGTCTCCCCTTGTCCCAGCACGGTACGTCGCTCGGTGGACTGCACCTCACTCAACCGTGCCGGGATCACCGGCGATCCTGGAAGGTCGGTGCGCCGGAAAACGATGCCCTGGCCCGAAGCCGCCGCCCGGCAAACCGCGGTAACAGAGGAGCCGGTGTGCAGTCCGATGCCGCTTACACTGGCGCTCTCCGCGAGTGTGCGCCTAGGCATGCGAGGCCCGTTGTGGCACCAGGCGCTCCAGCTCATCCACGATAGGCGCCAGACGGTACATGGCAGCCTGGGCCCGCAGGAACTGGCGATGGGGCCGCGCGGGGTGCCCGCTGAACGAAGCGCCGGCCGGAACATCGCCGAAGATCGCACTCTTAGCCGCAATGCGGGCGCCGTTGCCGATGACCAAATGATCGGTGACGCCCACATGACCCGCGAGGATGACGTCATTGCCAATGCGCGTGCTTCCCGCGATTCCAACGCCGGCCATGATCAGGCACCGCTCCCCGATCCTGACGTTGTGCCCCACCTGCACCAGGTTATCCAGCTTGGTGCCCCGACCGATCAGGGTGTCATCGATGCTCCCCCGGTCGATGCACGTATGGGACCCCACCTCGACCTCGTCCTCCAGGATGCAGCCACCAACGTGCGGGATGCGCGTGTGCCTCTTGCCATCTGACAAGTAACCGAATCCCTCGCCACCGATTACCGCGCCGGCCTTGAGCACCACGCGGCTGCCGATACGACTGCCGGCGTAGCATACAACACCAGGACCAAGGATCGTGTCGTCCCCTATGATCACTCCCTCGCCCAGCGACACACCATGCGCCACGCGGCAGCGGGCACCGATGCGCACGTTTCGTCCCAGCACCACAAACGCCGCAACCGAAACGTCCGTCCCTAGGACTGTTCCCGTCCCGACACGGGCGGTGGGGTCCACGCCGGTTTGGTGGGCCTCCGCAGGGTATAGCGCCTGAAGCACACGAACGAGAGCTCCATAGGGATCCGGTACCACGATTCGCGTGGCCGGGCCGGTACCCGTCGACAGCGCTTCCGGTACCAGCACCGCGCCGGCACGGGAACTCTCCAGCTCAGCTCCATAACGGCCGGAGATGGCAAATGACAACTCGTCAGGCCCCGCCCGGTCCAATGGGCGCACCGCCCGGATACTGACCCCCCCATCGCCAAGCAGGCGGCCACCGACCAGATCGGCGACCGCCTGCGCGGTAAGGCTCTCCACCGTCACGAGATCAGCTGCCCGCTTTGAGCTGCTGAATCACACGTTGAGTCAGATCGATCCCTTTGTCGGCAGTGACGATTCCGTTGTTCGGCGCGCCCACGTCGAAGATGATGGCGTAGTTGCCGGCTGCCCGTATCCCCTCAATGACGCTGTTGACTTTACTCTGGATCGGGTCGAGCAGCTCGCGTTCTCGGGTGGCGGCACGCTGCTGCAGTTCCTGAGTGCGCTGCTCGAGCTTCTGCTGCTGCGCCTGAAGGTCTTTGCGCTTGGCGGCCCGCTGGGTCGGGCTCAGCATGACCGACTGCTGGTCGAAGTCTGAGGCCGCAGAGTCGAGCGTCGCCTGAAGCTTCTGTACCTCCACCCGATAGGTCCCGAGCTCCCTGGTAAAGGTGGATTCCGCTCTGACGTACCCGGGCGTCTGCTTGAGGATCATCTGGGTGTTGACGTAGCCGACCTTGCTGGCACCCTGCTGGGCCTCCAGCAGCACCGGTCCTGCCACGGACACGGCGAATATACCGACCCAGACTCCAACGACGGCAAGCTTCATACTTACTCCAGTTGAAAGGTGAGCTTTGCTTAGAAGAAATTGCCCAGCTTGAAGTGGAGTTGCCAACCGGGATCTGGCCGGCCATCTCGGTCCACCCGGTCGAAGCCATAGCCCAAATCCACGCCTATGGGGCCGAGAGGCGAGATCACCGCGGCACCAAAGCCTGCACCACGGAAGAGCCGGGTGGGATCCCACTGCCTCGCGCTCCGGTAGACGTTGCCGGCATCGAAGAAGCTGCTTACGTAAAGCGACTGGCTGATTCTGGCACCGGCCTCGACGGTAAACGCCGAATACGACTTACCGAATGCATCCGGACTCGTGGCGTTGTTTCCGCCCGCGGAAGGATCGAACCCGCTGGGAGTAATCGAGAACTCATCATAGCCTCGGAGCGGCACACCGTACTGCACACCCCCCAGGGAATAGAGCTCGGTGTAGAACGGGCCCGCATCGCCAAAGATGAAGCCGGACTTGGCCGTCAGACCCAACACGAACTGTACTCCGGCTCCCAGCTCGCCGTCGCCACCCAGGGTACCAAGTGGCGCGTACCACCGCCCCTCCAGATCCACCTTTCGGTAGTTACCCGTGCCCCCGAGAAAGCCACCATTCAGCTCGCCGCTGAGATTCGCCAGAGAGCCGCCGGTAGCGAAGGGCAAACCAACCCGAGTATCGCGCAGCACGCTGGTACCGAGGGAGGATCTGGTACATGCCCGGCAGCGGAAGCGGGCCTGAATGTCAGCCGAGCCCTCGCTGTAGCGGATACGCTGATATGAGTAGGAAGTGAATAAGCGGGTATAGCGTGACCCCAGGAAAGGAAAGCCCAGTTGCACTGAGCCTCCGGTCTGTTTCCTGCGGCCGAGGTCGCCCACGGTGAACCGGGCGCGGGAATCGAACAGCGAGATGGTGCCGGAGATCCGGCTCTCCCGAATGGCTGGGTCGGTGTAGCTCAGGGTGAAGTCATTGATGTTCTGACCGAACTGCCACTGCAGCTTGCCGCGCTTGCCCCGGCCGAAGAGGTTGGGCTCTTCCAGGCCCAGAAAGCCGCCCACGCCGGTGCCCTGCCCCAACGATGCACCGAAGTTGATGTTGCCGGTGCGGCGCTCCTCGACCCGGAAGACGATGTCAACATCGACTCCATTTGCCGCCGGCCGAACGTCTGGTGAAGGGAGTGGCTGCTGAAAGAAACCGAGGTTCGACACGTTCTGATAGGAGCGGATCAGCCGGTCACGGCTAAACAGATCGCCCGGCAGCATGACTATGGCTTCACGGATTACGCGTTCGTGGGTAACATCGTTGCCCACGATTTCGACTTTGTTAATCGTTGCCGGCGAGCCTTCACGGATGGTCCAGCGCAGGTCCACCAGCGGATTGCCGACCGCATTGGTACGGCGGAACTCCTCGGGCTGGACTTGAGCATAGATGTAGCCGTTGTTGGCGTAGAGGTTCTGCACCTTCTCAGTCGCCTCGTTCCATTCTGACCGGCTAAACGGCCGGGGCTTACCGGTTGGGGCTCCCGTGGAACCAACCGGCCCGAACGGGTAAAAGGCCATCATCTCTTCAGTGGAGAAGCGCCGATGGCCTTGAATGTCGAAAGTGCCCACGCGGTAGACCGGCCCCTCATCCACGGTCAGCCGGAGAACCGCTTTCCCGCCAGCCGAATCCGACACCAGCGAGTCGTGCGTTACCTGAAAATCGACGAACCCCTGATCGGCGTACCATCGCGGCAGTCCCTCGCGCACATCCTCTTCAACCTTCCGCTCGTCGTACTCTCCCTTCTGGAACCACCAGAAGCCCTCCGGCCGGGTGGACATGTGCTTCACCACGGCCTTGTCCGAAAAGTGCCTGTTGCTGTCGATGATGACCTGGCTGATGGCGACGCGCTCGCCCTCATGGACGTCGAATACCACCCGGATCCTGCCGGATTCCTGGGGCAGCTGAAGCACCTTGACCTGAGAGGCGTAGTAGCCCTTGTCCTTGTAAAGTGAGTCAATGCCGGCCCGAGCTTGTTCCACCGAGCTGCGGTCCAGAGGCCTGCCTTCTGTCAGCTGTACCCGGCTTTTGACGTCACCCTCGGAGACCCGGCCTACACCCCTGACCGACCACTTCTCGAGCACCGGGCGTTCCTTCACCCGGATGGCCAGGATGAGGCGCCCTCCGACGTTCCGCTGCTCAACGAGCACGTCGTCGAACTGTCCGGTGCGGAAGAGGCTGGTGATGGCGCGCTGGATGTCGCGATAGTTGACTGGCTGGCGGACGACAATGCCGGAGCTGCCGATGATTTGCGAGGCGGTAAGCCGCTGGTTTCCTTCTACCGCGATGCTGTCAACCGCGGGAGCAGCTGGCTCCTGGGCTTGAAGCACCGCCGGCACTCCCCGAAGGAGAAGGCCGGCGGTAAGAAGCTGGAGAACTCGATGCATCGGTAGGGGGCGGAGGGTAGCGGGCCGGACCCAAATAGGCCCGGCGCCGTTATTACGCTTGGGGGGTGCCGGTCAGCGCACGGAAAGCCAGCCGCTCGCCATCGGGCGCCACGTCGACTTCGATCTCGTCTCCTCGCCCGAAGTCTCCCAGAAGAATTTTCTCGCTGAGCGGATCCTCGATGTACCGTTGAATCGAGCGCTTCAGCGGCCGGGCGCCGTAGTTCTGATCGTACCCGTGCTCTACCAGGAACTCGACGGCGGCCGGAGTGAGCCGGACTTCGTCGCCCAGGCGGCGTTGGACCTCCTTGAGCAGGATCGTGACGATCTGCGAGATGTGGTCCTTGG